>Ga0233433_10000422_pt1 | contig 46268 bp, 43 predicted proteins | sample SI_122_August201_5_FD_179868 | JGI IMG/M metagenome (GOLD analysis project Ga0233433, IMG submission 179868) | Seawater microbial communities from Saanich Inlet, British Columbia, Canada - SI_122_August2016_100_MG | ecosystem: Environmental > Aquatic > Marine > Inlet | place: Canada: British...
GATTCTCTTCTTCGACGCCCCGCTGATGCGCGGCACTCTCCTTCAAGGCTTCGAAAAGCGTCTCGATATGGATACCGAGTTCCCAGGTGACATCCTCTGGGGCCGCGCCTTTGAGTTGAGCCAGCAGCTCCTGGATCCGCTCCAGAGGCAATTCCTCGTCGGCCGCGGAAGGGTGTTCTAACTGGGCCATCGAGCGACTCGCAGATCGCGGATAGGTGGGTTTATTCGCTCACCCGCCCGCTGTACCACAACCCTCACCGCCTCACCCCGCCGACTACCTCGCCCTCGGCCTCACTGCCGGTTCCCCCCCCATTGCCATCGGGGCCAGAACCGGGATCTGGATCAGAATCAGGATCGGCATTGTCCTCTGGATCTGTTCCCTCCCCCCGGGCGATGCTCCTGAAGGCATCCGCCCGTTCCATTTCCTCATGCAGGAGATCACCATAACCGAAGATCCGCCGCATCGCCGCCTTCGGTTCCTCGTGGATGCCGAAAGTACGCAAAGCGGCCGGATCGAGATTGGGCAGGCGGGTGCCGCCGCCGTCGCCGATTTTCTCGCGCCGGCAAAGAAAATCGGCCAGGTGGATCAAGGAGGGTAACTCCGCACCGCGTTCGAGCCTACCCGGTGTGTGGTGGTAGGCGATCGCGGAGACCAACTTGTCGGGCAGGTTCCATTTTTCGGCCAGCCAGTGGCCGATCTCGGAATGCGTCAGCCCCAGGACTTGCTCCTCCGCCTTGCCGATATAGAGATCCTCGTCGCGGACCAGGGCGAGGATCTGGGCGAATTCGTCGGTGAAATACTGGCTGAGGATTAACTTGCCGATATCGTGGAGAATGCCCGCGGCAAATGCTTCGCCCTGGACTCTGTAGCGCAATTTACCCGCTAGCATCCTGGCCGCCACGCCGCAGGCGATCGAGTGTTCCCAGAATTTCTGCCGATCAAAATCTGTTCCGCTATTGCCGCCGGCAAAGCGTTCGAGCACCGAAACGCTGAGCCCGAGACTCTTGACCGTCTCGAAGCCGAGCACTACTACGGCGTGGTTGACGGTAGCGATCTCGCGGGGAAAACCGTAAAAAGAGGAATTGGCCAGTTTGAGGATCTTGGCGGTCAGGGCCTGGTCGGTCGAAATCAGGCTCGCCACGTCCTTGGCAGAGGTCTTGGGGTTATCGATCAAGCCGATCATCTGAGTGATGACCGTAGGCAAGGTCGGCAAGCCGATAATGCTCTGCGTGATCTTTTTTATGCGCTGTTGTCTCTGCTCGTCCAAGATACGCCCCTCGTACGCGGCTAGGCTGCTACAACTATTAGGCCATGAAGCGTTTGCGCAACTTGGCCCTCAGCCCCAAAACAGCCTTGGTGTGCAATTGCGACACCCGGGACTCGGATAATTCGAGCACCAGCCCAATCTCTTTGAGCGTCAATTCCTCGTAATAATAGAGCGCTATGACCAGTCGTTCTTGTTCGCTGACCTGCCCCAGGGAATCGGCCAGCAGGTCGCGCATCTCCAGGCGTTCCAAGTTGACTAAAGCGCTCGGCTGGTCCTTTGAACGCAACCGATCGACGAGCGGCACCGGCTTGTCGTCGTCCTCGCCGAAGGAGGACTCGTCCAAAGACAGTAACGCAGCCGAACTCACGTCGTCGATGATGTGGTAGTATTCTTGTATCGTCACATCTAATTCGTCGGCCAACTCGGCCTCGGTCGGTGAGCGCCCGAGCGTACTCTCCAGCTTGGAAAGCGTGCGCTCCACTTCGCGGGAACGCGCGCGCGTTGAACGCGGCACCCAATCCATCCCGCGCAATTCGTCCAAAATAGAACCGCGCACCCTCAGTGAGGCATAAGTCTCGAACTTGACCCCTTTAGAACCGTCAAAATTATTATAGGCTTCGATTAGCCCAACGACCCCGGCATTGATCAGGTCGTCCATCTCCACCGACCTCGGCAACCCAATTGCCAGACGTCCGGCAATATATTTAACCAACGGTAAATAATCGACCAGCTCGCCCTTTTTTACGATTGCGCCTTCTTCGGTGGGCCCGACCGCCTGCTTTTGCTTGCTATACTGCTGGTTCGCTTTATTCGCCGGTGTTTTTTTGGCGCTCATGCTATCGCTTTCGATTGTATCATAGGTCTAGTCAACACCGTCCGCCTGACGCGTTAGAGCACGCGTAAAAAATCCCGGTCCGATGTTGCGAACAGATGCGTTAGCCCCTCCGAGATCTCCGGCGAGTCGCATTAGCTCCTGCGCGGCGGGGGAGGGTGGCACAGTTAGTGCTAAGAGCACTTGGCGCTTCACTGCTTCGCGTACATACCGATCTAAAGGAATATAACCCCGATTGTCAATTTCCGCCCCTAGAAAACGCGAAGCAAGCTCGGCGAACTTGTCGTGCAATTCGGCTGCTTCCTCGGCGGAATCCGCCATATTCACGAGTAGACCCGCTACGAGGTCCGATCGATGCAAAAGCAAAGTTTTCAGTGTGGCATAAGCATCCGCAATCGCAGTAGGTTCCGGCGTCACCACCACCAAGGCCTCATCGGCGGCAATAACCAAATCCACCGTTTTATCGGCAATCCCCGCGCCGGTGTCGATTACCAGAACGTCAAAATCTGCTGCAAAGGCCTCCAGCTCTTCGACCACCGCCGGCGCCACCGCCAACGTCTGCCAAAAGTCGGTCTCCCCTTCGGTTGCCGCCGGTAAGATCACCAAACCTTCCGGTCCTTCTATTGCCGCCTCTGCTACAGGGCATCGCCCCGATAAGGCATCTTCAATGGTCCACTCGCCACCGATACCGAGCAACAACCCAACATTACCCAAACCCAGATCGCCGTCTACGAGCAACACCCTCTTCCCGATTTTGGCAAGTTCAGCGGCCAGATTCAGAGCGATACAGCTCTTGCCCACCCCCCCCTTGCCGCTAGTAATAGCGACCGAGTACGGCAAGGCTTTTATATTATTTTTTCTTTTTTGGCCCATACCCGACAATTCTCTCCACCAACTTGTTGAGATTTCCCGCTTCGATATCTCCCGGCACTTGCGTGCCGACGGCCAGATACGAAGTCGGTATCTGGCTTTTGATCGCCGCGCTGAGCACCGGGCCTGGCCGTACCATCTCGTCCATTTTGGTAAAAAGCAACCGACGATTGGGCAGGTCCCTACTCGCTTCTAGAACATCCAACATATGATCAAAACCGTGCAACGCGTCAACGACCACGTGTATTTCTCCTGCGCCAGCGGCCGCAAAAAGCTCTGCCTGGCGATCGAGTTCCCTGTGGTCGTGCGGACCGCACCCCGGCGCGTCGATCAGCACGAGTCGCGCTTGTTCGTGTTTTGCCAGCACCGCCTGCATCTCTTCCACTGAATGAGCGGCTTCTAACGGCACCCCGATAATTCGGGCGAAAGAGCTGACTTGGTCGCGGGCCCCAACTCTCTGATCGTCGGCCGTGACGAGGACGATCTGTTCTTTGCGCTTGAGGGTGAAACCGGCGGCAATCTTGGCCGCAGCCGTGGTCTTGCCCACGCCGGATGCGCCGAAAAAACCGACGACCTGCCGTTGACTCCCCAATTTGATGCGCTTGCTGCGCGGCAGCATACGCAAAAGTTCGGCGGCGGCCCGCTCCCCGACTTGGCGACGGTCGGCCAGCGCCTTACCGGTCATCCCCTCCAACAACTGACCGACAACCTGGTCAACCAGTTCGCGAACTAGCCCCACACTGTGCATCCGCTCACTCAATCGCGCCAGTTCGTCGGGCAACGACACCCCCCCCTTGCGTTCGAGCCGGGCCACAGTATCCTGGAGCCGGCGCAATTGCTTGGCCACCTGGTCGGCCCCACCTTCGCCAGTAGACTCCGGCGTCACAGCGGACTCAAAGGGCACAGCGATCGGTGGCGCGATAGTCTGGGGCACCTCAATCGGCACGGGACGCGGCGACTCCGGCGCGGCTTGACGTCGCGACTCCAGCGGCACAGGTCCGTCCGGGGTCTGAGCCCCGTATTTGCGGGCCGCTAAACGCGCTCTGCCGGTCGGAGCGGCGGGCACCTCGTCATAAGCCGCTGTCACTTCGACGTGGGCTTCGTCCTGTAAATTGAAGCGGTTGTTCTTGCGCAAAGTCCGCGTGTTCAAAATGACCGCGTTGTCCCCGAGGTCATCACGCACTTGTTGCAGGGCTTCCGGCATGTTCCGGGCTACGTATTTGCGTATCTTCATAACTCAACGTGATGTTACCTACTGACGCGACCTCCACATCCGGGGCGATCTCGTTATAGGACAATACGAACAGATTGGGGAAATTGGCCGCCGTCAATTTGCGGTAGGCCAAACGAATGTGCGGAGCGGCGAGCACGACTGGCTGCTGCCCGTTGGTGATCATCTGATCTATCATTTCGGTCATGTGGTGGAAGAGCTCGCGGGCTACATCCGGCGCCAACGCCACGTTGATGCCCGCGGGGGTGCTCTGGACCGATTCCCGCAACAATTCTTCCAGCGTACCGTCCAAGGTCAGCACCGAGATCGTCTCATCCGTCGCTTCCTTGAGCAGCATATTGCAGATCGGCCGCCGCAACGCGGTACGCACATACTCGGTCAACACCTCAACGTCGTCAATGCGGCCGTAATCGGCCAGCGTCTCCAGGATCGTACGCAAGTCGCGGATCGGCACCCGCTCAGACAGCAGACTCTGTAGCACGCGCTGCAACTTGCCCACCGCCTCGGCATCGGGCACCAGTTCCTCCACTACACTCGGATAGACTTTCTTCAACTCGTCGAGCAAGTGCTGCGTCTCCTCACGCCCCAAGAGTTCGTAGGCGTGTTGATTGATCACCTCGGTAAGGTGTGTGGCGAGCACGGCAACCGGTTCGACTACATTGTATCCCAAAGCATCCGCTTTCTCGCGCTGATTATGAGCGATCCAGCGAGCCGGCAGCCCGAAAACGGGGTCAATCGCCTCGACCCCGTCGACTACGCCTTCGGCATAACCCGGATCGATCGCCATCAACTGCTTGGCCTGCAACTCGCCGCGGGCGACTGGATTGCCCTTGACGCGAATCTGATATTCGTTCGGACTGAGCTCTGTGCTGTCACGGACCCGGACGGGCGGCGCGACAAAACCCATATCCATCGCCGCCACCTTGCGAATCTGCACGATTCGCTCAATCAAATCGCCGCCCTGATTGGCGTCGACCAAAGGTACCAACTGATAGCCCACCTGGACTTCGAGCAAATCGACACGCAGATAATCCTCAGGTCGCTCCTCGGGGACGGCCGCTTCGACCTCAGCAGCTGCCTCCTGTGCTTCCTCCCTGTTGTTGCGTTGTCGGACAAAAAACGAGACACCTACCAGCAGGGAACCGATGGTCAGAAAAGGCATAGACGGTAGCCCGGGCAGGAAACCCAGTATCAACAATATAGCGCCAGAGATCAGGCTCGCCTGCGGCCGCCCGGTCAACTGCTTGTTGATATCAGTGCCCATATTGTCATCGCTGGTCGCCCGGGTGACGATGATGCCGGCCGCCGTCGACGTGATCAGCGCCGGGATCTGCGTGACCAGGCCATCACCGACCGTCAACAGCGTGTACGTCTGTAATGCGTCGACCAGGGGTAGGTCCCGCTGTAACATACCGATGGCCAAGCCGCCGAGAATATTGATCAGCGTGATGAGAATACCAGCGACAGCATCACCGCGGACAAATTTACTGGCACCGTCCATCGCACCGTAGAAATCGGCCTCGCGCGAGATGTCGTCGCGGCGACGGCGCGCCTCCTGTTCGTCGATCAGTCCGGCGTTGAGATCCGCATCGATGGCCATCTGCTTACCCGGCATGGCGTCCAAAGTGAAACGGGCAGCAACTTCAGCGACGCGCCCCGAGCCCTTGGTAATTACCACGAACTGGATAATGATAACGATAACAAAGATAATCAAACCGAGCACATAATTGCCGCCCACCACCACATCGCCGAAGGCCGCGATCAAGTCGCCGGCACTGCCCGTGCTCAAAATCAATCGAGTCGAGGCCACGTTGAGCGAGAGACGGAACAAGGTCATCACCAACAGCAACCCCGGAAAAACCGAAAGTTCGAGCGGCGCGTTGATATAGATCGTCAACATCAATATCAACAGTGCCAGGCTGATGTTGAGCGTCAGGAAAAAGTCCAATATATAGGTCGGCAAGGGCACAAGCATCACCCCGAGCATCGTGACCACGCCGAGAGCCACCAACACGTCGGTGTGCCCGGACAGTATACTCAGCCATCTACGCATGACTTATCCCCTGCTGCTTGCGGAAGCTCATACGGCCCTCTTGCGTTTTAGCTGGAAGACGAAAGCCAAAACCTGGGCTACTGCTTTAAAGAGGTCTTCGGGAATCTCGTCGCCAATCTTGACCGCCTTGAACAAGGCTCGGGCCAATGGCTTATTCTCGACCAACGGCACCCCGGCCTCGCGCGCCAACTCTTTGATCTTCTCCGCCATGAGCCGCTGCCCTTTCGCCAGTATCTTCGGCGCGGGCATCGTCTCGGGGTCGTATTTGAGCGCCACGGCGACATGCGTCGGATTCGTCACGACCACATCGGCGCTGGCGACATCGTCCATCATCCGGCGTTGCGACATCTCGCGCTGCAGCGCGCGTACCCGCTGGCGGATCTGCGGGTCGCCCTCCTGCTGTTTCATCTCCTCTTTGACCTCTTGCTTGGTCATACGCAGTTTCTTCTCATGGTCGAAACGCTGAAAGGCGTAGTCCAGGATGGCCATAACCAGCAAGAGTAGGGTGATGCGAAAGGCCAGCCCTAAAATAATATCGCCGCTGATCGTCAGAATTTGGCCGACGCCCATGTCAATAAAGGCGATCATCTGGTCCGTCTCGGCCACTATCGTCAGATACGTCAGATACGCAACGGCGCCGATCTTGAAGAGCCCCTTGCTCAGTTCAACGATCCCGCGAGGGGATACGATCCGCTTGAGACCACTCCAAGGGCTCAGGCGCTCGGCTTTTGGCTCAAGCGGCTTTGCCGTAAAAAGTACGCCGACTTGCGCGTAGTTAACTCCGAGGGCTGCCGCAAACAGGAGGAGAACCATCGGCGCTATGGTTGTGACATAATCTTTGCCCCACCCCATCGCGAAACCGAGGATATTAGCCTCGTTCAACTCCGCGTGGACCCCTTCGGTCAAGATATCAGCCATTAAACCGCTCAGATGCTCGTGCATATACGAACCCAACGACGAGAGCGCCAACAAGCCGGCCGCCAAGATCGCGACCGAACTCAGTTCCGTACTGCGGGCGACCTGGCCCTTTTCGCGAGATTCCTCGCGCCTTTTCGGCGTCGCGTCCTCGGTTTTTTCCTGGAAGGATTCTTCGGCCACTTCTACTACCTCGTTAGGCGAAAAAATCGATTAGGGCGAACACGTCGCGTTCCAACAGCTTCAACGCTCGTTCGATCATTATCTGAAAAAGCGGCAAGGTCGCCACCAATACCGACATGCCCACCGCCAATTGCACCGGAAAACCGACGATAAACACGTTCATCTGGGGCACCGTCCGGGCCAGGACGCCCATCGCCGTCGAAATGAGGAACAAAGCGATCATAATCGGCGCACTGACCTTGATCGCGATGACAAATACCTCGGCAGTCAGGACCATTATCTTGTGTGCGACCGGCGCCTTCAACACCACCCCGCCCAAGGGCACCGCGTCGAACGAAGTCATCAGGCCGTTGAGGATGATGTGGTGCCCGTCCAGCGTCAGCATCAACAGGATGGCCAGAATATTGAGAAATTGGCCGATAATCGAGACCTGGTCGTGCGATGCGGGGTCGATGACGTTGACGATACCGAACCCCATCTGCAGCCCCGCCAACTGGCCGGCGAACTGTATGCCAATAAAGAGCAATAATACCGCATAGCCGATCACCAATCCCATAATCACCTCGCCGACCATCATCACCGCATAGGGCAGAAACCCCACCGGCACGTCGAAGCGATCGACAGTGGGGAAAATCACCATCGACACCATGACCGCTAGACCGACCTTCGCCCGAGCCAGAAAGAGCCGGTGCCCAAAGATCGGAGCCACGATCAACAGCGCGCTGACCCGCAGGAGGATCAGCAAAAATATGTGAAATTCGTCGAGCCAATATGACATCGCCCTTTAGCCGATGATCGTAGGTATACTGCTGTACAGGTTAATGGTAAAATCCATCAACCGGCGTATCGTCCACGGCAGTAAAACGGTCAACACCGCGGCGACGGCCAGCATCTTGGGAATAAAAGTCAGCGTCATCTCGTGGATCTGGGTCACGGCCTGAAAAATGCTAACCGCCAGACCGACGACCAGCGCCACGACTAGGGTCGGACCGGCCACATGCAAAACCAGTAACATCGTGTCCTGCCCCAGCTTGACGATATACTCAGGTGACATAATCGACCTCGGCGGCTATCAATTGAAGCTCTTGACCAGAGACTGGATCAGCAGATTCCAGCCATCGATCAGGACAAAGAGCAGAATTTTAAAAGGCAGCGACACCATTACCGGCGGCAACATCATCATACCCATCGAGAGTAGAATACTGGCGACGACGAGGTCGATGACTAAAAAGGGAATGAAAAGGATAAAACCGATCTGAAAGGCTGTGCGCAATTCGCTGATGATAAAACTAGGAATTAATACAGAGTTGGGAATCTCCGTGTGGTTGCGCGGCTGTTTGATCTTGGCCATGCGGACAAAAAGCGCCATATCCTTCTGGCGCGTCTGCTTGAGCATAAACTCGCGAATCGGTTCCATGCCCTTGTCCAGCGCTTCCTGATAGGGGATCTCGTCCTCGATCAGCGGCTGGATCGCATCCTTGTTGACCCGCTCCCAGACCGGAGCCATAATGAAAAAGGTCAGAAAAAGTGACAAGCCGATAATAAGTTGGTTAGGCGGCATCTGTTGAGTGCCGATAGCCGTGCGCAGAAAAGACAGCACCACTACGATGCGCGTAAAGGAGGTCATCATAATCAGGATCGAAGGCGCCAACGAGAGAATCGTCAGCAGAAAGATAATCTGCAACGATACCGCCGCGTCTCCTCCCTGCGCCGCGTCTTCGATCTGGAGACTGATCTTGGGCAGCGGCTGGGCATCAACCACCGCGCTGCCGAAGAACGACAACAGCAGCACGACGTAAAGGGCGCGGCGAGTCATGCGTCGTTCCCCTTTTGCGGCCCCTGCTTAAGTAGCTTTTTAAATTGCTTGGCGAAGGCTCCGCCTGGCGCCGGTGCCGGCGCCAGTTCCAACTCCCCCGCCTGCCATTCGCTCAATGGGGTGATATGCTCGTCAGTCACCCCCAGCGCCAGGGTCCGGTCACCAATTTCGACCAGGTAGATGGCCTTTTTGGGGCTGAGATAGGTCCGTTCGGCGATCCGGATCGTTTTGCCGAGCCCACTGAACTGCTGGCCAACCGTGCTTTGGCGCAGCAGATACACCCCACCCCAAGCCAATAGGATCACCAGTGCCAAACCCATCCCCAATTTGCTCGCAACGCCCCAATAGGTCATCCCATCCTCGGGGGCATTCGCCAATAGGTCGGCGTCTAGGTCTTGCGACTCCCCTGCTACCACTTCGGCGGGAATGGTCTGTACGGCCGTCGAATCCTGGGCCCATAGGGTTCCAGTGTTCAACGCCGCGACCAGAATCCACCCGCTCAAGGTTATTCCGTTCGCTAAATGCGTCATTTGCTCAGCTCTCAAGTGTGTTTCGCTCACCTGCAACTGAGCAACATATATGCCATATCCAGACACAAAAAAAAGGAGTTCCTTAGAACTCCTTCTAATCGTGCTTTTTAGGGACAATGCCCTTCATTGATACATATTATAAATTACTGTTATTAATTGCCTTTATAAAACAATTCACCACCATTTGACAATTCGCCGCCGACCCTCTGTTGCTTTCCTGCGGCAACGCCGTATCAAAGCGCTCCATAGGAAAATAGTACTCTTACGCCATAGAATATGGGCAATTTTTTCCCAGTAATCCCCACCGCAAATATAAACAACCTAAATAGTTGTTTATATCTTAGCTACACTCGTCACAAGCTCTGTAATCCTCACGCCAAAATTCTCTGATACGGTTACCACTTCGCCACGGGCAAAAATCTTGCCGTTAACTAGAATGTCGATCGGGTCACCCACTTGTTTGTCGAGTTCAACCAACGACTGTTCTCCGAGATTGAGCACGTGTTCAAGCGTTTGCTTGGTCCGGCCCAACTCGACAGTCACACTCAAGTTGACATCCATCAGACGAGCGATATTCGGTGGAATCCCACCGCCAGGAGCACCCGCCGCGGGTGCCATCCCCCCCATCGCCCCGCCTATATCCATGCTACCGCCGCCCTCATCCTCCATGGCCTTGAGCATTTCCATTTCCATCATATGATCCACATCTTTCTGTGAACCCATGTCGTCCTCTCCGTCGCCTTCTTCCTCCATCATCTTCAACATCTCTTCGGCGAGCGGGTCGAGTTCCTCCCCGTCGTCGCCGGAGGTTACTGCATCTTCAAAGGCATCGGCATCTTCTAAGACGTCGTCATCTTCCGCCATGGTCGTTTCTCTCTTTTAAAACGGCAACTACCGGCCGCTATAATTTCACTCGGTGGCTACTGGCTTACTCTTGTTCTTAAAAAGTTCTTCAACTTCAGAATCGATATATTCGGTTATCTGCACCGCGCTCTTTCGGCCGACCCGACCGGGTTTGCCGATAAACTTCGGTTCATCATTGACATAGAGCACCGTCGGTTCGTCCATTTCGGTATCTAACGTGAGCACGTCGCCCACCTGTAACCCCTGCAATGAACGGAAGGTCGCCATCCCCCGAGCCAATTCGGCTCTGATCGGCACCTCCGTCTTTTGCAAACGCAGGTTGTTCTGCCGCAGTAGTTCCTCTTGATTCATGCGATTGGTGCGCACGTAGGACTGTTGACCCAAGCGGGGCAGAATTGACTCAAGAGTAAAAAACGGATAACACAGGCTCACCAAACCCGAGGCATTGGTCGAATTCACTTCGAAAGCCAGCAAGATCACAATCTCACTCGCCGCCGTAATCTGCATAAATTCCGGATTCGTTTCAAGCTCGATATCGGTAATCTCGACGCGCAGAATCGGCTCCCAGGTCGCTTCCAAATCTTCGATGACGCGTTTAACGATGCGATTGATGACACCGATCTCGATCGGCGTCAACTGCCTGGCCTCCACTCCCTGCGAAGAGCCTTTGCCGCCGAAAATGCGGTCGACGAAGGCAAATACCACCGGCATCGCGAAATCGATGATTGCCTGACCATTGGTCGGCCCCAGGGTGAACTGGTACGAACACGAGGGGTTCGACAGACTCATAATGAACTCGGCATAGGTCGTCTGATCGACAAAGGCCGTGTCGACATCGACGACAGCGCGCATCGCGCCCGAAAAGGTCGAACTCAGCAACCGGGCGAAGTTGTCATGTAAATTCTCCAACGTGCGCAACTGGTCCTTATTAACCCGCGCCGGGTGCTTGAAATCGTAGTTGGTGATAATGCGCTGGGAACCGTCGTCGAAACCGCCGTCGCCACCGCCACCGCCCATATCGCCGCCACCACTGTCGTCGCCACCACTGTCGTCGCCGTCAGTCGCCGATAGTAGGGCGTCGATTTCCTCCTGAGAGAGTATGTCGGCCATTAGCCGCTCCTTCTGCTACTGGATAATGATGTTCGAGATGTCGACTTCCGAAACGATAACCTCGATCGTTTGATCTTCGGTCACTGTGAACAACCGTTCAAAAATTTCTTTATTGAGCCGCTTGCGAACCTCGTCCTCGATCTCGTGGATAAACTCTCCGTCGAGTTCGTCGATGGTCTTGATCCTTACGGTCTTAGAGATCACCGAGACTATGCGCTGGCCGTAGAGGTCAATCTTGTCTGTAATGTCGGCTCTATCCGCCATCTTCCCGGTAATATCGTCATCCGGCGGACTCTCGCCGCGATCATAGACTTCCAAACCCAATTGCACGGTGAGCACCACGAAGCGCTCGGAGTTCGTCCCCGCCGGGTTGGCTGTGATCGTCCCCATTGCCTCAGAAGAGTAGTAGAAAGGCAACCTGCTCTTTTCCTCCACCTGGCCACTAAGCAATTCGACACTCTGCTCGGGGATCAAGTCTTCCTGCTCCTCTTCGGGCACATTGTCCTTGAACACAAATGAGATAACGACCCAGGCCAATACTACCTGGGCCAAGAGCACGATCGCCGCTAAAGGACCATATTTCTTTAATACACTGCCGCCGTCCCCGCCACCACCACCACCACCACCACCACCACCACCACCACCGCCTTCTTCGCTTTCGTCTGCCATAATCTCTACCTTTCGCTCGCTGTTCTACTGTTCTTCCGGCACTTCTTTTTCCGCTATGCCCAATTCTGCCTCTTCGATCAACTGCTTGATCATCTCCTCCGACGACCCCTCGAGGTCCGACTGGTGGCGAATTTTTATCTCCACCCTGCGGTTCTGCCCACGCCCCTCCTCGGTATCGTTTTCTAACAGCGGCTTGAACTCGCCATAACCTATGGCCGCCAATCGCTCCGGGGCGATGCCCACTTCGTTGCGGAAGACGTCGAGGACCCCTAAAGCCCGACCGCTCGACAGCCAGTGGTTGTTGGGAAACTCGTCGTTTTCAATTGGCAGATTGTCCGTATGCCCCTCGATCTCCACCGTATTCGGCATCCGCGCCAACACGCCGCCGATTTTATTCAGAAGCGGCAGAAAATCCGCCTTGATATCGGCCTTTCCACTGGGGTAAAGAGCATTGTCCTTGATGCGGATCGTAATGCCCTCATCAGACTCGATAATCTCCACGTTCTCCTGCTGTCCCTCCGCTTCCACTTGTTTTTCAATTTCGGCCTTGGCATCTTTCAACGTTGTACGCTCGTTCTTGATGTCACCCTTGGTGATCGGGATTTCGAGCTTGATCGGTGACGTGAGGATCGGTTCGCCCGGTAGGACGCCCAACGCCCCTTGCAGTGAGCCGACAGCCTTCTCGAAGTCGGACTGTTTGGTCGTCGAAAATGACAGCAGCAGAATAAAAAAGGTCAGCAGCAGCGACATTAAGTCGCCGAAAGTCGCCAGCCAAGCGGGCAAGCCCTTCGGACACTCCGGGCATTTTTGCTGTTTCGCCATGCCTACTACCTATTCCCCGCCTGCATCCTCTTCGCCGGCCGGACGCATCGAAGGCGACAAAAACACCGAGAGTTTGTGTTCGACAATGCGCGGGTTGTCACCCGACTGGATCGACATAATGCCCTCGATGATCATCTGCTTAGCTAAGATCTCTTGCCCGGAGTAGGTCTTGAGTTTCGCGGCGATCGGATCGAGGAAGATATTGGCGATGAGCGAACCGTAGAGCGTCGTCAACAAAGCGATCGCCATACCCGGGCCGATGGCGGCTGGATCGTCCATGTTTTTGAGCATAATCACCAACCCGATCAACGTACCAATCATGCCAAAAGCCGGCGCCGTCGATGCCGCGCGCGAAATCATTTCCTGCCCTGCCTTATGGCGCTCTTCGACGAAGCGCAACTCCGTCTCTAGAATATCCATGATCAGATCAGGTTCGGTGCCGTCGACCGCCAAGCGAATGCCGCCACTGAGAAAAGCATCATCCGCATCCTCCACTGCGGCCTCCAAGGCCAAGATGCCCTCGCGGCGCGCCGTCTCGGCAAATCCGACAATTTTCTCAATAAGCTCACTGGGCGAGCTACCCGAGGTCTTGATCGATTTCATGTAGACGCCAACCAACCCGATTAGGTCGGGTAGCGGATTGGCGATCAGGGTTGCCGCGATAGTGCCGCCGATAACCACGACAGCCGACTGGAAATCCATGAAAGCCATCGGGTCTTGCATGGCGATAATAATCAAGGTAACCGCACTTACCAGGCCGATGATTGTCGCTATGTCCATAACTTGCTTCCCGTCCGGCCTTTAGCCGCTGACTAACACCTGGTTACAGGTGCGTTTGTATTCGACGATGCGCTCGACCACCGTGTCGACCGGCTCGAACACCATAATCTTTTTGCCCGATGTCAGGGTGATGATCGTGTCGGGGATGGCCTCGACAAATTCGATCATCTCTGCGTTGATCACCAATTCGTTCTGGTTAAGGCGGGTCAACCTGATCATAATTTTCCTTAGGTCTTGAACCATGAGTCTATCAGCGAACCGCGCGGTCTTAGTTCGCTAGGCTACTAATATAGGGCTTTACCTCTTCAAATTCACTACTTCGGTGAGCAACTCGTCCGAGGTTGTGATACTGCGTGCGTTGGCCTGGAAGCCTCGTTGGGTGACGATCATGTTGGTAAATTCCTGAGCCAAATCGACATTCGACATCTCAATCGCCCCCGATCGAATACTGCCCTGCACCGTGATCTCGGCCGCGCCGATTACGGCTTGGCCCGACGATTCGGTCTCGATGAACATATTGTCCCCCTGGCGCTTCAATCCGTCGACATTGCCAAAGGAAGCCAATCCCACCCGCCCCAAGCTCTCCGAAGTACCATTCGAAAACAGCCCGGTGATATTACCATTCGGCTCGAAGCTTACTGACACCAATGATCCGGCGGAACGGCCGTCCTGTTCGCGCACCGACACCGAAGAAGGCGCCACGAACTGAGTCAGACCACCGAGGCGCTCAGTGCTATCCGCGCCGATATCGATGGTCAACTCCGGCGTCCCCTCGCCCGGGGTAAAAGTAATCGGCGCCTTGTCTGAAGACTCGAAGGTGCGCAAGGTTCCGTCCTCGTTGAAGATTACATTGCCGTTGTTGCCCGAATCAGGCGTCAAACCGTCGATGGTCGCGACCCAAGTCCATTCGTTGTCGACCACGCTCTTGCTGAAGTTCATAGTCAGCGAGTGCGCGTTACCCTTTTCATCAAAAACCTGGGTATTGGTGCTGAATTCAAAAGGCGGGTCGTTGCCGAAGATGCCCGAACCGACCCCCGAATCGAGCAGCGATAAATTGATGTCGAAACCCACCACTCGATCACCGGATACCCCGTCGGTGAGGATCATCTGCCCAGTGCCAGGATCCAAACCGGCCTGGACGCCGCCATAGATATTTTCGACCGCCGTGAAGAGATCCTGCACAGTATCGGTCGTATCGGTCTGAAAGGTAAAATGACCGTCGAAACTCTCGCCATTGGGTTTGACTCCGGTAAAGCGGATGATGTCGCCGTCCGTCAAGTCATTACCGACATTGGCCAGATCGTTCAAGAGATCTGTATTCGCCGCTCGCGTGCCCGTTTGCTGCGCATCGGCGGCAAAACCGAGTAGTGTCGCGACATTGACTAAAGGATCGGCATTATCCACTTTGAGCGATATCTGCTCGCCTCCTTCGACCGTGCGCAGCACCAGTTCACCCAACGCGTTGGTCTTGAACTGAACATTGTTCTTGAGCGTGCCATTGACGCTGATCTGCGAGTTGAGTTCGGAGATCAGTTCCACGCGGTCGGCGTAGATCTTCGTGGGAATATTAAGTGTGCTTTCGGTAAGCTTACCACCCTGCTCGATTGAAATTTTGAGCCCGGCGTTGTTAAATGCGGTCAAATCGAGCGGAAAGCCCGGGTTCGGATTACTGGTTATGCGCGCCGGTTGGCCGAAGAGCGTGCTACCGGTCCACACCGGGGCTCCCACACCACTGCCACTGGCGTCCAGGTTCCCCGAAATGCGGATCATCGTCGAAGCTTCAGCCTTCGACTCTCGGTCGACTGGAATGGTCAAATCCCCCAACTCCGAGCGAAAAGTCCCGTCGGCATTGGCTAAATTACCCTGCACTGCAAAACCGGTGCCGGGATCGTAGAGCTTGCCATTCGTATCAAAGGCAAACGTCCCGTCGCGACTGAAAAATTGCTGGTTGCCGTCGTTGACGATAAAATAGCCGTCTCCGTCGATCGCCAGATCGGTCTCGATCCCCGTGGTCTGGATCGACCCCTGCGCCTGGATTGTGTCAATGCTCGCAACGCCGACTCCACGACCGGATTGCTGCGGATTAGTCGCCGCGATCTGAGCGCGCGCGGGCCCGCCCTCGCTCAGCGTCTGGCTCAACACGTCAGAGAAATTCGCCCGCCCCCCCTTGAAGGCCGTAGTATTGACATTGGCTACGTTGTTACTGATCACATTCATCCGCGTCTGGTGGCTAGTGACGCCCGTGATCCCTATATATATCGAATCCAACATTACCTTAACTCCTCGTCCCATCCTGCGATGGGTGTGGTAAGGGGCCACTTTCTCCCTTCCTGGGAGGTGAACCCAATCCACTCGCGTCCATCCTTGACCGCAATTTCATGGTTGATTCTGTCGTGCTTAATTACCTACTTCTACCACCCCGCGTATATCCGAGAGTGCGAGCTCGCGACCATCGGCCCAAATTCGAGCCTCGCTGCCCGCATAACGGACGGCATCGACTCTGACCCGCTTGAGCATATCCGCCTCGACCGGCACGCCGCCGGGCCCTGCGGCGGTGACCACGGCCAGATAAGCGCCCTTCGGCACCTTGTCGCCGGATGCGCTTTTCCCGTCCCACTCGACCTTGTTATAGGCCTGAGACGTATCTAATTCCAACTCGCGCACCACCTGGCCTCTAGCGTCGAGAATCTGTAGTAACGCACTGCGCGCCTGGGCGCCAAGGCGATAAGCGACTTCGGTGGTTTCGCCATCATAGGCGACCTCCTGAGTCGGCACCTCCACCGCTTTGCCCACCAACGAGGTAACCAGGTTGTTCTTGAAAGCGGCCTGCAACTCCGCCTCCGCCCCCTGGCTCCTCTCCATGGTCTGGTTCATGTTCTGCAGCTGTTCCAGCGAACTGAACTGCGCCATCTGCGCGACGAACTCCGTATTCTCCATCGGATTCAACGGGTCCTGGTAACGCAGTTGCACGGTCAGTAGCTGCAAGAAATCGTCCTTGCCCAACTGACCCCGCGAATTTCCCGCCTGGGCCTGGTCGCTGTTCTGGTTGACAATATTGCTGATGTTCATAATCGCCTCGTCTCGTAGCTTATCAGGTCGTAAAATCCACTTCGTGGTTGTCAATACTCACCGCGACAGGAGCTTCCTGTCCGGCATTGGTATCACCGGTGCTACCGACGCCACCGGCCAGCCCGGTATCGCGACGATTCTCGCCTTGCCCCGCTTGATCAGATCCTTGTCCGAAACGAGGGTCGCGGTTGACATTGACATCAAATCCTTCCAAAACCAAGCCTTGGGCGGCGAGCTCACTTTTCAGACGGCCCACCTGGTCTTCGAGCAATTGTTTGATTTCGGGGTGCTGAACCATCATTTCGCCGCGTACAACCCCCTCGGCAGTACGCACCCTCAACTCGATCTCGCCAAGGTCGGCGGGTTTGAGCTGCAACCTCATCTCGGCACCGCCTTCGCGCACCAGTGTCGCCAAGTTGCGGATCACTTGCGGCATCACCGTCTCGGCCAACTCCTCCTGCAGCGGCGAAGCGGCGCTATTCGCCGCCTGGGTAATCCGTGCGATCAACTGGTCCGGCGCTTTCTCCACCATTAAGTCCGGGTCCATCAATTCGCTGAAGTTCAGCAATTCTAACGGGCTACCAGCATCAGCTTCGGCAACGGGGACCGCCACCAATACCACCGCTTCTTCATCGCCTTCACCCTCTATATCCGTTTCGAGCGGGGCTTCTTCGTCGCCCTCTACTTCGGATAACCGCACCGGCACTATAGCGGCCTCTTCTCCATCGACTTCTTCATCGGCCTCCCCCTCGTCCGCCTGCTCCAGCTCAGGTGCGACAACGGCTTCCATCGCAACAGCGACAACCGCGTCCGTCTGCTCCTTGGCCGTCGGAACAGCCTCAGTTAATTCATCCTCTTCCACCCTCTCCATAGCATCATCGCGCGCATCATCCTTAGCCGCGGCTGCTTCCGCCGCGGCACCGTCTCGCTCGGGTGGCTCATCTATCGCCTTCGGTTTATCCGGCGGCGCTTGCTGTTTTTCGGCCTGCCGTAGCATTTGCGCGAAGTCCAATCCGGTCTCCACCCGACCGGCGAGACCATTCGCGGTCGCCGACGGTTTATTCACCGGCGCCGGAGCGGCGGTCCCTATCAGTTCCAACATAACTTTTCCTTAGCCATTGAGCTCTGTGTCTGTGCTCCCTCGCCGGACATAGAGCTGTCCTCCGATTTCGTCCAGTTGAATCCGTTCCTGGCGCATGGTTTCGCGCTTGTGTTTCTCCTCCGCGCGTTCTTTCAATATTTCATATACCCTACGTTCACGGGTAGCTTCCAACAGCTTCCCCCGCTTGTCCTCGACCATCGACTCGATCCGATCAAGATGTGCGCGTTGTTCACCCATCTCCCGTTGCAACCGCAGCAGGTAACTGGCGTTAATACCTAACAACGACGTTTCAATACGCTGGTCAGGTAACGCCAACGAGGTGTGCCGATACGCATCGAAAGACTGTTTCAATCCCCCGAGCTCGTCGAACTCCCGGTTGAATATCGCCATCACTTCACCGAGTTCGGCCTTCTGCTGATCCTCCTTGCGTTGCTTGAGTTCGAGCAGGCGTTGAAAACGAAAACTGAAACGCTTCATTAAATCTGGGCTTCTGCCGGCGCTTCGGCGGCCATAATACCCATTAGACGCTGCACGTGCTTGTCAAAGCTCTCGCCCTCTTCAGCCCGTTGCCGCAAAAATGCACCGATCGGCTCAACAAAACCCAATGCGCGATCTATCTGGGGATTCGACCCCCGGGCATAGGCACCGATATTGATCAAATCCTCCGCCTCATTGTAGGCCGCCATCATCGCCTTGATCTCCATCGCCGCCTCCCAATGCGCAGGGGTAACCACGTCTTTCATCACGCGGCTGATACTCTCCATCACGTCGACCGGTGGGTAATGCCCGCGCGAGGCCAGACGCCGTGACAGCACCAAGTGGCCATCGAGGATCGCACGCGAGGCGTCGGCGATCGGCTCATCCATATCGTCACCTTCAACCAATACCGTATAGAGGCCGGTAATACTGCCGTTTTTAGTCATCCCGACACGTTCGAGCAGACGCGGCAATAAAGCGAACACCGAAGGTGTATAACCGCGAGTCGTCGGCGGCTCTCCGGCGGCTAAGCCGATTTCTCGCTGGGCCATCGCCACCCGGGTCAACGAATCCATCATCAGTACCACATCCTTGCCCTGATCGCGAAAATACTCGGCGATGGTCGTAGCAACAAAAGCCGCCTTAAGGCGAATTAGAGCAGGTTGGTCCGAGGTCGCGACAATAACCACCGAACGCCTTAAACCCTCCGACCCAAGACTGTCCTCGATAAAATCGAGCACTTCCTTACCACGTTCGCCGACTAGGGCGATGACGTTTACATCAGCATCTGAATGGCGCGCAATCATACCCAAGAGTGTGCTCTTGCCGACGCCGCTGCCTGCGAAGATGCCCATGCGCTGCCCCTTGCCGCAGCTGACCATCCCGTCCAACGCCCTGACCCCGGTCCCCAATGATTCCTGGACACGACGCCTACTGAGCGGATCGGGCGGCGAACTATGAATATTGCGACGATCCTCGGCGTGTATTTGCCCGGCGCCATCAATCGGTTGTCCCAAGCCATCCAATATCCGCCCTTGCAAGCCGTGCCCGACCGGGATATAGAGCGGCATCCGGGTTGGAAAAACGTGCGTACCGGGTCGGATACCCTCAATCTTCCCCAAGGGCATCAACAACACCCGATTGCCCCTGAAGCCGACGACCTCCGCCCTGAGCGCATCCGATTGCGGATCGCCCAAAACACAAAGCTCACCTAGGGCCACATCCGCCGGGCCGACCGACTCGATGATCAAACCGACGATCTGGTTGACCTTGCCGTAGTGGGTCAGCGGATCAGTCTGGTCTATTGTATTTAGTAGATGTTGGCTATTCATTTTTCGTCTCGTCCATCGCATTGGCAACTGGTGCGACATCTCCCGTCCCATCGACCGCATTGGCGGCCGCGACTTCACTTTCCGTCTCGCCAACGGTAATCGCGCCCCCGTCCGCTGCTTCAGCCACCGCGACCGCTACCTCCGCCTCTTCCTTGTGAAGGGCGAAAAAGGCGGCACGCAAACCGTCGTGCAGCACTTGCGCCTGCTCTTCCAAGCGGGCATCGACATTCTCTTCTCGTCCTTCGATCATACAACCGCCACGACCGACGTGATCACTCGCACGCACTTTCAATACCGCATCTGCGTCAACTTTATCGACCCAATAGTCTGCGAAGCGACGTGCGATCTGCAGATCCTCAGGATGGACTTTAATCTCCAGGTTGCTGCGATCGCCCAAATGGCGCAGGGCGTTGCGCACGACCTGCACCAACACTTTCGGACCGATTTCGACCTGAAAACCGACGATGCGCTTGGCCAGCGCGGCGGCCAGGTCGACCACCGTTTCTTCGGCTTCTTTCAGTATCTGCGCGCGTTCAGCCACTAGGCTCTCGTGCAAAACCCCCATACGCGTCACCGCCTCGACCGCCTCCGCTTCCCGCTCGTCTAAGCCCACTTTGTAGCCTTCATCATAGCGCTGTTGATGCACCTGGCTGCGCTCTTCCTGACCGAGCGTTTCTGCTTCTTGAAATCGCTTATCGGCTTCGGCCTGCAGATATTCCATCTCTTGCCGCATCCGAACCTCCCATTCGCCATTGAGCTGCTTGCCAACCCCCGCGACTTGCTCGTCGATGATCTGTGCCAAGCCGATCGATCCGAGGTTTTGTTCCTCAACCTCCTCGTGCAAATCTCGTTCGGCCGCCCCCAAGGTGATGACTTCTCCCCCCAGGCGCACAGTGCGAATTATTTTTGACACGGCATCCCTTCCATTATTAGATCACGCGCTAGCCAGCTAATATACGCAACCGACCGCTGCCTACGCCGCCTCTTCCATGAGCATCGTGCGGATCAGCTTCGCCGCGTCCTCCGGACGCTCGCGCACCATTTGCTGTACTCTACCCAAGATCATCTCATGCGGCGTCTCCGGACGCTCGAAATCCTCCTCCTCGATATCGGCCGAAATCTCGCCCAAAACTTCGAGTTCCTCTTCGACCCCGACACCGCGGCCTATCGCCTGGATAATGAAGCGCAAGGTGATCAATGCTGCGATAATACCCAGGATCTTCGCCACATTGATGGCGATATCGGTCCAGAATTCCTGCCGTGCCGTAGCCTCCAATTCCTCCTTGGCCTGGATTTCCTGGGTCTTGTCGAAATTCATCGCGAAAACCGTAATCTCGTCGCCGCGCTCCTCGTCTAACCCCACTGCCTCCCTCGCTAGAGAGGCCAGGTTGTTGATTTCCTCCTCGGTACGCTCTTCTTCTATATACTTCGCCTCGGCCGCATCAAAAACCACCTTGGTCTTATCGATCGTCAACGCCATCGAAACTTTTACGACCGCGCCCACCGACCCGACGATATTCTCAACCGTCCGGTTAACCTCATAATTGCGAATCGCGTTCTCTTCGGTCCCCTGCTCGGCTGAGCTGGTCTCGTTCGTCTCTTCGCTAATTATCACCTGCGTCGCACCCGGCTCGAAGACTTCGCGTTGCGTATTCGTGCGATCGAAATCGAGCTGTACGTTGACGCGCACACGCGACCGATCGGTGCCGATGACCTGGTCCATCAGGGACTGCACCTTACTTTCGAGCACTTTTTCGATTTGTTGCTGCATCTCGAACTGCTTATTGGCCATCTTGACCAGTGGGTCATTCTCCTCTGTGAGCAGATTGCCGCTGGCATCGAGAATTACCACGTTTTCAATGTCCAACCCCTCCACACTCGCGCCGATCAAGTAACTAATCGCGTCGATTCGGTCGCGTTTGAGTTTGACATTACTCTCCAACGTCAGTTGCACCGAGGCCGTCACCGGATTTTGCTCCTCGGTGAAGAGGCTCGGTTCGGGAATCACGAGATGGACTCTGGCATCGCGCACCCCGTCGATGCGCACCAAGGTCTCCTCGAGTTCGGCCTGTAACGCCCGCAGGTAATTGACCGATTGTAGAAAATCAGTCATGGCCAACTGGGCCTCGTCGAAAATCTCATAACCGATACGACCACTCTTGGGAAAGCCCTCCCCGGCCATCTGGATCCGCAGATCCATATACTGGTCTGCAGGCACGAGGATCGCCGTAGCGTCGGATGTCAGCCGATGCGGAACTTCCATGATCCGCAATCGATTGCTGACCTCGGCGACTTCCTCGAATTCCATATTCGCGTAGAGGATGCGCCCTTCCCATTCACCCCCTCCGTCGCCCAATCCGGACGAGACAGCGAAGATCACCAGCGCCATCAATAACGCGCCAATACCCATAACGCTATAGCGCTGGGTCGGTGGCGCTTCTTCGAACCAGGAGCGCGAACGATCGATTATATCAGAAATTTGTGTCGGTAGATTCATCTATGGCCCCGCAGGTCCTAGACCTGCATGCGAATAAGTTCCTGATATCCTTCCAGGACTCGGTTGCGTACTTCCAACATTAGATCCAGCGCAATGCCGGCCTCTTCTACGGCCACCATCACCTGGTGGACATCGGCGGCTTTGCCCGTGACCAAATCGTCGATGGCAGCGCCGGCTTTAAACTGCATATCATTGACGTCGCGGGCGAAATCCTTGACCAGGTTGGAAAAATCGGGTTTTTCCGGGCCGGCCCCTATTCCCGTCGATCGATCGGCCAGTGGACTCTGTTGTATCCGACTGGTGCCCGTCTCGCCCCGACCGGTGAAATCGCGTATCATCTCGACGGCCATCTCAGGAACCTTCACGCGCCGCGAAATCGCGTTTAAGACGCAAGACGCGGGGCACATATGCTTCGGTTTCGCGCGGCAATACGCCATCGTTCACTGAACCTGGGCCCGCATTATACGCCCATAGCGCCAGTTCGACGGAGTTAAAACGATCGAGAAGCCGGCGTAAATAACGAGTGCCCGAAGCTATATTCTGCTCCGGGTCAAAACGGTCGACCGCCCCCATCTCGCTGGCGGTATCCGGCATCAACTGCATCAACCCGGCCGCTCCCTTGGGCGACAAGGCCTCAGGGTCTCCACCCGACTCGGCCTGGATGACGGCGCGAACTAGGTTCGGATCTACTTTATATTCCGCACTGTAGCGGTCGATAAGTTCGGCATAACGCTGCAAGCCGCGGTCCCGCGTATTGGGCACGGGCCCTTGCACCGCGACCACTGGGCGTTTCGTCGCTGTATTACTGGCGCTGCGTCCGAGAATATTGTTGAGCGCACCGCGCTCATAAGAACGGGAGAGTATGCCCCCCAACGACCCCTTGCTTTCGGCGCGACCGACCGACACCGATAGAACGCAAAAAAACAGCGCCACCATCCCGGCGGCCCGCCCCATAAGCTTAGCCCGTAACATCTAATGTTCCCCCCTGCCCCGCTCCTTGCGCAGCCCGGGCAGCTTGCCCGCGTATGGTATAAACCCCCCCCCCGGGGCGCGCTTCCAGCGCGCCCGACTCTGCCGCCGGTGCAAAGGCCTCGCGCAAAGCGCGGGTTTCCTCGACCGACAACATCTGCCCTAGGGCCGGACTCGAATTGAGCGATGCAGGCGCCTCTTCCTTGGCGACCTGAAGTCCTTGATTAGGAAGCACACCCTGATCGGAAATCGTCAGATCAAAGGGCTGACTCGGCAATTCCGTTCGCCGTAGTCCGATCTCGCTTGCTCTTGGTGCTACCCTATCGATGTTCATAACCGCTCTTCCTTAAGCTCTTTTAAATTTCCAACGCTTTATTGGTCATGTCCTTGGCCGCGTTCATCACCGTGATATTGGCCTCATAAGCACGCGAAGCGGCGATCATATCCACCATTTCGGTGATCACATTGACGTCCGGATAGAGCACCATTCCGTCTTCTCGCGCATCCGGGTGGTTTGGATCATACACCATTCGCGGTTTTACCGGCTCTTCGCGCACCTCTTGCGAGAGCACGCCGGAACCCACCATGAAATTGCCCGGACGCGGCTCTGCTTCTGGCCGGTGTTTGCCTTCCGTGCGCCGCAATCTATTTTTCTCGTCGGTGAGCATAGTGGTGAACTTGCTCATCTTCGGCGCTTCGAGCATCACGATCCGGCGGCGCTTATAAGGCCCGCCCTCATCGGTGCGCGTGGTATCGACATTGGCCAAGTTGCTGGCAATGGCGTTTAACTTGCGCCTCTGTACACTCAGGCCCGACGAACTGATATCAAGGGAATCGAAAATCTGCATTATACTCTCACTATCTCAACGGTTATCGGGCACGGCCCGCTATGCTCTTCTTCAATCCATCGAACTGGCCCCTAAGCAGGCGCTGTCCGACATTGAAGAAGAGGTGATTTTCGGCCAAATCAGCCATTTCCCGGTCGATATCGATATTGTTGATGCCCGCGTCATTGACGCCGGTCTCGGATTCGAATACCTCGGGGTTGGTGATCGACTTCGGAATAAAGATATGGCGACCGTTCTCGACTCGGCCTTCGACAGCCGGTTTGCGCACGAAGGAGTCCAGGTATTCCTGGAACTGAACATCCTTCTTGCGATATCCCTTGGTCGAGACATTGGCGATATTATTGGCGATTACCCGCTGCCGAAGCTGGGTGACATCAAGCACCGCATTAAGCACCGGCACTTTGGTTTTATTAAAGACGACTTTATCCAGAAACATAATCTCACCTCGTATAGGATCTGCCTTCCTTTCAGCAAGAAATGTGCCACTTTCGGACCAATTGCGACCTAAACACATTAATATAAATACCCTTACCTCCAAAAAATACAGAATCAATAGCGGGCTTATCTCTGTATATATGAGACATGCTTTCTCACCTGGGAAACTATTGCCCACTATAGGAAAGGCCGACCTGAGCAACTTGCTCAAGTCGGCCTTAAATCATCATGTCACCTTTAATAATAAATACTTACAACTTTATTTCATTCCTTACCCAGCCGCTCGATAATACGCGGCGTGCGACCACCGCGTTGATGCATGCTAGCCATCATATCGCCCAGGAAACCCGTAGAAAAAAACTGTATGCCGACAATCACCATCAGCACCCCGAGCATAAGCAAGGGATGGCGATTTTGAATATTGCCGTGTTCGTAGCGCAATAATGCGACATAGGCGCAAACGAGCGTGCCACCAAACGTGGAGCAAAGGCCCAACGTTCCAAAAATATGCATCGGCGTGGTCATAAAGCGCACGACAAAGGTTACGGTCAGCAAATCCAGAAAACCATTGAGTAAACGCTTGGCGCCAAATTTTGAATAACCGAAACGCCGGGGATGGTGCTGTACGGGAATCTCACCGACTCGATAACCGCCCCAAAAAGCGATGGCCGGCAGAAAGCGATAGAGTTCCCCGTAGAGATAAGGCAGCGCATCTTCCGTGACTTCTCGGCGATAGGCTTTGAGACCGCAATTGAAATCGTGCAGGCGAATTCCCGAGACCAACGAGGTCACTCGATTAAAAAAGCGGGAGGGGAGAGTCTTGCTCAACGGATCATGGCGTTTCTTCTTCCACCCCGAGACCAGATCGTAGTCCTTGTCGATCTCGGCCAACAGCCGGGGAATTTCTTCCGGGTCGTCCTGTAGATCCGCATCCATCGTGATAATAATCTGACCCCGTGCCTCCTTGAAACCGGCGGCCAAGGCCGCGGCCTTGCGATGATTCCGGCGAAAGCGCAGAGCGCGCACTTCTTCGAACTGCTCCGCCAAGACCGCCAAGGCCGCAAAGGAGCCGTCGGTGCTACCATCGTCGATAAAAACCACTTCCCAGGCCCAGTCCTCGACTGCGAGCACCTCGTGAATCTTTGCCCATAGATGCGGCAAGCTTTCTTCCTCGTTGAAAAGCGGGATAACCAGGGACAGAAAGACCTCCCCCGCCGCTTCGTCTATCACTTGGCTCATCATTCCCCTTTCTGCAAACGCCGGCGCAAATTGCGCAACATCTCCGCCATACGCTCGTTTTGTGGCTGTGCTTGCAAGGCGGCCTCAGCCGCCCTGAGCGCTTCTATAACTCGACCTTCCCGCTGCAGTAATTCGACCAACCGCAGATGCCAACGCAAATTGTCCGGATCGAGCCGGACCGCCTGACGCAGCGCCTGTTCTACTTCTTCACCTCGGCCCTGCTTTTCGTACACCGAAGCCAGATTGCTCCGCCACTCCGCCCTTAGCGAGTCAGTCGCCGACGCTCGGACTAACGCCGCTTCGGCCTCTGCCAGGCGACCTTGAGCTAAAAATACAGCTCCGAGATTGCCCTGAATCAACCCATCCTCCGGACTCAATTGCGCCGCCCGAGCCAATGCCGCCTCGGCATCGTCAATGCTACCAACGGAAAAATACTCAATCCCCAAACTGCGAAGAAAATCCACATTTTCCGGTGCAAAAGCCAGGGCTTGATGCCAACGATCTATCGCCCGCATAAACGAAACCCGGGCCCCGTCACCATCCCCTTCCCCCTGTCGACGCAATCCCCGATCGTGCAGCGCCCGCGCCAACATTGAATAAGGTTCTACTTCCAGCGGGTCCAAAGCAATCGCCCGGCCCAATATCGCTATGGCCTCTTCCTCTCGCCGCGACCAATATAAGCCCTGCCCAAGAAGCCGTAACGCCGGTGCGTTATTCGGGTGTAACTCCTCGACCCGACTCAATATCCGCGTCGCCTCAACCGGGTGGCGACCCTGCATTTTTATCAAACCGAGCATATGATGGTATCTAAAATCATGCGCCCGCCACTCGGTCGCCTGGGCAAAAGCCAGATTCGCCCGGTTCGGCTGGTTAAAATCATAATACTTGCGCTGTCCATCAAAATAATAATAATCCGCGACCAAAACGCCCAGTCCCCAATAGACGCCCACAACCGCTGGCACCGCCGCAACAAAGAAAAACACTCGACGAAAACCTCCCAATACCCAGACGCGCGCGGAATCGGTTTCTCCATGGCTACCGGCCACCGCTAAACCGGCGATAAGCCAGAAGTGCAAGGCCGATGTAGGATCCTGCAGATTGAGGCTGAAGAGACTATGCGTCAGCGCCGCGCACAATGCCGCCAATAAACCAGCCTGCAACGCACGAGCATCCTGCCCTGTCACTGACTGCAACCGTCGCCAAGCTAGCCACCATAAGGCCGACAACAACCAAAGCATCGCCGCCAGGCCAAAAACGCCATTCTCCGCCCAGATTTCGAGATACTCGTTGTGGGCATAATAGGGCATATGCGGCCGATTGGCGATAAGTTTAGCCCAAGCCCGGTGGCGCGTCACCGTTCGATACGCCGGTACCAGGAATTCGAAATTCCCCGTGCCCACCCCTAATAACGGTTGGTCGGCAATCAACGCGACCGTATCGGCCCATATCAGACGGCGCTGCAAAACCGAAAAGTGATTGGGGTCAAAGCTACTCAACGCCCGGTCCCGCACTGCGCGCACCTGTTCGAGCGCCTCGGCAAACAAGCTCTGCTCACTTTCTGTCGGAACGCCTTTACCTACCCCGGCGCCCACCGCGCCCATACTGACGATAATCAGTGCACCAGCCAATAGGGTTCGACGCACCGACTGCGGCCAGTACAATAGAGACAAGACGAATAAACCGACCCCAACCGCGACCCAACCACCGCGACTGCGGGTCATCAGCAAATAATAGATCTCAAAAAGCAACAAGGCCCCTAACCCGACCTTCTCCCATAGCCGACGGCGCGCCAATACCATACCCGCAATCAAGACGATAGACAGTTCGAGGTAGTGGGCGACAAAGTTTGGGTTACCCAAGGTCGAGACGCCAAAATTGCCCCAATGCCCATAAGCCAAGGGTACCAGGTGAATCCCACCATATTGCAATAGGCCAATAAGCGATACCACGAAAGAGGTTAGGGCGATGGTCCACAATACCCCCCAACGAGCCCGTGACGAAGAGAAAAAACGGGCGACCAGCAGGAAGAAAGCCAAGAACCAAATCTGGGTGGACCAGATCTCGAGGCCCCGTAAAGGATTGACCGCCCAAAACAGGGAAAATAACGATATCGCCGCGTAGACGACCAAGGGCCGATCATAGGAGCGTCTATCTATCCGTATCCTTTCGCTCCCTGCGTGTTGTCCGAGCCAAATTGCCAGCAATAGACCGATGCCGGCGTACAATAACGCGAACTTCGCCGTAAAATAATCCGAGAGATAGGAACCACCGTAGACGAGTGGAACCACCGCCACCAACAACAGCACCCCGAGCTTGAGTACTTGCTGTGAACGCGGCCCCCACCCCAGAGCGCCTTCGGCCCATGCTGTTTCATTATGCGCGCCCATCGCCCTCCTTTTTTTCGCCGACGAAACGCGCTACGAGCAAACCCAACATCGCAGACACCGCATTCAACTCTATATCTTTAACTTCAAAAAAACGCTGTGGTAATACCCACTGTATGCATTCGTCACCGATACCGATACACACAGCGAGGCCAAAACTGGCCGAGTACGCCCATAACGGTCTCAAATCCAACCTCAACGCCCTAAGCAACACATACCCCATAAGCCCATACTCCACCAAGTGCATGCGCTCCGCCGGAAACCGAGCAAATTCATCGAGCAAATAGGCATAGGCCAACGCGATCAACCCCAGGGCCAAACAAGCCCGCAAACGACGGCCATCGGCCCGGCGCCAGATGGCCAGGACAAACCCGACGCCCGCGACCACGACGACGGCGATGCCGAGATAGCGGACCGAACCCTGCGTGTATCCGGATAGCATACCCCAAACCTGGGGCAGTACAGGTATCGTGCTATAGACAAAGGCGACATACCCCACAACGCAGACCCAGGCCTTACTGCGCTCCTTGCCCATGCGATCATAAACCGGCGCCATTACCCCCGCAAAAAGCGCCGCGATTAACGCATAAGCACTAAGGTCAACCGCCCCTAAGGAGGCCAACAACCAATACAGGTCGCCCATTCCCCGTAATAACCCCCAGCCCAACCAGTAGCTATTCGTCAACACTCCGTTAAAAGCCGCAGGCGCCTGCAACAACAACAGGCCAAGATTAAACTCGGCTTCCCCCCCACCCGTCGCGGCCAAATGGTATTCGACCCACTCGCTTTTGGCTTCGGGCCGGTCGCGCAGATAGACCCGGAATTTCCAGGGATTATACAACACCAGCGAATTCCAAAAATTGGCCTGAAACGGTCCGTATACCGGCGCCGAACTGGACTCTGTAATCTCTCCCGCCAGATGATACGTCCCGACCCCCACATCGTATTCGATCGCGTAATCACCAACCGACGGCCCCGTCCAATGCAGCTTTACCACATGATCGGCGCCTTGGTACTCTAAGGTGTCGCCGTCTTGCGGGAACAGGATTTCCGGTACGCCCAGCCAGATGGCCGTATCCGGTTCTGCCGCGACGGTCGCCGGTTCGCGATACGATCTAGGCTGGGCATAAAGTACCCACTCATTGAGCATCGAACGCAGACTGTCGGCCACCACCGGATAGCGCTCAATGGCATTATCCAATTCCAACGAATCCGTCACTAGATCGTATAGTTCATAACTCCCGTCCCAAACATTGTCGATCAGTTTCCAGCGCTCGGTACGCACCGCGCGAATACGCCGCCGGTACTGGTCCGCATCGGCGGTATAACCGCCGGATGAGCTCTCGAAGTAGAGCGGTTTAGCTTTCCAGGGGCGTCTCTCAATAAGCGGCAGGAGGGAATGCCCTTGCGCTTGCGGTGGAACAGGGATGTCCGCCAATTCCAATAACGTCGGCATAATATCTATGCCCTGAACCTCTTCACTGACGATGCGGCCGGCCGGCAACCTTCCGGGCAGGCGCATCAACAAGGGAATGCGCGTTATTTCATCATATAGACGGGCTTCCTTAAAAGTCGAGATATGCCCAACGAGATCGCGATCGAGTAACTCCTCTCCGTGATCGGCGCTAACAACCAGCACGGTATTGCTGTCCAAACCCGTTTTGGCCAACGTGCGCCGCAAGCGCCCGAAGAACTCTGTGTCGAGGCGCCGAATCTCCGCATCATAGAGCGCCTCGACCCAGGGCCGGTCGCGGGCGGCAAAGTCGATATTTCCACGCTCGATCATCACATTGCGTTTGACCATCGCAATTTTCTCGCGCGCGATAAACCGCTTAAAGACGCTATACAAAGGCATCGAGGAAGCGAAGGCACCGGGCATGAACATCGATTCGTACGGTTCACCAGCCGCATAGGGCAGGTGCAAGTCGCGGTAGTGATAATAAAGGAAAAAGGGACGCGCCGGGTCGGCTTCTTCCTCTAACCAGTGAAAAAGGATCTCGTCGCCGTTGTGGATTAATTCGTTGCGACGGGCATACTTCGTAAAACCCAGATTTTCAAAGTTTGGGATCTCAGTGAGGAAAAATATATCAGGGGCCTCATAACCCGCCTTTGCCAGCACGTCCGGCAGGGTCTCAACGCCCGGATGGAGACGCTGCCCGCGAATATCGACAGCGTGGGTCGGCGCATAGAGCGAGGTGAGAATTGAAATCAACCCAGGGGTAGTCCACCCCGAGCTGCTAAAGGCCTGTTTGAAAAACACGCCCTCACTCGCCAGCGTATCCAAATGGGGGCTGGTATCCAATGGGTACCCGTAATAGCCCAAGTGGTCCGGCCGGAAGGTGTCGACCGTTACGAGCAGAATATTGGGCCTGCCCGATGCGGCCCCCTGTGCAGGAGCCAGCAAGAACGGCAAGATCGCCGCGAGTACGAGACCGACCATCCGCAAGCTATTTGACATTAGATCGATCACCTTGCAATCCCAGTGCAGACGGGGCACAAAAAAGGATTCTCCCGCGCAATATTATAAGATCATCTTTAGGCAAATTCCGGGTCCCGCATTTCAATCCAAACCACACCGGCGATCAGCAACCCACCACCTAAAAGAAAAAAAAGTAAACCCGCTTCATCTTCCATATGCCGATAGGCGCCCAAACCAAAGATGGAGGTGATACAACACGTCACGGCGTTTATTTGGCCATGGCTCCACCCCAACCGGCCCAATCGTTGGTAGAGGTGTTTGCGGTGAGCTTCAATTACATTTTCTCCTCGCAACAAACGCCGGGTTAACGTATAACAGACATCAAAAAAATAAAACGCCAAGACCGATGAAAAAACCCATAGCGGTAAACCGGCGCGTGCACCCAAGACGCCGAACGCGGCGATGGTAAAACCGATAAACAGCGATCCCACATCCCCCATAAAAATCCGTGCCGGAGGGACATTAAAAACCAGAAAACCACCAACTGCACCCGCCAGGATCCACGTCATCGCGGCGACTGGACTACCGATAGCGCCAAAGATTAACCCCATCCAGCAACAAGCGCATATCGTCTGCAGTGCACTCAACCCGTCTATGCCGTCCATAAAATTAAAGGCGTTGCAGAGAAAGACAAACCACAAAACCGTTAGCGGCCACCCCCACCACCACAAAGTCACTTCGCCCACCCCCGGCAAGACTAGCCCCTCGAAATGCGGTCCCCAACCGAGCCAGACCGCGACGGCGAGCAAGAGCAATATCGTTTTTTCCCCCGGCCGCATCGGGCGCACCACATCGTCGATGACGGCGAGCAAGAGCAACGCGGTCGCCCCCAACAATCCCCACCACTCCACCCCGGACCACACACCCTCCCAGACCGCGACGGCCCCACCGGCCCAAAAACCCGCGACAATGCCGATTCCTCCGGCCGTCGGCGTCGGCCGCTTATGCGCACTGCGCACATTGGGCCGGTCGAGCCAATCGAAACGACGAGTAACCGACAAAACGATCCGAGTGACCGCCGCACCCACCACTAAAGCGCACAACACGGCAATCACCATAGGCCCCATCGCGACCATACCGCTATCCCCCGTATATCCTATTGAGCCCAGCAGCAAAAGCCAATGGCACATAAGCGAGATCCGTCTGCGCCTCGGCGATCGAATACGCCTTGTCTTCCTGCAGACGCAACACTTGCGCACGGTCAACCGCTGGTCGCAACCCCAGCCCCCTAGCCGCGCCCAACCCACAAAGCACCAGCCAGAGCGGTAGGTGAATTTTGAACGGACGAACGCCAATGGCAGCCCCGACGGCATCGACGAGTGCGTCGTAACTTAGAGGCTCAAGACCAGCCAAAGCATAACTGCGATGATCGATACCAGGTTTAGCGGCAGCGGCGAGAATGGCCGCTACGACATCTTCGACATATACAGGTTGATGCAGATAGCAACCCTGCCCCGGGATCGGCAGAATGCGCCGGCGCCGCAAACCGGTTGCCAATCGGCTGATATTGCGATCGTCCCCCGGGCCGTAGATCATCGACGGACGCAATAAGACCCACGGCAATTGGGATTCGAGCACCAAAGCCTCCGCCGCGACGACTTCATCGACGGTCGGATCAGGCACGAGTGAAAACCGCCGCAGCGACGAAACCAACACCAAGCGCTCAATCGTTTTATCCACGCTCTCCAGCACCGAACGCACATAACGTATCGAAGCCAGATGCAACACGATACGCGCACCGCCAAGCGCCCCACCGATCCCCTCAGAGGCCTCAAAGTCACCGCGTACGACCTCTGCGCCTAGCTGTTCCAATGTGCCGGCGTCAGTCTCCGGCCGCACGAGGCAACGCACCGTTTCCCCCTCGGCCAGCAAGCGTCGAACAAGCAAGGATCCGGTATACCCCGTAGCTCCCGTAACCGCAATCACGATGAAACCCTTTTGGCCTGCAGAAGCTCCTCATATAGTTCCTGTAGTTCAACTAACGCCCCCTGCAGCGAGAACTCGCGTATGGCGCGTTCTTGGCCAGCATGCCCCATCTCTCGCCGCCGAACTGGGTTGCGCAACAAAGTCGCCATAGCACCGGCAAGCGCCTGAGCATCGCCTGGTGGAACGAGTAAGCCCGTTTTTCCTCCTATCACCACTTCGGGGATGCCGCCAGTGTGGCTACCGACGACTGCCCGCCCAACCGCCATCGCTTCAACCGCGGCGAGCCCCATTCCTTCGCTCAATGATGGCAACAAAGCCAAATCACAGCCAGCCAAATAGGGACGCACATCGTCCTGAACCCCGACAAAGTGAACCTTAGCGCCCAATCCGAGTTCGTCGGATAGCGCTTGTAATTGACTCCGCAACGGCCCGTCTCCGACCACATAAAGGCACATCGAGGGGAATTCGCCGCCGATAAAGGACATAGCCCGCAACAAGACGTCGAGCCCCTTCTCCGCGGTGTGGCTTGCCACTACCACCAAACGCGGCTCCCCTGCAAGCGGCATCGCCTCTGCTGCGGTAAAGTGCTCGATATCAATGCCATTGCGCACCACTCGATACTGCCCCTCCTCCCCCACCTCCATATCCTGCCATTGCCTAGCCACACTGCGGCTCACTGCCACCAGTGCGTCCGTCGACAAAGCCGCCCAGCGTTCACAACGGCGAAAAACCTCCGCTTTGAATGAGGCCCGGCCAATCTCATCCACCAGGCCGTGGTAGGTATGCAAGACGATCGGTACCCTAGCCTGCTTAGCCGCCATCCGCCCCAAAATGCCCGCCTTGGAAATATGGGTATGCACAATATCGTATGCCCCATTAGCTACGATTCGGGCAATGGCCCTATATGCGTTGAAATCCGCCAGTGGATTGACCGCGCGTTGAAGGCTGGGCACTTGGTGTAAAATTAACCCCTTTTCCCGCGCTTCTTCCGATAGATCCCCCTCTCCTGGCTCGCTGCGTCCCGCTAGGACTTCAACCGCAAAACGCTGCGTATCTAGACCATTTGCCATATCGAGCACATGCCGCGGTACCCCACGCACAGCAAGACGGGTCACGATATGCAGAACACGTATTTTGACTGCCATGCTCAAACTCGGCGCAAGAACTGCCGGATATAGGCGGCAGAGACACGCTGGCGGCGCATCAACTGCCTACGCCAGCGCAAAGCCGTCGGCAAATGACGGCAGGTATCAGCGAGTGCCAACAGCAAATAGGGGAAACGCCACGGCAAGCGTAACAGCAAATAGAGCCAGACCAGAGGTTCTGCCAGGATAAATGGGAGTAACACATAGGGCAATACACCGGTCGACGTATTCTTGACAAGGGTCAAATAGCGATTCTTTAATAGGTGTCGCTGCAAAAATGCAGGCTTGTCGACAAAACGCAGCCGTTCGTCCGAAGAGCCCGAGCCCACATGATGGGCTTTCGCCCCGGGCGTAAATCGCGCCTGCCAGCCCAGCAACTGGGCGCGCCAGGCCAGGTCAATATCCTCGCCGTAGCTAAAATAGGCCTCATCAAAATATTGACCTTCGATGCGAATGTCCTCGAGCATTTCCCGACGAAAGAGGATGAGCGCGCCGCTGCAACCGAAAACAGCTTCCGCACGATCGAGGTTAGCACTGTGCTCAGTACGCATCTGCGGTCGAAGGAAAAATCCGCTATTAAGCCATTCACCCGTCCCCTGCTGAAAAACACTGCCGGTCGCAGCCCCGGCTTCGGGATATTCCGCGAGAGCCGCCAACGTGACTTCGATAAAATCGGGGGCCAAAAAAACATCGGTATTGAGAATCAGCACAAAAGGTTGTGAACAAGCGGCAATCGCCTTGTTATAGCCTGCGGCAAAACCTTCATTCGTCTCATTCAGCAGCAGGTGGACCTGATCGTAACGATCCGCGATCCATTCTGCCGAGCCATCGGTCGAACCATTGTCAACTATGACGACCTCGCGTGGAGCGCACGTCTGAGCAAAGACGCTTTCGAGACAGCGCTCGAGGTATTTCATCCCGTTCCAGTTAGCCAGGGCGACAGCGATTTCCCCCATCCTCAACTCCGCCTACAGTTCCGCCTCGACGGCGGCCTCTGCAGTCTGCACTCTGGACTTCCATTGGGCGATTTCTTTTTTAAGGATCGCGAACTCCACGGCTATTTCCTCCCGCCGCCCCTCGGCAGACTGTGCCATCGCCTGTAGATACCGCTGGGTCGCAACAAAGAAATTCTCGCCCACCTTGTCCGCCTCACCGGCGGCCATCGCCAACTGCGCCCGTTTCCAACTCGTCCGCGCCTGCCGGTGCAAATAATTGCGCTGTATATCATTGATCTCGCGCAGAACATTGAGTGCATCGGGCGACATCCCGACGCGCTGGCAGATCATTGCCAATAAATAAAAGGCCTGGTCCGTGTAAAACTCATGCATCTTGCGATCAATGACCTTACGCGCAGCGGCCTGGTGGTACACTTTGCCCAAGAGCAACAAATTCTCGTTGATTGCCTTCGCAAAGTTGTCGGTGCGCGCTATCTTGGCACGCAGGTGACCCTCATGCATCGAGTCTTTCGCCTGTTGGCGCGCTAATGCGAGTCTACGCTCAACCCTCAAATAACGGTCCATAACCGCCGCCTCAAGCGTGCGCACGTGCTCATCGAGCCACCTTACAGAATCACCGCCGCCCTGCTGCTCAATCGCTTCGAGCATCGTATACATGCGCAAGAGCTTCTTAAAGAAGTTGCCCATAAAGGCCTCTTCTACATTTTCTATCCCCTCAGACTCTTCCTGCTCCTTGTAAAGGGCCTGAGCCATATTATCCTTGACGCCCCTGAGCAGCATTCTCTCGGTATTATCCTTCGCCACAAGAACGGAAGTCGCTTGACCAATGAAGTAGCGCGGATCTTGCGGCAGGATTTTCTTCGAAGCCTTTTGCGCGCTCTTGTATTGGGCTGTGCGTTTTTGTCCCAACCCCAAATATTCGTCAAAAAATAGATCCAGATCAGCTTCCGTGCGAATAAACCGCATATATTGCGCGAGCCATTCTTGATTTAACTCTGTCGGCGTTTTTTTGATGCGGGCGATCAGTATGCGGGTCGTCTGCTGGCGCAACTCTGCGGGGGTAGGCGGCTCTTTTTCAACAACTGGAGGCGGTTGGAATTTCTCGGCCGCAGCGGGACGCCGTTTAGCCTTAGACGGTTTACGGGCGGATGCCTCGACGGCAACCTTGGGCTTTTTCCCCGTCTCGTCTTCCTTTGTAAAAGCTATAATACCGCCAACTAGGGCGATACCGATACACAATACGCCAATAGCAAGGGGAATAATCGGACTGAATTTTCTTGGGCTCATTTTTTACCCTAATGTAACGTTCCTACTGTACCTTAGCAACAAATCCCCTTGACAGTCCCACCACCAAAACAGTATATACGGCTATGCAGCTTTCTCCGGGTGACCATATTCATCTAATCGCCGCTTGTGGCACGGCTACGGGCTCACTTGCCGGCATGCTCCGCCAACAAGGCTACCGCGTCACCGGCTCAGATAGCCGTGTCTACCCGCCGATGAGCACCATGCTGCAGGATATGGGCATCAATCTCTACGAGGGCTTTGCCGCAGAGCACCTAGAACCTGCACCAGACCTTGTCATCATTGGCAATGCCGTCTCGCGCGGCAATCCTGAAGCAGAGGCCGCGCTTTCTCGTAAAATCCCCTACCTCTCATTGCCGGAGGTCCTGCGCGACTTCTTTATTCGTGGCAAAAAATCCATTGTCGTTACCGGCACCCACGGCAAGACCACTACTACCGCGCTCATCGCCCACCTTTTTACTGACTGCGCGCTCGACCCCTCTTTCCTCGTCGCGGGCCTGCCGCGCAATTTCGACCGCAGCTACCGCTTGGGTAAAGGTGAGCATTTCATTATAGAAGGCGACGAATATGATAGTGCCTTCTTTGCCAAATGGGCAAAATTTTTCTACTACTTACCCGACACCCTCGTCATCAACAATATCGAATTCGACCATGCCGATATTTACCAAGATCTTGCCGAGATCATCAAAACCTTCCGCCAACTCATTAATCTGGTACCGCAAAATGGTCTCATTTTAGCCCATGCAGCCGATACAAATATCAACGAAATCCTTCCCGACGCACCCGCCCCGGTACAAACCTTCGGCTTAGAGACAAACGCCTATTGGCGAGCAACCGACCTCGAGCCCGGACCACAGGGTACTCGTTTCACCTTACAACGCGCAGGCCAAAGCCTTGGGACCTTCGACCTGCCCATGAGCGGGAGCTACAATGTACGCAATGCGCTCGCCGGTCTCGCCGCAGGTTTCCATGCCGGCCTAACCCTGGAGTTGATGCAGTCAGCGCTCTCCCGTTTTACTGGTGTCAAACGCCGACAGGAGATCGTTGGCGAAGTCAATGGCATTCTCTTGATCGACGATTTTGCCCACCACCCCACCGCGGTTTCTCTAACCCTCAACGGGCTGAAACAAGCCCATCCTGAACGACGGCTTGTCGCCGTTTTCGAACCCGCCAGCGCGACGAACGCACGCGCGCTCTTCGAAGAACGCTATATAGAGGCCTTTACGCTCGCCGATGCCTTAGTTATAACTCGTGTCCCCCGCCCCGAGCGCGCCAGAAACGATGAACCCTTCTCACCCGATCGTCTCGTGCAACAACTCCGCCATGTAGGTAAAAAGGCTGACTACCTGCCGGACGTCGATTCAATCGCGGCCCATCTCGTCGCCGAGACAAGTCCAGGCGATTTAATCGTATTTATGAGCAATGGGGGCTTCGGTGGCCTACAAGAGAAACTGCTGACGGCCCTACAAACACAATGCTCAACTTGAGACTGGCCCAATCCAACGGTGTTGCCGACAATATTAATAGATGCTTTCCCGCAATTGAACTCGTCTCGACTAGTGGATAAATGCGCTACCTATTCCTCTTTCTTGCATTCCCCGCCCTCCTCCTGGCACAGAATCCGGATATCGAACGCCTCGGCCAGGAACTCACTAGCCGACAGGTCAGCATCCGTCGGCAAGCGGTAATAGCCTTGGGCCGAGTCAGCTATCCGCAAAGCGTACGCCTGCTGCTCAACACCTTACCGAATGAGAATAATGTATCCATCCGCCTCGAGATTATCCGTAGCCTTCGACATATCGCCTTTCAGCGCTTCCCAGGCTACAAACAAGCGCTGCAAGCCTTAGGACGAGCGGCCGACGATGATTTTGAAAAGGACCCATTAGTGCGCTTGCGCGCCAGCGAAGCACTTTGGGAGGCGGCAAAAAAAGACCTGCTCGACCCTGTGCCTTTCCTCAACCGAAACCTCCTAGATCAAAGCCAACGACTGCGGCTTTCCGCAGTACAAATGCTGCGTAAACTGGGCACCCCCTCGACCATTGATCCACTAGGCCGCGCGGCTCTCGATAAACAGCAGTCCGAGACAATCCGCCTCAAAGCCATAGAGGCTATCGGCGCCGTCTCGCTTTCCGATCCAGGCGTCGTCGGTCGCCAAATTGCCGCCAATAACAGACGCACCACCCAAGTCTTAGGCCAGCCTCCCCTCATCGACCAAAACAGCATCAAGCGAAGACATTTCCGCCAAATATTCTATCTTTCTTCAATCGTCCGTGATACCGACAACAGCTCAACTCTTATGCTTCGGGCCATAAAATCAATGGGACAGGTTAAGGATAAATCGGCTATCGCAGCCTTACAAGAAACGATCAATAACCACCCGAGTACAACGGTGCGTAAACAAGCCACACGAGTCCTAAGTCATCTGCTTGCCCAGCAATACGAGTGATTCTGCTGGGCACATGCTGTATTCAAAAAGTTACAATCCTGTTACGATATTGAAACACAGATCAACTTTTAACCCATAGACCGCTTTCTTCCTATTTTCAGTATTATCAACATTTTACACTGACATAAAAACATAGGCACGAATCTTGCCAAACATATAGCAACCCTCTTCACCAATGCAAAGGTTGCTATGCGCTATTTTATTATTTTTGCCCTTTTCGCAATTCCATCCCCCCCCCATGCCTCAGGCGATGTAACATACGATGCTGCTGCCCCGCCTGGCCCTATTGTGATCTCCGAGTTGATGTGGTCAGGTAGTTCGGGGTCAAGCGCAGACGAATGGATCGAACTCTACAATCGTAGCGCTGCGACCATTGATTTATCAGGTTGGACCCTCACCCGCCTGAGCAACGACGAATTTCAGGTCATGTTTATCTTTGACACTGCCTCTATCGCGTCGGGCCAGACCTTCCTTATTGCCAACTACACCGCCGACCACGAAAAATCCCGCTTGGCCACTGAACCCCAATTCGTCTCTACATCGATTTCACTGCCCAATAGCAAATTGCTTTTGCAATTATATGACAATAACCCAACAAATGGGGGGCAACTAATCGACTCAGTTGATGATGGTCAAGGAGCCCCTTTTGCTGGCTCGACTACTCCCAAACAGGCCATGGTTCGCATTGCCTTCGACCAACCCGGTCACCTATCGACAAGCTGGGCAACAGCAACAATGCAAAGTGGCTGGGACCCCAATGCGACTGAGATCGGAACTCCAGGTTCAATTCCATCCTACTTGCTTATAGATAAGGAAGATATGGATCAAACAGGGATAGACACATTAATCGAACCGACAAATTGGGGGCACTTAAAAGGGATTCATTTTGAAAAGCAACAATGACAGCGGCCATTAAATCAACCGCCCAGAACACAAAGAGGCCCGGGAAATATCCCGGGCCTCTTCTCTTGCTTACTGATTTTACAATCTGTCTATTGGGTAAACTGCGTTACGTTGGCGATACCACCTGGCTGAGTCAAGGCATAGACAATCAAGTTTACTCCGAATTGCAGCCCGCGCTCACGCGCATCTGCTAGCGGATCCCCCCAATACCAACTGACATTCAAATCGCTAAAGACTACGGCGATTCGACCACGCAACTCTAACATCTCCAAATCGAAGACATTTCCGCCTGGTGCGCCACCCATCGGCGGACCATCAGGGAAGTCCCAAAAGGCGTAATAGAGAGCATGAGCCTTCGGAACTTTCTGCCATTTGGAACCATCGCTACCTAAGACACCTGGATCTTTCATTAGCGCCTTGAATTGGCGATCAAAAGGCGTTCCAGAAACTCCCGCCTCTTTACCATCAAGACCGTTCTCGGCATCGCTCTGACGAATCTCTTCGGCATAAAGAAAACCACCGTTTTTAAGATATTCGCCCAAGTTCGTCTTTTCCGTATCGCTGATCTGTAAAACCGCAGAGTTTCCCGTCATATACAGCATCGGCGCTTCCATGATACGCGGATCCGAAAATTCCAAGGTCGTGCCCTCAATCCGAGCATTGATCTTAGTATGATCACGCATGTAGCGCATTAATTCTGCCGCCGCCGTCGGAAACCGATCACGGTTCTTATCGGCGATGTCATAATCGATTACTGTCATATTAAAGAAGCCGCGAACATTGCGCTTGTTGTCCGGGTCTTGGATCAAGACCGCCTGATAACGACCAATATCCAAATCTCCGACATTCATTAGCTCCATTCGCATACTCATAGCTTCTTGCACCGGAGCCGAGGTTTCGCTCAGCTCGATCATCTCGACTTCGTCAAATGCAAGTTCCTCAGCTTTAGCACCGGAAAAAGCACCCAAGACTTGCGAACCCGGGAGTACCGAGCTCAGAAGGTCACTACCGACTGCACTAACATCAGCTATAGCGGAAATATCTTGTGGCAAATCCGGCGGTGCCATTGACTGCAACATCTCCATCTGAACTTCGGAGATCTCAGGACGCTTGGCTAAATCAAAGTTTTTCTCGAGAATCGGCGGCGGCGCACGGAAGATAATCAACTCCGTTACCTCTTCTGATACGCCAATACCAAAGAGATGATCGTAGACAAAAACGCCGAGATGAAGGGCTACAGCGAGGACAAAAGCCACGCCCATACTCATCCGGTTGCCGGTTGTAGCGGCGTACAAGGCATAAAGTAATACCCCAACGCCTGCAAAACCGACGGCAATTGCCGCCCATTGGGACAGGACAAAAAGCAAGTGGATTAGAACAGCCACTCCGACAGCCGTGTAGGCTGTTTTCTTTCGATTAGCCTGTACTGCTTTTTTATACTCGTCTACCACAGTTCTTCCCTCTCTTGGAAGGGCTTGGAAACCTCGTTCAGTTGCGCTGCGGTTCCGTGGCGATGACCTGGTCAACGACGCCTACCTGGCGAGCAATATCCATAATTTGAACAATCTGCCCGTGGGTCGAGCGCTCATCGCCCTGGATAATGATCATCGTCGTATTGTCCAGCAGTCGTCTCTTCTCCTGCAATTCCTCTTTAAGTGTCGCAAATGTCACTGACTTGTGGTTCAGTTTCATATTGCCGTCTTGATCTACGACGATAAAGAGGTTCTCCTTCTCCGGCGCCTGAGCCTCTTCAGCTTCTGGCAGCTTGATATCCAAACCCGGAGTAATGGCGAACACAGCGGTCACCATGAAGAAGATGAGGAGCTGAAAGACGATGTCGATCATTGGCGTCAGATCCGGCATCGCCAGTTCTTTTTTTTCGTATTTATCAGCCATCTATCTCATCCTTCTATAGGGCCTTTAGGCGGCCTGCGATTTTTGCCAGCGGATCAACAGATGATCGACAAAACCGTGCCCATAAGCTTCAAATTGGATAGCTTTGCCTGAGGCGCGATTACTGAAATAAGTAAAGATGGCGATTGAAGGCACCGCGATCACCAAACCTGTAACTGTAGTGATCAAAGCTTCGGAAATACCGGCAGCAACAATTGTCGGTTCACCAAGGCCTTTTTCAGCAATACCTTCAAAGGCGTTGATCATACCGTTAACCGTGCCCAGCAGACCGAGCAACACCACAGACTTGGCGACGAAGTCGATAACAGACAAATAGCGTTCGAGATATGCTAGCGCAGCACGCTCAACCGTGCCATTCATTTCGACGCGCATTTCCTCGATCGAACGCTGCTCACGCTGTAAATGCTCAAAACGCTCAAGTCCTTCGCCATACACTTCGCCCTCAAGCTTACCGACCTCAACACAAAACTCCTTGAGCTGATCAACAGACGTCCCCGAGTCAATACGGGAATTGATATCGTTGGTAATTTCGGCCAACTCGTCCTCAGAACGCAACAGAGCATAAGTGTAAACGCGCTCGAGAAAGAATGCAATGGATAGCACAGACCAAAGACCCAAGGGCCACATGAAAGGTCCGCCTCCTTGAAAAAATTCTAACATTTCCTCTATCCCTCCTAGTTAGGACACAAAGAAAAAATTCTCATTATCAAAGTTAGAGGACGCGAGCTTCTTGCATCGCTTCCAACTGCTGTTTCGCAAAATCTACCTGCGGTAGAAATTTGGAGTTATCGCCATAATTATCAACAACCTCCTGGAATATTGCACCGGCTTCACGATATTCCTCTTGAGCCATATACGCAGCGGCGATATTAACCAATGAGTTCACTGCTTGGTCACTCTTCGGATATTTCAGCTGCACCTCTTTGAAGATCTTCACCGCTTCATCATAGTTCTTTTCATCAAAGAGTTTCTCACCTGCTGAGTAGAGATTATAGGCGTCAATCTCACCTAGATGGCCCAACAGAGTTTTGGCCTTACGCGGCAAAGCCCGGTCCTGTGCCGTTAGCTTATCGGCCGGGAAGAGTTCGAGAAAGGTCTCGTAATTTTCCCGCGCCTTGTCATATTCTTTTAGGCCATAATAATAATCGCCTAGGGTAAACTGGCTACGCGGACCATAGGTGCCGTCGGAGTGATCCGCTACAATTTGCTGGAAGATCGGTACGGCATCAACCGTCCGTTCAAGATTAATCAAACACCAGGCTTTATTGTAAAGCGCGTCATCCACATGACTCGAGCGTGGATAGCGTTCGACGAGCTGATCATAGAAAGCCATTGCCTCAAGAAAACTCTGATTCTTGTCTTGAGATCCACCTCTGTTCGTCATGTTAAATAAGGCGTCACCGGCACGAAAAAGAGCTTCCGATGCATAACGAGAAGCGGGAAAGGTCTTGGCTAATCCTTCAAAGATCGCACTAGCATCACGCCACTTCCCCATTCGATAATGAGCCCAAGCATCATAGTAATGCGCATGTACTGCCCGGTCATCGTCTGGATATTGAGTATAATAGGTCTTAAACGCCTTAGACATCGACGGCAGCACATCAATATTGCCCCCAGCGGATATCTTGTTATAAGCTACACCAATCTGAAATTGGGCATTTTTAGCCCAAGCGATCTGAGGGTAATTCTCAGTGATCTTGCTATACGTGGCAATTGCAGGAATAAACTGCCCTGCTTTATAAAGACTATTACCCTGCACAAAAAGAGCATTCGCAATACTCTCAGAATTAACCGCGAGGTCGATCAACTGTTGAGCGGCTTCAATACTCTGTTGAAACTTGTCCAGCTTGAAGTACGCATTGGCCAAGCGGATAAGCACCCTCTCGCGATCTTCACCAGAAGTAGTTGATGTCAACATTTCTTCGTAGATCCGCACCGCGTCTTCTGGATTGCCCTTCTTTTCTGCCATCGAGATCAACTGCAGACGCGCAGACCGAGCGAGGCTCTCATCGCCAGAGGCAATAACTTCGTCGAGAAGTTTCTCTGCTTCAGCATCACTACCCTGAGCTGAATACGAAAGCGCCATAGAGAAGGACACTTTCAGCTGCATCGCTTTCGGTACTTTATTATCCAGAAGCCACTTATAGTCAACAAGTGCTCGATCGTAACGACCGGTGTAATGGTACGATAATCCGCGACCATAACGAGTGTCGCGAATGACATCACTCTCCGGGTATTCTTCTACAACTTTAGAATAACGGTTAACCGCGTCTATATAGTTCTTGTTATTGAGGTCAAGCTGAGCCATCTGAAAATGGGCTCTGGCCTCAAGCTCACGATCTCCAGTTACACCTTCAAGCAACTGATTCAACAAGGTCCGGCCATCGTCATTGCGGCCTTGTGAGATATGAATATTCGCGGCTTCGATAAGTGCCGCGATATACGTCTCACGTGCATCGCGATCCACTTTAGAAAAAGCTGCAACGGCTTCGTCATGCCGTGCCTCGTCGCGATAAAGTATACCGAGCCCATAAAAACCATCAGCTGCATGCCGGGAATCTTGATAGTTCTCAGTTATCGCCTTATAAGCATCGACCGCTTCTTTGACCTTCTGCTGCTCGTAACTGAGTCGGGCGATACGCAAGAGGCACAAAGGCGCTTGATCTGAACGCGGAAAGTTATCCACAGCCAAACCATAGCTCTCAATGGCCCCATCCGAGTTACCTGTTTTTTCAGCCGACCACCCTGCGCCATAAAGCGCTGCAGAGCGCAAACCCGTATCACTGTCGGGGTAATCCTCCAGCAATTTCAAATAATCACTACGGGCAGCAGCGTAATCACCAGCGAAATATTGCGCTTCCCCTTTTTGATACTGAGCATTCGCGGGGTAAGGAGTGTCGCCGTATAGCTCTATTACCTGATTATAGGCCGTCCAAGCCTCGGAAAACTTATCCCACTCCATGTAGTTGTCGCCGATTCGCATTTGCACTTTGGCCTTATAGAAACGCTCTTCTGCTGTTTCCTGGGCTGCGATCAACTCTAGGTATGCTTCTTCAAACTGGTTCGTTTTGCGGAAAATTTCAGCAACGCGTAAAGACGATGTTTCAAAGAGCTGCCGATAATTTTCAAAATCGACGTTCTTACCTTCGCGAAACGAACCGCGCAACAGTTCGAACATTCGGTCGTAAAGGTCTCGCACATCGCGATAGGCCGTGATCGCTTCTTCATCTCGGGCCATTTTATCAAATGCATTGGCCTTTAAATAGACAGCCTGAGCGATAACCGGACTACTCGGGTATTTATCAAGAACGATCTGAGCCATATCGACGGTCTCGTCGTATTCACCCTTCTCAAAAAGCGCGCTTGCTATGCGAAATTGAGAATCTGGGGCATAACGATCTTCCGGATATGCCGCCAACATGCTCTTCAAGGTTTTGATTGATCTATCGTATTCCTTCAGATTGAATTCGCTCCAACCCGCATAAAAATACGCTTTCCCCGCTTCTTCAGTTTTGGGGAACAACTCAACAAAACGCTTGTACTCTTTAGCGGCCTCACTGTATTCTTTAGCAAGGAAACGAGTCTCAGCGACCTGGAACTGCACCAGTGACCTGAAATCATCCAGCACGCCCTTTACATCGAGAACATGGCGATATGCATCTACCGCCTTTTCGTGCTGACCACTCTTCTTATAGGCGTTACCCAATTGGTACCAGGCCGCCGCGACTACGGGCAATTCCAGTTCGTCGCCAAAGTCGACTCGAACACTATCAGTCCGTACGGCTTTGCTGTTGAATTTAACGATCTTCGAGTATTCGATGATCGCCCCTTCAAACTCGCCGAGCGCGTAAAGCGACTGTCCGGCGTCGAAACTGGTCTTCAAATTTTGCGGCACCGGCAGGAAAAGGCTAGCCCCCAGTCCCAATCCCAGCGCGATAAGTCCAGCCCAGACCGTCATCTGTGCGTCTCCTTAGTGTATAGTTCCCAGTTGGAGTCCAAAGCAGTAGCAGTCTTAGAAATCGTATGCGAACGAGAATCGATGAGCGCCATTGGTCTCAGTCAGATCCAGCGGAATATGGTAGGCATAATCAAACCACACTTTGTTCCACTTGTAGCCCAACCCCGCATTCAGATCCCCTGTCGCATCCTCCTCAAAAACCTTACTGCCTCCTGCGCGCAACATCAGATCCCCCGCCAATTCCGTCTCTCCACCCACCACTAACCGGCTATCCGACGTGCCCGACATATCGCGCAGCACATATTGCACCGAAACCAACGACTGCGGGTTCAACTGATACGCCACACCCGCATGCACATCCATCGGCAACTTGCCCGCATCGCCGTCCCCTGGCACGGTACCCTTGGCCACATTCGGCTGATTCATATTTTTCAACAACAAACCGAACTGAGCCCCCTTGAACGGCGTCTTCCACATTACCCCTAAATCCACCCCAACATTGCCCGCGCTCTGGTTCGAAAGGGGGTCGGCTCGGCCATTGTCCGCCGGGATATCGCCCACACTCCAAAACAGATACTTCGCCGACAAACCGATATTGAGCGCTTTCGAAACCTTATACGAAAGCGAAAGAAACGCTCCATTTTCGCTCATCAACTCAGAGCCGATCCGCTCATAACCCAACCCCAGCCCCAACTTCGAACCCAAAGGCTGCACATACGACAATACGTGCTGACCCAAGTCGTCGCCTTCAATCCCACCGAAAAACAACGACACATTCGTATAGGCCAATTGCTTATTGGCGATCTGGCCTAAACCCGCTGGGTTTTCGAATACCGCGTCGGAGTTATCCGCCACAGCAACAAAACTATTACCCAATGCCTGGGAACGGGCGCCCGCCCCTACATTCTGAATATTGACTACTGCTTCGCTCGATACAGCGAC
>Ga0233433_10000427_pt1 | contig 45805 bp, 34 predicted proteins | sample SI_122_August201_5_FD_179868 | JGI IMG/M metagenome (GOLD analysis project Ga0233433, IMG submission 179868) | Seawater microbial communities from Saanich Inlet, British Columbia, Canada - SI_122_August2016_100_MG | ecosystem: Environmental > Aquatic > Marine > Inlet | place: Canada: British...
ATGCGGATGTTGAAGCGCTCTCTGTATCAGGCTACCTCGATGAGCTTTGAACAGGCCTGTGAGGATATCGCCTCAAGAACGGCCATTACAGATCACCATGCTGATGCCAGGGAAGGCGGTAATTCGTTTCGTGAAAAACGCTCACCCGTCTTTAATCGCTGGCTTGACGATGCCTAATTTTGTTAAGGGGCATTGCAGTTCAGGTAATCCAACCTATACTAAAAACAATACACGAGCCTATTTTAGGAATAATCGTGCCGCCAACCAGGAAATTAAAACCATGAAAATCAATATCGAATACTGTGTGCAATGAAATTATTCACCTGAAGCGGTCAGTCTGGCCGAACAAATCGAACAAACACGTGGAATTGCCAGCGAACTTCAACCCGGCGCCGGTGGGGTTTTCGAAGTATCCTATGGAGACAAACTTATTTTTTCTAAAAAACAAGTGCACCGGTTTCCTGATCTGACGGAAATACTCGCCGGACTGGACCCACTCGTAACTGAAAAAAATTAAAGCATTGCCAGACAATGGACACTAAGAGGAAAATACAAATGAATATGGCCATGAAGTACCTGCCTTTACTATTAGCCATGGTGCTACTACAAGGCCAGGCTGATGAATTATCCCAGCGAGTAGCCAAAGTACTTGAAAACACGCCGTTAATCGACGGCCATAATGATATTCCCTGGCAATATCGGGTACGCGTTAAAAACCATTTGAATCAGCTTGATTTGGCAGCAGACTTAACAAAACTGGAGAAACCTACCCATACCGATATAGCCCGGCTCAGAAAAGGCTTGGTAGGAGGCTTGTTCTGGTCAGTATATGTACCTATCGGAGAATACGGCGGCGATGCCCAAGATGTGCAATTAGTAGTGGAGCAAATCGATCTGGTAAAACGTTTGGTTGGCAAGTACAACGCCGATTTTGAAATGGCCTACACTGCTGAAGAAGTTAGGGATATACATAACCGCGGTAAAATTGCCTCCCTGATCGGAATGGAAGGCGGCCATGCCATCCATAATTCACTGGCAACCCTACGCATGCTCTATGATCTCGGCGCCCGTTACATGACCTTGACCCATTCTAAGGGACTACTTTGGGCAGACTCAGCAACCGATGATGCCAGACACGATGGACTGACGACTTTTGGCGAACAGGTCGTCAAGGAAATGAACCGAATAGGTATGCTTGTTGACCTGTCGCATGTCTCCGCTGAATCCATGAGGGATGCCTTGAGAATCTCCCGGGCACCTATCATATTTTCCCACTCTTCGGCCTACTCCATCACCCAGCATGAACGAAACGTACCGGATGACGTGTTGAGGAGCGTTGCTGCAAACAATGGCATCGTCATGGTGAATTATCTGACCTCTTATGTATCGGAAGCTAGACGCCTACACAGAATAGAATATGAGCAACATCACGAGGCGATTTCTTCTCAGCTCACAGAAGATAAATTAGAGGTAGCCATGAACCTCTGGGAAAAGAACAATCCTCCACCAGACGTCACACTATCGGACGTAGCTGATCATATAGACCATATTCAGCAGATAGCCGGTATAGACCACATTGGTCTTGGCGCAGATTACGATGGCATGCCGCCTGGCCCAATTGGCCTTGAGGATGTGTCTACCTATCCGGCATTACTAAGGGAATTACTGGTTCGAGGTTACAGCGATGAAGACATTGCTAAGATAGCCGGCGACAACATTTTGCGAGTACTCTCGCAAGCCGAAGTAATCGCACAACAAATGCAGAGCGAAACAGAAGCATCTGACCTGCTGCTGGAAGAGACCATAGACTGAACCGGACTAGAAGCTTATATGACCTGGCAGAACCAGATAATCATTAGTAACTGGTTTTGAACGCCACTGCATTTTTAACCGAACCCAGATGACTGCAAAGAGGGGTAAACACAAAAGATGACCGAGTTAACGCAATTTAGGAACGACACCCGGACCTGGCTTGAACAGCACTGCCCACCCAGTATCCGTAGTCGACAAAAAAACGAAGATGAAACAGTCTGGGGAGGTCGACGCGCTGAATACCCTAACCCGGAAGCAAAAACCTGGCTCGATGCCATGGCATCCAAGGGCTGGACCTGTCCAACCTGGCCCACCGCATATGAGGGAGGAGGTCTATCAAGGGAAGAAAACACTGTCCTTCAGCAGGAATTAGCCCGCCTGAATGCCCGCTCACCGCTGACCTCTTTCGGCATCAGTATGCTGGGTCCAATCCTGCTGGAATATGGTAGTGAAGAACAAAAGCAGGAACATCTGCCTAAGATTGTCAGGGGAGAAATTCGCTGGTGCCAGGGCTATTCTGAGCCAGGTTCCGGTTCAGACCTCGCCAGCCTACAGACGCGAGCTACCCTGAAGGGGGATCAATACCTCATAAATGGGTCAAAGATCTGGACCTCATTTGCCGACAAGGCTGACTGGATCTTTTGTCTGGTAAGAACTGATCCGACGGCATCAAAGCACATGGGCATCAGCTTTATACTATTCGATATGGAAAGCAAAGGCATTAACGCCAAACCAATTAAACTGATCTCTGGCGCATCGATTTTCTGCGAAACCTTTTTCGACAATGTTGCTGTCCCGAAAGCGAATCTAGTTGGCGAGGCCAACGCCGGCTGGACCATCGCTAAAAAGCTTCTCCAGCATGAGCGTAATATGATCAGTGGCATGGGACCGCGGGAACGAAGTAACCCCGCACATTCCCTGGCCAACCAGGCCAAACTCTATGTTGGTGAACACAATGATAAAATCGCGGACAGCCATCTGCGCGACCAAATCATCCAACTGAACCTTAACAGTCAGGCGTTTGGGTTAACCCTGCAGCGAGCATCTGCCGAATCAAAGAGCAGTGGTGGCGTCTCCCCTACCTCATCGATGTTCAAGCTCTATGGCACAGAGCAGAACAAACAAAGGTATGACCTATTGATTAACATACTCGGTGCTCAGGGAACCGGTTGGGAAGGAGACTCATTTACAGAGCGTGAACTGAGTGTCACCCGGGAATGGTTGCGATCAAGAGCCAATTCTATCGAGGGCGGGACCAGTGAAGTGCAGTTAAACGTGATCGCAAAACAGGTTTTAAAACTTCCTGATTAGACATATTGTGCTACCGGCGCTTGCAAACCAGTCACGGCTGATCAAGCAGATTAGCTAAAGGGTAAATTCCGATAATCCACGTTGCCTCCCGTCAAGACCACGCCTATCTTCTTACCGACAAAAGTCTCTCGGTGAGCCATGATTGCAGCTAATACCACTGCACTACTGGGCTCCACCAATTGCTTCAAATACCGCCAGATTAGCTCCATCGCAATAATGATCTGCGCCTCGCTGACCAGCAAGATGTCTTCTGCACCACCCTTGATAATCTCAAAATTCATCTCACCTAAGGTCGTCAACAGGCCGTCACACAACGTATCAGGTTGGTGTTCCATTACCCGGACACCCGTTCGCAATGATCGATGTGCATCGTCGGCCTTTTCAGGTTCTGCACCATATACCTCGACCCTAGCATTTGCTGCCAGAATTACACCTGCCAACAGACCACCCCCACCCACAGGAACCATCATTGAATCCAGGTCAGGAACCTGAACCATTAGCTCAAGCCCTGCAGTACCCTGACCTGCAATAATGAGCGGATCATCAAAGGGCGGAACTTCCACAGCTCCGGTCTGCAATCGGACTTCCTCAAGCCTGGTTGCCCTGGCTGCAAGGGAATTATCACAGGTAATGAGTTGTCCACCATAATGGGCAATAGCTTCCTTTTTCAGAGGGTTAGCAGATTCCGGCACAACAATAAAGGATGGGATCTGCCGTAGCCCAGCTGCCCTGGCCAGAGCAGCGCCGTGATTCCCCGATGAATGTGTGCATACGCCATTTTGGAGTGCTTCCAGAGCATGGGCAAAAACCGCATTGACAGCCCCTCTACTTTTAAACGCACCTGCCTTCTGAAGATGGTCACACTTGAAAAAAACCCGGCAGCCAGCCAGCTCATCGATAGTTACACTGGTCATAACAGGTGTTACATGACAGTGCGGACGAATCCTTTGCGCGGCTAATTCAACATCAGGTAAGCCAATCATGATCGTTAACCAATTAATTTTTCAGCTAATTCAGACATCCCTTTCAGCGGATCGGCTCCAAGCGCAAACAAAGGCACAACCATGCGCTCCACCCCCAGGTCTTGATATGCATCTATCTGCTCCTGTTGAGTCTGCCCCGACCACATAATGGAAATTTCAATTTCGTTATAGTCCCTGTCAATTAGATCACACTGCTTGCGGATTTCGTCCAGGTGGCGAGCCAGTTCCGCTAAGTCACTGGTTGGGGCAAACCACCCATTACCATATAAAGCAATGCGCTCATGTATCTTACCTTTGGAGCCACCCATGATTACCGGCAGTGGGTCCTGCATGGGCATTGGATAGCTCTTAAAACCGCTCCAGTTCAAAAATTCGCTCTGGTGCTCAACCACTTCACCCGACCAGACTTTTCGCATGCCCTGAAGATAGTCATCAAATCGAGCACCACGCCTTTCAAAGGGCACGCCAAGTGCCGCAAATTCTTCCTCCAACCAGCCAATACCAACGCCAAGCATAAAGCGTCCGTTTGAAAGCAAGTCGAGGCTGGCGCTCTGTTTTGCTACATACATGGGATTAGCCTGGGACAGGATGTTTACACCCGTACCAAGTCTGATTTTCTCGGTAGCTGCTGCAATAAAACTCAGGGCAATCAATGGGTCGATGAAGTTAACATCCGGACTCCCACCCATCTTGCCGGAAGCGCTATAGGGATACTTCGATTGATAATCCAACGGAACGATAACATGTTCGAATGTCCAAACCGATTCGTAACCCAAACTTTCGGCTTTCTGGGCCATACCGACCATTTGCTGCATTGTGGACACACCGAGATTGACCGGAATCAGGCCATATTTCATGATAGTTTCCTTTGTTAATTGTTCGTTGTTCTTAGTGCTTTATTGTTAGCGCTTTATTGTTAGCGCTTTGCTTTTTGTTACTGATTTTAACCATTTATCTTAGCCCAGGAGTCGCGTAAACCAACCACCTCATTAAATACAGGCACATTATCCGCTTGCTGCTCGCTGTCACGGGTAAAATAACCGACTCTTTCGAACTGGTACTGGTTACCTGGCTGGGTTTCTAACAACCAATTTTCCAGAAAACCAGAAAATTCAAGCATTGAATCTGGGTTGATGAGATCCGTGTATTCGGCGTCACTGGCATCAGGGTATTCAACAGAAAACAGCGGCTGGAAACGCCGAAAAATGACGCCAGCTGCATTAATACTCGATACCCAATGGATCACGCCCCGGACCTTCCGATCCGGCGGATTGACGCCTAACGTCTCGGGGTCATAACTACAGTGAAGTTCTGATATCTTACCCATGGAGTCGACTTTCACATCATCAGCGCGTATGACGTAACCGCCCCGCAAGCGAACCTCGCCACCAAGAACCAGCCTTTTATACTTGCGGTTGGCTTCAAGCCGGAAATCCTCTCTGTCAATATACAACTCCCGTGTAAAAGGCACTGAGCGCTCGCCCATGGCTTCATTTTTTGGATGGTTCGCGACCTTCAGTGTCTCAACCTGATCCTCTGAAAAATTTGTAATGATGACTTTCAACGGATCAAGTACGGCCATTGCCCTTGGTGCATTGACCTCTAGATTTTCTCGAAGGCAGCTTTCAAGCAATGCCAATTCAACATTGTTTTCGCTTTTGGCAACGCCGATTCGCCTGCAGAAATCTCTTATGGCTGCAGGCGCGTAGCCTCGTCGCCTTAACCCTGCCAGCGTAGGCAGGCGCGGATCATCCCAGCCTTCTACCAGGTCCTGTTCGACGAGTATCTTCATCTTCCGCTTACTCATTACCGTATATTTCAGGTTTAACCGCGAGAATTCTATCTGCTGGGGGTGAATGGGTAATTGCAACTGATCCAACACCCAATTATACAAGGGTCGATGATCTTCAAAGCCGATGTCGCAAAGTGAATGGGTAATACCTTCCAATGCATCAGAGATACAGTGTGTGTAATCATACAGGGGGTAAATACACCATTTATTACCGGTTTGATGATGCTCAACGTGCCTTATACGGTAGATAGCAGGATCGCGCATGTTAATATTAGGGGAACTCATATCGATTTTAAGTCGCAATACGTGCGCACCATCAGCAAACGCGCCTGCACGCATATCCTCGAACATCTTCAGGTTCTCTTCTATGCTTCTATCCCGGAAGGGGCTATTTTTGCCCGCTTGCGTCAGGGTACCTCGGTACAGCCTAATATCCTCTGCAGACAGGGAATCGACATAAGCCTTATCTTGACGGATTAAATCCACAGCAAATTCGAACAACTGTTCGAAATAATCCGATGCTTTTCTTTCCTCTGACCACTGAAAGCCTAGCCACTGGATATCCTCCCTCATGGTTCTCATGAAATCAGCATTTTCCTTGAGCGGATTAGTGTCATCAAAACGAAGATTTGTCGTGCCCACATAATCTCTTGCCAGACCAAAATTCAGGCAAATTGCCTTAGCATGGCCAATGTGCAGAAAACCATTCGGTTCAGGGGGGAACCGGGTCGATACCCGGCCACCATTTTTACCCACTTTTAAATCTCCTTCGATAATATTGCTAATAAAATTCGAAGGGTATCGTTCAGAATCATCACTCATACATCACCTAAAAAACAGCCGCTGCTGCACAACTTAACGTCACCATTATAAACAAAAACCACTTCAAGGTGGCCTGACTAACCGAAATAGCAAAACGAACACTGACAACGGCACCTGCTACCGTACCGACAGCAAGGACCAATCCTGGTATCCAGAGTACTTGATCGCTAAGCGCAAAGATCACCAGGGCAACCAGACTCAAGGCACCAGTGCAAACCAATTTTAAAGCATTAGTGCGTACCAAATCATAACGAAGCATCCCAGCCAAAGTGGCAATTAACAGAAATCCGACGCCGGCCTGGGCAAATCCACCATAAAGTCCGGTAAAAAAAAGCCCTAGCCATGCTGATGGCGTATCCTTCAGCCCTCTGGGCAGTACCTGTTCTTCGGCAATAACCTCAGGTTTCAACACCATCAGTAGTGCCATCAGCACCATTACCCCTAACAGCAGTGGTTTCAAGTATACATTCGGCAAAACCGAAGCAAGAATTGCGCCTAGAAGCGCCCCAAGTAAAGTGGGTAACAGGATCGGCAGTATTGCTGTCCGGTCCAGTTTTTTAGCTGAATCAAACCCTTTTACGGCTGCAGCTGATTGCAGGAAAATACCTACACGATTAGTGCCATTAGCGAGATCCGCAGGCATACCTAGTAACATTAACGCAGGTAGCGTCAACATCGAGCCACCTCCGGCGAGAGTATTGACCACCCCACCGAAAAATCCAGCGAAAATCAACATGCCATACCAAAAAATAACTTCCAACACCCATACTCCTGTCCGAAAGCGCAATTCTAGACGCCGGAAAATGAAAATCAACGCCAATTGAAGCAGCGTCTCCACAATTTACGGTTCACCCGAGCCAAGTGAAGCCTATGGCTTCAATCTACTTGCGCCAGCAGGCAACCCATCAACCGCCACAATCCTCCTGAAAGACCCGCAAAGCACGCCATCTAGTCCGGCAATGTCACCAGGTAAACCACCCCATCCTCATTACCGACCAGCAAGCTATCAGCATCCCGCCAACTAACCGACTCAATCTGTCCCATTCCAAAGCCCGCCAGGTCAAGGGATCTAGATTGTCCTGAAAGCCACTTGTCTCCTGATTCAGGTGCAGGGAAAACAGACAACTGTCGATACCCCAGCACCGCTAACTGAGTTGCATCCGGAGATAGATCTGCTGCGGTAATGGCAAATAGACCTGGATGACTATCGATCAACACAGCCTCATTCATCTCGCCCGATGCCAGATTATCCAGTCGATACAGGTTAGCCCCTTTTTCGAAACGACTGAATCTGCCAGCCACCCTGTGCTTGGTAATCAGATAGATGTGGTTATCCAGCACAAACAGCGCCTCACTATCGTAGTGCCACTGCTTTGCCGGGAAATACTCCTGCTGAGGATACCTGAAGGCATAAAAACGTATCGACCTGGAGCTCTCGATCATCGCCGGATTAAACTCCGGGACAACATAAATACCCAGATCCCGTCTAGCATTACCATTGTTACCCGTGTCCGCTATATAGATCCAATCCTTATCTACCGCGATATCCTCCCAGTCGTAATTAACCGCCAGATTGATACGGTGTCCCGGCCACGGCTTTTTCCCTAGCTTTGATTCCTGCCCATGAAAGGAAAGGAAGGAAGGAAATAGAACCTCTCCCTGCCCATTTACAGCGAACAACCGAGCAGTATCCCCGCTATCGTTATGAAGCCAGTAAACATCACTGAAGCGCTTACTCTTTACCATGCCACTCATTTCGGAAATGGGATCAAAATCAAGCTCATACAACTTTTCGACCTGCCACTGCTCGGCGTGACTATAAGAAAGGAAAAAAGCCAGTATTAAGCCCGGTAATAAGTATGGTTTCTTCATTATCAACTCCTATGAGTGCGAATTTTACCTGCTTCTCTCCGTTTGAAGAAAAAGGACTTGCGTTTCAGCAATCCAAGGCTATTATTGCTGCCTTACGCCAGACTAACACTTTAGAACCGACTCATGATCTCTTCTAGCCACCACATTAACGCAGGCCAGGCCTGTTGGATATCGGCTTACCTATTTTTCAAATCATAAAGCTCGAATCGGCTTCAGGCGAATACCCTGCCTTCATGAAACTTGCAAGGCGAATCTGCCCTCAAGATCTATAAGTCAGTCTCTAAGTAACGGGAATAAAAATCATGAGTGATATGAAGCTTGATGACCTAAACGTTTTGAACGAGGAACCCTTGATCAGTCCTAACGACCTGAAGAAGCAGGTAATCGCATCACAAAAAGCCTTGCACACTGTTGCTGAGGGGAGAAAAGCGATTAAGGCCATCCTAAATAGAACAGACCATCGACTCATGATTGTGGTCGGACCCTGCTCTATACATGATTACAAATCCGCTATCGAGTATGCTACTCGATTAAAAGATTTATCAGCCCGGGTATCTGACAACCTGCTCCTGGTCATGCGCGTATATTTTGAAAAACCGCGGACCACGGTAGGCTGGAAAGGTTTTCTAAATGATCCAAAAATGGATGATTCCTTCAATATTGCCGACGGCCTGGCACTTGGCCGTCAACTGTTGATTGACCTGACTGAGATCGGTCTTCCAACAGCCACTGAGGCACTAGACCCAGTCTCACCACAGTATCTCCAGGATCTCATCTGCTGGAGCGCAATTGGCGCGCGAACTGCCGAGTCACAGACTCATCGTGAAATGGCAAGCGGACTCTCATCTGCGGTCGGATTCAAAAATGGCACTGATGGCAGCTTGGATGTCGCCATCAATGCCTTGAAATCAGTATCTGCACCGCACCGTTTTCTCGGTATCAATCACAGTGGCGAAGTCGCTATTATCCATACCAGGGGTAACCGTCATGCCCATATAGTCCTTAGAGGCGGCGCAGACGGCCCCAATTATGAAGCTGGCAGGGTAGCCACTTGTGAGCAACAGCTTAGCGCAGCGGATGTAACCGCTAACATCATGATCGACTGCAGCCATGCAAACTCTGCAAAGGACCATAACCGGCAGACGACAGTGATGAAAAATGTCAGTGACCAAATTGTCAGCGGTAATCACTCTATCCTTGGCCTGATGGTCGAAAGTCACTTAAATGAAGGCAACCAGGCCATCCCCAAAGACCTTGCTGAGCTACAATACGGTGTGTCTGTTACTGACGCTTGTGTGGATTGGAAGACAACTGAGCAAATGCTGCTCAGCCTCAATGATGCAGTGCAAACAGCCCTACTAAAGCGATTTCCAGCCGCTCTATCGACTCAGCAATCAGCATGAGCGAATCCAAAAAAATCTAGTAATAGGCATTTTCTGTGACCGAATGATCAGTCACATCCCTGACCGCGGTCAATTCTGGAAGCTGCTCAAGTAAAGTCTTTTCGACACCGTCTTTTAAGGTCATATCGACCATTCCGCAACCTTGGCATCCGCCACCAAACTGAAGTACCGCAATATTGTCTTCTACCACCTCAACTAAACTAACCATTCCCCCATGACTTGCCAGAGATGGGTTTACCTGACTGTGCAGAAGATAATTTATGCGATCTTCAATAGGACTATCATCCGAAACTTTAGGTAATTTAGCATTAGGCGCTTTAATCGTTAATTGGCCTCCCATGCGATCTTCAGCATAATCAACCAATGCATCTTCGAGAAAACGTTCACTTTTTGCATCGATCCAGGCCGCAAAATGAGGATAGTCAACCATGATGTCATCTTCCTGCTCTTCTCCGGCCCGACAATAAGCAATACAGGTTTCGGCCATGGGCGTTCCCGGATCAGAAATGAATACCCTGATACCAACGTCACTGCCTTCCTGTTTTGACAGCAAGTCTTGCAGATATTCTTGTGCTGATATTGTAATTTCGACCATTTTGACTTTCACTGGTTAGCTTTGAGGCTATATTACTTCAGGCTAGCCTTTTCACCAAGCCTGCGTTCGTCTTTTATCAAGGCGATGACCACGCAAGCATCTAAAAACAGCAATGACTCCGCCACTCGCTTCTCAAAGTGAGTCAATCTCATAGTCAGCACGAATCAGTTTCCCAAAGGCCGGCAAAGATAATTGTTAACATGGGCAAACTTTCTCGACACGTCTTTACCCATGAAAACCATCGTTACTCCATCATCCATAACGCCCCTCCTGCAGCAAAAAATTCTGGTCCTAGATGGAGCCATGGGCACTATGATCCAGGAACAATCCCTATCGGAAGCGGATTTTCGCGGCCAACGTTTTGAAAATCATCCCATAGACCTGAAGGGAAACAACGAAATACTCAATCTAACTCGGCCCGAGTGTATTAAAGCTATCCACACAGAATTTCTGGTCAGCGGCGCAGATATTATTGCAACTAACACATTTACCGCCAACGGAGTCTCGCAAGCCGATTTCGGTACTGAAAAACTCGTTTATGAACTCAACTACCAGGCAACGATTCTAGCTAGACAGGCCATATCAGAGTTACCCGTCGAAGCTAATAATCCGCCCCGCTTTGTGGCCGGTGCCATCGGCCCTACGACCCGTTCTGCAAGCCTGTCTCCTGATGTTAATGACCCCGGGTTCCGCAATATCAGCTTCGATGAACTCGTCACGGACTACACGAGCGCATTACACGGACTCATCGACGGTGGCTGTGACCTCATCCTCATAGAGACCATCTTTGACGTACTAAATGCAAAAGCGGCTATATTTGCGGTACTTAATCTATTCGAAGAAACCGGACAAGAACTACCCATCATGATATCGGGGACCATTACCGATGCCAGTGGTCGATTACTGTCAGGGCAAACTGTAGAGGCATTTTGGGCTTCTATCCGTCACGCTCAACCCTTGAGTGTCGGTTTCAACTGTGCACTGGGTGCCTCGGCTTTGCAGACTCACATTAAGGAACTCAGTGGGTACGCTAACTGTGCCATCAGTGCTTATCCTAATAGAGGACTCCCAAATTCATTTGGCGAGTACGATGAATCGATTGAGACAATGGTCTCTGCAATGCGGGAATACCTGGACCAGGGTCTAGTCAATATTATAGGAGGCTGTTGCGGTACAACGCCTGCTCATATATCCGCTTTCAAGCAACTGGCAACAGAATACGGGCCTCGACTACCTAACGCTAATCCAGATAATTGCCTGCTGAGTGGATTAGAAGCTTTCCGTATCACTGACGAGTCACTGTTCATCAACATTGGAGAGCGAACTAATGTTACCGGATCAGCGAAATTTGCAAGATTGATTAGGGACGAGAATTACCAGGAAGCTTTGCAAGTTGCCCAGCAACAAGTAAACAACGGCGCTCAGGTGATCGACATTAATATGGATGAAGGCATGCTCGATTCAAAAGCTGTGATGGTCCGATTCCTCAATCTAATCGCCTCAGAGCCTGATATCTGTCGTGTTCCTATCATGATTGATTCATCAAAGTGGGACATTATTGAGGCAGGCCTGAAGTCAATTCAAGGCAAATCTATAGTAAATTCAATCAGCCTGAAGGAAGGCGAAAAGGAATTCAAGCACCATGCCCGACTCTGTCTGAAATACGGTGCAGCGGTCGTGGTCATGGCATTTGATGAGCAAGGCCAGGCAGACACCCTGACCCGGAAAAAAACGATCTGCAAGCGTAGTTACCAGATTCTGGTTGAAGAAGTTGGCTTCGCCGCCTGTGATATTATTTTTGACCCGAATATATTTGCTATCGCAACTGGCATTAAAGAACACAATCTTTACGGTAAAGACTTCCTTGATGCTTGTCGGTACATCAAAGAAAACCTCCCTGGAGTAATGATTTCAGGCGGCATCAGTAATATCTCGTTTTCCTTTCGCGGCAATAACGCGATTCGTGAAGCAATCCATGCTGTGTTCCTATATCACGCCATCCAAGCCGGTTTGACGATGGGCATTGTTAATGCTGGACAACTCGCTATCTACGAACAAATCCCTGCTGACCTTAGGAACCGTATCGAAGATGCGATTTTTAATCGTCGAAGCGACAGCACAGAAAGGTTGATCGAAGCGGCAGAAAACTTTTCAGGCCAAACTCGGAAAGATAACTCCCAGGATTTGGCCTGGCGTGAGCTGCCCCTGCATGACCGTATCGCCTATGCTCTAGTCAAAGGTATCAATCAGTATGTGCTGGCAGATACAGAAGAAGCCCGACTAGAAGCAGACCGGCCCATCGAGGTGATTGAAGGTCCTCTGATGGCCGGCATGAATCAAGTAGGAGATCTTTTTGGTGCTGGTAAAATGTTCCTCCCCCAAGTGGTGAAAAGTGCCCGGGTCATGAAACAGGCAGTCTCTCATCTGATACCGTTCATCGAAGCCGAAAAACACGGCGTTATTCAAAGCAAAGGAAGAATACTCATGGCCACCGTCAAAGGTGATGTCCATGATATTGGTAAAAATATCGTTGGTGTTGTATTGCAATGCAATAATTACGAGGTCATCGACCTCGGTGTCATGGTGCCTGTAGACAAGATATTGCAGACTGCCCTGGAGGAGAATATCGACATTATCGGCCTGAGCGGCCTGATTACACCCTCCCTCGACGAGATGGTAACCATAGCCTCTGAAATGCAGCGCCGCAATCTTTCAATCCCACTCATGATCGGCGGAGCCACCACTTCCAAAGCCCATACTTCCGTCAAAATTGAACCTTGCTACCAAAACGATATCACGGTGTATGTTACCGATGCATCACGAGCAGTAGGGATAGCCAGTCGCCTGCTGTCCAGCAAAGAAAAACCTTTGCTGGGTGAAGACCTTCGAGAAGAATATGACAAGATTAGAACCCGTATTCTAAACAAGACAGCGAAAAATAAGCTGTTGCCGATTTCTCGGGCACGTGAGCACAAGCATCAAGTGGATTGGCACGGCTACATGCCCCCTATACCCGAGCTGATTGGCAATAAAACCATATCAGATATTTCACTGGCTGACTTAAGGCCTTATATTGACTGGACGCCATTTTTTATTACCTGGGAGTTAGCCGGTAAATTCCCGGCAATTCTGTCAGATGAGGTTATCGGACAATCGGCCCGTGAACTTTTTGAAGATGCCCAAAGTATGCTCGATAAACTCGAACTGGACAAAACTATTAGCGCCCGTGCAGTCCTGGGAATATGGCCTGCTAATGCGGTCAACGAAGATGATATTGCAGTCTATGCCGACGAATCGCGGTCTGAAATAATTGCCAGACTACACCAGCTCAGACAACAGACGGATAAACCCAACGGCCAGGCAAACTTATGCCTCAGTGATTTTATTGCACCTGCTAATACGGGTATCAGTGATTTTGTCGGCGGTTTTGCAGTTACATCAGGCATTGGACTGGAACAAATGGTCGATAGCTTCAAACAGGCCCAGGATGATTACACAGCAATATTATTGAGTGCCATCGCTGACCGCCTGGCTGAGGCATTGGCTGAATTCATGCATGAACAGGTCCGTAGACATTATTGGGGTTATAGCAAAAAGGAAAAATTTTCTGCTAACGAGCTCATCAAAGAAAGCTATCAGGGTATCCGTCCGGCACCGGGTTATCCTGCCTGTCCAGAGCACTCAGAAAAACAGACCTTATTCGACTTACTCGATGCAGAAAAACAAATCGGCATAAAACTGACAGAAAATTTCGCCATGAGCCCGGCGGCATCGGTCTGCGGATTCTACTTTGCTCATCCTGAATCCCGATACTTTGGCCTCGGAAAAATTGACCGAGATCAAGTGAAGGATTACGCACAAAGAAAAAACTGGGACCTGGAAACTGCAGAACGCTGGCTACGACCTTCGTTAGGCTACGTATAATCTGGTTGTAGTTTTGCCCTGCTGCCATGAAAGAATTATAGCTCCCTTATTTGAAAAATCTTTGACCACTCATTGCAGGTCAACTTTTCGACTGGGAACATGCTACTTGCTGCTATTTAGTTAACTGGGTCACCAAGCTTAGTTTTGGCTATATCTATAGAAGTATAAGTTAATTCAAGTCTCCTCTTAAAGCTGCTAAATTCGCGCCTACATTTTATCGTGTGGCAGAGCATGTATCAGTATAGCGAGTCCGACCAAACCCTCATCGAAGAACGCGCAGCCCAATTCAAGAACCAAACCCGGCGCTTCCTTGATGGTGATATGGAGCCAGAAGAGTTCCAGCAACATCGCCTAAGAAATGGTCTTTACCTGCAGAAACTGGCCCCCATGCTGCGCGTGGCTATACCATACGGCATGCTGTCATCGAATCAGTTACGTAAACTAGCTTATATCTCTGAAAAATATGACAAAGGCTATGGCCATTTAACCACTCGCCAAAATATGCAATTCAACTGGCCAAAACTCGAACAGGTACCCGAGATACTTGAACAACTCTCCAGCGTACAAATGCATGCCATACAGACCAGCGGCAGTTGTATTCGAAATGTCACCGCAGACCAGTTTGCTGGGGTCGCAGGAGATGAACTGGAAGACCCCAGACCGTGGGCTGAAATGATTCGCCAATGGTCTACGCTGCATCCTGAGTTCAACTGGTTACCGAGAAAATTTAAGATCGCTGTCAGTGGCAGCGATCATGACAGAGCCGCCGTTAAAGTTCATGATATCGGCCTTAAATTGGTAACCAAGGAAAATACAACCGGCTTTCAGGTATGGGTCGGTGGCGGATTAGGAAGAACTCCAATCATCGCTTCAGAAATTAAACCTTTCCTGAACAAAGAACATTTGTTGACCTACCTGACAGCTGTATTGCGCGTCTACAACCGTCTGGGTAGACGAGACAATAAGTATAAAGCCAGAATCAAGATACTAGTGAAAGCTTTGGGAGCAGAGACTTTCGCACAGCGAGTTGAATCCGAATGGCTAACCTTAAAGGATGGACCAGATACTATCAGCCAGGTCGATATCGACCAGTTCAAGCGCTGCTTTAGTCATCCTGACTACCTTGATCTGAATACTAAACCCATAGAGAGACTGGCCGGCACTGATACTCAAAGCCAGGCCTGGCTTGACCACAATGTCCTGCCGCACAAAAAAACAGGCTACGCTATCGTCAACATCTCTTTGAAAAATCTCGGTACCGCGCCTGGTGATATCACCGCAGAGCAGATGAATCTGATAGCAGAACTGGCGGACGATTACAGCTTCGGTGAAATCAGAGTAACCCATGAACAGAATCTCGTGCTAGCGGATGTCAGGCAGTCAGAACTGCTCAATTTATGGCAGAAACTGAAAAAAGCCGACCTGGCGACTGCAAATTTAGGCTTGATCAGTAACGTGATCTGCTGTCCTGGTGGCGATTTCTGCTCGCTTGCTAATGCTAGATCTATTCCCATAGCCGAAGCCATCCAATCTCAGTACCAGCAAATTCAAGAAGTCATCGATATCGGAGCGGTGGATATCAATATTTCAGGGTGCATGAATGCTTGCGGTCACCACCACGTCGGCAATATTGGCGTTCTCGGTGTGGACAAAAAAGGCCAGGAATACTACCAGGTATCTGTTGGCGGTAACGCCAGCGAACAGACCCAACTGGCACGCATTCTAGGACCGGCATTCCCTGCCGAAGAAATCCCACAAGCGGTCGACCGGCTGGTGCAATGCTATCGGCAGTACCGATTACCACAGGAAAATTTCATTCAAACATTTAACCGCGTCGGCATCGATGCTTTCAAAGTCGCCGCTTATCCAGGAATTGCAGCATGAACAAACTCATTAAACCTGAGTCTTTGACCAGTGGCACTGTTATGATCAGCACAGCAGAACAGACAAACCAGACCTACCTGGCATGGTCTGATTATTTAGAATTGGAAGAAACGACGCTATCAAAACAGCCGGTTTTACTGGAACCCGATGTCGATATTGACGAAATCTACCAACGGCTCAAGCCGCTATCACTCATCGCCTTGAATTTCCCCAGTTTTTACGAAGGCAGGCCGTATTCTACCGCCGCTATACTGCGCCAGAGGTACCATTACCAGGCAGATATTCGTGCCGTCGGGGCTGTACGAGTCGACCAACTCAATCAAATGTACCGATGCGGATTCAGTAGCTTTGAAATCAGCAACGACCAATTAACCGATACTAGAACTGCCGCTTTGCAATTTTTCTCTTCCTGCCAGCAAAACGACAGCAGTGACGCGCCTACTTTAGCCAATAATAACCAGCAACTCTGGAGCAAAGCCTGGGCCGAGCCCAATTCAATGATCAGGATCTGAGATCAACTACCACCCGCCCAGCCACTTTAGCCGCTAAGATATCAGCGATCGCCGCGGACAAACCGGCAAGGTTAATATCAATCGCCATTTCCTCAAGGTTAGGCAGAGACCATTCAGCCGCTAAGCGATTCCAGTTGCGTGTCTTGTCCAATACAGGAAGCTCAACCGAATCAATGCCCAGGACATTGACACCACGCAGGATAAACGGCAACACCGTAGTAGAAAAAACCGGCGAGGCTACCAGGCCACAAATGGCCACACTGCCCTGATAATCCAGCGATTTGATGATATTTGTGAGTATTTCCCCACCGACAGTATCAATCGCATTAGCATAAATCGGCGCAGCCATAGGTCGTTTGTTGGCTTCTTCTAACTCACTTCTTGGCAATACGGACTGGGCACCCAGACTCTCCAAATACTTTACCTTGTCCGGTTTACCGGTGCTCGCAAGCACCGGGAAACCAAGCTTTGACAGCAGCGAGACTGCCACTGAACCAACACCACCAGTTGCACCTGAGACTAGCACCGGGCCTTGTTCTGGACTTGCCCCCTGTTGCAGTAATTTTTCAACACACAAGCTGGCTGTGAGCCCTGCAGTACCGATCACCATACTCTGGCGAAGCGAAAGACCCTCTGGAAGTGGCGTAATCCATGCTGCTGGTACACGGATATACTGCCCGAATCCGCCGGATGTATTCATACCAAGATCAAACCCGATAACGATCACTTTATCCGCAACCGAAAACTCGCTGACCGAGGATTCTACTACCACGCCTGCCGCATCAATACCGGGTGCATGCGGGTATGACTTTGTGACCCCCGGCGAACCATTAGCCGATAGCGCATCCTTATAATTCAACGAAGAATAATGGACTTCAATAAGCACCTCTCCAGCGGGAAGATCTTCCAGATCTCTTTGTATGATCGAATGCTTGACGCCTTCAGCGTTTTTTTCTACCCAGAACGATTGAAAACTCGACATCTTACTCCTCGTATACCTTGAAATTAACTCACCCTAATGGCGTTAAACAACATTATCTGATCTGGCTATCAGGCAGTTTCGCTAGATGCTGAACCGGTGTATGCCATTGACTTTTAAGTACCTGCATCTTTTTAAATATCTTCTGCCAGCGATTCAGCGCCTGGTTATATTGCACCGAGAAAACCTCGCAATCCTCACATTTATCGATGATATATTCATCACTGGTCATTAATTCATCAACCAACATCACCTCAAGCGCTCTTTTACCGTACCAGGCTTCTCCTGTACTCACTTCTTCTATCTGTACCTGAGGTCGATTCTCTGACACGAACTCCTTGAATAGGGCGTGCACATCTTCAAGTTCCTCAATGAATTTCTGCTTCCCAGATTCAGTATTTTCACCAAATAACGTCAGCGTTCGTTTATATTCTCCCGCCGTCAACACCTCGACATCAACCTCCTTATTCTTAAGAAAACGATGAAAGTTCGGGATCTGAGCGACCACACCAATTGAACCCAGCAATGCAAAAGGCGCAGCTATGATCTTATCGGCAATACAGGCCATCATATACCCACCACTGGCAGCTACTTTATCAACAGCAACGGTCAGTTTGATTGACTTCGCCTTAATCCTCTGTAATTGCGAAGCGGCCAGCCCATAGCCATGCACAACCCCTCCAGGGCTTTCCAGTTTAACGATTATTTCATCATCCGGGTTTGCAACCGAGAGCACGGCTGAAACTTCTTCTCGCAGAGAATCTACCGCTGATGCCTGTACATCTCCGTCAAACTCAAGTACAAAAACGCGCGACGCGGGAGAGGCCTCTGCTTCATCTTCAAGTTCTCGCTTCAGCTGCTTCTTTCGATTTTTCTCTTCTTGCTTGAGCCTTTTTTTATCTGCCTTATGGTGTGCTTTCTGCTGGATAGGGTTAAGCATGGCTCGGGTCAGGCTCTGGCTGATCTCTTTTACAGCTTCATTTATATTCTTAACTTCAAGCTCTCCCTGCTGCGATGGCTGACCCCGCTGGGTGGATCCAAGAACAAACACGATAACGATAATTAAGCTAACCAGAACTGTCAGGCACTTTGCCAGAAACAATCCATATTCGAATAAAAATTCCAAAATTTTAATCCCTCGGGAAGAACCTGCAATATTAGCACAATCAGGTTAACGGTCATGGCACTTGATTAGAATAAGCGCTATTCTTTGCCGACTCACGAATAGCCTTGTTTATGAATACTGAACAGCTCGATCAGCAGTCATCTCGACTGGCTCCTTTCTTCCGCAGTTACTTCCTGCCAGAGAACCCGGTCACATTTCAGTTCAATTTTGACGACGCAGACCCATTTCATCTTACCGTTGACCACGCAGAGTTTGTCTTCAAACCTGGTTATGCGCAGACCCCGACACTATCCCTATGGCTGGATCAACCAACTACGCTTTGGCGACTCCTTGAAGGACGACTCGACGGCATGGACGCATTTCTCACTGGCCAATACCGGGCTGACGGGAATATTGTCCTGAGCCAGTTGCTGCTCTATCTATTCCAATCCCCTGAACCCGTACTTGCCCACGATATCAGCGACTAGATCGCCAGACATAGCTGACCGGCATTAACAGCACTTTAAACCATTTCAAATCGTCTTAACCGCCTTTTTGAAAAGGCCTGAACAAGCCTCTATAGCGCTCCCATTTAGCAAAAACAACCAGGTCAACTCAACCAAACCCCTTGTTGGCGGAGATAATCATCAATCAACCATCTTGAAATTGCGTGCTTACCAGGAATCACCGGCAATGCTTCTATATCAAACCAAGCCGCTTCGGCTATCTCCTCTTCCTGCAAACGAATTTCGCCACCGTTATACCGAGCTTGAAACCCCAGCATCAGGCTATTAGGGAAGGGCCAGGGCTGACTGCAACAATAACGAAAATCACTGATTTCTACTCCTACTTCTTCCCTCACCTCACGACTCAGAGTACCTTCTACTGATTCGCCGGGTTCAACAAAACCGGCAAGCGTAGAAAACAGGCCGATTGGAAACCGGTGGTTCCGAGCTAGCAATACTTTCCTATCATGATGGACCAGGACAATGATTGACGGTGATATTCGGGCATAAAAGCTGAGTTGGCAGGTGTCACAACGACTGGATCTATCGGATTCACTGACACGCATCTGGCCACCACACTTGCCACAGAATCGATGCGTTCGGTCCCAGTCAAGGGTTTGAAGTGCCCGGCCGGCCAGGTTGAACAAATCAACGGATATACTGCCGAATAGATCTCTGAGCGTTGACATTTCTTGATCTGGCTCGGTACTTAGGTTGACTGCATAGCAGGCCGTACTACCCTGCATACCCATAAAAAAGCGCCCTTCTTCATCAACAGCCAGGGCCTTCAATTCTGCATCCCCAATCGCCCTGAAATTGCTCGAAGCATCTCTTCGGACAACAATACTGTCCGCAAAAAATACAAAAAACCAATTTTCGAGAGCCTCGCCATGGACCCTGAGAGGGGAAGAAAACCCGATATTTGCTTCAGGCCAGATCATCAAAAGGCCCGGTTACGAATCGAGTTCAGTCCAGAGACAGCCTGACTGCGAGGATTCGTTAAGGTCATCTAAAAAACTATTATGCTCCTCCAGTTCTTTTTCTGTCGGCAAGATTACGCGGAGTTGCTGGCTCCTTGGTGCCAGCCTTTGTTCATGGGTTCTAGCCTTTGTATTGGACCCGTCCAATACAAGTTTGCCCTGACCACCTGAGAGGTGCAGATAAACTTCAGCAAGCAATTCGGCGTCAAGCAAGGCCCCGTGCTGCTCTCTATTTGAGTTATCAACACCTAATCTGTTACAGAGTGCATCTAGACTGTTCCTCTGGCCTGGATATTTTGACCGAGCCATCGACAGGGTGTCCAGGACACCACAAATCTCCTCCATCGTTACAGGATCCGCAGACCCAAGTGACAATTCCTTGTTTAAAAATGCAAGATCAAATGCCGCATTGTGAATGACTAGCTCAGCGCCCTTAACAAACTCTAAGAAGGCATCCTCGAGATCTCCAAACACAGGCTTATCTGCCAAAAACTCCGCGCTGATGCCATGCACTTGCTGGGCACCTTCATCAATACTTCTTTGTGGATTAATATATTCGTGGAAACAATTTTTAGTTATACGCCTGTCGATTAATTCAATACAGCCTATTTCTATAATTCTATGACCCGCCTCAACCTCCAGACCTGTTGTTTCAGTATCCAGGACAATTTGTCTCATTTCGATGCCATCATCGTATCAATCGCAGCATTTGCCAGCTGGTCGGCTATCTCATTTTCTCTATGGCCGCTATGTCCCTTTACCCAGTGCCATTCAATAGAATGCACCAGTGCCAATTCATCAAGTCTGCCCCATAAATCCTGGTTTTTGACTGCTTGCTTGTTACTGGTTTTCCAACCATTTAATTTCCATTTGGCAAGCCACTGGGTTATACCTTTTCGCAAATATTCTGAGTCAGTAGTGAGCTTAACCTCGCTAGGACGCGTCAAGGCTGCTAAGGCTTCAATAGCAGCTAACAATTCCATACGATTATTAGTGGTATCTAAGGCGCTACCATTTAGCTGCTTCTCTGTCTTTCCATAGCGCATAATCGCTCCCCAGCCGCCGGGCCCTGGGTTACCGCGACACGCACCATCAGTGAAAATTTCAGTTTTCATACGCAGGACCCTGGTGTTTCGTCTTCTGCATTATACCAACCTCAGGCGGATATAGCTGTGCAACCGGTTTTACTAAGCCTAGATTCGAAAAATGCCTGCGTCGGGGCCACTTGGGCTGTAACCGTATCATTGTTTCCAGCTGCTTTCTTGCCACAATTATGCTCACGGCACCAATGGGGAGGTTATTCCTCTGGCTCAGGCCTAAACTATAATCTGGTCGCCGTACACGCCTACCGGTCAAGGGTAACCGATACTCACTATAGATGGCTCTATCGATTCGAAAATTTAAAACGTTAAGCCAGTCCATCAACCTATTGGGGCCTAAATAGTGCCCCGCCCAGGGCACTTTAGGGCTCCAGGACATCAACAACCGAGTCAGTCCCCACAGGCTATATGGATTAAAGCCAATTAATACCAGCCATCCTCCTGGCAGTACTACGCGCGAAAATTCTCGAAGCAAATCCTGCGGCTTCTGGCAGAAATCCAGAAGATGGTGACTGATCACTACATCAATACAATCCGATTCGAATGGTAACGCGTCTGGGTACGCACTTAGATCAGTACCAGGAAGGTCCAACAGGGATGTTTTCACGCGATGCTGAATGGGGCTTTCAACACACAGATCCGCCTGCTGGAAGCTCATCTGCAGAAGGTGATAGCCAAACATTTCTGCCAGCAATTCATCCAGTATCGCCGTTTCCGTGTCAATTAACTGTTTTCCCAAAGGACTTTCAAACCAGTGGTTAATTTCAATGATTTGATCGACAAGCACAGTAGCCATCTTTCTTTAATCCAAGAGTCATTGACCGCATCGGCCATCACTATACATACTTTCCAACGAGAAGCTTGTCTCGCGCCAGAGTAAATGCAGTATACTTCAGGTATGAGTTTTCCCGATATACCGCGACTACTGCAAACTTCGATTTGTTCAATCTTGTTTCTCACCAGCGCCTGCAGCCTGCTTCCCCAGGCTGAGCAATCACTCCAGGATAATACTGCTGATGCGGTACAACTCGCAGCGACCCTGAGCACGACCGATGAGCCGATTCAAGATAATGCCTCCCAGGCCGAATTGACCTTGCTAGCGTCGACTAAACCGATTCATGCTGATGCCGGCCGGATCGTACAGACCCTTGCAGCCAGCGATAGTGGATCTCTGCATAATATCCCCGAGCAGGATATCGAGCAAACGCATGCAGTACCGGTTCCCAACCTGAATCTGACAGAAGGACAAGCATCTTCCAACGAGCCAGCAGCGGAACCCTGGAATCCTGATATCTGGAGTCGCATCAGAACCGGCTTCAGACTAGATCACCATTTGGCTGAAAGGCGTGTAAAACAGCAGCTTAACTGGTTTATTAATAATCCAGATTACCTGCAAAGGGTGATCAAGCGCAGCGAGCCTTATCTCTACTACATCGTCGAATCTTTGTCTGCCTCGAATATGCCCCTTGAGTTAAGCCTGCTTCCCATTGTAGAAAGCGCCTTTGATCCTTTTGCTTACTCTCACGGAAGAGCCTCTGGCCTATGGCAGTTCATCCCCTCCACGGCCCACCTTTATGGCATACGAATTGACTGGTGGTATGACGGACGTCGCGACCTGATCGATTCTACCAGTGCTGCTATCGACTTTCTCGAAGACCTTCATCAGCACTTCGACGGTGATTGGGAACTGGCCCTGGCATCGTACAACTCAGGTATGGGCATGGTTGGAAAGGCCATCAGGTCAAACAAAAAACAGCTGAAACCAGCAAATTTCTGGTATTTAAAACTGCCTCGCGAAACGCAATCTTATGTTCCTAAACTGCTGGCCCTCAGCGCCATTATAAATGACCCAGAGCATTACAATATTCAACTACCCAGTCTAGCTAATCAGGCCTACCTGACAACCGTTGACATCAAGGCACAAATTGACCTGGCCCTGGCGGCCGACCTTGCCGACATCGACCTGGATCAACTTTACCGACTCAATCCTGGCTACAATCAATGGGCAACGCACCCTGATGGCCCACACAGGCTGGTGTTACCCGTTAAACAAGCTGGCAACTTCGAAGCCCATCTAAAGCAGCTACCAGATGCCAGCAGAGTGAGCTGGAAAAGACACATCATAAAAACCGGCGAGAATCTGGGCAGCATAGCCCATCAGTACGGCGTCAACGTAAGCACGATAAAACAAACCAATCATCTCTCAGGCGACATGATAAGAGCTGGCAGGACATTATTGATTCCAAGCGCAATCGCTGAAAACTACGCCATGTCTATCAACGGCAGAGCAGACAACCGGGAAGACTATTATCGCAAACGTTTCGGTACGGAACCGACCCTCTACCGCGTCTCGGCAGGAGATAGCCTCTGGTCTATTGCTATGCAGTTTAATGTCTCCATTCGGTCTCTGGCTAAGTGGAATGGCATAGGCACTAACGGCATATTGCCACAGGGAAAAGAAATGAAGATCTTTATTCCTGGTACCAACAGGCAAAAACCGAAGTCACCTGAAAAGCTAAGAACGATTCGTTATAAAGTCAGAAAGGGGGATTCACTTTCCAGGATAGCGAGTAAATTTCGAGTTACCGTGGCGAGCATCAAGAGCTGGAATGAAAAAATCCGCAACTCCACCTATATTCAACCAGGCGATCAAATTACCATCATTGTTGATGTAACAGCATCTCTCTAAAAATCAGGAACCAGTAATATCAGCTTCTTGCTTGCGAGAGCTTTGATAGTTCTGCATGTCAAACCCTCCCAACTGCATCGCCATCACCTGTCCTAGGCCTTGAACTTCTTCGTCCATAATAGCGTCGACCTGTTTTGCTGCAACGTTGGTTACCGAAATTACAGCAGCGCCACCGCCATCAGTCAGTGTGTATCCTACACTTTTAGAAGACGAATCCGGCTTTGCTAAAGAAAACGCTTTTGTCCTGATCGCTTGGGGAAGGCCTTGTTGATAGCGTTGCGCTTTGGGCACTACCTTCCATTCAAGCCCAAACTGATCAGCGACATACCGGGTGATATCTCCCTGTTCAAGCATACTGACGGCTTTTTGCGCTTGCTGTTCAGCTAACTCAGAAGCTTTATTTTCTTTTAACTGAGCAACGATTTCATCTCGGACATTGACTAGCTCCCGTAACTCACTGGGACGATGCGCTTTTACCCTGACAATCAAGGCTCGATTATCAGATTCTTCGATCAAAGAACTATTGTTACCATCGATTAAAAGGTCTGGAGAAAAAACTGCTTCTTTAACCGCACCGTTGGCAAATAATCCTGTTGACGATACTCGCTCCAGTAAACCCGACGATTTTATTTCAAGGTCAAGTTGTTGGGAAATCCCCAGCAGGTCTGGATCTTCAAACGCCAACTCATCCATGATGGACACTTGGGTGACGTACTCTTCCGCCACGGCTTCTTCTTTAAAAGCAAGCGTGACCTCTGCTTTGATGGTTTCAAGGTCGGGCACTACCTGCTCAGCCAATTCTGTCAGTTGCAGCAAATGGTAGCCAAACTGAGTTTCTACCGGGACAGAGACCTCACCGGTTACCGTCAATGCCAGCGCCGCTGACTCAAATGGTTTAACAAATACATCTGGGGACAGATAGCCCAGATCACCTCCCTGAGCCGCACTGCCCGGATCCTGCGAAAGTGCCTGAGCTAATTCAGAAAAGCTTTCTCCAGTATCCAGGCGCGCTCTTATGCCCTCTATGGCTTCAAGTGCTGACGCCGAGTCATCACCCTCCGTTGCGATTAAAATGTGTGAGAGGCGCCTTCTTTCTGGTTGACTGAACAGGTCTGCCCTATTCGTGTAAAAAGTCTGTAATGCTTCATCGGAGATTTCTACTTGGTCCATCAAGTTAGCCCTGGTCAATTCCACATATTCAATATCGACCGACTCTGGCGAATAAAAGCTGGCTTGATTCTGATCATAATAGTCTGCTACTTCAATCTCACTCACATTAGCCGCTTCAGTCATCATGACTGATGTGAATTCAAGATAAGCTATGTCGCGGGTCTGCTGCATGAGGCTGGCTGCCTGCCGTACCTCAGTATCAGTAACAAATGCAGTCGAGCGCAAGCCGTCACTCAACTGCTGGATTGCTTTATCTTGTCGCAATTCTTCTCTATACCGGGCAGGATTATAACCCGCACCGGCGAGGACGACGCGAAACTGATCGGGATCAAACCGCCCATTCACCTGGAATACTTCTGTCACTGTAATATCGGCATCCAGAACACTATCAGCGATCGTGAGTTCAAGGGTTTCAGTGGATTGATTCAATAGTTCCCTGTTCACTAAGGTCTTCAATACATTCTGCCTCAACAGGTCTTCATCCAATTCCTCAGGAGAAACACCGTTATCCTGTTGCATCCTTCTGGATCGGCTTACGGCATTTTCCATTTCCACTTGCGTGATATCGACACCATTGATCGTAGCCACCTTCGGAACAGGCGCGAGAAAGGTAGTGATGGAACCCAGGCCGAAGAAAGCGAAGGCGACGATAATCAAACCAATAATAATTTTCGTCCCCAATCCCTGACTACGTTCCTGCATACTCATAATCGACATCAGCATTAACTCCTTCGGTCATTCACTTAAGCTAATTTACAACTGAGGTTTCGTCTCTAGTTGTAATCCAAGTGATATAAAGCCTGGTTTTTATTAATCAGTAAGATAAAAAATGGCGCTGGAAAGCGCCATTAGTAACTAACCCCATCAATCTGTACCACGGTCATGACCATTACGGCCCGGGATTTATACAGATTGATGTATTGAGGCTGATCAGCCTAAACTGCCAGCCTTGTTTGCTTGACTGCTTTAATTGACAGCGTCTTTTAAAGCTTTACCGGCTTTAAATGCTGGAACATTTGCTGCCTTGATCTGTATTTCAGCTCCAGTCTGTGGGTTTCTTCCTGTTCGTGCAGCACGCGAGCGAACCGAAAAAGTACCAAATCCAACCAGAGTTACGCTATCGCCACCCTTCAGCGAAGCGGAAATTGAATCCACTACTGAATCCAAAGCTCTGCCAGCAGCTGCTTTGGAAATATCAGCTGATGCTGCGATGTTGTCGATGAGTTCTTGCTTATTCAATATATACCCCTTATCTAACCGTTTGTTCGTTTTGAAAGTTATTTTACCTAGTTTTAACTTTGTAAAATCCGTAGATTCCTGCAAGTGAATCTCTAGCGTTTTATATCAAGCCAGCCTATGAGAATCAAGCTAAAATGCTCAATGAGCACTAATCCGTGAGTCCTGCTTCTTTTCCTGCGAACCATCGCTGGTATCGGCTCCAGGCGCAGGCATACGTTGCAATGCAACCTCGAGTACCTCGTCGATCCACTTAACTGGAATAATTTCTAATTCGCCTTTGATATTATCAGGAATATCCTTTAAATCCCGTTTATTTTCATCCGGAATCATGACTACTTTTATCCCGCCTCGATGAGCTGCCAGTAATTTTTCCTTTAATCCCCCAATCGGTAATACCTGCCCTCTCAAGGTAATCTCTCCTGTCATAGCCACTTCGGCGCGCGCAGCGATCCCTGTCAAAACTGACACGATAGCAGTACACAATGCAATTCCTGCGCTGGGGCCATCTTTTGGTGTTGCGCCTTCAGGCATATGAATATGAAGATCAAATTTTTCGTGGAAATCCGCAGCAATCCCGAGTACTTCGGCTCGACTGCGTACAACGGTTATGGCCGCCTGAATCGACTCCTGCATGACATCACCTAAAGAACCCGTTTTAGTCGTCAAGCCTTTACCAGGTACGGCGGCACTTTCAATAGTCAACAACTCCCCGCCAACACTGGTGACTGCCAGACCGGTTACCTGCCCCACCTGGTCTTCGATTTCAGCCCTGCCAAAATTAAAACGCCGAACTCCGGAGAAAGCCTCTAGCTGCTCACTATCAATTTCCAGGCAGACGTCTTCCGAGGCAGTGGCTGCCTGCTTGACCACTTTTCTGCAGACTTTGGCGATTTCCCTTTCCAGTCCACGCACGCCTGCCTCTTTGGTGTAGTACCTGATAAGGTCGACGATTGCTGCATCAGTGATCTCTAACTCTTGCTCTCTCAGACCGTTGTTTTTCAACTGTTTGGGCACTAAAAAACGCCTTGCTATATGCTGTTTTTCATCCTCCGTATATCCAGGAATTCGAATCACTTCCATCCGGTCGAGCAGGGGTGCAGGAATGTTCATCGAATTTGAAGTACAAATGAACATGACTTCAGAAAGATCGTAATCCACCTCCAGATAATGATCGTTAAACGTACTGTTTTGTTCCGGGTCAAGCACTTCCAGCAAGCCAGAGGAAGGATCACCACGATGATCCTGGCCCATTTTATCCACCTCATCAAACAGAAAAAGAGGATTACGAACAGCCACTTTTGATAATTTTTGTATGATTTTCCCGGGCATAGATCCAATATAAGTGCGCCGGTGTCCTCTTATCTCAGCCTCATCCCTCACGCCGCCTAGAGCCATTCGAACAAATTTTCGACTGGTCGCCCGGGCAATCGATTCACCCAGGGAGGTCTTACCTACACCAGGTGGCCCCACCAGGCATAATACCGGTCCTTTGTTCTTTTTCACTCTCTTTTGAACTGACAGAAACTCCAGAATTCTGTCTTTGACATCGTCTAGACCGTAATGATCTTCATTTAAAATTCTTTCAGCATCGGCAATATTAGTTTTCAATCTAGATCGCTTTTTCCAGGGCGTATTCAGCATCCAATCAATATAACCCCTGACCACAGTCGCTTCAGCTGACATGGGCGACATCATTTTCAATTTTTTGATCTCAGCCGAAGTTTTCTCCAATGCCTCATTAGGCATACCCGAATCCTTTAACTTGGACTGTAGCTCTTCTATCTCGTTAGGAGCTTCATCCAGGTCACCCAGCTCTTTCTGAATTGCTTTCATCTGCTCATTCAAATAATACTCTCGCTGACTTCGCTCCATTTGCTTCTTCACCTGACCGCGAAGCTTCTTTTCGACTCCGGTCAGTTCGATCTCTGCAGTCAGTAATTTGCTGACATGATCGATACGATCCCTAACGACTATTATCTCGAGAATGGCCTGTTTCTCGGCTAATTTCAGGTTTAGCTGGGAGGCGATAGTATCAACCAGGCGACTTGGGTCTTCGACTCCAGCCAGAGACGTCACCACTTCTTTGGGAATCTTTTTACTAAGTCGAACGTATTTTTCAAACCCAGACATCAAAGATTGATTCAGTGCATCAGCTTCGGCATGGTCCAAGGACTCTTCTTCTATCAAGTCGACATCGGCAAGGAAGATACCGTCTATATCGACCACTTCTGATACGATGGCTCGGCTTTCGCCCTCCACCAGTATTTTCACGGTTTTATCCGGCAAGCGAATCAATTGCAGAATCGTTGCGGTAGTACCAAACTGATAAAGATCAGTCGAGGCTGGATCGTTATTTTCAGGATCCAGCTTTGCTACTAACAGGATTCGCTTGTCAGCCCCTTCCGCCTGCGCTTGCTCCAGGGCACGAATTGACTTCTCTGTACCGATAAACAGTGGTTGCACACCGTGCGGATAAACCACCATATCACGCAGTGTCACCACGGGTACCTGTTTTAATTGACTCATAATTTATTCCAGATTCAAGATCCGTATTCTAACCTGAATTGTTTTGATTCACGAATAATAGTCGTCCTTACTTTAAACGACTCATAGTTGATAAGCACCCCACAAAAGGCACTCCTAAAGATTCTTCAGCCAAAAAAAAAGACCCTCCTGGGTCTTTTTACAACGCCTGTATTCAGCGCCAATCGGCCAGCATACATTCATTTACCAGCGGCTTTAGCCTGCTATCAATGCTAATTAATCCTGCACCAATAACAGCGCTGCTCAAACGGTAAAGTAACCTGGCAACCTATTCCGTAACTACTTTCTGTCGATCCTGGTTTTCGTAGATCAACATGGGTTCGCTGTTACCAATAATGACATTTTCATCAATCACTATCTTGCTGACATCTTCTTCTGAGGGAATTCTATACATAACCTCAAGCAATACAGATTCAAGAATGGAGCGCAGTCCTCTTGCCCCTGTTTTCCTATCGACGGCCTTGCGAGCGACCGCCTGTAGCGCGTCCTCTCGGAAATCAATTTCTACGTCTTCCATTTCAAACAGCTTGGTGTACTGCTTGGTATAGGAATTTTTTGGCTCAACCAGAATTCGTACCAGTGCATCCTCGTCTAATTCATCCAAAGTAGCCAGGACTGGCAAACGTCCGACAAATTCGGGAATCAGGCCATATCTAACCAGATCCTCTGGCTCAACAATTCTTAACGTTTCACCTAGATTCTTCTTGGTTGACTCCATCTCTACTGTGGCGCTAAATCCAATACCGCTCTTGGCTGACCGGTTCATGATGACTTTGTCCAGCCCTGAAAAGGCGCCGCCACAGATAAACAGGATATTCGATGTGTCCACCTGCAGGAATTCCTGTTGGGGGTGTTTCCGTCCACCTTGGGGTGGAACAGACGCGACCGTTCCCTCAATTAGCTTCAACAACGCCTGCTGCACACCTTCGCCAGAGACATCTCTGGTAATTGAAGGGTTGTCACTCTTGCGAGAAATTTTATCAATCTCATCGATGTAAACTATGCCCACCTGCGCCTTATCAACATCATAATCACATTTCTGCAGTAATTTCTGAATAATATTCTCGACATCTTCACCGACATAACCCGCCTCGGTTAAAGTCGTTGCGTCCGCTATAGTAAATGGCACGTCAAGCAATCGAGCCAGCGTTTCCGCCAGCAGGGTTTTACCTACACCGGTGGGTCCAATCAGCAGAATATTACTTTTCTGCAACTCTACATCATCTTTGTTGCCTGAATAATTTAATCTCTTATAGTGATTATAGACGGCCACCGACAGAACTCGTTTAGCCCGTTGCTGACCAATGACATACTCATCAAGGATTGCTTTGATTTCCTGTGGAGTAGGAAGCTTCTTGAGCTTTTCCTCTTCACTGGACTCCTGCAATTCCTCTCGAATTATATCATTACAGAGTTCAACACATTCGTCACAAACATATACTGATGGTCCGGCTATCAGTTTCCTGACTTCATGCTGGCTTTTACCACAAAAATTGCAGTGCAACAGCTTGCCATCATTATTGTTTCCGTCATGTTCGTCTGACATAACAACCTCAATCCCTAAAACTAACCTGATTTATATCTATATATACCATGCATTCATCTGGTCTCAAACCAAATTTATGACAATGTTTTTACCGAAACTGAAAACCCAACTGTTATTTTACGGCTGCTAAAGCTGCCGAGCGTGGCTCCTGCACTTTATCGATGATGCCATAAGATGCAGCATCAGTTGGAGTCATAAAAAAGTCTCTTTCTGTATCGTTTGAAATCTGCTCGACACTTTTCTCCGTATGCTGAGCCAGTATTTCATTCATTCTTTCTCTCAGATACAAAATCTCTTTCGCCTGAATTTCGATGTCAGAAGCCTGGCCCTGAGAGCCGCCACTCGGCTGATGAATCATTACTCGGGAATTGGGCAGACAAAAACGCTTGCCTTTCGCCCCGCCAGCCAGCAATAAAGCACCCATACTTGCTGCCTGACCAATACAAAGCGTTGAGACATCACAATTAATGAACTGCATGGTATCGTAAATTGCCAGCCCAGCAGTCACCGAACCTCCTGGTGAATTGATATATAACTGTACGTCTTTGTCAGCATTTTCCGATTCAGCGAAAAGTAACTGGGCAACAATGAGGTTAGCAACATTATCGTCTATGGGTCCCACTACAAAAATAATTCTTTCCTTCAACAACCGGCTATAGATGTCATAAGAGCGTTCACCTCGTGGTGTCTGCTCCAGAACCATGGGTACTAAGCCCAGGCCTTGTGTTACCAACTGTCCAGGACCCTCAATATATGAACTCATTTATGCTGCTTCCTCTGCTGTCTGCTGTCGCTTCTGGTGAAAAAGACAGCAGTTTTATCTGTGTACGGTGATCCCTTGGACCAGCCACAATAACCTTTATTCTGTACCTGCCGGGACAATACCCAGCTTATCCTGAGCATCCTGACATGCAAATAATACCACTTTATATACCCATATATCAGTAGCGACTATCCTGCTTATTCCTTGCTCTGAGCGATATCACTGTCGTCTTCATCGGCCTCAGGGGCTGGACTATCGTCATCCGCAGTCTCGTCGACGATCACGGCATCCTCAATGTCATCCTCTGTAGTGGCATCAGCCTCACCTGCCTGGGCAGCTTCATCCTCAGCCTGCTCGGCTTGCTCTGGTGGCTTAATCGCTTCTTCATAGGGCATTTCCTGATCAGTCACTTCAGCTTCGCTAAGAATTGATTCAACTACCTGCTCTTCCATTACCAGGCTCTGTACCTGCTTGAGCTGTTCTTCGTTACTGTAATAGTAGTTAACCAACTGTTCTGGCTGCTCATAACTACTGGCAATTTCTTCAATTTTCTCGCGGACTCGATCTGCATCAACGACCATATTATTTTTTTCGACTATGGCGTTGACAATCAACCCCAGTTGGACCCGCCTGATGGACTGATCTTCAAATAATTCCGCTGGCAACATCGATGCGTCAAATTGCTGTCCACCGCCAAACTGACGAACCATATCCTGCCGCATCCTGTCAATTTCATCATTGACAAGCGCCTTTGGTACCGAGATCTCAGTTGAATCAACCAAGCCATCCATGATCTGACTCTTTACCTTATTGTCTACCGCCGCTTTCAGTTCCTTTTCCATGTTAGCTCTTACTTCAACACGAAAAGCCTCTAAATCACCTTCCTCTACACCAAATTCTTTAAAGAAACTCTGATCAACTTCAGGCAGTTGTGATTCCTCTACTTTGTTGACTTTGATTTTAAAAACAGCCTGCTTTCCGGCAAGTTCTTCCTTTTGATAATCTTCAGGAAATGTCACATCAAGGGCAGTCTCGTCGCCTGCAGACAGCCCCGTCAGCCCTTCTTCAAACCCAGGGATCATGGAACCAGAACCTATGACGATATCTGAACCATCAGCCTGCCCGCCCTCAAAATCTTCCCCATCGACAGAACCAGAGTAATCAATATTGACTTGATCCTCTACAGCAGCAGCTCGATCAACCGTCACAAATTCTTTTCTCTGCTCACGCAAACGCTCAACCATACTATCAAGGTCTGACTCACTTATATCGGCTACGGGTCGAACTACCTGTATGGTGCTGAAATCCCCCGGCTCAATATCCGGGAACACTTCGAACAGGGCGGTAAACGTTAAATCCTTACCGGCTTCAATGACAACATCTTCTATCGTCGGCGTGCCTGCGGGATTAACGGTTTCCTGCTGAATAGCCTCTGCAAAACTCTGCTGCATCATTTCGCTGGAAACCTCCTGCAATATGCCCACACCAAATCGGCGCTTGACCTCACGCAGAGGGACTTTGCCGGGTCGGAACCCCTTTATTCTGACCTGACCCGCCGTTTGTTTTAGTTTATCGTCTACTTTTGAGTCCACCTCCGCAGATGGCACGACAATACACATCTTGCGTTCAAGGTCTGATATCGATTCTAAAGTTACTTCCATAAGCTATTCCGTAAAATCCAATTCTCTGGCTATATCATTGTCGATCAGGTTGGTGCGAAAGGAGAGACTCGAACTCTCACACCTTTCGGTACTGGAACCTAAATCCAGCGCGTCTACCAATTCCGCCACTCTCGCTTTTCTACCCGACTACTACTGCATCCTGAAGATTTGGTCCTTCTATGATGATTGTTACGTTTATCAGAAAATCAACCCTACTAGCACCTGGCTAATATCTATTTCCAAATCAGTAAGTTAAGACAATTTAACTGAATCACGAAGCGAGCGATTATAGAGATAAATTGCTGCTTCCACAACAAACTAACGGCATAGGCTTCATTCTAACGCTCACCTGCAGTTGAAATGGGGTGAGCGACGGGGTTTGAACCCGCGACCACCGGAATCACAATCCGGAGCTCTACCAACTGAGCTACGCCCACCATTTCACTATCCTACTTGCTCCAGCACAGGTGAAAGCCTGATATAGCACCCTTAGCATCAGTTAACTGATCACGTCATCGGCCATCACGACTCACCTGCAACCTTTACTGCCAACCCGTTCCAGAACGCAGGTTAACCGCCTGGCCAGAATGCTGCAGCCATACCTGATCTTTGTGCTTAAGGTTACTCGATCGCTGCCAAAACCATCCTGAACTTATCCATTCAGGACATTAAGCCGGATCAAAGTACTACCGAGTTTAACAAATATTATCTGTTGTTTGTCGAATCCAATAAGAAATTTTGTCTCTATACTTGAATTATACCTCTGGCACGGCCTCACTTTTGCGATTAACCCAGCCAGCACTGCCGTTATCACCTCAGTGGGCAAAAAATGTACTGGCAGCATGGGGGCGCATTCACAGAACTCAAAGAGATGGTAGGGCATAGTCGATTCGAACGACTGACCTGCCGCTTAGAAGGCGGCTGCTCTATCCAGCTGAGCTAATGCCCCGTCCCACTTGCAGACAACGCTATACCGCTGACGCCGTGCTCAGTAATCTGGTCGGGGTAGAGAGATTCGAACTCCCGACATCCTGCTCCCAAAGCAGGCGCGCTACCAGACTGCGCTATACCCCGAACTGAACTACTTGTCTCTGCCATTCAGGGTTTCCTACCTCTCCCCTTATTGGCCGTCTTATCGTCACTACCAGACGACGCCGTGATTCTACTTAAAGCAGTAGTGCTCAGTCAACGAAAGTTACTCCTAGAGTGGTACACTTTGCATAACTTTAACCGAATTAAGACATAAAACATGACCGGGACTCGTTATTTGTTCATCTCTGACCTGCATCTGGAGCCCTCTAGAAAAGAAATCAGCGAGGCCTTCATAGGGTATTTGGAAACCCTCACCAGGCAGGATCAACTCTATATTCTAGGCGATCTGTTTGAGGTCTGGTTGGGAGATGATGACGATAGCCAATTCAACTTATCTATAATCGAAGCATTGCACCAATGCCGAGGCGATATCTACCTAATGCATGGCAATCGTGACTTTCTAATTGGATCAAAGTTCGCCGACCAAGCCAACCTGACCTTACTGCCTGACCCGTTCATCGTGAATCTATTTGGTGAACCCGTACTGCTCCTGCACGGCGATAGCCTGTGCACTCTTGATACCGAGTACATGGCCATACGCAATCTACTGCGGAGTGAACCATTCCAATCTGAACTACTCAGCAAAACCCTGTCAGAGAGAGCCGAAATCGCCCGACAAGCAAGAAATGAAAGCCAGCAGCACACAGCTCAAACAGAACTACAGATAATGGATGTAACCCCAGAAGAGGTACAACGGACGTTTACAGAACAGCATGTAACCACAATGATACACGGGCATACCCATAGACCTTTCGATCACTTCAATGAACATGCCAGTCCGCCGTTTCGTCGCCTTGTGCTCGGTGACTGGGATAAATACGGATGGCAGATCATAGCCGCTGACAACACCCTGAAGTTGAGCCGGTTCCCGATCGCGTGACTCAAACCGTCGGCAAACCGCTGTGGAACCTGAATTCAGAATCTTTTGATACAATCAACTCTGCTTCAATTTCAAGCAGACCGCGAAGCCTATTTTCAATTGCATGCTTCGATAGCTTTCTTGCGAAACCCAGATAACATTCAAAGTGTCGCTGCTCGGATTTAAGCAGTGAACCATAAAATTCAGCCAGGTCCGGGTCCAATACAGCAACCAGTTTCCCGAATCTTTCGCAACTCCTGGCTTCCACTATGGCACTAACCAACATCAAATCTATTAGTCTGGCAGGTTCATGAGTACGGACCTGTTGACGCAAGCCTCCTGCGTAACGAGAAGAGCTAAGCTGCTGATAGACTATTTTGCGCGACTTCATAAAACCGAGCACCTGTTCAAAATGGCGCAACTCTTCCCGGGCAAGTTTAGAAAGCTGTGCTAATAGATCAGGATATTCAACATATCGATACATCAGGTTCAGTGCAGTTGAAGCTGCTTTTTTTTCACAGTTCGCGTGATCCATCAATAATATTTCGATATTTCCCTGCGCTTGGGCTAGCCACAATTCTGGTGTCTGCACCAACAAAAATTCATCAACTTTCATTACCACTCCATTCATCATGGCTTAACTTTGCGCGCTCCATACAGTATTATCTGCTTCCAAACTGAACACCTCTCAACGAATCAGAAGAGCCAAATAAGGATTCTCCAGTGCTTGAAGCTTATCGACAACATATTGCGGAAAGAGCAGCAGAAGGGATTGTACCCAAGCCGCTTTCTGCCACACAGGTTAACGAGTTAACCGATCTTTTAAAAGCGCCTCCGGCCGGTGAAGAAAATTTCTTACTGGACCTGTTATCAAACCGGGTCCCGGCCGGTGTCGATGATGCAGCCTACATTAAAGCTGGCTTCCTCGCCGACATCGCGAAAGGTAAAGCTGAGTCTCCCATCATCAATCGGCTACTAGCCACTCAATTATTAGGGACCATGTTAGGTGGCTACAACATCCAACCTCTGATTGATCTCCTGGACGATAGTGAAGCCGGTGAAACAGCGGCAATTGCACTCAGCAGCACCCTATTGATGTTTGATGCCTTTCACGATGTCGTCGAAAAGACGAAAAACGGCAATGCTAACGCCATTAAGGTAATGAACTCGTGGGCAAACGCTGAATGGTTCACGCAACGCGAAAAACCAGCCGCTGAGATTAAATTAACCGTATTCAAAGTTGATGGAGAGACCAATACAGATGACCTGTCACCGGCCGGTGATGCCTGGAGCCGGCCGGATATTCCGCTTCATGCGCAATCAATGCTCATAAAAACAATGGATGCACCACTGACCACAATCGAGAAACTAAAAGAACAGGGCCACCCTCTGGCCTATGTCGGTGATGTGGTTGGAACAGGCTCATCAAGGAAATCAGCGACCAATTCAGTTTTATGGCATATGGGCGAAGATATTCCCTACATAGCCAACAAAAGGGATGGAGGCTTTGTACTGGGAGGTAAAATTGCACCCATATTTTTCAATACTATGGAAGATGCCGGCGCACTACCAATAGAATGTGATGTTAGCCAGATGCAGATGGGCGACATCATTACCATTCATCCCTATAAAGGGGAAATCACTAATGACAATAATGAAGTTATCAGCAAATTTGAATTAGCCAGCGACGTTCTGCTTGATGAAGTTCAAGCAGGAGGACGGATCCCACTGATTATCGGCAGAGGTTTAACAGAACGTGCTCGCGAAGCTCTGGATCTGGGCAACAGTGATATCTTCAGGAAAGCTATACCAGTAGAAGCATCAACCCGAGGCTATACCCTCGCCCAGAAAATGGTGGGCAAGGCCTGCGGCACCGAAGGCATACGTCCTGGAAGCTATTGTGAACCCAAGATGACCACAGTGGGATCACAGGACACGACCGGTCCTATGACGCGAGACGAGCTTAAAGAGCTGGCCTGTCTGGGATTCTCAGCTGATCTGGTGATGCAATCCTTCTGTCATACCGCTGCCTACCCAAAACCTGTTGATATAGAAACACAACATCAACTGCCCGATTTTATACAGACTCGAGGTGGTGTAGCATTACGACCCGGTGATGGCATTATTCACTCCTGGCTGAACAGAATGCTACTGCCCGATACAGTAGGCACAGGTGGAGATTCGCACACCCGATTTCCCATTGGCATCAGCTTTCCTGCCGGCTCGGGGCTAGTTGCGTTCGCTTCCGCCCTCGGCGTCATGCCATTGGATATGCCCGAATCAGTACTAGTCCGATTTAGCGGCGAGATTCAACCTGGAATTACTCTACGAGACCTGGTTAATGCCATTCCTTATGCAGCGATTCAAAAAGGCCTACTCACCGTCGCCAAGGCTGGCAAGAAAAATGTCTTTAGTGGTCGAATCCTGGAGATCGAAGGATTGCCTGATCTAAAAGTCGAGCAGGCATTTGAGATTAGCGATGCTTCCGCTGAAAGATCAGCCGGAGGATGCACAATCCGTCTGGGCGTTGACCCCATAAAGGAGTATTTGAATTCAAATGTCACTTTACTGAAGTGGATGATCAGCGAGGGCTATGGTGACAGCCGAACCATTGCCCGGCGAATCGAGGCCATGCAATCCTGGCTTGATGATCCAAAACTAATGGAACCTGATCCTGATGCCGAATATTTTGAAATCATAGAAATAGACTTAAACGAAATAACCGAACCGCTTCTAGCCTGTCCCAACGACCCTGATGATATAAAACCACTCTCAGAAGTGGCTGGAACAAAAATTGATGAGGTTTTCATCGGCTCATGCATGACCAATATTGGTCATTTCAGGGCAGCCGCCAAAATGCTCAGTAATGCCAGCTCTATTCCCACCCGGCTCTGGATTTCACCTCCCACGAAGATGGACGAGCATCAACTCATGCAAGAAGGTGTTTACAATATTTTTGCACAGGTAGGTGCTAGAACGGAGATGCCCGGGTGCTCCCTGTGCATGGGAAATCAAGCAAGAATAGCCGCCAACTCAACCGCTGTTTCAACTTCAACCAGGAACTTCCCCAACCGCCTGGGAGATGGAGCAGACGTTTTCCTCGCTTCAGCGGAACTTTCAGCGGTGGCAAGTATACTGGGGCGACTGCCAACTCTTGCAGAATATTTATCCTATGCTGCTGATCTGGATGCCCTGAATGCGGAGATCTATCGTTATCTGAATTTCAATCAAATTGAATCCTTCCAGCAATCAGCAGATGCTGCCGTCATACCGACAGTAAATATTGTCAACGCAACCTGACACCCGCAAAGCCGATTATTTGTATATAAAATACAGGTATCCGGGTTATTTTAAATTACAAAAATGCCTGCTGCGACAGTCCAGGCGTAGCCAGTAGGCTATGGCAGCAGTGATAAAATGCCGCGGCTTGATATCCAACGGGATACCTAGCTGATGTCTAATCTTACCCCGGTTGGTGCCAACGAATCCTTTCATTACTACGCCTACAGCAAGCTAGAGGAGCGTACAATCAACCTGTTGAAATCAGTGCGCCTGTTTTCACCTAAATCGAACAACCCAGCTAAACTCGAGCAATCAATCAGGATACGGGTTTAAGGAGGCGTAACCTCAAACCGAAAATCCTCCTTTTCAGAGCCTTAACTGAAATAGCTGGATCGCCAGCATAACTCCGCGCTATATAATGCTCGCTGAATTCGTTAATCGCTTCAGCTAAATCCGGTCGTTGGAGAGCCAGTCGATGACAATAATCCAATGGTCCTTCATGCTTCAAGCGAGGATATCCCAGCAGCGCAAACAGGGCCGAAAACTCATTAAAAACGAGCACTATTTCCGAATAGTGCCGACCCTTGACAGATCGCAGCAGCACGATGGCGAGGAGAAACATCATTGCAACAAAACTAAGCAGTGTCAGGTGAGCTAAATCCTGGATTTGAATGCCTTCCCAGAAACGAGACAGCAGATTAAGCTGCATCACCGGATCATAACCGACGACGAAACTATTCCAGTAATGAGACCAGGCACCGATCTGGAATCGAACTTCAGTAAGCCAGGCAAAACCACGGAGTTTCAACCAGAACACAGGAATATTTTCGAGAAAGCTACCCTCTTCCTGCAATGCTGCCTCGATCCCCAGCTCTATTCTTTCCGGTGCAACTGCTGCTGTCGGATCCATTCGCACCCAGCCAAGCCCTTGCAACCATATTTCTGACCAAGCATGCGCGTCAAACTGGCGGACTTCTATGTAATTACCAACCGGGTTGAACTCTCCACCCTGATATCCAACAACCACGCGAGCGGGTATACCAGCTGCACGCATCAGGAACGTAAAACTACTGGCAAAATGACCGCAGAAACCGCGACGACTGGCAAACAGAAACTGGTCTATAGTCTCACCTTCAAGTCGACCTGGCCGTAGCGTATAGTAAAACTGCTCTTGTCTGAAAAAAGCTAACACAGCTTCTGCAACTGCCTGCTTGTCAGCGGATGATTCATTCAGACGCCTGGCAAAGCTACGACTCTGTGGGTTACCCTCAGCCGGCAATCTCAGGTAATACGCTCGTTCGCTCTGTGACAGATTGGTATCAACCCTATATCGCAGCGCACTTTGTACGTTAAATCCGATCCGATTTCGAATAGGCTCAGAAAAAACCAGATGCTGCTCGCTGCTCAATCCTATTTTCCAGTTAGCGGCTGGCATCACCATCGGTAGTGTAAAAAGCCACTTCTGCTGGCTTGGCTCCATCAAGATCCGATATCGAACGGGTTCACTGATGACTTCTCGGTCAGATAGCCACTGCGGTGCCCGTCTACCAGACCGGTAGAGGTTGCTGTTGTGACTAGACGATTGCCTGGACCAGGTCTCTCCATCAAACTCATTAAGCACCAGACCTCGCCAGTAAAGTGACTGAGAACCGGGGAGTCGATCTGCAAAAGTTGCCCGAAACGCCAATTTAGACGATTGGGTCAGCTCACTGATACTTCCCATCCTCATTTGATCAGAAATACCCGTTACCGCCATGGACCCCGCCTGGGGAATACTCCAGAGAGGAGCCAACCGCGGGAACAGCACAAAAAACACCAGCATCAACGGCACGGCCTGGAAAATTAATACCGCCGCCTTCTGCAAGGGCAGCCAGGGCCTAAGGTCTGCTCTGACCTGCTGACAGCCTACCAGACCAGCGGTGATCATCAGAACACACGCAAATGTATAGCAACTACTAAGGAAACTCTGGTCGTACAGGAAATGAGTTAGAGCAACAAAATAGCCCAATAATATAGCCTGGTAGACATCCCGGACTCGTTGCATTTCAAGCAACTTCAGAGAGAACATTAACAGCAGCAAACCAATCCAAGGCTCGAGAGAAAGCAAGCTTTTCCATTGCAGGAGTAGCCCCGCCAGCGTCAGGAATACAAAAATAGCCTTAATAGACCAATGTGGATAGGTGCTCCTCTGCTGATAAATAAGTACCCGCCATAGACCACAACAAAAACACACCACACTGATCCACCATGGGAACCTGAGTAACATTGGCGCCAATACGGCGACCTGGGCTACCAGCATCCACGCCAGGGCATTGCGTGCTGCAAGTCCTGTCATGCCGCGTCTGTGCCAAACAACGCCAGGGTGCGTAACACCTCCTGCCGATGACTCTCACCGGCCGTCGGTTGAATCTCAACGCCAGGAATGCTTATACCAAACGATTCGCCCTGTTCAGAAAATTCGTTAACCCAATAGGTGAGATGGCTGAGGCGAGTCTCTTCATCAACACCCTCATAGAGCTGCCAATCAAGCCACTTGAGTGACCCTGAACTGGAGGCATATTCCTTTACCATAAGCTTACCCAGGCGGGCAGAGGCCTTCCAACTAACCGCTCGAACAAGGTCGCCAGGCGCATAATTCCTAACCCCGGCAAAATCGTCACTGTGCTCTCCACGTAAATAAAAATCATCGGAATCTCCAGCAGCTAATAGGGGGGGAGAATCCTCAGCAACGGGTCGCGGGTATACAAGAGCCTTACAGTCCAGATCCACTAACGCCCATGCCCTAAACAACCCTAAGGGAAAACCCGTTTCAATCGTTAGCCTGCCGGGATCAAACCAGCCTCGCTGAGTCGCGTTGGTCCTCACCTTTAAGGCAATCTCTGATTTATCGACCAAGTCCGCCTGAGTCTGTAGATGGCCATGCCAATAGACGGTTAATGCTTCATGTTGGCGACCACCAGCGCAGCTTAAAGTGACTGTGAAATCAACTTCATCCCCCGCAAATGCCTCTCCAGCTTTGCCTGCAACGATGACCAGGCCCGAAAGGTTCCGGTAGGTATGCAGCATTGACACCATAAACAGGCTCATCAGCAGAAAAGCCAATGCATGAGCCAGAGAATTCTGGTAATTAATACCGGCAATTAAAATCACAATCATTAATAAACTGAAATAGACGCCCTGACGACTCGGTAATATAAATATATTCCGCAAGTAAAGGGTGATTTCCTTCTGCGGCGGAACTCGCCGATTAAGCCACGATCTGAAGCGGGCTGAGTCCCGCCAACGGCCAAATGGATGCTGTTTAGCATTCATATTAAAACCTAATTAATGACATCTACCTGCGTTAATACCCATGCTCCTGTTGACAGCAATGTCGAGGCAGCCTTTCCTGACTGATCACGAAGCCTATGATCAGTAGCTGCGGGAAAAATTGCCTGCACGTCCTCAGGAATCACATAGTCCCGACCACTTAGATAAGCCCAGGATTTGGCTGCACTTAGAACAGCCATAAGCCCCCTGGGAGACAGGCCATAATGTAGTAGTTCCGATTGCCGGGTGAATTCAGCCAGCCGTTGCAGATAATCAAGCAACGCATCAGATACCCTTATTTGGCTCACCCTCTGTTGTAACAGCTTAATCTTTTCTACATCAAGAATGGCTTCACAGTCGGAGATCATGTTTCTTCGATTACCACTTTTCAGCAGGGTTCGCTCTGAATCCGAATCCGGATATCCAAGTTGAATTCTCAGCAAAAACCGATCCAATTGAGACTCTGGTAATGGATAAGTGCCAGTCTGATGACTTGGATTCTGGGTCGCTATAACGAAAAATGGCTCGGGCAAGGCTCGAGTTACGCCTTCAGTGGTTACTTTGCCCTCTTCCATTGCTTCTAAAAGAGCACTCTGGCTCTTGGGTGTGGTCCGATTAATTTCATCTGCCAATAGAAAATTACAGAAAATTGGCCCTTCGTGGAAACTGAACTCTCCACTGTGCTGATTAAAAACTGTAACGCCAACCACATCAGAGGGCAATACATCACTGGTAAACTGGATGCGCTGGTGTGTTAGCCCAAGCACTTTTGACATGGCCTGGGCCAGGGTAGTCTTGCCCATGCCGGGCAGATCCTCTATCAATAAATGCCCGGCTGCAAGCACTGCGGTCAAGGCCAGCTTAATTTCTCCAGGCTTACCCAGAACAATGGAATTCAATGCAACCAGGCTGTCATCAAGGTACTGTTTGATTTCTACATCCAAGATACTGACCTTTTAGATATCTAGGCATGGTTATGTAATTCAATCACACCACGCCTTTCGGCTTCGAGCTTTTCTTTAGCTGAATCGTTACGTTGACGTTCTATTCGATTAAGGTACCAATCATCAACCCCGCCGGTGACATAATGCCCGTCAAATATCGAGCAATCAAATCGCTCAATACGGGGATTAATACCCATGGCACACGACTGCAAATCCTCAAGGTCCTGATAGATCAGCCAGTCAACGCCAATATATTCCGCTATCTCATCAATGGACTGGTCATGGGCAACAAATTCATTGGCTGCAGGCATATCAATACCATAAACATTCGGAAACCGAACCGGTGGTGCCGCTGAAGCCAGGTAGACCTTGGTAGCACCAGCGTCCCGAGCCATTTGTACGATCTGCCTGGATGTGGTGCCTCTAACAATCGAGTCGTCAACCAGCAATACGTTTTTACCCCTGAATTCGAGCTCTACGGTATTGAGCTTCCGGCGCACCGATTTATGCCGCTCCTCCTGGCCTGGCATAATGAAGGTCCTGCCAACATAACGATTCTTAACTAAGCCTTCACGGTACTTAACACCCAATCGGTGCGCCATGGGTAATGCTGCTGTTGTACTGGTATCAGGGATCGGGATGATGACATCGATATCGTTATCAGGGTGCAATCTGAGGATCTTATCGGCCAGCTTTTCTCCCATTTTCAAGCGAGCCTTATAGACCGACACACCATCAATAATGGAATCCGGCCTTGCCAGATAAACATGCTCAAATATACACGGATTCCAGCTCACATTCTCAGCGCACTGCTGACGATGAACTTTTCCATTGGTCTCAATATAGACGGCTTCGCCAGGGCCAATATCATCAATCAAATTAAAGCCCAGCACACCCAAAGCAACACTTTCTGATGCAATCATATAATCACTTCCGGATGGCCCCTGTCTTTCACCCAGCACTATCGGTCGAATGCCATTAGGGTCCCGAAAACCGACAATTCCATAACCGGTAATCAGGGCGACAACCGCATAGGCACCGATGGCCCTTTTATGAACGCGCTTAACCGCTTCAAATACTTCCTCTGGTTGCAGTCGCAGGCCGGAAACATCCTGAAGCTCATGGGCGAACACATTTAGCAGTACTTCCGAGTCAGAACTGGTATTAATATGACGCCTGTCAGATCTGAACAAATCCTCATTCAATGACTCGGCATTTGTTAAGTTACCGTTATGCGCCATACAGATACCGAAGGGAGAATTAACATACATGGGCTGGGCTTCAGCGGAGCTTGCCGTTCCTGCAGTCGGATAGCGAACATGGGCTATTCCCATCGAACCCTTTAATGTGTCCATCTGGTCCTGGCTGAAAACGTCCCGCACCAGGCCATTTTCTTTACGTAAATGAAGTTTGTCGCCATCACAAGTCATCATCCCGGCAGCATCCTGGCCTCGATGCTGTAGTAAGGTCAACGCATCATATAGATCGTAACTGACTGCTTTTTTTCCTACCATTGCGACTAAACCACACATTCTGCCTATCCTTTTAAAGTATGCTCAGTGTTTGATGACCTGTTTTGGCGAATGCCAGCAGTTCTCCGGTCTGACAGCACTCTGCAATCAGCACACTGCTAGTTAGCGTATTCAGCAGGACACTTGCTTTACTGAAAATCAGGGGTGAAAGCCATTCGATCAATCGTAACACCTGCGGAACAAGCACGGACTCTTGCCACCAGGGTGCTTCTGGTAATGCGGTTAAGTAATACATAACAGCAACCACAATCATGACCACAATAAGCCCTCGCGCAGCACCAAAAAACAAACCAATCATACGGTCCGTACCACTCAGACCAGTCCGCCTGACAAGATCACTGACTGCATTGGTCAACAGGGCACCAATAAAAAGGGTGGCGATGATCAGAACGACATAGGACACGCCCAGTCGCATTGTCGAGTTTTCAATATATGGCCTGAGTATTTCCGCAACAGGCCCAGACAGAACTCTGGCAACGACCAAAGCCAACACCCAGACGCCCAGAGATAAAGCTTCCCTGACGAACCCCCGCAACAGGGATATCGCCGTCGAGATCGCCACTACCGCAATAATAATCAAATCCACATTACTCATCTGCATATTCAGCCGCCTACCTGACCTGAATCGTCTTCGACTCGATAACGCGTTATCTGGGTTGTCAAATTCAACTTTTCAGCGAGTTCCTCACCTGTTTTCTGTAAGCTCGTCTTATCCAGAGAAGGCCCCACCAGAACTTGATAAAACAGGCCTTTGTTAGTGAGACTTTCGAGGATATAACTCTTATGGCCCAGATCTCGTATTTCACTTCTCAGCCGACGGGCTTTTTGGTTATCTTTAAAACTGGACACCTGCAGGCTCCAACCTACCGGCAAACCATTTTCATCCAAAATTAGACTTTGAGAAGCTGGGTATTCCCTGTGGTCTACTACTTCGGTGGGTAGCCTGGCGGCGCTGGTTGCTTCCAGGCTTTTCATACCCGCTTTTATCTCGGCTACAGAGACTCTTTCTACTGAAATTTTTGGCGGTTTGGGGATCGTGGTAGTCAGTCTGAGACGCTCTTCATTTGAACCGTCAAACAGCATGGGAAGAAAAATGATGGCAAGTGACGCCACTACGATCATCCCCATTAAACGCTGTTTTAACTTGAGCTCCACAATACTCGGATTTCCATTCAAAAAGGTTCAACTTCCAGTAAATCGAGCACCGTACCCACCACCGGAAAGGAACCAAACACCAGTATAATCGTTCCCGGGCCACTGGCCTCAAATGCTGCCTCAAAAGCGCTTACTACTTTAGCATAACAACGGGCAACGGGTTGCATTTCTTCAGCAAGTGCTTTTTTTAATACCGTGCTGGAGGCAGATCGAGATTCGTCAGTTTCGGCCAAATACCAGGCATCAATAACCCCATTCATCACATTCAGTACTGCAGAAAAATCCTTGTCCGCATACATGCCAACCACCGCCAGCACCCTCTCCCTGTTGGGTATCTGGCTTATCTGCTGGTACAAAAATTCAGCGGCGCTCGGATTGTGGGCAACATCCAGGATCAGGTGTCTGCCATGCCATTGAATCTGCTGCATGCGTCCCGCCAG
>Ga0233433_10000435_pt1 | contig 45414 bp, 39 predicted proteins | sample SI_122_August201_5_FD_179868 | JGI IMG/M metagenome (GOLD analysis project Ga0233433, IMG submission 179868) | Seawater microbial communities from Saanich Inlet, British Columbia, Canada - SI_122_August2016_100_MG | ecosystem: Environmental > Aquatic > Marine > Inlet | place: Canada: British...
CTATTCGGCCGCCTGCGCGAGAAGCGCATCGGGACCAAACAACAGATCACGCAACCAGATGGCCTGCGCGCTCGAGACTTTCTCGAGATGCTCGTTATTCGAGTACAGGCTCATGTGATCGACACCCTCGACGATCGCCAGTTTCTTGTTCGGGCACGGAACCGCGTTGAACACATCGATCTCCAAATCGGATGAAGTGATGTTATCGCCCTTCGCAATCGCCATCATGTAGGGCGTCTCATAGAGACGCTTGGCATAGGGCATCACATCGTACTGCATAAGCAGCTCAACGGATTCGAGCGTGTTCTCATGGATGTGGTTCGGTGCTTCACGTTCCTTGATATCCTGGAAGATCGTACAGACATGGGGGAACGGCCATGAACTGATCTCGTTGTCCGGATCAGTGGTCGCCATCGCGATCATCTGACTCGGCTCACCGCGCTGACGCGCCTCGCGGTCGTCAAGAATGAGTTTCTGGATCGCCGCGAACTTACGCTCGCCATGACAGCGACGCATGGTCGGGAAACCGTCGACCACGGGGACCACCGACAGCGCAAACTTTACGCGCGTGTCCAACGCCGCGACACAAATCGCATGGCCGCCGGAATATGAAATGCCCCAAACGCCAATCCGGTCGGCATCGATTTCATCCAATGTCTTGGCGAAGCTCACCGCGTTGCGGTAATCCTCGATTTGACCCCAGGGATCGATATGCTGGCGCGGCAACCCGTCGCTATCGCCGAAGCAACGATAATCGAAGATCAGGCAAGCACAGCCGATTTCAACGAAATCGTCCGCATAGTACGGCATGACGATTTCCTTCACGTAGCACCAGCCGCCCGCCATAACCACCAGCGGCGGGTTCTTGACGCCGTCGGGCATGTAGAGCGTGCCGCGTATGGTGTCGCCGCAGCTGTTGAATTCAATGTCACGAGTTTGCATTTTCTTCTCTCCCCTAAAGAGCCGTTTTCACCCTTGTGAACTGGGTTTTGTCTATCAATCAGGTTGTCCCGCATCCCGGGACCTGTCAACTCCCCGCCACTCTCCGGAGCCCAGGTCAAAGCTTACGCATCGCCCTCGTTCGCCAATGCTTCCGCGACCCGTTCGCGCAGAACATTTTTGCGGATCTTGCCCGCAGCCGTACGCGGAAACTCGTCGATGATCTCCAGCCGCTCTGGATACTTCCGCGTCGCCATGCCGGTGGTTTTAAAGAACGCAACCATGGTGTCGAAATCCAGCATCGCCCCCGGCTTCAGCGTCACATAGGCGCACCCGGTCTCGCCCATGCGCGGATGCGGCATCGCAACCACGGCGGCCTCCTGGACCGACGGATGTTCGTGCAAGGCATCCTCAACCTCGCGCGGGCTGAGGTTCTCGCCGCCACGGATGATCAAATCCTTCAACCGGCCGGTGATCACGAGATCGCCGGCTTCGGTCATCACTGCCAGATCGCCGGTGTGAAAATATCCATCCGCCTCGAACGCTTCGAAATTGTGTTCATCGGCGGCGTAGCCGAGACACATTTCCGGCCCGCGCGAAAGGATTTCCCCCTCTTCGCCTGGCCCGAGCACCCGCCCGTCGGCCGGATCAACGATCTTGACCTGATGGCCGACGATATGGCCTTCGGTCGTCGCACCCAGTTCCTCCTCGTCGCGGCTGTTCACTCCCAGTGTCACGGTCGGTGCTTCTGTCGAGCCGTAACAGCGCGAACAGACGCAACGCTCGAACACGCTGTGCGCAGTGTAGATAACCTCTGGTGGAACGGGCGCGCCACCGCACGGGAAATAGCGCAAGCTCGGCAACGCACGCCCGCTTTTCCCGGCAACGTCCATGAGCTCCTGCAGAAAGACCGTCGCCGCAATTGTGAAGGTCACACCATGCGCATCGATCAGGTCGGCGGCCGCATCGGCATTCCAAATCTCCATGAACACCACCGGGGCGTTCAACGTGAACGGCATCTGAATGCCGTACAGATATCCGGTGATATGGGTGACAGGGGACGGCATCAGAACGACATCGTCTTCGCCGAGCCCGAGAAAGTTCGAGATCGCCTGGATTTCGGTATCGATCGTGTTGTGACTGTGCAGCACGCCTTTGGGCCGGCCCGTCGTGCCCGAGGTGTACATGATCAGCTTGACCGCATTGGGATCGACCGTCGTTGGCGCGAACGCATCCGCATCGCCCTCGGCCAGAAGCGCGTCGAAGCCGGTCGCACCCTCGGCGTCGCCGCGAACCGTCACCACCAGATCGAGATCGGGAAGCTCGGCGCGGTGGCGCGCGATCATGTCGGCATAATCGAAATTGCGGAACTCGGTCGGGACAAAGATCGCCCGGGTGCCCGCATCGCGCAGGATATAGGACACCTCGGCGTCGCGATAGATCGGGATAATCGGGTTGCACACCAGCCCGAGCATGGCGCAGGCAAGATCGATCACCATTGTCTCGGGCCAGTTCGGCAATTCGAAACTCACGACATCGCCCGCGACGAGGCCACGCCCTTGCAACGCACTGGCCAGCGCCCGCGCCTGCCGGTCGAGTTGCGCGGCCGTCAGTCGCCGGGCCCCTTCAATGACCATCACCTTATCGGGGTTCTGTGCGAGCACCGCGTCGAGCTGATCCGCCAGGGTCTTGTTGCGCCAGATGCCGCTCGCCGTATTCTCGGCGATCAGCTCGTCGCTCAGGCGGGTCTTCCAGCCACTGACATCGGTGCGCATCGTTGACTCCCGCCGCCGCCTACTCGCGCGCGAGCCGGAGGCGGTTGGCGATGTTGTTTTTCTGGATCGCCGACGACCCGCCGATGATCGGCATCAGAAGCGCCTCACGTACGTAACGTTCCATGTCGAATTCCTTGATGTAGCCGTAGGCGCCCATCACCTGCTGGCAAGTCAGCACGATCTCCTTGGTGACGTCGCTGACATAAAGTTTAGCCATCGACGTCTCGACAGAGGCCGGCTTCTTCTCATCGAGCAACCAGGCCGCGTGATAGGTCATCAGACGGCAGGCGTGGAGCTTGGTCTTGCAATCGACCAGCATGTGCCGCACCGATTGATAGGCGGAGATCGGCTTGCCGAATTGCTTGCGCTCCTGGGCATATTCCCACGCGTCATCGACGGCAGCGGCGGCATTGCCCAGCGCCAGCGCCGCGACTTCGATCTTCTCAACATCAAGCCCGGGGCCGACGATCCGGCGCCACCCGTCGTTCCAGCCCTCTTCGCCACCGACGATATTCTCCGCCGGGATTTCCACATCCTCGAACGTCACATCGCAAGTGGACGCGCCCTTCATGCCCATCGCGTCCTGCAGCTCGATCGTCACACCAGGTGCGTCCGGCGGGATCAGGACGATCGACAGATTTTGATAACGCTCGGCATCGGGGTCGCTCCTCACGACCGCATAAATGTAGTCGGCGATGTTGGCGCCGGAACAGAAACGCTTGGTCCCGTTGATCGTGACCGTCGCGCCGTTGCCTTTACGGACCGCGGTGGTCCGGACGCTGGCAACGTCGGCGCCGACATCCGGCTCCGATATTCCATAGGCGAACAGGAGCTCTCCCGCGGCGAGCTTCGGCAGGAGTTTCTGCTTCTGCTCGGGGCTGCCCACCTCCTCGATATTCATGGCGCCATAGCAGGCGCACATGATGAACGGCACGGCGACGGCCATCGACCGGCGGGCCAGCTCCTCGATCACCACCATTGTCGCGGTGATATCCCGCCCGGCGCCGCCATATTCTTCCGGCACCGTCAGCGCGTTCACCCCGAGGGCCGAGAGCTTCTCGAAAATCTCGCGGGGATAGTGATTCTCCCGGTCCCACTCCTGGGCCAGGGCGCGCGGCATCTCGTTCTCGACGAAGCGCCGCAGCGTGTCCCGGAGCATGGTGACATGCTCTGCCTCCTGGAAATGTTCCATCGCGCCGCCTACTTCCCGGTGAATTTCGGCTCTTCCTTGTTCAGGAACGCCTCGGTGGCGATGCGATGATCGTCGGTCATCTGGGACATCGCCTCGAAGTTAAACGCCGTGTCGAGGACCGCGTTCGCGGCCTGCTTGAGCCCGCCATTCACCGCGGCCTTGGTCCATTTGATGGCGTTGATCGCGCCACCCGCGAGCCGTGCCGCCATCGCATCGACCGCCGCGTCGAGTTCGTCGGCGGGCAGCGCATGATTGATCAGGCCGATCGTCGCGGCGTCCCGGGCCGTCAGCAGATCGCCCGTCATGAGATATTCCTTGGCCCGGGCATAGCCGATCAGCTGCGGCCAGATCACAGCTCCCCCGTCTCCGGCAACAAGGCCGACCGCGACATGGGGATCACCCAGCTTGGCATTTTCGGCCGCATAGATGATGTCGCAGAACAGGGCAATCGTGCAGCCGAGGCCGATCGCATGGCCGGGCAGCCGGGCAATGATCGGCTTTTGCAGGTCGAGCAGGCTGTTCACCAGCCGCTTGCCCTCCCAGACCGTCCTGGCAAAGGCGGCGGGGTCACCATGCATGGCATTCAGCCACTGCAGATCGCCGCCGGCGCAGAAGGCTTTCCCCGCACCAGTGAGGATGACGACATCGGCTTCATCATCCGCATCCACGTCGAAGAATATGCGCGAAAGTTCTTCGTGCAGTACCGCATCGATCGCGTTGAGTGATTCGGGGCGGGACAGAGTCAGGCGCAGAATTCGACCTTCGCGCTCGGCCGTAATCGCCGTGTAGCTGTCATAGTTCATCTCGTCCCCCAGTCATGCCTCTTCGTGCATGTTCGTGAATCAGTGCCCGTCGCGTCAACAGCGGTCAGCCGCCGACGGGGGTCAGGCTTCCTGGCGCATCTTCAGTTTCAGCGCGACCACCTCATAAACGTCGAGGCCGGTCAGAACGCTGATCTCCTCGAGCGGTAACGACGTCTCGTTGAGCAGTACGCGCGCGTGGCTATCGGGGTCGCGCTTGCGATTGTTGCGCCGGGGCACCCTGTTGGCCGCCGCTGCGGCCTTGCGCCGTTCGGCCTCGTCGAGCCCGCGCTGCTGTGCCTCTTCCAGGGCCGCATCCCGTCGCGCCTTGTCGGCGTCGATCCAGGCGTCGGACATCCGCGCCGCCTTGGCGAGACCTTGCGCGTCCTCGCTGGCTCTTCGCGAGAATTGCGGAAATCTTTCCTCGGGGCGTTCAGGAGCAGGCCCGCCGCCGGCAGCTTCCTCCAGCGTCATGCCATGGCTTTTCACCATGCGTTCCGCCGCGGCCAGCGCGGCATCCCGTTCGCCCTCGTAAGGGCTTTCCTTGGCGAGGTTCAGAAGATTGTGGAAGCGGGTTTGTTCCGCTTCATTGAAAGCGCGTGCGTCAACGATGACGTCACCTGTTGATAGGGTTCATGGATAGGGACGGAGTATAGCCTATTTGGCAGATTCCGCAGATCAGATCACTAGTTTCCGCAGTTCAAATCACCAGTGCGACCACCGCACCGGTCATGCAGGTCGCGATGGTCCCGGCAACGAGTGACTTGAGACCCAGCCCGATCAGGTCGGATTTGCGCTCAGGAGCCATCGCGATCATGCCCGCAAGCATGATGCCGACACTGCCGAAATTGGCGAAACTGGCCATCGCATAGAGCAGGATAATTCGGGTCCGCTCCGACAGGCTATCGCCAGCGGCCGCGAGATCGAGAAAGGCGATCAGCTCGTTCAGGACGATCTTGGTCCCGATCAGGGCGCCTGCGGCCGTGGCCTCCGCCCAGGGTATCCCGATCAACCAGGCGACGGGCGCCAACAACCAGCCCAGCAAACGTTGAAGACTGACAGGGCCTCCCCAGAGATCGGGAAACAGGCCCAACAGTTGATTGACCAATGCGACCACGGCCACGAACACGATGAGCATCGCGATGATGTTCAAAAGCAGGCGCAACCCATCCTGAGTCCCCTGCACCATGGCGTCCATGGTGCTGTCATACATGCCGCGCCCCGTCTCGAGGTCATCCGCCGAGGCAGCGGCCACATCGGGCGTATCCGTCCCCGGCGCGGGTGCAGGCACCATCAGGCGCGCAATGACGATTGCGGCGGGGGCGCTGATCAGAGACGCGACCAGAAAATGGCCTGCCGCATTTTCGATCACCCCATTGAGGAACGTCGCGTAGAGCACGAGAACCGTCCCGGCGATCGTCGTCAGGCCGCACGTCATGGTGACGAACAGATCGCTGCGGTTCATGCGCGCGAGATGGGGCCGAATCAGAATGGCCGCCTCGACCATCCCGACGAAGATATTGGCCGCCGCACCGAGTGCCACCGGGCCGTCGATCCGCAATGTGAGCTTCAGGCCGGCGGCCAGCCCCCTGATGATCAGCGGCATGACCCGCCAATGCCAGAGGACCGCCGACAGGGCGGACATCAACAGAACAATCGGCAGCGCCTGGAACGCCAGGACGAACGCGGCCCCGGGGTAGCTCTCCGTAAAGGGTAGTGGACCGCCGCCGAGGAAACCGAAGACCAGGCTCGTGCCCGCCTTTGACGCCGTGTCGAGGGCGAGAACCAATCCATTGACGGCACCAATCGCCTCGCGGACCACCGGCACCGAAAGCGCGATCGCCGCCAGTGCGATCTGGACGGCCACGCCTGCGATCACCAATCGCCAGGACCAACCCCGGCGATTTTCACTCAGCAACCAGGCCAGCCCGATCAGCGCAGTCAGGCCCAGTATCGGTTGGATAGTTTCAATCATAGGTTCCCCCCGGAAGCCCCCATCCCGTATGCCGCATTCGCAAACGGTCTATCCACATGATCTACAGCAGCAGACGATTCGCGCCCGACAACGCAGAACAGGAACGGGGCCCTCAAAGGAGGCCGCATAAAAAAGGACCGGATCAACGCGATCCGGCCCCAAGATACTGTGATGTCAATCCGGTGGCGGCGTCACCCCCAAGGGGAGGTTGGTTGCGATGCCAAAGAGTTTGGGAGCGTCGCGTCGACCGGTTTGTGTCTCTTTTGGGTTTTTCCGCCCGTTTGTTTTGGTGTCTTGGAGTCTTGGAGGTTTGGTGTCACTTGGTCCGTAATTTCAAAAACCACCCTAGTTCGAATCAAAAGTATCGGCAATTTCAATCAGTTAAACTTCTAATCGAATTCATCTGAAATGTGATCTATCTCTTACGATCACACACAACACAGGAGCGAAGTTCATGGGCGCACTCGACAACAAGGTTGCCATCGTCACCGGGGCTGGCGGCGGCATCGGCCGGGCCATGTCCACACGATTTGCCGCCGAGGGTGCTGCGGTCGTCTGCGTCGATATCAACGAAGAACGCGTCAACGCAACGGTCGACGAAATTACTCAGAACGGCGGGCGGGGCATCGCCCTCCCGGCCGACGTCGCGGTCGAAGCCAATGCCGAGGCTGCCGTCGCTGCTGCGGTCTCCGATTTCGGGGGGCTGCATGTCCTGGTCAGCAACGCGATTTATGATCTGCCGCTGGCTCCCGTCACCGAGATTTCCTATGACGATTGGCGACGCACCATGGACGTCAATCTCAACAGCGCGTTCCTGTTTTCCAAACACGCGATTCCGGCCATCGATACGTGCGGCGGGGGCAGCATCATCCTGATCGCGTCCCAGCTTGGCCGCACGGCCAAGCCCGGGCGCCCGTGGTACTGCGCCCAGAAGGGCGCGCTCATCAACATGGCGCGCGCGATGGCGCTCGATCACGCGCATCAGAACATCCGGGTCAACAGCCTGTCTCCCGGGCCCGTCGAGACCGACCGCTTCGTCACCAATTTCGACGGCCGTGACGCAGCCCAAGCTGCAAATGGCACCATGTTCGACCGGCTCGGAAAGCCCGAGGAGATCGCCGCGGGTGCGGTGTTCCTGGCGAGCGCGGAGTCCTCGTTCATGACCGGCTCGGACCTCCTGATCGACGGTGGATATACGGCCGTCTGACATCGGTGTGAGAACTTGATTTAGTTACATTTGTAACTATTATTGACGCACCATCAAAAGGACATTTCCATGGACGGTGCGACGACGAAGACGGACGCGGGCTACCAGAGCGGCCTCGGGAACCATTTCTCGAGCGAGGCCCTGCCGGGCGCCCTACCTCAGGGGCAGAATTCCCCTCAGAAAGCGCCCTACGGGCTCTATGCCGAGGGAATGAGCGGGTCGGCGTTCACGGTGCCACGCGAAGAATCGCGGCAGACCTGGTGCTATCGCATCCGCCCGACGGCCAAGGCGCCGCCCTACGCGCGCCTCGCGAACAGCGGCTGGCGCACGCCATCGGCAGGAGACACATCCGCGCCGCCCAACCAGATGCGCTGGAACCCGTTAAATTTTCCCGACGCCCCGACAGACCTGATCGACGGCATGACCACCTATGCCATGTGCGGCGACGCGCATCACCAAACGGGCATCGGCATTCACCTGTATGCGGCCAACCGGTCGATGACCGAGCGGTTTTTCCACAACGCCGATGGCGAGATGCTGTTCGTGCCGCAACAAGGTCGGCTCGTCCTGCACACGGAGCTCGGCATACTCGACGCCGCACCTGGTGAGATCGCGGTCGTACCGCGGGGCATCAAGTTCCGGGCCGAACTCCCGGACGGCGCGTCGCGCGGTTACGTCTGCGAGAATTACGGGCTCCCGCTGCGCCTGCCCGAACTGGGCCCGATCGGCACCAACGGCCTGGCCAGCCCGCGTGATTTCCTGACACCCAACGCCGGATTCGAGGATCGCACGGGCGCATTCGAGCTCGTGTTCAAGTTCGACGGCGGATTGTGGACCACGGGGGTCGACCGCTCCCCGCTCGATGTGGTGGCATGGCACGGCACCCATGTGCCCTACAAATATGACATGGCAAACTTCATGACGATCGGCACGGTGAGCGTCGACCACCCCGACCCGTCGATCTTTACCGTGCTGACCTCGCCCTCGCCCGACCCAGGCACCGCGAATGTGGACTTCGCGATCTTCCCGCCGCGCTGGATGGTCGCCGAACACACGTTCCGGCCGCCCTGGTTCCACCGCAACGTGATGAACGAGTTCATGGGCCTCGTCGAGGGCGCTTACGACGCCAAGGCCGAAGGCTTCACGCCGGGCGGTGCGAGCCTGCACAACTGTATGGCCGGACACGGCCCCGACGCCGCCACCTTCGAGGCGGCCAGCAACGCCAAACTCGTGCCCGAGAAGATCGACGGGACCCTCGCCTTCATGCTCGAGACCCGCTACGTGCTGCGCCCCACGCCGTTCGCGCTGGAGACGCCGCTGCGCCAGGCCGACTACCAGGATTGCTGGGCCGGCCTCGAAGACCGTTTCGACCCCGCCCGGCGCTAAACCCGCCTACTTCTCCGGGATGACCGGCAGCAGCACATGGGACGGGTGGTCAGGCCCGGTGTGCAGGGTGACCTTCTTGCCGTAGACGTCGAGCGGCCGGTTGGACGGCATCTCGTGCTTGAACGGCCCGACGCCATACTGGACGCGGTTGGCGATCATCGGGTCGCCCGGCGTCCAGCCCGGATAGACATAGTCGCGGCCGCGCACGCTGAGGCCCAGTCGATAGCCCTCCGGCAACACGATCGACGTCGGCCAGATCTCGATATCGAGCTCGTAGATCTCACCCGGCGTGAGTGGCTGCACTTCGTCATGGGCGTGATACGGCCGGTAAGGCAAGGTCTGGTCGGGGTCGAGCTTGCGGTGCGAGGCGCGCAGCCAGCCGAGCCCGACGGGCGTGTGGGGGTCGTTGGCACCCTTGTAGACGACCTCCTTCATGTCCGGCTTGAACACCCGCAGCACCAGGAACAGATCGGCGTCCTCGGTCTCCGAAGAGATGAACAGCTTGGCAGCAACAGGCCCGGTAATCTCGGTCTCCTGCGCCACGGGCGGCGCCAGGAACGTCGCTCCGTCCCCCATCGCCTCATAGGTGAAGCTCTGGGCATCAGCCATCGGCGCATCAGAGAGCGTCTTACCCGCGGGATCGAGATACATCTCGGTCCATTCGGTACGCGGGATCGGCCATGCATCCTCGGCCCGCTCGACGAACACCTCGTCGGGATGCCGGATCAACAGCTGCACCTTCGGCTGCTCACCCCAGCCTGTATCCTCGCCCTTCAGGAAGTGGCCGAGGAAGCGGCGCTGCAAGTCGATGCCGTAGTCGGTGTAGTAGTGGGTAAAATGCTCAAGGCCATGGATCTCGAGCCACTTCTGATCGCTCGCGGCATTCACATAGCCCTCGGTGTTGCCGCGTGGATGCAGGCCCACACCGCCCCAGTTACCCGATGACAGCAACGGCACGTTGATCTTGGAATAGTCCGGCATCCGGGCCTTCCAGTAATCATCGACCAGGGGATGAGCCAGAATATCGCGGCCATAGTCGGTGCGATTGTCCGCCAGCTCTTCCTCCGACAGCGTCTCGGGCCCCGAAATCCACTCGCCATTGAGGCGGCTCTTCTTGCCATAGGCACCCTTGCCATGCTGGCGCGGGACGACGGCGGAGTTGAACCAGATCGACGGGAACCGACAGGCGATGCCGCCGTGATGTCCCATGTCGCGATAGTAATCCGCAGCGCCTTCCCAGACGCACATCGCGGCCAGATGCTTGGGCTGGAGGGAGGCGACCTGCCACTGGTTCATGCCGTAATAGGAAATCCCCGAGGTCCCGACCTTGCCGTTCGACCAGGCCTGGGTGCCCGCCCAGTTGATGCAGTCGTGGAAGTCCTGGGCTTCGCGCGCCGACCAGACGTCGAGAAAGCCCTGGGACCGGCCCGCACCGCGCGAATCCACCCGCATGCAGATGTAGCCGTCCGGCACCCATTTCTCGGGATCCACGAGCTCCCAGTTTTGATACCGGTTCGATGAGCCGACGAGACAGTCGGGGTAATCCTCAACCATCTGCTTCCACTGGTAGGGATAGCCGTCTTCCCAGGCGAGCCACTTGGCATAGGGGCCGTAGCTGATGATCACCGGATACTGGCCGTCATCGTCGGGTCGGTAGATATCGGCGCGCAGGACGATCCCGTCGTCCATCTCAAGCGGCACATCCCAATCGATGCGCATCCCGTCATTGACCTTCGACGTCATCTGGCTATCGCCGGGTGTCTGGATACTGCTCATCACTGCGTCCCCCAATTTTGAACTATTTGCGTTTCTTGCCCGCGCGCTTCGGCGGGATGACCGGCAACAACAGATGCGACGGATGGTTCGGTCCACAATGGATCGTAACGTTGCCGCCATAGACCCGCGCGTCCCGGCCGTCATGGACGAAGGGTCCAACACCGGTGAATTCGTTCTTCATGTTCGACAATCGCCCGCCCGATCCGCCGGGATAGACATAGTCCCGCCCCCGGACCGTCAGCCCCAGCCGATACCCGGCCGGCACGACGATCGATGTCGGCCAGACTTCAACGTCGAGCTCATAGACCTGGCCCGGCTTGAGCGGCTGCTTCTCGTCGTGGCTGTGATAGGGCTGATGTTTGCGTGATTTCTTCCGATCGAGCTTGCGGTGCGACGCCCGCAGCCAGCCTTGCGCGATCGGCGTGTGCGGATCGAGGGCTCCCTTGAAGGTGACTTCTTTCAGGTCGGGCGAGAACAACCGCACCACCAGGAACAGATCCGCGTCTTTCGTCTCGGACGACACGAACAGCTTGGCCGCCAGGGGCCCCGTGACTTCCATCGCCGTGTCCGCCGCGGGGGTCAGGAAGGTCAGCCCGTCGCCCAGGCCGGCATATGTGATCGCGCGTTTGCGGTCGAGCTTGCGCGCACCAAGCGCGCCACTGGCCGGATCGAGATAGGCCTTGGTCCACTTCGTGCTCTTGATCGGCCACTCGCCCTCGGCCCGCGGCACGAAGACCTCATCGGGATGGCGGACATTGAGCAACACTTTCGGCTGCTTCTTCCAGCCCGTGTCCTTGCCCTTCAGGAAATGCCCGAAGAAGCGTTTCTGCAGGTCGAGCCCGTAGTCCGTGTAAAACTCGGTCCAGTGCTCACGGCCATGCATCTCCAGCCACTTTTGCTTGGATGCCGCATGGACGAAGCCATCGATATTGCCGCGTGGATGCAGCCCCTGCCCGCCCCAGTTGCCGGCCGACAGGACCGGCACGTCGACCTTCGACCAGTCAGCCGAGCGACCCCGATACCATGCGTCGTCGAGCTTACGCGTGCGCAACTCATGGGGCAGATCGGTGCGGTTCTTCTTGAGGGTGGCGCGCGTGAATGTCTCCGGGCCGCAGACCAGGTCGCCATGGACCGCCGAACGCGGGCCATTCTTGCCAAGCCCGTACTGCACGGATTCAACCTGCTTGTCGTACCAGTTGGTCACGAAGGTCGACAGGATGCCGCCGTGATAGTTGGAGTCCCGGTAATAGTCCCCCGCGCCCTCCCAGACGCATAGCGCGGCCAGATGCTTGGGCTTCAGCGCCGCCACATGCCACTGATTGATCGCGTAGTAGGAAATGCCGTTGAGCCCGACCTTGCCGTTCGACCAGGGCTGCACCCCGGCCCAGTCGATGCAGGCCGCGAAGTCGCGGGTCTCGCGCGGCGAGCGCACGTCGACGACGCCGGGCGAGCGGCCGGAACCCCGGGAATCGACCCGGATGACCACATAGCCATCGGGCACCCATTTCTCAGGGTCCACGACCTCCCAGTTGGCGTATTTGTTGGTCGTCCCCTGGGCCACCTCGGGAAATGTCTCGACCATGATGTTCCAGGCGGTCTCGTAGCCCTCCTGGAATGCCAACCCCTTGGCATAGGGGCCGTGGCTCATGATGACGGGGAACCGGCCACGCTTGTTCGGGCGGAAGATATCCGCCCGCAGGACGTTGCCGTCGTCCATTTCGATCGGCACGTCCCAATCGATCCGCATCCCGTCCCGCACTTCCGTGCGAAACTGCGGATCATCGGCGTAGAGGTTCTCCGCCATGTGTCGCCCTACTTTGCCGGGATGATCGGCAGCAGCACGTAGCCGGCGTGATCGCCGCCCAGATGCACCGTCACATTGTTGTCGAACACCTCGGGCGGCCGGTCCGTCTCGTCGTCATGCAGGAACGGCCCGACACCCGTAAAGACGTTCTTCATGTTCGACAGGCCGGCATTCGGCTCGCCGGGATAGACATAGTCGCAACCCCGGATCGACAGGCCGAAGCGATAACCCTTCGGCACCACGATGCCCGAACCGTGAATCTCGATGTCGAGCTCGTAGATTTCTCCCGGGGTCAATTCCTGCACCTCGTCATGGGCGTGGAACGGCGCCCACTCCTCCGACCGTGCCGGGTCGAGCTTGCGGTGCGAAGCCCGCAGCCAGCCCGACGCGACAGGCGTGTGCGGATCGAGCGCCCCGCGGAACGTGACCTCCTTCATGTCCGGCTGGAACACACGCAGGACGACGAACATGTCCGCGTCCTTCGTGTCCGACGACACGTTGAGCTTGACCGCCATGGGCCCGCAGATTTCCGTGTCCTCGGCCGCCGGGTTCGACAGAAAAGTGAGCCCGTCGCCCATCGCCTGATAGGTGATTGCGGCGCTCTCGCTGGCGGAAGCGTCCGACAGGATCTGCCCCACTGGCTCGAAATGGAATTTCGTCCACTGGGTGCGCGGCAACGGCCAGTCCTCCTCGGCGCGCGGAACGAACTTCTCGCCCGGATGGCGCACATTCAAGGACACACGCGGCTGATCCTTCCAGCCGGAATCATCACCCTTCAGATAGCAATCGAAGAACCGCATCTGCAGGTCGTTGCCATAGTCGGTGTAGTAGAGTGACCAATGCTCGAGGCCATGGACCTCGAGATACTTATCCTTCGATCCCGACAACATATAGCCGTGGAAGTTACCCCGCGGATGCAGCGGTGCACCGCCCCAGTTGCCGCAACTCAGGATCGGCACTTCAATCTGGGAATAGTCGACGGCACGGTCCGCGAACCACTCGTCGTCGAGCGGGTGGGCGCGCATGGTGGCATGCAGGTCGAACTTGTTTGCCTCCAATTCCTCGTCGGACAGTGTGTCCGGACCGGCAGACCACTCGCCGTTGGCGCGCGAACGGTAGCCTCGGTCGCCGTAGCCATGCTGCAGCTGCTTGATCTGCATGTCGTACCAGTGCTTGGCGAACGTCGAGTAGATGCCGCCGTGGTAGCTGCCTTCGCGGTAATAGTCCGTCGAGCCTTCCCACGGGCAGATCGCCGCCAGATGCGGCGGGCGCAGCGCGGCCACCTGCCACTGGTTGATCGCGTAGTAGGAGATGCCGCTCAGGCCCACCTTGCCGTTCGACCAGGGCTGGACGCCGCCCCATTCGATGCAATCGTAGAAATCCTTGGTCTCGCGCGCGTTGAAATGCTCGAGATAGCCCGGCGAGCGGCCCGCACCGCGGGAATCGACCCGCACAAGCACATAGCCATGGGGCACCCATTTCTCCGGGTCCGCAACTTCCCAGGCCTGATGAATGTTGGTCGAACCCGCCGGTACGTCCGGGTGGTTCTCGCACATCAGATCCCAGCAGGTTTTGTAGATTTCCTCGAAGTGGAGATCCTTGCCATAGGGTCCATGGGCCATGATCACCGGGTACTGGCCGTCATCGTCGGGCCGATACACATTGGCGCGTAGAACGACCCCGTCGTCCATCTCGATGGGCACATCCCAATCGACGCGCATGCCCTCGCGGACCTCGCTTTTGAACAGCGGATCGTCGATATGTTTGATGTCGTCCATGATCATTCCTCCCCTCTGCAGGACCCTTTCTGTGAGGGCCCATGCAGGCATTTATTCGTTGATACGCCCTTTTCGAACGGCCCCTATCTTCGAGCCATCGGTTCGTCTCGTTCGGCTACTTTTTTGCCGTCCTACTCGGCCGGAATGACGGGCAACAGCACATAGCCGGCATTTTCGCCGCCGAGATGCACCGTAACATTGTTGTCGAAGACCTCCGCCGGACGGTTGTCCGGGTCATCGTGCAGGAACGGGCCGACACCCGTGAAGACATTCTTCATGTTCGACAGGCCCGCGTTGGTCTCGCCCGGGTAGACATAGTCGCAACCCTTGATCGACAAGCCGAAACGGTAGCCCTTCGGCACCACGATGCCCGACGCGTGAATCTCGACATCGACCTCGTAGACCTCGCCGGGCGTGAGTTCCTGCACCTCGTCATTGGTGTGAAACGGCGCTGCCTCGGTCGAGCGCTCCGGATCAAGCTTGCGGTGTGACGCACGCAGCCAGCCTGACGCGACCGGCGTGTGCGGATCGAGCGCGCCGCGGAACGTGACCTCTTTCATGTCCGACTGGAATACCCGCAGGATCACGAACAGGTCGGCATCCTTCGTGTCGGAAGAGATATTGAGCTTTACCGCCATCGGGCCGCAGATCTCGAGGTCGTCTTCCACCGGGCTGGACAGGAAGGTTACACCGTCACCCATCGCCGCATAGCTCACCTCGGCGGCCGTGCTGGCCGGGTTTTCAGACAGGACCTGTCCGGCCGGCTCGAAATGGAATTTCGTCAATTCGGTGCGCGGGATCGGCCAATCCGATTCGCTGCGCGGCACGAATTTCTCACCGGGGTGGCGCACGAGAAGCTGCACGCGCGGATCGTCGGGCCATGCCGATTCATCACCGCGCAGGAAGCGCTCGAAGAACCGCATCTGCAGGTCGTTGCCATAGTCGGTGTAGTAGAGCGACCAATGTTCCAGGCCGTGGACCTCCAGCCATTTGTGCTTCGACGACACCTGCGTGAAACCATTGAAGTTGCCGCGCGGATGCAGTGGCGCGCCACCCCAGTTGGCGCAGCTGAGGACCGGCACCTCGACCTTTGACAGATCCGGCGTCAGCGCCTGGTACCAGTCGCTATCTAGCGGATGAGAAATATACGCCTGGTAGAGATCGTAGCGGTTGGCGGCGAGCTCCTCGTTTGAAAGGGTCACCGGCCCGGCAGCGAGCTCTCCATTGGCGCGCGACGCCCAGCCACGATCGCCATATCCATGCTGAATCTTCAGGATTTGCATGTCGTACCAGTGCCGCGCGAAGGAGTTATAGATGCCGCCCTGGTAGGCCAGTTCACGATAGAAATCGTTGAAGCCTTCCCAGGGGCAGATTGCGGCCAGATGCTTGGGCTGCAAAGCCGCGACCTGCCACTGGTTCACCGCATAATAGGAAATACCCGACAGGCCGACCTTGCCGTTCGACCAGGGCTGAACGCCGGCCCAATCGATACACACGGCAAAATCCTGCGTCTCGCGCGGGCTCCAATGTTCAAGATAACCCGGTGAGCGCCCCGCACCCCGCGAATCCACGCGAATGATGACGAAGCCCTTCGGCACCCATTTTTCGGGGTCCGCGACTTCCCAGCTTTGATGGATATTCGTCGACCCTGCCGGCACGTCCGGGTGGTTTTCGCACATCAAATCCCAGCAGGTTTGGTAGATCTCCTCGAAGTGGAGATCCTTGCCATACGGGCCGTGGGACATGACGACAGGATAGGTTCCATCATCGTCCGGGCGATAGATATTGGCGCGCAGGACGAGACCGTCATCCATCTCGATCGGCACATCCCAGTCGACGCGCATGCCCTCGCGGACCTCGCTTTTGAACAACGGATCACCGGAATATTTGATGTCGTCCACGGTTATTTCCTCCCCTATGCCGGGCCCGTTCTGTGCGGGCCCATGCAGGCATTCTTCGTTGATACGCCCTTCGGAAACGTTTCGGGCGGCCCGTATCTCCGGACCGCCCGTTATTGTTTGCTATTTCTTCTTCGCAGCTTTTCGCACCGGCTTCTTCGCCGGGATGATCGGCAGCATCACGTGGGCCTGTTCCTTTGGCCCGGTGTGCAGCGTCACATCGCCGCCGAAGATCTCGGCCGGCCGATCGCGCGGATCGTCGTGCCGGAAGATCGCGCAACCTGTCCAGTTGGCATACTCGCCGAGCTGCACGTTGGAATCACCCGGATAGACATAATCCCGGCCCCGCACAGAAAGCGCGAGGCGATGGCCCTTCGGCACCACAATGCAAGTCGGCCAGACCTCGACATCGAGCTCGTAGGCCTTGCCCGGATTGAGGGGCTGTTCCTCGTCATGGGTGTGATACGGGCGATACGGCAGGCTCTTCTTCGCGTCGAGTTTGCGATGAGACGCACGCAGCCAGCCCTGGGCGATCGGCGTATGCGGATCGAGCGCACCCTGGAAGGTGACTTCCTTCATGTCGGGACCGAACACACGGACGACCAGGAACATGTCGGCATCCGTCGTCGCGGACGACACGAAGAGCTTCGAGGCGATCGGCCCCGTAATCTCCATATCCTCTTCCAGCGGCGCGGTCATGAAAGTCAGGCCATCGGAGAAGCCGCCATAGGTCGCCGCACCCTTTTTCTTCTGAGGCGTGGTCGAGAGGCTCATATCCGAAGGCTCGATGTAGAACTTCGTCCACTGGGTCCGCTTGAGGGGCCACTCACTCTCGTGACGCTCAACGAACTTCTCGCCCGGGTGACGCACCTGGAGCTGGACCTTCGGCCGCTTGTTCCAGCCGTTCTTTTCGCCCTTCAGATAATAGCCGAAGAAGCGCTTCTGCAGGTCCATGCCGTAGTCGGTATAGAAATGGGTCCAATGCTCGATCCCGTGTACCTCGAGATACTTCTCCTTCGAGGCGGACTGAACAAATCCCTCGAAGTTGCCGCGCGGATGCAGCCCCTGGCCGCCCCAGTTGGCAGTGGACAGCATCGGCACCTTGACCTTGTTCCAGTCGGGCATGCGCGACTGCCAATATTCATCGGTATCGAGTTTCCGGGCGAGGCAATCTTCGTAGAAATTGTTCCGGTTCGCGCCGAGCTCTTCCTCGGTCATCGTGGGCGGACCGGCCACCCATTCAGCGTTCATGCGCGAGCGGTGGCCGTTCGAGCCCTTGCCGTGCTGGACCGAGTAGACCTGGGCTTCCGACCAATCCTTGACGAAGCCGTTGCACATGATGCCGCCGTGATGGGCCATGTCGCGGTAGAAATCAGCCGCACCCTCCCACGGGCAGATCGCCGCGAGATGCTTGGGCTGCAGTGCTGCAGCCTGCCACTGGTTCTCGGCATAGTAGGATATGCCGTTCAGGCCGACCTTCCCGTTGGACCAGGACTGGACGCCAGCCCAGTCGATGCAGAGGGCCAGATCCTGCGCTTCGCGCAGGGACCAGATGTCGATGACGCCGGGGGACCGGCCGGTGCCGCGACCATCCACGCGAATGATCACGTAGTTATCGGGGACCCAGCGTTCGGGGTCGACGACCTCCCAGTTCTGATACTTCTCGCTGGTGCCAGCCGCGATTTCCGGGAAATCCTCGATCATCCGTTCATACTGGTCGTGATAGGCATCCTCGAAGTGGAGAAGCTTGCCGTACGGCCCGTAGGTCATGATGACGCCGTACTTGCCACTCTTGATCGGCCGGTAGACGTCGCAGCGCAGAACGATGCCGTCATCCATCTCGATGGGCACATCCCAATCGATGCGCATGCCATCGCGCACATCGGTCCGTGACTGATCATCCATATACGGTGTTTTCTTCTTCGCCATCGACGCTCTCCAAAATGCAAATTTATGCACCCGGGAGCATTGCACCCGCCGGGTCCGATTATCGTTGATTACACAATAGTGGAATTCGGTCTTTTAGTGAAAGGGGCCGTTTCCAACGAATATGCACATTGCGTGCGGCACAGGGCGCTTATTCGGCAGAGATGTAGAATACGGCCCACGGCCAGCGGGATTCATCTTCGGCGCTTCCCGTACCGCCCGGCACCGAATAGGCGATCCAGACCGGGCCATGTCCACCGATGCCGAGAGGTACGCCATCGGACTTGATGGCCAGAATCCAGTCGCGGGCCGCCAGATCGGCCGCCGTGATCTCGACTGCGAAGCCGTCCATCGACACCGTCGTGATCTTGCTGCCGGTCCAGCCTGCCGCCATCAGCACATCGATCAGGCGCGGGCCTTCCAGGGTCACCGCGCGCGGCCAGGGCTCGGCCTTGATCGTCGTCGTCACGGTGCCGAGCTTCTCGAGCATGGCCCTGTCGAAGGCCGCTGCCTTCTCGAAACTGTACTCTTGCGTGTGCAGGAAGGCGTCGTTGAACTTATTGAAGGGTGGCTGGTTGTTGTATTTCACCGCCCCGCCGATGGTCAGGATCACAGCCCCGGTCGGCTTCGCCAGCTCGGCCGCGGCACCGCCGCTGATCAGTGCCGAGATGCCGACGGCCAGTGCTACGGCCTTCACGAGTTTGAGGGTCTTCATGAGCCGGTCTTTCCTGTTCATCTAGAGGCGGTTGTCAGGGTCAACGGTATAGCCCAGCGCGTTCATCCAGAGAAGGCTCGACCACGTGTCCATCGAGGGGTCGAGCTCCATCCCGATGGCCGCCTGATAGCCCTTCTCGATGGCGCGGCGGGCCAGCCACAGCAGATCGAGTTCGCCCACCCCCGGCTCGTGCCGGTCGGGCGGATTGCCGATCTGGACGTAACCAATCAGCGGCCAGTACTCGTCCATGATGTCCGACAGGGTGCCGGTCTCCTCGTAACGCATATGATAGGTGTCGTAGACGAGGCCCACATTGTCGCGGCCGACCGCCGACACGATGTCGCGCGCCTGAGCCATCGTCTGCATCGCCCAATCCGGGATGCGTCGCGCCGTCACCGGCTCCAGCAGAAACTTGCAACGATGGTCGCCGGACGCGGCGGCGATGTAGTCGAGATTCTCGATATAGGTCTCGACGCAGCGCTCACGTGACTCCCCGGCCGGGACCGGTCCTGCCCCCACATTGATCGAGTAGAAATCACAATGCTGGATGTATTCGAGCGCCTGATCGGCCGCGCGGCGAAACTCGTCCTGCTTGCCGGGCTGCGCACCCAGCCCCCGCACGCCGGCGTCCCAGTCGGCCGGGACCACGCAATACATGAACTCCAGGCCGTGATCGTCGAGCAGCGCCTTCAGCTCGTCCTTGGGCAGCTCATAGGGGAAATGCCACTCGATGGCGGTGCAGCCGATCTTGGCGGCGGCGGCAAACCGCTCGCGGATCGGCAGCTCCAGGAACAGATGATAGAAATTGGGGGCAAAGCTGATCATGTCCCGCCGATCGTAAGCTGGACACGCCCCGCAGATAAAGTCCGTGATTTCACCGACCGAGGTCAAAACGCTTGTTCTGCCGTACTGCTCACGGCCCGACAGCCCGCGGTGCTATGACCCTCGCGCAATAATCGAACAACAATCGGATGAACGGGGCGACGATGGATCTCAATCTCAAAGGCAAGACGGCAATCATTTCGGGCGGCAACAAGGGGCTGGGCGCGGCCTCGGCCATGGCGCTCGCCGCGGAGGGTGCAAATGTCTTCCTGACCGCCCGCAACGCCGACGATCTGCAGAGCACGGCGGATGAGATTTCAGCCGCATACGGAGTCGAGGTCGGGCAGCTGGCGCTCGACATCACCGACGACGGCGCGGGCGAAAAAATCGTCGAGGCGGCTTTGGGTCAGTTCGAGAACATCGACATCCTGGTGAATGCCGCCGGCGCAGCGCGCGGCGGCGTGTTCCACGACATCGAGGACCAGGTCTGGCGCGATGCGTTCGAACTGAAGTTCCTGGGTGCCGTGAAACTCACGCGCGCGCTTGTCCCGCATATGCAGGCCCGCAAATATGGGCGCATCGTCAATCTGATCGGCATGTTCGGCCGCGAGCCCGCGAAACAGGCCTTGCCTGCCTCCGCCGTCAACGCCGCCTTCATGGCGGTCAACAAGGGGCTGTCGCAGATCTATGGCGGCGACGGCATCTTCGTGAATGCGGTCGATCCCGGCCCGACGCGCAGCCAGCGGATCCTCGATCTCTTCGCCGACATGGCGAAGGTTAACAACACAACACCGAAAGAGCTGGAGAACGGGTTTCGCCAGCAAATCCCGATCGGCCGCCTGGGCGAGCTGGACGAAGTCGCACGCGTCGTGACGTTCCTGGCCTCCGACGCCTCTGGCAACGTCAACGGCACAGTGTTGGCGGTCGACGGTGGCATGACGAAGGGCCTGTTCTAGGGGGAGCTTGTTTAAGCCGGGTCGGGCTAAGCTTCGCGTCAGGCGAAATTATTGCGCGCGTACCGCGACGGCGTGGACCGCGCTTGATACATATTGCCCGGCACGCAAGAACATCAGGTCGCGCGCACCAATGATCAACCTGCCACCGAGGTGATTGCCATGACCTTCTCCCTGCCCCGTATCTACTGGCCCCGTTTCATCCTCGCGGCCGTGTTCGCTTTCGGGCTTCTCGCGACACCCGCCGCCGCTGACGACAAAACAGACACCGCGCGCGCGCTGCTGACCGCGTTTGTCGACGGCGTGATCGCCGGCCCCGATGCTGTCGCCCCCCTGCTCGCGCCGGAATATCAGATCATGCGCTCGAACGGCGTAGGCTACGACCGGGATGGCTATATCAACCGCGGTGCAGGCACGGTGCGGGCACGGCCGAACTATTCCCTTGCCGATCTTGTCGTCACGACCGGTGGCGATGTCATGGTGGTGCGCTACATTCTGCAAATCGACGAGACCATCGACGGCAATACGATCACCCGCCGTGCGCCGCGTTTGACGGTATTCCGCAACATCGGCGGCGACTGGAAGATCTCGGCCCACGGCAACTTCGCGCGTACGGAGTAAGCAATGCCAACCGATGCCTCACCGGAGTTCTGCGCCCGCCTGCTCGACGTGATCGAGGGCGATATCGTGCCTCTCACCCGAGCCGGCGTGGCTTCGGGAAACAAGCTGTTCGGGGCCGCGATCGTGCGCAAGTCCGACCTGTCCCTGGTCATCGCCGCGACCAACGCGGAGACCGAGAACCCGCTGAACCATGGGGAAATCTCGACCCTGAACGCCTTCTACAAGCTGCCGGCGGGCGCGCGCCCGAGCACAAAGGATTGCGTGTTCATCTCGACCCATGAGCCCTGTTCGCTGTGCCTGTCGGCGATCACCTGGGCCGGATTCGACAATTTCTATTATTTCTTCGGCTACGAAGATACGCGCGACGCCTTCAACATCCCCCATGATCTGAAGATCCTGCAGGAAGTGTTCAAGATCGAGGACGGCAACTACGCCCGGCAGAATGCCTTCTGGGAATGCCGGGACCTGATCGCGCTGTCGGACGAAGTCGGCGGCGACGCCGCAGGAGATCGCGCGGCGCAGATCGCCAATATTCGCGCGGCCTATGACGAGATGTCCGCGACCTATCAGGCGACGAAGTCGGACAACGACATCCCGCTGAGCTGAGCTCGCGGTTCCCGCCGTCGATATCTGAGAGAAAATGGTGGGCGATGTAGGGCTCGAACCTACGACCCGCTGATTAAGAGTCAGCTGCTCTACCAACTGAGCTAATCGCCCACCGTGCGCCTGAAGCGGCGGCGGATATAACACCCGCGACACCGGTTGTCGATACGCACGGCACGGAAACGGCAGGTTCAGGCCGCGCCGCCGCGTTTGTTGATGTAGGTATCGCGGTGCAGCCAGCAGCTCATGATCAGGCCAAAGCCGATCAGCACCGTCAGCATCGCCGTCCCGCCGTAGGAAATCAGCGGCAGGGGCACGCCGACGACCGGCAGAATGCCCATCACCATGGCGATATTGATGAACACATAGAGAAAGAAATTCACCGTCAGGCCCATCGCCAGGAGCCGCGCGAAATGGCTGCGGGCACGGAATGCGATGTAGATGCCATAGGCGATCAGCACGCCGTAGAGCGCGATCAACCCCACACCGCCGACGAGGCCGAACTCCTCGGCCAGCATCGTGAAAATGAAATCTGTCTGCTTCTCCGGCAGGAAGTTCAGATGGCTCTGGGTTCCCTCCAGAAAGCCCTTGCCGAACAGGCCGCCCGAGCCGAGCGCGATCTTCGACTGCAGGATGTGATAGCCCGACCCGAGCGGGTCGGACTCTGGATTGAGGAAGGTGAATATCCGCTGCTTCTGATAGCTGTGCAGGAACTGCCAACCCACGGGCACTGCCGCCGCCGCGGCCACCGCGACCGTCGCGAACTGCCAGAGTCGTGCGCCGCCGATCCAGAACATGGTGACCCCGACCATCGCCACGACACCGGCCGTACCCAGATCGGGCTGACGCAACACCAGCGCCATCGGTGCGGCGACCAAGAGCAGCGGAATGGCGAGGTTTGTCAGCCGGCCCGCATCTTCTGAATCCAAGCCGTGGAAATATCGCGCCAGCGCCAGCACCACCGCGACCTTCATGACTTCCGAGGGCTGCAGCTGGAAGAAACCCAGATCGAGCCAGCGCTGGGCGCCCATGCCGATCGACCCCATGAGCTCCACAGCCGCGAGCAATGCAAGGCAAACGCCGTAAACCGGATAGGCGGCACGCAGCCAGATGCGGATATCGGTCATGGCGACCGCGAGCATCAGCAGGATGCCCACGGCGAACCGCATGAACTGGCGCGAGGCCCAAGGGTCGAAATTCCCGTTCGCTGCGGAAAACAGCATCGCGAAGCCGATCGACGCCGTCAGCACGATCAGCAGCACGAACTCCCAGTTCAGATGCAGCAGCTTCTGACGGAATGTGAGCTTGGCCGAGCCGGTGCCACTGAGCCGCGCCATGGTCAGCCGTCCTGGCTACCGGGCGCGCGCAGGCCCGCCACGTTGGCGCCCGGCGCCAGCCGTGCTGGATCGCGTTTCAGGGTCGCCGCCATCACGTCGCGGGCGATCGGCGCTGCAACCGCCGAACCGCCGCCGCCATGCTCCACCACCACCGAGATCGCATAGCGCGGGGCCTCCACGGGGCCATAGCCGACAAACAACGCGTGATCACGAAAACGCCAGGGCAGATCCTTGTTCTTGATCACGCCGCCCTCCCGGTCGCGCTCGCGCTGGGTGATGCGCCGGACCTGGGCCGTCCCGGTCTTGCCACCCATGGACATGCCGGGTGTCATAATCCGCGCCGCATGGGCGGTGCCGGAGGGCGCCGATATGACCAGGGCCATGGCGTCCGTCACCGCCTTGAGATGCTGCGGCTTGACGTCGATCGTCTCGATTTCCGACGGCGCACGCGTGGCCAGCTTGCCGCGGGTCACCACATCGCGGGCCAGATGCGGTTGAATAATTTTGCCGCCATTGACCATCCGCGCCGTCATGGTCGCGAGCTGCATCGGCGTGGTGGTGATGAAGCCCTGGCCGATCCCGGCAACAAGCGTCTCGCCCAGGACCCAGGGCTGGCCAATCACGGCGCGCTTCCACGCCTTGGTCGGGATCAGGCCCGACCGCTCTCCCGGCGTGTCCATGCCGAGCTCGGTGCCGAGGCCAAATTGCTGCGCCATGCGCGCGATGTTGTCGATGCCAACGCGGCGCGAGACCTCATAGAAATAGACATCGCAGGATTCCGCGATGCCGCGGTCGAGATCCACATGGCCGTGGCCATGGCGACGCCAGCAATGGAACTTGCCGTCGCCGACTTCGAGGAAACCGGGGCAGAAAAAATTCGTCCGGGGTGTGATGAGACCGGCTTCGAGCGCGGCGAGAGCGACAATCATTTTGAAGGTTGAGCCAGGTGCGTACTCACCGGCGAGTGCCTTGTTGCGCAGGGGCGCGCGTTCGTTGTCGGCCACCGCACGCCACTGGGCCGTGCTGAGCCCTTCGGTGAAGGCATTGGGGTCGAAACTCGGGGTCGAGGCCTGGACGATGACGCCGCCGGTCTCCACATCCAGGACGACCACCGAGCCCGCCTCATCACCGAGCTGTTTCATGGCGTTTTGCTGCAGGGCCATATCGACGGTCAGCACCACATCCTGGCCGGGATCGCCGTCCTGTCGGTTGAGCTCGCGGATGACGCGACCGACGGAATTCACCTCGAGCTGGCTGGCGCCCGCGCGCCCACGCAGGGGCAGGTCGAACGCCCGCTCCACGCCGCTGCGTCCCACCTTGAAGCCCGGCAGTTCGAGCAGCGGATCGCCGGAGAGATCCTCGGGCCGGGGGGAGCCGACATAGCCCAGGATATGGGCACCCGCCGCCCCATTCGGATAAAAGCGTCGTTCGCCCACATCGATATCAATGCCCGGCAAATCGGGCGTGTTCACCTCAAGCTGGGCCACGTCCTCCCAGTCGAGGAACTCGCGCACGGTCACCGGCACGAATTTCTTGCGCCGACGAATTTCCTTCATCACCCGGGCTTTCTCGTCCGCGCTGATCGGGATGATCATCGACAGCCGATCGAGCACGGCAGAAACATCGGGAGCGTTCTCGGCTTTCAGAAGCACGCGGTAATTCTGCTGGTTGACCGCGATAGGTACGCCGAAGCGGTCGATGACCCGGCCGCGCGATGGCGGCAGGAGCCGCATGTTGATCCGGTTTTCCTCGGCCAACATCTGATAGCGCTCGGATTCGACCACCTGCAGGTAGTACATCCGCCCAACGAGCGCGGTCAGCAGGCTAAACTGGCCGCCAGCCAGCAATGCCGCACGCCGGGTAAACAGCCGCTGGCGGTCACTGTCGCGATTGTTCATGACGTTTCCGCCGAACCGACCAGCCAGCGCTGGCTATGCAGCAATGCCCAGGCGATGACCGGAAATGTGACCACGGTCAGGACCATGCCCATCAGCACCACATCGGTGGGCAGGATCGCGCCGCGCAGGACCGACGCCAGCAGCCACGTCAGGAATGCCGCCACCGGCGTGACAATCGCGAATCCCGTCCAGAAAACCCAGAATGGTTTGCCGACAAGAAACGGGCGCTGATTGAGCACGAAACCGTGGGCGAGCAGATAGATCAATGCCGACAGCCCAAATGGTGCACCGATCAATGCGTCCTGAAACAGGCCGAGCGCGAACACAAGGATCCGGGGCATCAGGTCAGGCCGAAACACCACCCAGTAGTAGATCGCCATCAAAGGCAATGCCGGGGTGATATCGGGAAAGAAGGGCAAGGGCACCGGCAACTGCGCCAAAAGGATCATCAGGAGTATGGTGAAGCCCGGCACCACCCGCCGGGAATAGTCGAGGACGGGGCCGAACGCGACCGCGTTCACTGGGCTGTCTCCGCGCCAGGCGTCGGGGCCGTTGTAGAGGCAATCGGGGCGGCAACAGGCGCGGCGAGCCGGGCCGGCACCTGCTCGGGCGGAGGCAGAATACCGTTCACGCCGTAGTCGAGCACGCGCGCCTCACTGACCCGCGACAGGGGAACTGCCGGTTGAATGGTGACCCGCGCTTCGCTCGCCTCCGCCACGACGCCGATGACGAGCCCGGGTGGGAAGACACCACCATGACCGGATGTGAGCACACGGTCACCGACCGAGACCGGCGAGTTCGACGCCAGATAGGTCAGCGTCGGCCAAGGCGTATTGTCGCCGGTCACAATGACCCGGTCACCGGTTGATTCGACGACGGCGGGAATCCGCGAGTTGAGATCGGTCAGCAGCAACACCCGCGCCGAGCGATCGCCCACTTCCGCGACACGTCCAACCAGGCCGCCATGGGACACGACAGCCTGTCCGCGCTGCACAAAATGCCGTGCACCCGCGTTGATCAGGAGGCTGTGGAAGAAGGCACCGCCGGTGTCAGCAACAACCCGAGCGGTAATCGCCCGCGGTGCGATCTCGGGCACAAAATCCAGCTGCGCGCGCAAGGTCGCATTCTCGACCTCGAGTTGCTGCGCCATCAACATCCAACGCAAAAGCCGCGCGTTTTCCTCAAGCAGACGCTCATTCTCGGCCCGCACGATAAAATAGCTCTCGACAGACTGCGCGACAGACTGCCCCGCTTCAATCGGGCGCGACATGACATCCAGGACTGGTATTGTGGCATCAACAATCGCGGTGCGGGCGCGCTCCAGTGCGCCGGTTTCCGCCTTGCTGAGAAGCATGAGGGCAAAGGCGAGCGCCAACAGGCCGAGGAACGCAAAGCGCTGGCCCCAGATGCGGAAAGGCACAGCCAGACCGGCAACCGATATGCTCGCGTTTCGTTTCGCCACCAGACTATCCCGCCGTCCAGGTTCTCGCCGTCACTCCGGTGTCCGATCAGTACATGCTGACCAGGACATCCTTGAGCTTCTTGAACTCTTCGAGCGCACGGCCCGTGCCGCGCACCACGCATGTGAGCGGATCATCCGCAATCGAGACCGGAAGTCCCGTTGCGTGCCGCAACACATAATCCAGATTGCCGAGCAATGCGCCGCCGCCGGTCAGGACAATGCCCTTGTCGACGATATCGGCCGCCAGCTCGGGCGCCGTATGCTCGAGCGCGACCTTGACCGCGTCGATGATGGCGCTGATCGGCTCCGCAAGGCTTTCGGCAATCTGCCGTTCGGTGATGATGATTTCTTTCGGCACGCCGTTCATCAGGTCGCGGCCCTTGATCTCCATCGTCCGGCCCTCGCCATCCTCCGGCGGGCAGGCTGAACCGATTTCCTTCTTGATCCGCTCGGCGCTCGATTCACCGACCAGCAAATTATGATTGCGGCGGATATAACCGATGATGGCTTCGTCCATCTTGTCGCCACCAACACGCACGCTGCGTGAGTAAACGATGCCCCCCAGGGACAGGACTGCCACCTCCGTGGTGCCGCCGCCAATATCGACGACCATCGAGCCGGTCGGCTCGTTCACCGGCAGCCCGGCGCCAATCGCCGCTGCCATCGGTTCCTCGATGAGCCAGACACGGCGCGCACCCGCGCTTTCGGCCGATTCCTGAATCGCCCGCCGCTCGACCGCAGTCGAACCCGACGGCACGCAAACAACGATCTGCGGGCTGTGGAAGCCCCGCCGGTTGTGCACCTTGCGGATGAATTCCTTGATCATCTCCTCGGCAACCTCGAAATCCGCGATCACGCCATCGCGCAACGGCCGGATTGCCTGGATGTTGCCGGGGGTTCGCCCAAGCATCTGCTTGGCCTCGTTGCCGACGGCGAGGACCTTTTTCTTGCCTCTGGACTCGACGATCGCAACCACCGACGGTTCATTCAGGACGATATCCCGTCCCTTGACGTAGACCAGGGTGTTCGCCGTCCCCAGGTCAATTGCCATGTCAGCGGAAAGCGCTCCCATGATTCGCGAAAACATAATGCGTCGCCTCGCCCGTTAATTGTTCGACCCCGGATCGGGGTCCGGGCGGAGCGCCAGAGCTCCGCCCAGTTACCGACTACGCCGACAATGCCGCCGGCGCGGTTTTCTCTCGTTTCACAAGCAGCTTGTTCAAACCGTGCAAATAGGCACGTGCAGACGCCACAAGCGTGTCCGCGTCTGCGCCCTGCCCGTTCACGGTCTTGCCATTTTCATCCAGGCGGACCGTGACTTCGGCTTGCGCGTCGGTGCCGCCGGTCACGGCGTGCACCTGATAAAGCTGCAGCTTTGCCTCATGCGGGAACAATTCACCGATGGCGTTGAACGTTGCGTCGACGGGCCCGTTGCCGCGCGCCGTCGTCTTCACGAGTTCCCCATCAATTTCGAGTTCCAGGTCCGCCTCCTGCGGCCCCTTGGAGCCGGCCCGCACCTGCAAGGACACGAACTTGATCGCAACATTATCGTGCTGAATTGTGTCATCAACGAGGGCAATCAAATCCTCGTCGAATATTTCCTTCTTCTTGTCAGCCAGGTCCTTGAAGCGCTGGAAGGCATCGCGGATAGCGTTGTCGCCCATGTGGCCGTAGCCAAGGTCCTTGAGCTTCTCGCGGAAAGCGTGGCTTCCCGAATGCTTGCCCATCACCAAATTCGACTCACTCAGGCCGACCGATTCCGGCGTCATGATCTCGTAGGTCTCCGCATTCTTGAGCACCCCGTCCTGGTGAATACCGGACTCATGGGCGAATGCGTTCGCGCCGACGATCGCCTTGTTCGGCTGAACATTGAAACCGGTGATCGTGGATACGAGATGGCTCGCACGGGTGATCACGGTCGAATCGGCACCGGTCAGATAGGGCATCGCATCCTGTCGGGTGCGCAGCGCCATGATGATTTCCTCGAGCGCGCAATTGCCCGCCCGTTCGCCAATGCCATTGATCGTGCACTCGACCTGACGCGCGCCGGCGCCTACGGCCGCCAGTGCGTTGGCAACGGCGAGGCCGAGATCATTGTGGCAATGCGCCGAGATCACGGCCTTGTCGATGTTCGGCACCCGGTTGAAGAGCATCTCGATGAGCGCCGCAAATTCCTCGGGCACCGCATACCCGACCGTGTCGGGGATATTGATCGTTGACGCTCCGGCCCGGATTGCACTCTCAACGGTCCGGCACAGGAAATCATGCTCGGTGCGTGAGCCGTCTTCCGGCGACCATTGCACATCCGGGCAGAGGTTGCGGGCGTAACTGACACTGTCAATGACCGCGTCATGTACTTCGTCCGGCTCCATCTGGAGCTTGAACTTCATATGCAGAGGGCTGGTCGAGAGGAATGTGTGGATCCGCGGCTGTTCCGCGACCTTTACAGCCTCCCATGCCCGATCGATATCCTGATGCGCCGCGCGTGCCAGACCGGCCACGGCGGTTTTCGTGACGGTGTTTGCGACTTCGCGCACGGCCTCAAAATCGCCGTTCGATGCGATCGGGAATCCGGCCTCGATGATATCAACGCCGAGTTCTTCGAGAATCTGTGCGACGCGCACCTTCTCCTCGAGGTTCATCGAGCAACCCGGCGATTGCTCGCCATCGCGCAAGGTGGTGTCGAAAATACGGATGTAGTTCGGGTCGCTCTTGTCGACCGGCGATTCTTTGCCTGCTGTGTTTGTTTCGGTGGCGGTCATTGGTCCTGCCTCAAATTCGGTTTGCTAACTTAGGTGGAGAATGTCTCCCCTGAACAACACAGGCCGCTTTGGTCTGTTTATGCCCAGGGGCACCTAAGTCGCAGGGCCGCACTACCGAGTAGAAGCGCTTCAAGATTCAGCGTGAGCAGGCACAGATCAGCTGCCGGCAAACCGCGAACGGAATGCGCCGACATATCAGATGCTGTGCGGACTAATGCCACGCCCTGAATCTCCCCAACGGCCCCGGCGGAACCTCGAACACGAAGAATCGACGCAGAGCAGTTAACAAATGATGAACGATCGGTTCACCAACATGCAAAGAAAGTGCCTTAACGCCCTTGTTTTAGAGCGTTTTTATGTATGACCGCAACGGTTTTGTTAACCAAACCAATCGGTTTCGGTCCGCGCCCCTTATTTCGGTGCGCGGACCGACCGAATTTGGGACCAGACTAGTTCTTCGTCTTGTCGACCATGGCGTTCTCGGCAATCCACGGCATCATGCCGCGCAACTTGGCGCCGGTCTCTTCGAGCTGCTGATCGGCCTGCAGGCGACGAACGGCCTTGAACGATGCCTGACCGACCTGATTCTCAAGCATCCAATCACGCGCGAAGTCGCCGTTCTGGATCTCTTTGAGGATCTTGCGCATCTCTGCACGGGTTTCGTCAGTCACGAGCCGCGGCCCACGCGTGTAGTCGCCATACTCGGCCGTGTTGGAGATCGAGTAACGCATGTTGGCGAGGCCGCCTTCATAGATCAGGTCGACGATCAGCTTCACTTCATGCACGCACTCGAAGTAAGCCATCTCTGGGGCATAGCCCGCCTCGACCAAGGTCTCGAAGCCCGCCTGGATAAGCGCCGACAGGCCACCACAGAGAACAGTCTGCTCGCCGAACAAATCGGTCTCACACTCTTCCTTGAACGTGGTCTCGATTATTCCCGCCCGGCCGCCGCCAATGGCAGAACCATAGCTGAGCGCGATGTCGTGGCAGTTGCCGCTTGAATCCTGATGCACGGCGAGAAGGCTCGGCACACCGGCGCCGCGCTCATACTCGGAGCGTACGGTATGTCCCGGGCCCTTCGGCGCGAGCATAAAGACATCCAGATCGGCCCGCGGCTCAATCAGATTGAAATGCACGTTCAGACCATGCGCGAACGCGATGGCTGCGTTTTCCTTCAGATTGGCATGCAGATGATCGTAGTAGAGGTCCCGCTGCAATTCATCGGGAACCGCCAGCATGACGACGTCGGCCCACGCCGCAGCATCTGCCGATGACTTCACTTCGAACCCGGCCGCTTCGGCCTTCGCCACGCTGCCGGAATCCGGCCGCAGCGCAATGACGACATTCGTCGCGCCGCTGTCGCGTAGGTTCATGGCGTGGGCATGGCCCTGGCTGCCGTAGCCGATGATGGCAACATTTTTGCCCTTGATCAGATTCACGTCCGCGTCGCGGTCATAATAAACGCGCATATCTCTGTTCCCTGTTCTGCGTCAGTCTTGATGTATCGGTGGTTTCACGTTTCCGCGCCCGGTGTGGCGCGGTTTTACAGTGCTGGGTGCCGCCGGGCAATGACCGGCTTTGCCGCAGGTCTCAATCGTCGTCCTGTCTGTCACCCAGGTTGGGTTTGCCGTCCTTGCCGCTACGCTGGATTGCGACCACGCCTGATCGGGCAATTTCGGTCTGACCCAGGTTGCGCATCAGCTGCAAAAAACTGTCGACCTTCTCCGAGGCACCGGTCAGGGAGAAGACGAAGGAATCCACGCCGGTATCCACGACTCTCGCTCGAAAAATGTCGGCAATCCGTAGCGCTTCGCGCCGTTCGGGGCCCTCATTCTCGATCTTCACAAGCGCAACTTCATGCGCGACATGTGGCCCCTCGGTGGTCAGATCATGGACATCACGGACCGGCACCAGGCGTTCCAGCTGGGCCTTGATCTGCTCAATGATCATCGGGGTACCCGTCGTCACGATGTTGATCCGTGATGACGATTCATCCTCACTCACGGCGGCCACCGTCAGTGTTTCGATGTTGTATCCCCGGCCCGAAAAAAGACCGACGACCCGCGCCAGAACGCCGGGCTCGTTGTCCACCAGAACCGCCAGAACATGCCGCTCGTCAGCATCGTTTCTATTCGCCATAACGCGTCGCTTTCACTGAATATGTAACCGGGCGACGACAGCCGTTGCAGTCGCCGCAATGTGTCTTCGTCCTAGACCAGGACCATGCCGTCTTCGGACTGCTTCTGCTCCTGACGATCATCGAGGCTGAGAAGAATCTCGTTGTGGGGGGCGCCGCCGGGGATCATCGGGAAGCAATTCTCTTCCTTCGCGACGACCATATCGACGATTACCGGCCCCGGTGTCTCGATCATCTGCTTGATCACGTCATCCACTTCACCCGGATGGGTCGCACGCAACCCCGTGATGCCATAGCTCTCGGCCAGCAAAATGAAGTCCGGCAAGCCATCGGAATAGGATTCCGAGTAACGCGCGCCGTGCATCAGCTCCTGCCACTGACGGACCATCCCGAGCCAGGAATTGTTGAGGATAAATATTTTCACCGGCAGCTTGTACTGGGCGATGGTGCCGAGCTCCTGGATGTTCATCATGGTGGACCCTTCGCCCGCGATATCGATCACGAGAGATTCGGGATGTGCGACCTGCACGCCGACCGCCGCCGGGAGGCCATAGCCCATCGTGCCCAGACCACCAGACGTCATCCACCGGTTTGGCTTGTCGAAGTGATAGTACTGGGCCGCCCACATCTGGTGCTGTCCGACCTCGGTCGTCACCAGAGCATCCATATCCTTGGTCAGCTCATACAGGCGCTTGATCGCGTATTGCGGCTTGATGTCGTCCTTCGGGCCGGTGCCCTGCACAAAACCGAGACAATCCACCTCGCGCCATTCTTCGATCTGCTCCCACCAGGTATCGAGCGCCTTGCCGTCGGGCTTGGCCTTGCGAGCCTTCCACTTCTCCAGCATGTCCTCGACGACATTCGCCACGTCGCCGACGATCGGCACATCGACGACAATGTTCTTATTGATCGAACTCGGATCGATATCGATGTGGATCTTCTTCGAATTCGGCGAGAAGGCATCGGTGCGGCCGGTCACCCGATCATCGAAACGCGCGCCGATTGCAACCATGACGTCGCAACCATGCATCGCCAGGTTGGATTCATAAGTTCCGTGCATGCCCAGCATGCCGAGCCACTGTGACGACGAGCTGGGATATGCACCCAGCCCCATGATCGTCGTGGTCACCGGGTAGCCCGTCGCATTGATCAACTCGGTCACCAATTCGCAGGCGCGCGGGCCGGAATTGATGCACCCGCCGCCGATGTAGAAAATCGGCTTCTTGGCGTTGGCGATCAATTCGACGGCCTCTTCAATCGCTGCATCGGCGCCATCACGCTGCGGCTTGTAGTGCCGGTGCGTGACATTTTCCGGCGAGTGATATTCGCCCTCGGCAAACTGCACGTCCTTCGGCAGGTCGATGACGACCGGGCCGGGACGCCCCGCTGCGGCGACATAGAACGCCTCATGCATGACCGTGCTGAGGTCATCGACATCCTTGACGAGATAATTGTGCTTTGTGCACGGCCGGGTGATCCCGGTCGTGTCGGCCTCCTGGAAGGCATCGTTGCCGATCAGATGTGTCGGGACCTGTCCGGTCAGGCAAACGACGGGAATGCTGTCCATCAGGGCATCGGTCAGGCCAGTCACGGCATTGGTCGCTCCGGGCCCAGATGTGACGAGGACGACGCCCACCTTACCGGTCGAGCGGGCATAGCCTTCGGCCATATGCACCGCGCCCTGCTCGTGCCGCACAAGAATGTGGCGCACGGAATTTTGTTTGAACAACGCGTCATAGATCGGAAGTACGGCGCCGCCGGGATACCCGAAGACGACCTCAACACCCTGATCCGCCAGGGCCTTGATCACCATTTCTGCACCGCTCATGCGATTGTCAGACATAACGCGTACACCTTTCATTCTCGTTCAGTTCGGCCCGTTACAACGTTGGGCCGTCAATTCTTATTGTTGCACTGCAGCACAAGACTGGCGGGATAAACGAAACCCAACCCGTTGACCAGTCGGATCAGCACGATCGCCGCAAATTATGCGGCGCGTACATCGAATCCAGATTGCACAATGACGCCAGACACAAAAAATCGCTGCGCGACAATCGCATTCTCAACGACCCCCGCTACAAGCGCACGCGTAACTTAAGAAAAGATTTATCCGCCGTCAACTCATAAATGCAAAGAGATCATCATCAATTATGTAATTATATTTCAATAACGAGATTCGTGGATGATCTCCGTCTTCCCCGGGCAATTGATGGCGCATCCAGGTCGTCTGGCGTTTCGCGTAATTTCTGGTCTGCTGCTGTGCAGCAATGATGGCAGCATCCAGCGTTGTTTCCTCTGCCAGGTACGACGCCAGCGGCGGATATCCGAGTGCCTTGAATATCGGCAGAGCGGGATCCAGTCCCTCTGTATCGGCGCGTGCGGCGAGCGCTTTGACTTCGTCGATCGCCCCTGCCTCGATCATGTCCAGAAACCGGCTATCACAGTTGCGGTAAAGCTCGTCGCGCGGCGGCTCAATTACAAGCACCCGGAATGCCATTTCAGGTGCCGCCACCGGCTCGGCCTGCCAGTCCGACAACGGCCGGCCGGTCGCCTCCACGACCTCCCAGGCCCGCAGCACGCGCTGACTGTCGCCCGGGTGCAGACGGGCCGCAATCTCCGGATCACGGGTCGCGAGTTCATTGTGGAATGCCACATCGCCGATCTCCCGCCGATGGTCCTGCGCGCGCTGGCGGATTTCGCCGGGAACCTCCGGTATGGGCGCCAGGCCCTCCATCAATGCCTTCAAATATAGGCCCGTGCCACCCACGAGGAGTGGACGGCGGCCCGCATCGATGACGGCTTGAATCGCGGTATGCGCGGCGGTGGCCCAGTCGGCGGCGGAGCCCGCTTCCGTTGCGTCACGATTCCCGTACAGGAGATGCGGGACGCGATCCTCGTCCGCCTGCGATGGGCGTGCGGTCAGGATCCGCAGGTCGCGGTACACCTGCATCGAATCCGCATTGATGATCGTGCCTTCAATGCGCTCGGCAAGGTCCATGGCCAGGCCGGACTTGCCGCTCGCCGTCGGTCCCGCGACCACGATGACCGGCTGTTCAGCCATCGCCGGGGAACTCACACATCGAGCGGGTAGGAGACCAGGCCATCCGCCAGTTTGGGTTCGAACCAGGTCGATTTCGGCGGCATCACCTCATTCGCATCGGCGACAGCCATTAGATCACCGATACTCGTCGCGTACAGGGCGAAGGCGACGGCCCAGTCACCGCTGTCGACCCGGGCCTCCAGCGCTTCCAGGCCCCGGATTCCGCCGACAAAATCAATGCGCGGGTCGGTGCGCGGATCGGCAATACCGAGCACGGGCTCGAGGAGCCTGTCCGAAAGCAGCTTCACATCCAACCGGTCGAGCGGCGGCGCATCGGATCCGGGTGCCGACTTGATCAGCAGGGCGTACCAGGCGCCGCCAATATACATCCCGAATTCATGCTGACGTGCAGGGCGCGCGGGCGCGCTTGCGGGTGTCACGTCGAAGGCTTCGTTCACGCGCGCAAGAAAGGCCTCTTCGGACAAACCGTTCAAATCCTTGATCACGCGGTTGTAGTCGAGAATGTGCAGCTCGTCGGTGGGAAACGCGACGATCAAAAACCGTTCATGGGCATCCGTGACGCCATCGCGACCTTCACGCAGGGCGGCAACGCGCGCCGCTGCAGCGGAGCGATGGTGCCCGTCTGCGATGTAGAGCACGTCCACCGGTGCATATGCGTCCGCCACGCGCTGCACATCCGCCGGCACGGTTACAGCCCAGACGATATGGCGCACGCCATCGGGCTGGGTGACATCATAGGTGGGGTCCTTGGCCGTGACCTCCTTGAGAATCGCAGAGATCGCGGGCTGCGGCTGATGCACGACCAGCACCGGGCCGGTCTGGGCATCGACCTCGTCGATCTGGCGCACCCGGTCATCTTCCTTGTCGGGCCGCGTGAACTCGTGCTTGCGCACGATATTCTTCAGATACGCGTCCACCGGCGTAGCGGCGACCAGGCCCGTCTGGCTGTGGTCGCCCATGATGATCCTGTACACGTAGTAGCTGGGTGCCTCATCGCGGATCAAAACGCCGGCCTCAATCATTGCTGCCAGGTTCGACGCGCCCTTTGCATAGACCTCGTCGGCATGAGAATCGGTGCCAGGCGGCAGGTCGATTTCGGGCCGCGATACGTGCAGAAAGCTCCATGGTCGGCCATCGGCCATCGCGGCTGCCTCATCAAACGACACAACATCGTAGGGCGGTGCGGCGACGTCCGCGGCGGCGCCGGGTGCCGGGCGCAGTCCGGGAAACGGGTGGAGCAGATGTTCGCTCATATCGACAACTCGTTTGTTTGCGTGCGTGGTGTTTGCATGCGGGGCGTTTGCATGCGTGGCGTTTGCATGCGCGGAAGACAATGGTTCAGCGCATCGTCATCGCATATTGCAATAGCGAGCGAAAGCATCAGAACCGAACGGTTGGCCGGAACAGAAAAAACGGCGGCACCCGAAGGCGCCGCCGCTGTCACTTACCCAGGAAATGTAGCCGGGGTTTGCGTCAGGACTTATTGATCCGAACGGCGACGAACCGACGGTCGCCATTGCGGTTGATCTTGAGCAGCACCGAACTGCGGTCGGTGTCGCGGGCCTCACGGATCTTCTCGGCGATCTGACCCGGCGTGCTCACCTCTTCCTGGCTAACCTCGACGATCACGTCGCCGGGGCGCAGGCTTTTCTCGGCGGCCGCACTGTCGGGCTCGACACCGGTGATCACCACACCGCGCAGATCGTCCGGCAGCGTAAACTGCGCGCGCATCTGCTCGGTGATGGACGTCACGGTGATGCCGATGTCGTCGATCGCGGCCTCCTCGGGCTCGATCGCCTGACCACGCGGTCCGGCAGATGCGAGGATCGGCACCTCTTCTTCGAGCTCACCGATCTGGACACCCACAGTCACCAGACGCTCGTTGCGCCACACTTCGACCGGCACGCTCTTGCCGATGTCGGTTTCGGCGACGATCCGCGGCAACTCACGCATGCTGTCGACCGGCTTGCCATCGAACGTCAGGATCACGTCACCCGCCTCGATGCCGCTTTTCTCGGCCGGCCCGGCAGAAGTCACCGAAGAGACCAGCGCACCGCGTGCCTCACCCTCAAGGGCGATGCTTTCGGCGATCTCATCGGTCACCGACTGAATGCGAACACCCAGCCAGCCGCGGCGCGTCTGGCCGAAGTCACGCAGCTGATCGATGACCCGCGAGGCGATCGATGACGGGATGGCGAAGCCAACCCCGACACTGCCGCCCGTCGGGGAGAAGATGGCCGTGTTCACCCCAATGACTTCGCCATTGATATTGAACATCGGTCCGCCCGAATTGCCCCGGTTGATGGACGCATCGGTCTGCAGGAAGCTGTCATAAGGTCCCTGCCGAATGTCACGCTGGCGGGCCGAGATAATACCGGCCGTTACGGTGCCACCGAGACCAAACGGGTTGCCGATCGCAACCACCCAGTCGCCCACGCGGGCCACGCTCGAATTGCCCCAAGGTACGAAGGGCAGATCGCGCTCTGTCTCCACGCGAAGCAGCGCCAGATCCGTCTTCGGATCCCGGCCAATGAGCTCGGCCTTGAGCTGGGTGTCGTCGGACAGGGTGACGGTGATTTCATCGGCACCGTCGATCACATGGTTGTTTGTGACCACGAGGCCGCTGGGATCAATGATGAAACCGGAACCCAGCGATGTTGCGCGGCGCGGCGCACCCTGCTGATTCCGATTGAAGAAGTCCTTGAACATGTCGCCAAACGGCGATCCCGGCGGGGCCTGCGGAATATCCGGACCGCGTTCCTGGCCCGGGGCCTGGCTCACCAACTGGGTGCTGGAGATGTTCACGACCGTGGGCAACAAGCGTTCGGCCAGATCGGCAAACGAATCCGGAGCCGACTTCGCAGCGGCTGGTAGCGCGGAGAGAACAAGCGCGACGACCAGCAGAATTCCCATCAGGAATGAGCTTGCCGCGCCGGCACGGCCGGCGGTCCAGCCGACCAATGCGCGAGATGGTTGAGGTTGATTTGCGTTCATTTTTTTCGTTACTCCCGTTCCAGGCTTTCTGTGCCTTCCGCCGCACCCTTGGCTGTCGGTCCATTCGATATGTGAAACGCGAACCGGTCGTTCAAGGGTTACTGGGAAAACACGGCGACACCCGAGCCGCCGAATACCGATATGGAACCCAATCATGGTCGGAATTGGGCGCCCTCCCGGCGTATTTGGGGCATCACGGACACACGCTATGACATTCGCGTGAACCACCGCGATGCAGCGGTCCGAACAGAACTGCCCCTATCAGAGCTGGACAACCTTCAGGAGCACCAGCAACCCGAACCCGGCGACCGCGGCGACCACCCCGCCCGATCGCAGGGTGGACTCCGGTATGACCGTCATCTGGGTCAGCAACCGCTTCATCAGATTGGGCGCCACCGCGTAGACCAGCCCTTCGACCAGAAGAACCAGCGCAAAGCCGATCAGCAGAAAACTTCCCCAGAGCAGGAGTTGTCCCATAACCGCTTATCGAACCTCTCGGCCCGTTACCCGATCCCGGCCGCCCTGCAGGCTGCCGAAATACTTGAAGAAGTCGCTGTTCGGCGACAGGACCATCGTGGTCCCCTCCGCGTCGAACGTCTCCTTGTAGGCCTCCAGCGAACGGAAGAACTCGAAGAACTCGGCATCCTTGCCGTAGGATTCGCCCAGGATCGCGTTGCGCGTTGCGTCTCCGCCACCCCGAAGGGACACGGCCTCGCGCTGCGCTTCGGCCACAATCTCGACTTGCTGACGGTCGGCCTCGGCGCGAATACGACGCGCATTCTCCTCGCCCTCGGCACGCAGCTTGTTCGACTGCCGTTCACGCTCAGTCCGCATCCGCTCGTAAACGGTCTGCGACACCGCTTCCGGCAATTCCGATCGCCCGATGCGGATGTCGACAACCTCGATCCCGAACCCGTCGGTCTCGTTGGCAACACCATCACGGATCGCTTCCATGATGACGTTGCGCTGGTCCGACAACAGGTCCGCGAGTTCACGCTGGGCAACGAATTCCTTGACCGTCGAGGTCAAGATGTTGCCGAACCGGTTTCCGAAAATCTGCTCGTCCCGCACAGTCTGGAAAAATTTGAGCGGGTCGGTGATTTTGTAACGGGCAAACGCGTCAACCAGAATACGTTTCTGATCGCTCAGCAGCATTTCCTCGGCAGGTGGATCTACACTCAGGACCCGCTTGTCATAAGCAACCACATTCTGGACCAGCGGCACCTTGAAGTGCAGACCGGGTTCCCGGACCGTTCTCTCGTGTTTGCCCAGCTGGAGCACCAGCACTTGTTCGGTTTCACGCACTGTGAACAGGCCCGAATTCAGCAACACACCGATGACGATGATGATACCGCCGATAATCGCGAGTTTTGCGCGGCTCATTGCTGTTCTCCGGTGTTCTCTGTTCGGTTGCGATTGAGTTCGTTCAGGGGCAGGTACGGCACAACACCCTGTCCGCCGCCGGCGCCCTCGTCGATGATGACCTTGTTGGCCCCCTTAAGGACATCGCGCAGCGTCTCAATATAAAGACGCCGGCGGGTCACTTCAGGTGCCGCCTGATAGGTCGCGAAGATCTGGTCGAAGCGTGCCGCCTCGCCCTGGGCTTCCTTGATCACCCGTTCGCGATACGCAGCCGCTTCCTCCAGGAGGCCGGCCGCCTCACCACGCGCGGTCGGCACGATCCGGTTGCGGTAGGCCTCGGCCTGGTTCTGCAACCGTTCCTGATCCTGCCGTGCACGCTGTACATCGTTGAACGCGTCGATCACGGGCGGCGGCGCTTCGGTCTTCTGAAGCTGGACACGCTCAATGTTGATGCCCGCCCCGTATTCGTCGAGGATCGACTGTAGAAGTATGCGGGTATCGTCCTGGACACCCTCACGCGCGGTGGTCAGCAGATCGTCGAGCTTGGTCTGGCCGACAACCTCACGCATGGCGCTTTCCGCCGCGGCTTTCACCGTTTCTTCCGGCGCCAGAATGTTGAACAGATAGTTGGCCGGATCGGCGATCCGCCATTGCACGGTGAAATCGACATCCGAGATGTTCTGATCACTCGTCAGCATCAAGGATTCGCCCAGAACATCGCGGGGCGAGGAAGACCTGCCACCAACATTCTCGCTGTCGCGAAAGCCAACATTCAAACGATTGATCTGCGTCACCGCCGGGGTCAGCACCTCACCGATCGGTGTGGGCCAGCGCCAGCGCAGACCCGGCGCGGTCACCTGCTCGTTCCACTTGCCGAACACCAACTCGAGGCCGCGTTCATTTTCCTGCACCCGGTAGAAGCCGCTCAGGCCCCAGAGCACCAGCACGATAAGGATGACAATCGCAACTCCGCGACCGCTGCCGAACCCACCCGGAATAAACCGGCGAACCTTGTCCTGGCTGCGGCGCAGCATCTCTTCGATATTGGGCTGCTGTCCGCCGCCCACGCCGCCGCCCGGTGGGCGTTGCCCACCCCAGGGACCACCGCCGCCGCCACTACCGCCGCCGCCGCCCCATGGGCCACCACTGCCTCCCTGACTATTCCAAGGCATCGCAAATTCCTCATCTGTAAGCTGGCGCCATAACTAATGTCCGCCCTTTCGGGGCAGACGATCACCGCGCCGGGTTTATAAATCGATCACTCAGGCTTATATCACACAACATGCTGTGAGGCGTGATCACGCCATGGCGACCAGTTCTAGACGATATTGTCTGTACACCCGGAGTTTTCAAGCATGACGACCCTTTCGCAAGACGATGTTCGCACCGCTTTATGCACAATTGTCGATCCTGTCAGCGGCAAGGACATCATCGCGAACGGCATGGTCTCCGGTTTGGTGATCAAGGATCGCAACATCGGGTTCGCCATCGAGATCGACCCGGCGGACGCAGAACACATGGAACCGCTGCGCAAGGCCGCCGAACGCGCCGTCCTGGCGCTCGATGGGGTATCGTCGGTTTCCGCAGTCCTGACGGCCCACAACGCAGCACCCGCATCCCAGCCCGAAGCCGCCCCGGGCGCGCCGCCCAAACCGACCGACCAACCCGCGCAGGCACCGGCGACATCCCTGTTGCCGGATGTCGCGGCGATTGTGGCTGTGGCGAGCGGCAAGGGCGGAGTTGGAAAATCGACAACGGCTGTGAACCTCGCCGTCGCGCTCTCCTCGCTCGGACAGCGGGTCGGCATCCTCGATGCAGACGTCTACGGGCCCTCACTGCCACGCATGCTGGGTATCACGGACAAGCCGAAGCCGCTTGCCAACAAACGGATCGCGCCGCTCGAGGCACATGGCGTGAAGGTCATGTCGATGGGCTTCATGGTGCCCGAAGACACGGCCATGGTCTGGCGCGGCCCAATGGTGATCGGCGCATTGGAACAGATGATGCGCGAGGTCGAATGGGGCGCACTCGATGTGCTGATCGTCGACATGCCACCAGGGACCGGAGATGCACAACTGACCATGGCGCAGCGGGTCCCGCTGGCCGGTGTCGTGATCGTCTCAACCCCGCAGGACATCGCGCTGATTGATGCCCGCAAGGGCATGAACATGTTTGCCAAGGTCAATGTGCCGGTGCTCGGCATCGTCGAGAATATGAGCATGTTCATTTGCCCGAATTGCGGCGAACAGACGGATATCTTCGGCCATGGCGGCGCGCGCGCCGAGGCAGAACGGCTCGGCTGCGACTTCCTCGGGGAGATACCGCTCGATGTCGCGATCCGAATAACGTCTGATTCCGGACAGCCAATCACGGCAAGCGAACCCGACGGCCCGCACGCCGCCGCGTATCGCGATCTCGCCTCGGCAGTACTGGCGAAAATTTCGACGGCGACGATGCGGCCGGCGCCCAGTATCTCCATCGACTAGGCGTGCCGCGCAGACCATCCTTCACGGCACGCTTCACGCCCGCATCTCACAGCGGCGCGATCCCCGGTCGCGCTTAGTTGATCGCCCGACACATTTTCGTGCGTTGTCGAATGCCCGTTTCCGACCCAATTTCAACCCAGAGGCGGGTCCCTGAATTATGTGCCCGCATCGCGAAACCGTCGGGTCGGAGATTGGCCGTGCCCCGCAGGCCGCCGGCCACCTTGCCCCCCAAATCGGCCGGCACCAAATGGCCTCCGACCCGGCGGATTTCATTTCCCAGGCAGCACAATAATTATTACCCCGTCGCGGGAATGGTTTTCGCGTCGCGTGTGTTTATGCAACGTATCGCAACTCTCACACGGGAGATTCCCCATGCGCAGTGCCATCCGAACCGCAGCATTCCTGATCGTCGGTCTATTCTTCAGCGTACCGGCGCTCGCCGTCGAGCCCGTGTTCAGCGCCGATGGTGCTGCCATACACGGCTACGACCCGGTGGCCTATTTCACCGACGAGAAACCGGTGAAGGGCGATCCTGGACACAGCGCCACCTATCAGGGTGCGACCTGGCATTTCGCGTCGGCGGCAAACCGCGACATGTTCACTGCCGCGCCGGAGAAGTTCGCCCCGCAATATGGCGGCTACTGTGCCTGGGCCGTCGCCAACAATTACACCGCGACCACCGACCCCGACGCCTGGTCGATCAGGGACGGCAAGCTGTATCTGAATTTTTCGAAATTCGTGCGTGCGCGCTGGGCGCTCGACAAGGCGGGCAACATCGTCTCGGCCGACCGCAACTGGCCGGGCCTGCGCGACGACAGCTAGGCCGCTAACGCTGGCCCCTAACGTTCGCCCCTAACGCTCCAGGGTCACGAAACTGAACGCCGGCGTATCGCCGTCTGCGGGGTGATCGACCCGCGCCGTCTCGCGCCAGCTCGCGCGGTCCAGATCGGGAAACCGCGTCTCGCCATCTGCGGCGACATGCACTTCGGTCAGGTAAATGCGATGCGCGCGGGGCAGCGCCAGCTCATAGATCTGCGCACCGCCGATCACCATCACCTCGTCCGCATCGCCCGCAGCCGCGAGCGCCGCCTCCAGATCGCCGACGACAGCAATATCCTCGCCGGCGAAATCCGGATCGCGCGTGATCACGATATTCTTGCGCCCCGGCAAAGCCCGACCGATCGACTGATGGGTCTTCCGCCCCATCACAATCGGATGGCCCGTTGTCGTTTCCTTGAAAAATTTGAGATCGGCGGGAATGCGCCAGGGCAGATCACCATCCCGGCCGATGACACCGTTTTCGGCCACCGCGACAATCAGCGAGATCCGCACGACCTCAGACCGCGACCTTCGCCGGGATATGCGGGTGGAACCGGTACCCGTCGAGGGTGAAATCGTCATAGTCGAACGCGAAGAGGTCATCGACGTCCGGATTCAGGGTGAGCCGCGGCAGCGGATAGAGCTCGCGCTCCAGCTGCGCATCGGCCTGCTCGAGATGGTTCAGATAGAGATGTGCATCACCAAAGGTATGAATGAACTCACCAACCTCGAGGTCCGTGACCTGAGCGACCATCATCGTCAGCAACGCATAGGACGCAATGTTGAAGGGGACGCCGAGGAAGATGTCGGCGCTGCGCTGATACAACTGACAGGAGAGCTTTCCGTCAGCCACATAGAACTGAAACAGGCAATGGCATGGCGGCAGGGCCATCGTGTCCACGTCGGCAACGTTCCAGGCTGACACGATCAGGCGACGGGAGTCCGGCCGGTTTCGAATTTGATCGAGCAGATTACGGATCTGGTCGATCCGGCTGCCGTCGGGTGCCGGCCATGATCGCCATTGATGGCCGTAGACCGGGCCAAGATCTCCGCCGGAATCGGCCCACTCATTCCAGATCGAGACCCCGTTGTCGTTTAGATATTTGATGTTCGTGTCGCCCTTGAGGAACCAGAGCAACTCGTAGATCACCGACTTCATGTGAATTTTCTTGGTCGTCACGAGCGGGAAGCCGGCGCTGAGATCGAACCGCATCTGGTGGCCGAATACGGACACGGTTCCGGTCCCCGTGCGGTCGGTCCGCTGGGTGCCGTTGTCGCGAACATGTCGCATCAGATCGAGATATTGCTGCATCAGGTCTCAGGCCTTGGATCGGGCGTAGGCATTTCGTCAAACCTAGTCCGCAACACGAGTCGCGGATATCCGCCACACCCTGTGGAAAGCCGGGCCAACGGGGATAACCTGGCATAGTCTTTCGTTTTTGCCCCACCGACCCTATATAATAGGGCGTCGGGTTTACTCGACTATGGCGATAAACGTTTTGCGCAATAAACGTTCGGACCCGGGGGCAGTACCCGGCGCCTCCACCATTATTCCTCGGTATTTCATGGCTTACGCCATGACCGGAATGGGGGCGAAATAGGATCGACGGGCGCGTAAAGGCTGAACTTTTGCCCGGTATGGTACCACCGACATCGGGCCATATTCATAGGTGCCAACGACAATGTTGAAACCTTCGCTGTTGCCGCTTAATTAAGCGATAATAAGCGCGGTTCGGGGGGCACCGGGCAACAGAAGCCCCCCACTTCCAAGGCTCACCCGTCCCCCCGCCGGCATTGCATCCACATGTTCGCGAGAATCTTGTGCGGCAAACCGTTGCTCTTCGCGGCCCGGTGGATGATATTCACAATTCATCCCTAGACCAGCGCCCCACGGGGCGCGCTTCCAGTACGCGACCATGACCGACGACCAGATGCGATACGATCAGATGGTGGAAAATGCCCTTCGGGGCGTTGTCCGCGAGGCGTTGACCAAGGTTCTCAATGAAGGGCTGCCGGGCGAACATCATTTTTATCTGACGTTCCGCACCCAGGCACCGGGCGTTTCCATTCCCGACTATCTTCACGATCAATATCCCGAAGAGATGACCATCGTCATGCAGCATCAGTTCTGGGACCTGATCGTCGAAGACAGCTTTTTCTCGATCACCCTCAGTTTCAAGAATCGCCCCGCCGAGTTGCGCGTTCCCTATGCGGCCCTGTCGGCCTTCGTCGATCCATCGGTCAAATTCGGACTTCAGTTCAATGTCGAGACCGACGGCAATGTGATGGTTCCGGTTGTGCGCTCCGAGAGCGACCTGGTTCCCGTGCCTGACAATATGGCGACCGCGAGTGAGACCGAAGACTCCCAACTGGATGTTAATCGGGATGACGCAGGGTCTGACGCCGACGGACCAAACGACGACGCCAAAGACGGCGGGGACAGCGCCGAGGTCGTCAATCTGGATCAATTTCGCAAGAAATAGAAACGCGCGCGCATGCCATCAGGCCAGGAATTCGCCGAGCACGCATGTGATCTGCTTGCCAGCGTCGGCGCGCCATTCGATCTGGGCACAAAACTGCGCCGGATGTTCGGTGGTCATGGCATCTTCTGCGATGGCGTCATGTTCGCCCTGATTGCCGACGAAGTCCTCTACCTCAAGGTCGACGACGAGACCAAAGCGGCATTCCTCGACGCCGGCTGCGAGCCATTCACCTATGAGAAGTCCGGAAAACCGGTTGCGCTGTCCTATCTGACCGTACCCGACGATGCGGCAGAAGATATCGATGCGCTGCGTCCCTGGGCACATATGGCGCTCGCCGCTGCGAACCGCGCACAGGCGAAAAAGAAACCACGCAAATCGTGACGCCCATGCGCGTTAAGCCTTTACCTATGGAATGCGGCGACGATAATGCGCGCCGAACCCGG
>Ga0233433_10000436_pt1 | contig 45396 bp, 58 predicted proteins | sample SI_122_August201_5_FD_179868 | JGI IMG/M metagenome (GOLD analysis project Ga0233433, IMG submission 179868) | Seawater microbial communities from Saanich Inlet, British Columbia, Canada - SI_122_August2016_100_MG | ecosystem: Environmental > Aquatic > Marine > Inlet | place: Canada: British...
CTCAAAGAACCGCACTTGATTAGGAAAGTAACGTACTAAGTTAACATAAGAAATTAGTCACTAAACTGTTAGATGTTTGAGATTACAGTTTCGTATAAATCAAAGTTACAAGATAGTTATCAAGTAAGGGGGATTCACTATTTTTGAGATAAATTCATGGCAATCATGGTTGAGATAATTTTGGCAGCCAAAGAAGCAGTTGCACCATTGTCATGATATGGATTTAGTTCTACGATATCAATACCAGTTACTTTTGTTTCTTTTAGAGAATGAATCATGTCAAATAACTCTCTAGAAGTTATCCCTACAGCTTCAGGATTACCAACACCAGGAGCATATGCAGGATCCAGCACATCAAGATCAAAACTAGAGTAGATGGTATCAAAAGTGGAAACATAGTCTTTGAGTAATTGAGGTCCCTTGCTATCCCTAATTTCCCTATCAGAAATTGTTTTAATTTTATTTTCTGTAAGAAACTCTAATTCTTCTTTAACAAATGCGCGTGCACCGACATGTAAAATATTTTCTGCGCCGCGCTCTTCAACAATTCTTCTCAAGTAAGATGCATGGCTTAGTTTAATGTCTGCAAATTCGTCGCGTAAATCATAGTGTGCATCAAAAACAACATACCCAGTTTCTTTTGGAAAACTGGTGTACGTTCCATATGTAATTGAATGCTCACCGCCTAAAATGAAAAGTTGGCGTTGTTTAGCAACGAGTTCAGGGGTAATTTTTTTCAACATGTCAATCATTTCGGACGCAACAACGGTATGACGAGTGTTTCCTAAATCTTCAATGCTTACAGATTCTAAATCAATTCCAAGTTCGGGGTGAAAAATTTCAATGTTGTTAAAGGAGTCTCTAATTGCGTCAGCACCAAATCTGCAACCAGGTTTGTATGAATGAGTGGAATCAAAAGGTACGCCAAAAATAGTGGCTGCAGGCTCACCGTCTTCATCAGATCCGGTAATTAGCGGATTGTTGTTCATGTATAAATCAAGAAAACTCATAATAGAATTACACCATTAGATTTGGACGTTTTGAGATGTACTTTGGAAAATTCAAACCAGTGAACGGTTTATCTTTTGTCTGTTCTTTGATTTCATTTAGAAAATCATCAAAAGATAACTCTCTAACATCGCCGGTTTTTCTGTCTCGAATACTGAGATTTTCAGAATTTGCCTCTTTTTCACCAATTACAAGTATGTATCGAATCCATTCTTTTTCTGCTTCACGAATTCTTTTCCCAATACTTTCATTTCGATCATCAATGTCTACACGAACTGAATTAGCAGAAATTCTATCAGTTAATTTTTCACAAAAATTATTGAATTCTTCTTTTAATGGAATAATTCTAACTTGTGTTGGGGATAACCACAGTGGGAATTGAGGTTTACGTCCTTCGTGTGAATCAGTTGAAGCTTTTTCTAACAAGGCGTAGATAATTCGTTCAATTGCACCGCTAGGAGAATTGTGTAAAATTATCGGATGTTTCTTTTCGTTATTTTCGTCTACAAATTCAATTCCATATCTATCTCCATTTTCAACATCGATCTGATCAGTTGAAAGTGCAGATGCCTTTCCAAGGTTATCAATGAAATTAAATTCCCACTTTAAGACAAAATAAAAGAATTTTTCAGTCCACATTTCAACCAAGACAGGTTTTCCATTCTTTTTCACCAATTCTTCAATGGAAGATTTATGATCATTATAGAAATCCTCAGTAAACCTAATTGCCATGTCATAGTCAGATTTATCAATTCCAAGATTACTCAGAACACTTTGAGACAAATCAAACCTAACTTTAATCTCATCAATTGCCTGATTCATGTTAGCACAAAACGCATGACAGTCAGGCATAGTGAATGCTCTAAGTCTTCTCAACCCAACAAGTTCGCCAGATTGTTCACGTCTAAAGCTGTATCTAGTAAGTTCATAGAGCTTGTAAGGTAGATTCTTGAAAGACATTTGAAAGTGATTCGCCATTAGGAATTGTCCAAAACATGCAGCAAATCTTAAAAATAATTTTTTTCCGTCAGAGTCAATATTGTACTGTCTGGCAGGGAAACGATTGAAATAGCTAACCATGCTGGGATGTTCAGAATCATACATGATTGGAGTTTCAACTTCATAGCCGCCATATTCTTTGACTCTGTCAGTGACGTATCTCTCAATTAGGGATTTGATCAAACGACCGTTTGGGAAAAATCTCATGTTGCCAGAATCAGAAGCTGGTTCATAATCAGCAATTCCCATTTTTTTCATTAGTGCGACATGTGGCGGAGGTTGATCAACCTGACGCTGTTTTGCCACTTCATACTTTGCTAAAATTTCTAATTTTGGGTATTTTGCAAAATTAAAATCGGCAATGTTAGAAAGCGTTCCATCAGGAGACATGATTTTCCAAATTGAACGGATTTTAGACTCTCCTTCTAGTGCATCAGATGTTAATTCTGAGTCAGCTGTAGTTTTTTTGGTATCTTTTGTTACAACTTTTGAACTTTCAGCTAACGGGTGACCTTTAACTTGTAATTTGTAAGATTTTGTCCAGCCAAATGGCGAATGTGAAACTTCCAATTCAGACGAGCTGGATTCCATTTCTTTCAACAGTGCAATTGCGACAGAAGGTTTTGCCAGATTGGAACTAAGATGAGCATAAGGATATAGTAATAATTTTTTGCAACCAATTTTTTCCATGGAATTTTTTATTTGAGATATTGCATCCTGAGCTACACTGGAATCATCGCCGTCCTCAATAGCTACAAAAACGACAACTAATTCTTCTAATTTTTGAGTTTGAGGATTGTCAATATCTTCTGCACTTCTAATCTCCTTTTTTGTAGGGGTGTATTCTATACTATCACAGTGCAGTTGTAGAATTCTCATGACTGAGATCCAACAGTGTTAGTTTAAAATCCTTAGTATTGACTCAAAATTTAACATCACGTATGACTAAATCAAACAAATTGAAAATTCTTCACCCCTCGCCAAATATACCAAGTCCCAATTGTCCTGTAAGGAATCCAATTATTTGTGATTGTGAGTAATTCGTCAGTAGAGGGGTTTTCTAAATTATATAATTTTTTGATGCCGTTAATCAGTCCCAAATCGCCTAAAGGGAATACGTCCATCCTGCCCAATGCAAATATCAAATACATTTCTGCAGTCCACCTCCCTATTCCGCGAACTTTTGTTAACTCAGAGATGATATTTTCGTTAGACATTTTTTTAAAAATTTGTAAATCCAATTTTTTGTCTACAATCATCTGAGATAGATCAAAAATGTATTCTGCTTTCATTCTGGACAGTCCGATAGATTTTATTTCATGTTTAGACAATTTAATAACGTCAGAAGGGGCCGGGTATTTTTTTCCAAATAAATTTTTAAATTTTAGGGATACGGACTTTCCAGCAGCGTCAGATATTTGTTGAGTGATAATTGCTTCAACTAGGGCTTCAAAAGGATTAGAAATAATTTTAATATCACATTCGCCGACAGACGAAATAATTTTTTTTAATTTTTTGTCTTTATTTAATACAAATAATGCCGCGTCATGCACAAATTAATTAAGCACTGATCATATTTGAGGCATTATCAAAACCAAATTAATTACAAATTTTCTCACGAAGGCAAATAACAGATCTGAGAATTAATGCAGATATGCCCAAATTACCAATCAGAAATGACGATGCTCTTGAAAGAGAATCAGCGCCACGAAAGCCTTCATCGTAAATCATTTCAACTGAACCTTTGTCGGTTTCAACAAAGGATGTAATCAAGGAGTAGACACCGAGTTTTTCATCGGCTTGCTCGTTGTACAGACGTAACTCTACTTTAGATATCTTGAATTCGTCTTGAATAAAGCCACCAGCAGATAATAAAATATTTACAGAGTCAGGGCGTTTCTTGATTCTGTCAGGGTTGTGCATGTCAACAATATCCATATTATGACACAGATTTTTTCCTAGATAAGTAATATTTGATTAAAACTAATTGAATGCGTCAAAAATAATAATTACACAAGTATTATTTACAGTAAAAAAAACAAAGTAAAAATGGATCCGCATCAATTTCATGGCAAGGACATACCGCACATAAAATTAGATCCAAAAATGACCATAGAGGATTTGGTGGAAGTGTTTGCAAGTACAGGGTTTAATGGAAGGCAACTTGGGGAAGCTGCAAAATTATATGCTAAAATGATTGAAGAGGATGCAACAATTTGTCTTACCGTGTCAGGTGCCATGACACCAGTTGGATTTGGAGGAATTATCAAAACGTTGATTGAAAGAGGATTTGTGGATTGGATTGTAACAACAGGGGCAAATGTGTATCACGAAGATCATTTTGCATCAGGGTTACCAGTAAAGCAAGGCAGTTTTGATGTAGATGACATGAAATTATTTGAAAAGGAAATTGTAAGAATCAGAGACATCTACATAAAATTTGAAGAAACACTAGAAGCAGAGGATCAAATAATTCAAAAAATGTTTGCAAATGATTTTCAAGACAAATCATTCACGACCGCAGAATTTTGTAATTTGCTAGGTAAAAGAAGTAAAGCGACTTCCAAACATCCAGAAAAAAGTTTTGTAGTGTCAGCATATGAGTACGATGTTCCAATATACATCTCCACAATAAAAGATTCATCGTTAGCGTTAAACCTAGCAGTTCACAGATTAGAAAATAAAAAATATGATTTAGATTTTGTTAGAGAAATAATAGAGCAAGCAGCAATAGTATATGATTCAAAAAAGTCAGCAATTTTAGAACTAGGCGGAGGCGTTCCAAAAAATACAGCTCAGCAAACAGGCCCATTGTTGGATCAAATTTTAAGAAGAAATGACGGAGGTCAAAATTACATCGTACAGATTACAGACGCACGTCCAGATACAGGAGGGTTGTCAGGTGCAACATTACAAGAGGGAAAAAGTTGGGGTAAAATTCAAGATTCACATGAAGGAATAGTTACAGTTTATGCAGATGCAACAATTGCATTTCCAATTTTAGCACTCTATGTTCTAAGTAATCAAAAATCAAGAAAACCAAAAAGACTTTACAAAAGAATAGATGAAATGTATGGTAAATTAAGTGACGATTATTTTAAAAACCCGTCTACAGTCAAATAATAATTAAAACTTGGAAAATCTAGCACGCTCGAGATCTCGATCATCCTTAGATTCTTTTTTCCACTCTTTGTAGTGCTCTTTACAAAGAATTGTTTTCTTGCCTTTAGAATTAACTCGTAAACCTGCATTTTCTACCTTAGTTGTGTTAAGTGAACGTGCACCATCCTGATCACAACCATCTACATTACATTGTGCACCCTTTGAAACAATACCCATGTCATACATTGATCAAGATGCTATTTATACTTGAAAGACCGAAAATCACTTTCACATCATTCTAAAAAAGAATTAAAAAAAGGTAAAAATAATTTGTCGTAAAATCTAGGATTAAAATGGTAAAAAAGATGTCAACAGTAACCCAAAGTTAGCAGATTAATCGTTTATAATAGGAATATTTTTTTCTAGTTTTATGGCTGGAGCAAATAAATCTACTAGTACAAATAAACAAAATCCAGCTAGGGATTCAAAGAAAGGTAAAAAAGATAAAGGTGAAAGTACAGGTGTACGAAAAGCCGAAATTACAGTTACACTTAATGAACAACAAGCAATGAAAGTAATTCAAAATTCCAAAGTTGTAACAGTTCAGGATCTTGCAAGACAAACAGGAGTCAAAATATCTGCTGCAAATGCATTCTTAAAACAAGCAACAGTTAAAGGCACAGTAAAGAAAGTGGGCGGTTATTCAGGACATTATTTGTATCAAGTTATTTCTTCATAAAGAGACAAAACATCGCCAGATTTAACATTCTTTAGTTCAGCAACATCTCCGTGAAATTTTCCAATAAGGGCCATAGTTTTTGTAGATTGTACGTTACCAACAAAAAAACAAATGCTTCCAGTAGAGGGTAAAAATGCAATGTCACCAGTCTTAAACTCAGATCTTGCTTTTTCAATTCCAGCATCAACGTTAGTTTCAAAATAAACAATGCTTTTTCCCAATAAGTGAGAGTTACCTTCCAAAGGTAAGGATCTCATAATAACACCGACAGTCCTTGGAGATAAGTGTCGTTTTAGATCACAGTTTAATTTTACTCTTCCACCAACGTCTAAGATTAGTTGTTTTCGTGAAACTGAATTCATACCCAAGTTTAGTTTAAAAATGATTAGATTATATAACGTTTTAAGCGAATTTCGGTACTTGTCTAATCCTGAAGAATCAAAAATTACACCAGAAGTATCTGCCACGTCAGAAGAACCAGAATTATCCACACCAGTATCTGAAGTAATAGAAACAGATGTAGATCCAAATTTGGGATTAAACAAAGCATTAGATACCTATCGTAAATTAATTGAAAAAAATGTGGACAATGCATTAGAACCATTGACAGAAAAAGAACAGGCAAAACTTGAAAGTAGAATTACAGAAATACAAGAAAGAAAAATTATTGAAAAAATAGAAGAGCATGAAATTGTTGAAATTCCATGTGAAAAAGGCGAAATTACAATTGGTCCACCGACATTAACAAGATTTGAAAAAGCAAGAATTATGGGAGCAAGAGCATTACAATTATCACTAGGAGCACCGCCATTTATTGAGATTCCAAAAAGTGCAAGAATTTCTCTAGATATTTCAATGGAAGAATTAGACAAAAGAGTAATCCCAATTACAATTAGAAGGGTATTACCTAACGGAGATTATCAAAACATTCCAATAGACTACTTTGAATAAAGAACCAATCGTCGACAAAACTTAAAAGAACAAAAAATTGTTTAATACTATACAATGCTCATGGAAGAGATTAATGAACAGGCAAATAAAATGCAAGACGTCATAAACATCGGAAATGATCCAGTGATGCTCACTGCAACAGAAGTATTAGCAAAACTAATGATTAAAAATGAAATTATTTTAAAGGCAAGAGGTCAATCCATTCCTAACGCAGTTGCAGTTGCAAACATAATCACAGGAACAATGGCTTCGGGTGTTTACAAAATTGAAAAAATCAAATTAGATACTGTTGCAGAAGCAGGCATTGGAAATATGACATCAACAGTTGAAATAATTATAAACAAAAACTAGTAAACGCTACCAGGACCTTTTAGAAGCATATTTTCACATTCTTTGCAAACTTGTTCATCGATGTCAGATTCCAAATTATGGTGTATCTCACAAATCAGTAAACTAGATTTAATGTAATTGCATAGCCCAATAAACTTAGAAAGGCTGGACGGGGTATAAGCTAAATCAGAAGATAGGTGATCACACAACTCGTCAATTAGTTGTGAAACTTGTTTTTCTTGTAACAGTTTTGCAATTAAAGATGGATCACCGCGAGTTCCACGAATATAATTACTAATTGCAGCCTGTGTCACCCCAAGCATTTTTGAAATTTCATCCTCACGAATATCATGCTCTTGCGCTAATTTTTTAGCCAAAATTGCCCTCAATGCAGGAATCAATGTTTTAGATTCAATCTCAGCAGGAAGTAGCATGATTTCTCAATGGCGCAGATATGAATTTAAAGTTTACAATAAGTAAATTAAAAATTAAATTCGTCATCAGGCATAGATATTTTAATTTCAAAATTAACAGATGGCATTGGAAGATATTTCTAAAAAAACATATGAGGTTTTAGAAGAAGCATGCAATTCGTGTGAATCTAATTTAATTTCACTGTCAGGAGGGCTAGATAGTTCCATCATAGCACATTTTCTTAAGGAAAAAAATCCAAAGAGTGTCGCAGTTGTTTCTGAAGACTTTGTTTCAACAGATCTAACGTATTGTCAAATGGTTTCAAAAGAAATGAAAATACCATTGTCAATATACAATGTACCCACATCGATCATACTAGACGCGATTGACAACACAGTCAAAATATTAAAAAATTTCAACGATATCGAAATTCGTAATAATGTTGTGATGTACTTATCAATGAAATGGGCAAAAGAACATAATGAAAAATCAATAATTACGGGCGATGGGGCAGACGAATTATTTGCAGGTTATAAATTTCTAATAAATAAACCAGAAAAAGAATTGGAAAAAGAAATAAAAAGACTGTGCTCAATAATGCACTTTCCAAGTCAAAAAATTGGAAAAGCGCTAGGAGTTAAGATAGAGTCACCGTTTCTAAATCAGAACGTAGCAGAATTGGCTAATCAAATTCCAATTAATCTAAAAGTAAAAGAAGAAAATGGGAAAAGATACGGAAAATGGGTTTTGCGTAAAACGTTTGAAAAACACATACCTCAGCAAATTGCATGGAGAGAAAAATCTCCGATGCAAGAAGGAGCTGGAACAGCAGGGTTAACGAATTTGTTTGAATCCATAATCAGCGAAGAATCATATGTTGAAAGAAAATTAACAGTTGAAAAAGAAGATGGCGTGGTAATTAGAAGTAGAGAATCAATGTATTACTATGAAGTTTTTAAGAAAATACACGGCTCCCCAGTAGATGACAATTCTCAAGAAACATGTCCGTATTGTAAACACGAAGTTAAAAATTCAAAATTCTGTAGAATGTGCGGAGCTTTTCCAATCTAAGAATTATTCTTATACTTGCCCGGTTTTTTAATGAAAATTTTACGACAGCCGTTACAACAGAAATAAAATGTTTTTCCATTATGATCATGAATTATTCCTAATTCTGCATCAAATTCAAGTCCACAAACAGGATCAACGGGCACAAATTTTTTTGTTCTTAAATTCTATTTATACATTAAGGAATAACAACAAACACAGATACTCAATGGGTCATACCGATAAATCTAATTTTAGTACCAACGAATAGTATCAAATTGTAAGTTGAGATGTAAAGATAAATTCAAGATAAGATATCGGACATCTTAAAAAAAAGTTATGCGAAATGACGTGGCGTAAAATGTTGCGAATTAAAATTACGATGTGAGTTTTTTGACCAAAGATAAAAAATCGTTAGAAGTAATTGGCAAAATATTCATAATTTCAAGATTTTCCAAAACATGCTCAGATGTTTTTTGACCTACTAAAGGGGCAAGAACTCCAGGAGATGAGCGAATAAACTGCAAAGCACGCAGCGAAGGTTTCAAGTCATTAAATTCAGGCATTATGCCAGGGGACAACAGCCTCCCTTGCATGAACGGGACACTTGTAAACACACCAATTCCTAACGTAACAGCAGATTCCAAGATAGATACAGATTTGTTTTGAACGACTTGGTTTTTTGCAAGTAAAGCTTGATCATAATTCATGTTGAACGGTAGTTGAATGAATTTAAATCCGTGATTGTCACCACCGATTTGTTTTGCCATTTCAACAACATCCTCAAGTGAAAGATGTTGAGGATTATCCTTTGCTACCCTGAAACACTCCCAAGTCGCCATGCCATAAAATTTAATTTTTCCCTCAGCACGTTTTTGCTCATACAATTCAAAAACAGATTTTAATTTTTCCAAGAATTCTTCTTTAGAAATATCTTTAATCTGTGCTTCAATTCCATTATGAAGATACATCAAATCAATGCACTCTAAATTCAAATTTTTTAAACTTCTATCTAACTGATCAGACAAATATGCAGGAGTCATACAATGATAACCAGAGTTGATGTCACCTTCCTTGACAATTCCAGGCTTTCCAAGTTCGCGTATAACGTACTGCATCAAATCCTCTTTGATGTCGCCGTCATTTGTCACATATCCATTTTTACTGCTAATGAATATCTGATCACGGTTGATTTTTTTTTCATCGATTAATTCAGATATCGCCTTGCCAACAGACCGTTCAGCTTTTTGTGAACGATAGTTAATTGCAGTATCAATGACATTAACACCAGACAAGATAGATTGTTTTACAGCACTTGTTACTAATTCATCAGTTTTATTATCAGGATCACCAAGATAGGTTCCAATTCCAACATTAGAAAGAAGAAGGTTTTCAAATTTGTTAAAATTAAGTGAATCTATGCCCGAATTTTGAAGAAATTTTTGAGTGCCGTCAGCGGTTGCGGAACCAGAAATCATGATAAGCCTAGAACAGCGGTAAATTTATGTCTGTTTGAAGAGAAAATAAGAAACTCAAAGCGAAAAGAACCCCCGTAATTCTGCTAAATTTTAAAGTAGAAGACATGAATGGAACTAGTTCATCAACAGCATCATAGTTTTTTCGTAAACCTAATCCAGATTTTATTATTAGCGGGAAGCTAAGTAAAGTGATTAAAGATAAAACAGGAAACAGGCTTGTAGAGACGCCAATTATAATTGCAACGTACGAGATTAGTGGAAAAATCCAGAATAGATTTATTGCTTTTTTCTTTCCAACCACAATGACCAAAGTTTTTCTGCCTTTGGATTTATCAGCATCGTGATCAGGAAAAGACGCAATAAATAAAACCAACGAAGACAATGTGCCAACTACAATCCCTGCAAGGATAGATTCAACATTTACTTCTCCAGATTGAATAAAAAATGTGCCAATCACAATCATCGAACCTTTTACAGCTACAAAGAACTCCCCTAAACCGGAATCAACAATCTTAGTTGAATAAAAATAGATAGACAGTATTGCAAATCCCAAAATTATTGCAATTAAAATTCCATGCGTCATAACAAAATAACTTCCAATCAGAGAGCCAATTATTAAAAATGCAACACCAGCACGATAAACAGAAGAAGGTTTCAGCAACCCCTCAGGTAAAACTCCGGTCCCTCCACTCATTTTTGTTCGAGTTGTTTTAGTGTCAATACCCCGTTTAAAGTCCCAATAATCATTTAGCAAATCAACACTGGCATGAAGCGCCATCACCCCAGCAAAAGTCAAAACTAGATCAAGGATGTCAACAGAGCCATTTTGAGACCAATGCAAAGCCAAGCCTACAGAAACGGCAATAATAGATGCCAGAAGGAATCGAACTCGAATAACACGTAGCCATACGGAAATCATCAGGGATAATTTTATTTCATAATATAATATTCATAAGTTTGGATTTTATACGATATTTTATATGAAAATGAATTAAATTTTATTCGTGATATTTGGAAAAATTGAAGAAAATGATATAGTGATAAAATTTGATGTCAAAATTCAATGCGTTAATTGTAAAAAACAAGTTCCAGGAGGAATGAAGTCAAGTGAAAGTTATTTCAATACGGATGAATTTAACAAAGAGTTAAAAAAATTTCAAAAAACGTATCTTTGTGGTGTTTGCAGAGATAAAAAAAGAGTTAATAATTAAATTAAAGATTCGTCGTTAACTTCAATAGGCTTTCTTCCAATAAAGCCAGAATCTTTTTCATGCCAAAATTTAATTTCAGTCTCGCCATGTTTCCAACAAAGACAGACCTCATCATTGAATCTCTTAGAAGGAAAATCTAGTAAACACTGTTCAATACTCTTAATCATCACGCCAGTACTTTCCAAAATTTCAATAGCTTGGTAAAATTTTGTTATTGCGGAATTTAATTGCTTTTTCAATACAACATACTCTTCAAAAGAATTGGTTGTAGACATAGAAAGTTGTAATTCTTTTTCTATTTTTTTAACATCGTTTTTTGTACTTAAAATATATTCAAATTTTTTAATTACATCAGGTAATGCATCATTTGCCTGATTTGCAGTAAAAAATACAGACATAAACTTTTTTTAAAATACCGGATTAAAAATCTTGGGTGCAAATTTATTAAGAATGATTTTTACTATTAGATATGAGTGAAGATCCACTAGAGACGATAATTGTACAAACAATTAACGGCGCAATAGCTACAATTCCAGGCTATTTACAGGAAATTAAAGAAAATAAAGACACACTGAAAGTTGAAAATGCTCAAGAATTTGTCTATGGCATAGTAATGGGAATGGCATTAGGAATGAGTGGGGCAATACTAAGTGCACAAGACAAGCCACCAACAGCAGAAGATCAAATGAGAGTCAGAGACATCATTTACAAACACATTCCAGAAATTAGAGAAAGAATTTTTAGTTAAAAATTAGCCAATGGGGGTTATCGTTAGGTAGTTTTAGACAAGATTAACCATCCCATGGACAGTATTTTGGATTAGAAAATAATTATGCACTAAGAATTTGTTATTTTTGGAATAATTTCAAATTTCTTGTATTGAATAAGTTTTAAAATTTTTGTAATTGAAAGGTGTTGTCCAATCAAAACATTTTCATTTTCTGAATTATTTTGGACAGCTTGGCCTCCAACAATAATAGGGATGTTATATTGATCATTGATTTTTTGAATCATCCTGTTAGCAGATATAACATTCTCATCAAGTGTAACAGAAACAAAAATGCAGTCAGGTTTATTCAATTCGATAGATTCAAGGATTACCGAAGCAGGTGTAAAAGGAGCAAGATTGTAAACTGTGTTTCCTTTGGATGCAAGTTGTGATTCGAGTACCTTAGTACCCAACGTATGTTGCTCACCATAAGGAACACAAATTAGAATTTTTTTCTTTTTTAATTCAGAATCATTATTTTCTAAAATTAAATTCATTAAATCTTGAATTGTGTTATAACAGGTTGTTTGTGTTCCCAAGTCAATTTTTTTAGAAATTCCTAATGAATCTATTTGTTGAATTAAAGGGGTTAAAACATTGGTAAGAAATGATTCAAATCCATAAATTTTCTCATAAGATTGAAGCGCAGAGTTTGCCTGAACGTGGTCACCATTTTGGAATAAAATGAGTAAATCTTTTTGAAGTTTTTCGGTTATTTCATTTTGAACTGTAGGTTGAAAGTATTTTTGATTGGTAAAATAATCAATTATTTTTTTAGAATTTTGGTAATTTTCAGGAATATCATGAATGGATACGTTAGATTCTATTCCAAGATATTTGATAATATTTTGTCGGGATGTCTTTTTTTTGGAATCCCATTGACTTTCTACCAAGTATAGGTATTTTTGTCCACGAATGGATTTTGTTCTCATGTATGCCAATGAATAGCATAGTGTTTTGGTATTTAATCCGATTACGCACCTTGGTGAGTATCTAGATATGTCATAAAATTAGCGTCAGTGGCAACCGAAGTCGCTGTAGGAGAATGTTCTGTTCAGGGACCCCGCTCTCAAACATGCAATGTCAATTCTCGTGGCCTGCAAATGATCATTTTGTTAATCTATAATTTTGTAAAAATACGTCTATTTAATTAGAAATTAAGTTTTAAATCCCTAGCATGGCGTTTTTGACTTATTTCACAATCATTTTGTGCCGGAAAATATAACACTTTTTTAATGACCCGATTGTTTTGTAAAATCGAAGCCATTATGAGAGACAAACGAAGTAAATTACAAATTTATTTTGACGTGATCTCTGCAATTCTAATAGAAAAACAAGACAATGAAGAAATTTCTAAAACAAGACTTCAACACAAATCCAACACATCGTACGATAAGCTTTTGAAATATCTTGATGAGATGAACCAAAAAGGTCTCATTAAAATGGAGAATGAAATAGATACCACTGAATTAGGAACTAAATTTCATCAAGATTATTCTAGTGTCAATGATTTGATAAATGAAATAACACAAAGACTAGCTTAGACAAAACTATATTTTTCAATTTTCTCATCTTTTGTAAGAAATAATATTTCGTGATGTGAATCTAGTAAGTTTTTCATAAATTGCGGTGCCAATTCTTTGTCAACACTTGGTACGTGAAATGAACAGATAAAATTTCCCGGAATCTTATGGAATCTGTCATCTACACATTGTTCAATTTCTTCCATTGATTCTGTTTTTTTATCTGTATTAAAATCAAAATAATGGGTAGATACCACTCGGATCTTTACATCCTGGGGTAATGATTTCACTTTACCCATTATCATTTTTTCATATTCTTCAAATTCCTTTGGAATTGGAACTATGTTCAGCAAGTTATTTTGAATATTGCTATCAATATCAATCCCAAAATTCCTCATTCTTTCTTTTAGCGCTTCAGGATTGTTTGTTGTATAGAAACAAGTTTGTTTTTTTTCTAAACCTGTTTTAATGAATTTAAATTCTATTTGTTCTGCTTTTTCTTGTTCCTCGTGAAACAATAAGATGTGTGAATCTTCTAAAGTTTCTAAATGGTCCTTGCTGATTTCAGTATAGCTCATTTTAACGTCTTTTTTTCAATTATTCCCACTATTAAGGCATCTTTATGCATCCTCATGGTGCCACATTTTTTATATTTCACATATGAGCCAGGATTGTATTTTTATGACATTCTTTTGAGCCTATTAGAAATTTTAATTGAATCAAATTTTCATGCCATACGAATCATTTCTTTATGCTGTTCCATCACAGTAGAATCATAACCAGATTTTAATTGAATTTAAAAATAAATAATTTGAATGCTAGGGGTCATAATCTCGCAATGTCAAGTGTGTCACAGCGTTTGTACGTGTAATTTAATTAAAAATACGAAAGTATGCATTCAATGTAAAAAACAATATTCAAATTATTAGTATTTAAAAAATTATTTAATTTTATATCGTAAAATAGCCAATACAGAGTCGTCAAGTTCTAATTTTTTAATTATTTTTGTAGAAGTAGCAAACTCAATTTTGCAGGATGTTTTTTTAGCAAGTTCCAACATCTTTAGTATATTTTTAAATTGTGAATTGGTATGATAGTTTGTAGATACAATCAAGGTTTCAACAGCACTCATTTTTAAAGCACGATGTATGACGCTATTTCTTTTTGCAGTTAATCCATCCTTCACTAAATTCTCATATTTTTGGATTAATTCCACCATGTGTTTTTTTCTGTACTCGTACAAATGGTGAATGATTATCTCATGAATGTCATTAATCGAAGTTGTGAAAGACAGTCCTTCAACAAACCTACATTTTGAAGTTAGTTCGGAATTTAATTCGTCATAAAATTCTGTTTTCCCATTACCATTTCCCCCTAAAAGTATAAGTTCAGAACCTGCGCCCATCAGTCTAACTTTATTTGCAACCTTTTTGAAAAAGACGTGAATTTTTGTTTGTCTTGCACGTAAAAATCGGCCCTGGCTTTGTCCGCCTTTCTTGTGTCTTCCCTGTAAATCAATTTTTAATTTAGATTCTTGAATAATTTGACTGCCTTGGAATTTTTGTATTTTTGCAGTTTTTTGATCAACTGTTACCAGTAAAACATTGTGATTTGTTTTTAAAATATCTGAAAACGGTTTAACGTATGGTTTTTTATTTTCCATATAGATATAAGGTAATTTCTGAGAGGTTCCAATCACCTTAACTTCAATTTTTCCGCTCTTAATCCAACCAAAAATACACAGTGTTTTAGTGAATTTTCCAACAGACACAGGATTCTTTTTTAGTTCCAATATTTTTTTTCCAATTCTTAATTCAATTTTTTTAAAGGATTCAGAACGGCTTGTTTCTTGCAATAGTTGAATTGTGTCCTGTCCTTTTCCATATGGATAATATACGGAAATACAGGGGGTATTGATTTTCTTTAATTCTTGTAAAAATTGATTCAATGATAGCCATTCAGATGAAGAAATTTCAGACAATTCAGCATGACCAGTCATAAAAACCAGTAAAATTACTTTTGTAATAAGATTTGTGAAATATGATCAAAACAAGCAAGATTAATGAAAAAGATCGAAAAACCAGAAATTAGCACAATTTTACCCTAAAATTGAATTTTTTATAACAATTTGAAATAGCTTATATACTAACAACACGGGGAGATGCTGTATTATTTTGGTTCAAGAAATTGCTAACACAGACACCATGTGTGGACGTTGTGGAAAAAATGGAATGTTGACAGACAATGTCACAGGAGAAAGATTCTGTGGCAAGTGCGGTTTTGTAATTTCTGAAACGTTGCAAGATGCAGGACCTGAATGGAGATCATTTTCAAAAGAAGGCGGAGCAGATCCAACACGAACTGGTGCACCAACATCATTAACAATGCACGATAGAGGACTTGCAACAATTATCAATCCGCTAAACAAAGACGCGTCTGGAAAACCATTGTCAACGACAATGAAGAGTACAATTGAACGTCTAAGAACTTGGGACAGTAGAAGTAAAGTTAATGCGTCAGCAGATAAAAATTTGAGACAGGCATTAAGCGAACTAGCCACATTAAAAGATAAACTTTCACTTTCAGATTCAGTTATTGAAAAAGCGGCTTACATTTACAGAAAAGCATTAGAGAAAGGATTGGTAAAGGGTCGTTCTATTTCTGCATTAATTGCATCTGCATTATATGCAGCTTGTAGAGATACCGAAACACCAAGAACTTTGAAAGATGTTGCAGATGCAGGAAACATTAAGAAAAAAGATATTGCAAGATGTTATAGATTGTTACATAGAGAATTAGAATTAAAAATGCCGGTAGTAGATCCTACACAATGCGTTGCCAAAATTGCAAGTAAATTACAGATATCAGAGAAAACAAAACGTTATGGAATTAAGGTGTTAAGAGAAGCACAAGAACATGAAGAGTCAGCAGGTAAAGATCCGATGGGTCTTGCAGCAGCAGCACTTTACTTGTCATGTGTTAAAAATGGAGAAGATAGAACTCAAAGAGACATCGCAGAAGCTGCAAACGTGACAGAAGTCACAATAAGGAATAGATACAAAGGGCTAAGATTAGACCAAAGTATAGTGAGGACTTGATGAGATAAAATGCCACAAACAAAACCAATCATAGCAATAGTAAACGTAGTTGCATCAGCAACAATTGATCAAAAATTAGACTTGATAGATATTACAACTAAATTTCCAGATGTAGAGTATCACCCAGAGCAGTTCCCAGGAGCAGTATTCAGACTTAAAAATCCAAAAACAGCCACATTGTTGTTTAGTTCTGGTAAAATGGTATGTACAGGTGCTAAGTCACAAGAGTTAGCAGAGACTGCAGTATCAAATGTAGTAAAAATATTGAGAAAAGGTAAAATCAAAATTAAAAAAGATGCCGTAGTTCAAATTCAAAACATCGTATCGTCAATCAACCTCGGAGGCAAAGTCAACCTGGAGCAGGCTGCAAGAACGCTGCCAAGAAGCATGTACGAGCCAGAGCAGTTCCCAGGACTGATTCACAGAATGCTTGATCCAAAGACAGTGATTCTAATTTTTGCGTCAGGAAAACTGGTTTGTGTCGGCGCTAAACTTGAGAGTGAAATTCATCGTTCAGTTCACCAAATCCATAGTTTGCTAGAAGAAAAAGATTTGATGGTATACGAATAATTAAAAAAATAATCATTCAATTTTTAACGGTATTTCGACATTTCCAAAACTTTCATCGACTCTAAAATCATAATTTTTAGATGGATCATATAGAAATTGATTTCCACCATACCCAATATTTGGTCCAAACATCATGTTGAAGATAATTGATGTTCCAGGGTTAATTGGAATTTGTCCAGATACAAAGTCCATTCCAGCATACTTGAATGACTTGGAGCCGTCCCATACATCATAGTTGCAGATTGAAGGTCCCGTACATTTTAGCGAAACAACCTCACTGCCGTTATTTTCAGCTAAAATCCTTAAACGAAGCATAGCCTGGCCAGAAGAACTTATTTCAAATTCGTTTCCAAAATTTCCAATTCCAGGATAGTAGTAAGTGATAGAACCTACAGGGTATGCGTCAGAGGATTTTTTGAATTCGGCGGACTCAAGATTTTGTTTAATTTCTTTTTCGCAATTGAGTCGTTTGTAATTAGATTTAATGGATTCACATTCAGAAACTATTGAATCGGATACAGATTCAATGGAATTTTGACTTACTGAAATAATACCGTTTTTTACAAGATGGTTAATGCCACTTAAAAAATCAGATTCAGTTATCTGGCCTTCTGCCCACCATCCTGCGTTGTTTTTGACCCATGGGGGGATTTCATCATTTTTTTCTGAGGAGGTTGTTGAGTCAACCTCAAGAACATTTGCTTTGATTAAGAACTGAATACCGTGAACAAAGGAAGCGTCGTCAATTGAGCCGTCTGCCCACCATCCTGCGTTGTTTTTGACCCATGCAGGCACTGTTTCGGCAGATTTAGACATGCGAAAGTTAGGATCTATTTCATCAAGTAGAGGATTCATGTTTTGACCAGAAATTTTAACAATTGCGGCTGAAAAAATATCAGACGTAGAACCATCAGGCATAGTGAAATCCACATATTTGGCATAAACAGTGTCTCCAGGCATTGAAACTAGACGATTTTTTGCAGTGTCTCCGGAATCAGCGATAAAAACACGTCCTTTGAAAATTCCACTATACACTCCAGTTTCCACAACAGGTATTTCAAGACCGCTAGGTGAAGAATCAGACCAGACATAAATTGTAAATTTATCAGCGAAGTTCGGGTACTCTTTTTTGTTCATATCGTCATCATGAACGTAAATATCTACAAAAGAATTTGGAGAGATTATTTCTTGTTTCCAATACATGCTTCCAATATTGGAAGATTCAGCAAATGCAAATGGAAACGACAATGCAAGTAACGGAACAACTATTGCGAGTATATTCAATATGATAATTTCCAATTTTTCTTATTTAAAAAATAACACTAGCCATGCATAGTGCTAAAGATATAAAAATAAAATAAGAAAAAGGGGAAAATTATTCTAGGTCTAGATGGATATTTAGACTTCCAAATGGCTCACTGATTCTAAATTCATAACTCTTTGAGGAGTCATATTCAAATTGTGTTCCACCATATCCAATGTTAGGACCAAAGAGAATATTGAATTCTTTAGAAGTTCCAGGGTTCAAATTAATTTGACCGCTAGTGAAATCCATTCCAGAATACTTGAATGACTTGGATCCATCCCATACATCATAGTTACAGATTGCAGGACTTGTACAGTTTAAACCCAGAATATCTGAAGAAGTGTTTTCAGCTAGCATCCTAACAGATAGAATAGGTTGTCCTGTTGGACTAATTTCAAATTCGTTTCCTTCAGAATTTACTCCAAACCAATAATAATTAATTGGTCCAACTTGAAATAGTTCAGCACCTGTTTTGTAGGTATGAACCAGAATTTCTTGTTTTATGGGTTTTTCACAATCAAGTCGTTTGTAGGATTTTTTAATTTCAGAGCATTTTTCAAGTTCGTCTTCTAGTGATGCAATAACAGAGTCACTGCCTGAAGATTTAGATTTATCAGAAGACGTCTTTTGAGTAGCCTGTGTAGCCACGTCGCTTGCTTGTTCAGGCAAGATCTTCATAATTCCTCCTTCTACCAAAAATTGAATTCCTTGAATAAATGAGTCGTCGTCAATTGAGCCGTCTGCCCACCATCCTGCGTTGTTTTTAATCCAAGATGGGATTTCATTACTTGAACTCACACCCTGTGTGGTTGGAGGAATTTTCATAACTCCTTCCCTGACCAAAAACTGAATTCCCTGTACAAATGAGTCGTCGTCAATTGTTCCATCTGCCCACCATCCTGCGTTGTTTTTAATCCAAGATGGAACTTCTGCAGAAGCAGAGGTAACACTTGAACTAGCAAGTAGCAGTACTGCAATTGTGGAAATTGCGGTTAGCATCATTTTCATTAATTGTTTAAGAAAATAATCATATTTAACATGCTGCCAAATCAAATTCTAGTGCTAAAAAAATAAGGGCAAAAGGGGCAAAATTCTAGTGGCAAAGCAGTTTTTAGTGATTTGCTGTTATATACAAATCAAAAAATAGTATTAGAATGAATGAAGAGAAATGCAATGTGCTTCCTAAAGAACAAAAAAATAACAACAGTTGCAAAGAACTGGCATTAAAGGACATCAACGCATTTGTAAAAGCAAGATTCACAGAAGTAAAAAAATCCAACAAAATAAAAGAATTAGTGTCGTTTCAATCTACAAACAAATTTTTCATCATGGTTCGCAGCCAAGAGGAATTAAAGAAATTGGGAAGAATTGTTGCAAGTAATAATAAAAGTAATCTACCAGAGATATTATTGGAATATGAAAAACATCTCAACATAGTTTTAAGGTTATGTCCCACAGTTAAAACACATAGTAATGTATTGATGCACATTTTCGGATTTTTTTCTAACGAATTTTCAGATTTGGAAAAAAACAAATTCTTGGAGTTGCAGGACAATTACAAAAAAGGAAAAAGTACAATTGGTGCAACCCTTGCAGAGATACATCCAATGACATACAGATTTAACAAGACATACCTGGCTAATCAATCATATTTTCTTTTGTATGCAAATCAAGAGGAAGAAAGTATTTTTAAAATTCTAGATAAAAAATAGATAAAATAATTTAAAAATAAAAATACGGCAAAACAGTTAGTTTGTTTCTATAAATTATGACACAGTTCTACGCACAATTAGTTCTAGATACAATTAGTTAGAAGATAAAGATGAATGAATCATGTGTAAAGTTAAAAAAATACATTGAGATGTTAAATCATCAAAAATTCAGAGTAAATGTGATGATGAAATAACACGGGTAAAAAAAAGAAACATAATTTTATTTTGGATGAGAGCACAGTTCAGTTAAAACACCGTTTAGTGATTTAGGATGAATGAATGTAACACTGGTTCCGGCAGAGCCAGGCCTAATTTTTCCTAAAAATTGAATGCCGCATCCCTCCATTCGTTCAACTTCACCTTCAATGTTATCAGTGTCTAACGCCATATGATGAAGTCCCTGACCTTTCTTATCAAGAAATTTTTTAATCGGGCTAGAGTCATTTGTTGGTTGCATCAGTTCAATTCGCCCATTTTCTAGTTCAATAATAGCAATTTTTACCCCCTCAGATTCTACTGTTTCAAATTCAACATGATCTGCACCCAATGCTTTTTGATAGATTTTTGCAGATTCTTCAACATTGTCTACGGCAATTGCAATATGATCAATTTTCAATTAAAAAACATCATCTGTTTGGATACTTTAAGGGTTTTTCATCTTCTGTCCTGCTCAAGATATTCTTCTTCATCAACATCTTCGCCAAAGGGTTCATCTTCAACTGCTTTTTCATCAATCTTATCTTCAGACATTATTCCAACATACAAAGAAAATATCTACTCGTCGACATTTTTTCTAATAAATTATAATTGATAAAAATTTAGAATGTGAAAAAATAATACGAAATTTTGATAAGATTTACTTTATTTGAAATTATAAAAAATAAAACAAATATCGTGACTGAACATTTATGGAGTGTTATTAAGGGTAAAAAGGTCTAATTCTCCATCGTGGATGAATTAAAAGTAAAAAAAGACTTTACAGACATCTACACGCAAGAATCTCCGTGCGGGTATCTAAAAGAAATGGACAAATTAGGATACACCATATCGGATTCTACAAAACCGTTGTACAATTCAATTGTGAATGAACTTCAAAATACACTATCCAGACCCATCAACATCTTAGATTTGGGAAGTTCGTATGGTATCAACTCAGCATTAATGAAACATGATTTAACAATGGCAAAATTAAATAAATTTTTTTTGGCTGAAACTGAACCTACAAAAAAAGAAACCAAACAGTTCTATGAAAAATGCAGTATAAACAGTGACATGCGTTTCTATCAAATAGATATTTCAGACGAGGCTCTAAAATTCTCAGAAGAGATGAATTTATGTGAAAAAGGAATCAATGTTAATCTGGATGATGAGAAAGTAGAACTGCTGGAATCATTGCCAAAAATTGATGTGGTGATTGCAACTGGCTGTATCGGGTATATTGGATACATGGCATTTGTAAATTTGTTAAAACTAATTGAAAATAGACAATCCAACTCAATTGAAAATAAAGGAGAACACGTCTACCCAATATTTGCATTTTCTGTTCTGAGAATATTTGACATGAACGACATAGAAAAAACATTTGAGAGATACAATTACACCATTATAAAAAAAGACATGAAACCAACAATTCAAAGAAAATTTTCTGACAATGAAGAAAAAGATGAAACTGTTTCCATGCTACATAGAATGGGAGTCAGCACTAAAGAGTATGAGGATGACGGTAATTTCTATGCCGACTTCTATGTTGCAAAATACAAAAATTAGAATTTAAATTAATATTAAAAAACATGGCAGCATTAAAGATTAAAAATAAAAGTTCTTGATTTTTTAAACCAGCACATACATCCAATTTAAAACAAAATAATAGAATTTACAGTATCGTAAAACTAATGCAAATAGATGTAAATTTACAAAATTTTAAATTTCGTAAAATTACTTAAAATCAATGGAAGAATCAGATACTCAAGAAAAAATTATGAGATTGATTGAAAAGAGTCTAGAATCATATCACCAAGGCAAATATGATGAGGCGATTTCAGGATACGACGAGGTAATTAAACTAGATTCAGAGTACGGAGATGCATATTACAACAAAGGCATCGTACTGTTTGATCAGAATTTATTTGAGGAGTCAAACAAGTGTTATGATCAAATAATCAAAATTGATCCTTCTCACAAAGAAGTGTGGTTAAACAAAGGTGTCAATTTGTTCATGCTTAAAAAATATGAAGAATCCATACAATGTTACGATGAAGTGATTAAGATGGATTCTAAGGACGACATGGGATGGTCAAACAAAGGTGAGTCATTAGTATGCCTAGACAGATATGAAGAAGCTATGGCATGTTATGATGAATCAATTATGATAAATGATAAATCAGCATATGTGTTGTTTATGAAAAGTAAATTGTTATTTGATTTAGAAAAATACAAAGAATCCATACAATTTTGTGATAAAGCAATCAAGGCAGACCCTGAAGATTCAGACGTATGGTTTTGTAAAGGTAATTCGTTAAAAAAATTAGGCAAGAACGAGGAAGCAGAAATATGTTTTGTAAGAGCTAAAGAATTAGAAAAGTAAACAACTAGAAAACAACCATTGACTAAAAGACTTCTTTTGGACGGTATTCACCAAACACTTCTCTGAAAGTATTGCTAATCTCACCAGTTGTGGCAAATGCTTTTGCAGCTGTAACTATGTAGGGCATGAGGTTTTCTTCAGTGTCAGCTGCGGCTTGCATTGCAGACAATGCTTTTTCTAATTTTTTAGAATCACGATCTGCACGTAACTTTTTGAGTGCTTTCTTTTGTTGAATTTCAATCCTACCATCAATCCTAAGTAAATCAGGTTGTTCTTCCTCTTCAGAATATTTATTGACACCAACGATGACCCTGTCTCCGCTATCAGTTTCTTTTTTGAGACGATATGCATTTGCCCTAATTTCAGATTGGAAGAATCCTTTTTCAATTGCCTTAACTGAACCGCCCATTTTTTCTACTTTCTTCAAATATTTCCAGACGTCAGCCTCAATTTGATCACACAGTTCTTCAAGATAATACGAACCAGCAAGTGGATCAGCGGTCTTGGTGATTCCGCTCTCATGTGCTACGATTTGTTGCGTTCTAAGAGCAATTTTTGCAGATTCCTCAGTAGGAAGTGCAAGTGCCTCATCTCTAGAATTTGTATGGAGTGATTGAGTACCACCTGCAACTGCAGCCATTGTTTGGATTGCAACACGTACAATGTTATTATTTGGTTGTTGTGCAGTCAATGACTCACCGCTAGTTTGGGTATGGAATTTTAATTGTAAAGAGCGAGGGTTTTTTGCGCCAAATTTTTCTTTCATAATTTTGGCATACACTTTTCTTGCAACTCTAAACTTTGCAACTTCTTCAAAGAATTCTATAGTGCAACAAAAGAAAAAAGATAACCGAGGTGCAAAGTCATCAATTTTCAATCCTTTGTCAATGCAAGTTTGAATGTATTCAATTGCGTTTGCCAAAGTAAATGCAATCTCTTGTGTCGCAGTGCAACCAGCTTCCCTCATATGATATCCAGATATAGAAACGGGATACCATGAAGGAACTTTTTCTGCACAATATTCAATCATGTCACCAATTAGTCGCATGGAAGGTTGTGGCGGATAAATGTAAGTATTTCTTGCAATGTATTCTTTTAAAATGTCATTTTGAGTAGTTCCGCGCAGTTCATTACTTTTGAATCCCTGAGATTCGCCAACTGCGATATAATATGCAAGTAGTGTTGATGCGCTAGAATTAATGGTCATAGATGAGCTGACCTTGCCAAGAGGAATACCGTCAAAGGCAGTCATCATGTCTTTAATGGATGTAATAGAAACACCGACCTTTCCAACTTCGCCCTCAGCCTGTGGGGAATCAGAATCATATCCAATTTGAGTAGGTAAATCAAATGCCATACTAAGACCAGTTTGACCTTTTTCAAGCATGAATTTGAATCGCTCATTAGTTAATTTTGCATCACCGAATCCAGAATACTGTCTCATGGTCCAAAATCTTTCACGGAACATTCCAGGATGTATACCTCGAGTAAAAGGATATTTTCCAGCATCTTCAGCAGGTTTCTTTTTTGGTGATTTTTGATAAATACGTTTAACAGAATATTCAGAATCTGTAAATATTTTCTTCTCAGGATCTTTTGATTTTGTTAATTTTTTTGTAGCCATAATATCACTTTATCAAAGACTTGCTAATTTTAGCACCTGCAGTAAACGGATCCATTTTTTTGGATTCTAGTTTTTTAATATAATTAGAAAATGTATCGTTGGATTCAATCATTTCTTCAACCTTTTCTTTGATGTTATTTAAAACAATGTCTTTCAATTCTGCTTCAAATCGTTCTAAATCCTTCTCAGTTTTAAATTTCATTTTTATTTTCATCATATCGTGTAGTGTTTTTGCAAAAACAGAGATACCTGAATTTTTCTTGACAGATGTTTTCAAAATTGTGGGGTTCCTTTTAGAATCACCAATATAATCACGTACGGCGTCAAAAAGTTGGTTGGTTCCAGCAAGATCACTTTTGTTTACCACATAGATATCGCCAATTTCAGTCAAACCAGCTTTAATGGTTTGGATGCTATCGCCAGTATTTGGATTAAAAACAACTACAGTGATATCGGCAATATTGGATATTTCAACTTCAGTTTGACCGGCTCCGACACTTTCAATAATTATAGGGTTAAAACCAGCATACTCCAAAACTCTGATACTATTTCGCAATGAACGTGAAACAGCTCCAGTTGCACCTCTTGACGCAATGCTTCGGATATAAGTTCCAGAGTCAGTAGATTCAGTCATCCTAACCCTATCACCAAGAATAGCACCTCCAGTAACATGGCTAGTAGGATCAATTGCCAAAACAGCAGGTTTGGCACCCAATTTTTTTAATGAAATTGCAGTTTTGTTAATCAGAGAGCTTTTTCCAGCTCCTGCAGGTCCAGTAATGCCAATAATGCTAGAATTGCCAGAATCTTTAAAAATTATTTTTAAGAGTTTTTTTGTTTCTTTTGGATCGTTCTCAACGATTGAGATTGCTTTTGCAATCGCTCCACGTTTACCTTTTTTTAAATCAGAAAGTAAATCCACCATACAATTAATTTTACAGAGTACAATAAAATCTTGTTTATGATCTAAGGAGTAGAATAGATAGTGTTTGGAGTCGGAGAGTTTAGTTCATGAATCTCAGTTTTTAATTGAACATGTCCAAATTCCTCATGCTCAATTTCCAGAACTACAGGGTGAACCTCCCAACCGTATTTTGGCACATTTGGAAATTGAATAATTTCTATAAATTCTGAATCAGAGAATGTTTTTTGGAAGGAAGTCTCCATTCCAAGAATTTCAAGTGTAACTGAATTTGTTTTATCAGATTTGTCAACATATGAAACTTCGACATAGCCAGCATCATAATAAATTGCGTTTATCTTAAAATTTTCACGGAGTGGATCCTTGTCATCAGTCGCACCTCCAGTTAAAAAAACGAGTGCCATTATTGTAAAAACACCAAGAACCAATGGGGGGCCTAGTTTTTTAGCCATGTTTGAATTCTTTCTTCATGCTTCTAAGGAACCTAGAATTTATTCGAATTCTCTCCAAAGTTTGAGTTTGTGTTCTCTCAGTTCCAGGGGTAGGGTTATTTTTAAAAAATAGTTTAATTTCTTTTTCCATAGAATCATCAGCCACACCGACAATGCTAGCTACAATTCTATTAAACAGCGGGTTTCCATGTCCGACTTTTTTATTAATTTTTTTCCAATTTTTATTCAGCCATTGCCACAATACCTTATCACCGTGAGGATTTCCAGCAACTTTCATTATTGGCAATTGCATGTTTTGAGAACGAACATTGGACGTTTGTGAGAAATTAAGTGTTTTAAGAAGCAGTTTTTTGTTTTGAAATCCACACATTGCACCTAGGAAACGAAGTTTTTGTTCCATTGTTTTTGCATTTGTATACAATTTCTTTAACTCATCGAATGTTTTTGCATTTCCATTCCAAGCTGCAATTGAGCAGATTGTTTCAGTTAAATCAGGAGATAGAGAACCGGGTTGTTTTAAGAATTTTTCATATTTTGCCAAAGCCACGTCGGTGACATCATCGTCATTCATTCTTCCCAAAACGGCGATGGTAAACGTCCGCAGCAGTGCATCAGTGTGTTTATCAGATTTGCTAGGCTCCCATCCTAATTTTGACAATATTTTTCTGAAATAATTAATAGCATAACTTCTAATTTCTTCTGCAAACGGTTCGTCAAACGCACGAAAATACAATGACGCCAAATTATGGGCAACGTTTACTGATGCCAGATAACTATCCTCGTCAAAATACGCATCAGAAAAGTCAAGATAGTTGCGAACCTTCTCATCTCCAGAAACACAGAGAGAAAACAGATCATTTTGTATTGCCCATCTATCAATTGGAGGAATGCGTTTTGAATCAACTAACATTTTAAGATCAAGCAGTATTCCTTCATCGTATTTCACGCGATAGAATCCCTTTCTACCATAGTTTGCAACGAATCCAATAGTGTTTTTAGGTAGCTTTACTGACATCGATTTTTTAGCGAATAGTTTTTTTGTAGTTTCTTTTTCCAATCCCAACGATAGTGGGATAGACCACAAACCTTTGCTGAATTTTTTATCGTGTTCTAGCAAATATCGTTTTTGCGTAAGTTTCAGATTGTCGCCGTCCTGATTAATTTCAACCAAAGGGAAACCAGGTTGCTTTAGCCAGGTGTTAATCATGGAAGTTACAGGCATGTTTGATGCATTCCCAATGGCATCCCACAAATCCTGACCCTTGGCATTTTTGTATTTAAAATCAGAAAGATATTTTTTTAACCCCTTTTGAAAATTTGGTTCGCCTACATAGTTTTCCAGCATGCGTAGCACACATCCACCTTTATCATATGATATTGCATCAAAAATTTCTCGGATTTCAGCGGGAGAATTCACTTTGACATCTATCGGATGTGTTGTCTTCAACGAATCAAGGCTCATTGCAACATTCATGGCATCTTCAACAAATTGATTCCACAAATCCCATTCAGGGTAAAACTTGTCAACGAATTTTGTCGCCATAAAAGTTGCAAAACTTTCATTGAGCCACAAGTCATTCCACCATTTCATGGTAACAAGATTTCCAAACCACATGTGTGCAATCTCATGGGAAATTACTTCAGCAATGAATTGCTTAGTTCTAGTGGAAGATGTTTTTGGATCATAAAGTAAAATGGTTTCCCTAAATGTAATGGCACCCCAATTTTCCATGGCGCCAGCAGCAAAATCAGGAATAGCAATCAAATCAAGTTTAGGCAAAGGGAATTTGATTCCAAAATATTTTTCGTAAGAAGTAAGGAGTTTTTTTCCCAAGTCCAAAGAGAACTTGCCTTTAGAAATATTTCCTTTTGTAGTAACAACCCTAATCTGAATTTTACCAGCTTTTCCAGTCAGATATTCAAACTCTCCGACTCCAAGATAAATCAAATATGTTGAAACCAATGGTGTTTTTTGAAAAGCATAGATAATTTTACTTCCAGTCTTTTTCTTAGAGTGTACAGGCATGTTTGAGATTGCGGTAAATTTCTTGTCAGCTATAATTGAAATTTCAAAAGTGGCCTTGGCTTCAGGCTCATCCCAGCATGGGAATGCACGTCTAGCATCAGCTGCTTCAAATTGCGTGGTGGCAAGATATTTTGTCTTACCATTTTGTTCGTACTTGCTTCGATAGAATCCAAGTAAACGATCATTGAGTATTCCTTCAAACTCTAATTCAACAACACATGATCCAACAACTTTTTCTTCAAGTTTAATTTGCAATTCCTCTTTTTTTTCATTTAATTTAGGATGTGATTTAATTATTTTTTTGCCAGATTTTACAACACATGATTTTATTTTTAATTCAGCGCAATGCATGGTGATGACATTTACAGATTTTTTACAATTAACTGAAATAGACTCTGACCCGTCAAAAGTGAATTTTTTTAAATCAGGCTCAAAGGTTAATTTGTAATTAGTAGGGAATGTATCCACAATTGGGCTATATTTTTAGGCTTTATGTAGATTTTCTATCCAACAAAACAATGTTTAAAAATTATTCAGTTTCAGGTTTTGGTTTTGGGGTTGAAGCTTGATCTGCTTTTAATCCCTTGTAGCGATTTCGGATTGTTACCTCCGTAACTCCTGCAGCCTCTGCAAGATCTCTCTGAGTGATGGATACACCGTTTTTAACGCATGCCAGATATAATGCGGTTGCCGCAAGTCCCATCGGATCTTTACCTGCTGACTCTTTACGCTCCTGTGCATCTTTTAGCACTTTAACTGCATAACGTTTTGTTTTTTCAGACATTTCTAACTTACTAGAAATTCTTGCAATACATTGGATGGAGTCAACCACGGGCATTTTTAATTCTAATTCATGATGTAGTAATCTGTAGCATCTTGCAATATCTTTTCTTTTGACATTTGCAGAATCAGCAATGTCTTTTAGAGTTCTAGGTGTTGCAGTGTCCCTGCATGCAGCATAAAGAGATGCGGCAATCATTGCAGAAATGGAACGTCCTCGAACCAATTTTTTCTCTAATGCTTTTCTGTAGATGTAAGCTGCTTTTTCAAGAACGTTTGCAGGTACTGAAACTTTGTCTTTTAATTTATTTAAATCACTAAGAGCTTGTCTAAGATTTCTATCCACAGGTTCGTGAACCTGACTTCTACTGTCCCAAGTTCTTAGACGTTCAATTGTACTCTTCATTGTCGTTGACAATGGTTTTCCAGACGCGTCTTTGTTTAGCGGGTTGATTACAGTAGATAATCCCATATCATGTATCATTAATGATGACGGAGCACCAGTTCTTGCAGGATCAGCACCCCCATCTTTTTGAAAAGATCTCCATTCAGGTCCTGACTCTTGAGACTTTTCTGAAATTACATAACCACATTTTGAACAAAATTGTTCTCCGGTAACATCATCAGTTAAAAGAGAATTTTTTCCACAACGTAAACAACTAGGAGTGGTGTTTGCAGCTGCCAATTCAGTGTCCCTTAGGCAGTTGCCCTTTTGATACAAATATCAATTGTTGAAACATCACGATTTCTACCATCAGAGGATACTAGAGACTCTGAACCAATGTTAACACTGTCAATTTTAAATGCAGGTTTAGTTTTACTAAGTACTGATTGAGCTACATCAATTGCAATGGCAGTAGTTAATCCTCTGGCCTTAATTGTAACTGCAGGTTGAGTAGCCAATTGAATAATAGCTGCAGTAACATAAGTCATCAACGGTTTCTTACCAATGAAAATAGTATCTCTAGAATTATTAGACATACAAGAGTAATTTTCAGGTCTAATTTAAAGGAAATAGTCCAAATAGTTATCGATCAACATAGTTTAGAGACAATGTTAAGGGTATTTTTGATCTCAGGGGAAAGCACAGGAAAAATAATAGTAAAAGAGACATTATTTTGTTTCACGGTAGAACCAAGGAAAATAAAGCTTTTAAAATATACAAAATAGAACCATAATTATGAAGCAAAAAACGTCATCACGAAACATCAAAATTTTAGTTGCTAAATTAGGACTAGATGGTCATGACAGAGGCGCACTGGTACTGTGTAGGGCATTCAGAGATGCAGGTATGGAAGTAATCTATTCAGGATTATTTGCAACACCAGATAGAATTGCACAAATTGCAGAAGATGAAGACGTAGACGCAGTTGCAATGAGTTTGCTAAACGGGGCACACGGAACATTGTTTCCAAGAGTTGTAAAAACAATACAAAAGAAAGGAATCAAGGACGTTCTAATTGTAGGAGGCGGAGTAATACCAGAAATTGATCATGCCGGATTAGTCAAATCAGGTGTTGATCATGTGTTTGGTCCAGGTACGCCATTGCCGACAATTATTGACCATATCAATGCAGGCGTTTCAAAATTAAGAAAAATATAAAATAAAAAAAGATTATTCTGTGGAATCAGGCCACATCATTTTACGCATTTGTTTACCAACTTTTTCAATTTGGTGTTCGTCATATTTTTTCATGTATTGATCAAATGCCTCTGAGCCTTTTGTTTGGTATTCAGATATCCACTCTTTGTTGAAAGTACCATCTTGAATCATGGTGAGAACTTTTTTCATGTTATTTTTGCTTGCAGCATCCATAACCATAGGTCCACGTGTTAAACCACCATATCTAGCAGTTTCACTTACACGTCTCCACATACCATTAATTCCATATCTTTGAATCATGTCTACAATTAGTTTGAGTTCATGTAAAACTTCAAAGTATGCAATTTCTGGTTGATATCCTCCTTCAACTAGAGTTTCAAATGCATTTGTTACCATAGAAGCTGCACCACCACATAGGTCTGCTTGTTCACCAAACCAATCAGTTTCTACTTCCTCTTTGAAAGCAGTTTTGATTAATCCAGCTCTTGCACTACCAATTGCTTTTGCAATTCCTAAAGTTCTGTCCCAAGCTTTTCCTGTAAAGTCTTGTTCAACTGCAACAATAGAGGGAGTACCAAAGTTTTCAAGATAAGTTTCTCTAACTTTAGAACCTGGTCCTTTTGGAGCAACCATAATAAGATCTACATTACTTGGTGCTTCAATCCATTTGAAATAGATTGCAGCTGCATGAGAAAATGACAATGCTTTTCCTTCTGAAAGATTTGGTTCGATTTCATCTTTGTAAACTTGACCCTGAATCATATCTGGAAGTAAGATGTGAATAATATCTCCTTGTTTTGTTGCATCTGCAACAGACATTACTTTATGACCGTCAGCTTCGGCTTTTTTCCAGCTTTTACCGCCTTCTTTAAGACCGACAATAACATTGAGACCAGAGTCTTTCATGTTATTTGCTTGGGCATCACCTTGAATTCCATAACCGATTACAGCGACAGTTTGATCCTTTAAAGGATCTAGACTGATATCGTTATCCTTCCATGTTTTTGCCATAACTAACCTAAAGGATATGCAAATATTAACCATCAACCATGTTCAACATAAAAAAACTAAATTTCAATAACATTGTCACATGAGCGACATTTTACAGTGACTTTTTCTCCCGAAAGTCGCGTGAATCTTTTAGAACCACATTTAGGACAAATAGGGCAAGAACGTGCAGGTTCCATCAAATAATTAAGATAATGCGGATTTTATTAAACCACACTACTGCTTTATCAGTTTTAGTAAATGACCAATTAATTTCAAGCCCACACGTCAATCACTCATTATTAAAATAATTTTACAGATATCCTAACTAAATTTTTTAAATCCAACATCAAATTCTTCATCAGAAATTTCTCCATTATTGTGTTTTTTTGTTAATATTTCTAATGACGTGTCTTTTTTCAATTGTTGTTTTTTAATCATTCTTCCTACAGGCAGCAAAGTAATTCCAATAATCAGTATGACAACGGTAGGCCATTCAAAAGAACCATCTCCATTCCAAGTAGTAAGTAAACTGAAAATGCCATATGTGGAAAATATGATGCCACTTACAATTAGCACATTGTCAAGTGAATTGTTCACAATCAACAGAGGAAATAGGTCTTGATTAACTTTGGTTTGGCGTATAATTTTTCACAATAACCCATACCTCTTAAACTAAAATCCAGAGATATCAGTGTAGCCTATGTTTATTCCCTGTACTCTATGCAAAAAGCAAATGCATTTTGATGAGCGAAGAGTAAGGAATCAACATTTCTATCATAGGTCTTGTGTGTGGCATGTTGCACACTTGATTGCACTAGAGCATTTCTTTTAAAAATTGTATTTTCTTAAATCAGCATCATAAGTTAAAATTTTCAAATTGATATAAATTTCAGAAAGCACCCCATTTAAAAAAATAGAAATCCAGAACATACATGTTAAAAAGAAGTTTAGAGATATCGAATTTTAATTAAAAGTTAGGTTCAAACTAAAGAATGCTACCACTGCCAAGAATACGAATAGTGGTAGACTCTGGTTTTAAAATCACAACAGTTTGTCCTTTTTTGCACACAATAGGCTTCTCAAAAACAAGTTTTAATGGAGATATTGACAAAAATTTTGCAGCCTTAATTTGCAAGCCAACACTAACAAGGCACCCCTGATTCTCTGCAATGTCATTTTTGTAAAAGGGACTTTTCTTAAAGTCGAGTTCAATTTCAGTTTTAATATCCACTACACCTTCAGAAGAGATAACATCGCCACGTCCAACTTCGTCAGGCTTTGCACCCTTCACTGCAATTCCAACTCGTGCAGGATAAACAGATTCAACCGTGGGATCATCGTGCATTTGAATAGATTTTATTAAAACATCAATTCCGTGAGGATATAACTTCAAATTATCATATTGCTTTATGCTTCCACCGGTGACCTTTCCCAAAATTACAGTTCCGACACCTTTGACATCAAAACAATGATCAATTACCATTTCAGGAGGTTCAGTGCTAACTAGTGGCTGTAGTTTATTCATCTCCTCTTTAATTTTATCAGGTTCAACTTTCAAATATTTTTCAACTACAGTGTCCTTTATCATCATTCCAAGTTTTGATTCATCAACATCAAAAGTATGAGACAGAATTCCTTTCTCCTTACCTAAAGAATCAAGTGCGATGATTTGCTCCCCAGTAAATTTGTCTAATTTATCAACATGAAATATAACATATTCAGCCAAATTAATTGCCTGAAACAGTGGTTGAATTTTTTCAGGAAAACCATTTGGAATGATCCATGTTTTAATTATATCAGATTCCTTACGATCAAAAAGAGTTAGATCAGTTTCAGTTCCTTTTTTTCCAAATTCAGATGCAAGATCCTGCTTACCTAAAATTACAAAATTTACAGATTTAATCATAATAAATAAATAAAAAATGGGTTCTTATGAATTTTTGAATTTAGTGCAATTTAGATAAAACGTCATTAGTTATTTTTTTAGTCAAAATGTAAATACTGTGAATCAATAAAAAAATTATGAGCGACATGAGATTCATAATTTTAGGGATTGCGTTAATTTTTGCAGGTTTTATTATTTTAGGAGCATTTGGTCATGAGTATCAAGCCGCAACCTTGGAATCAGACGAGTTTGGAACATGTTACGAATATTTTGAAGATAAACCGCCATCAAAGATCAACTGTTCATTCAAAATAATGGATCAGACAGTATTTTTTGCATTAATTTTGTCATTTGTCATATCAGGAATAATTTCACTGATCAAAGGAACACGCGGAGACTGGGACAATAAAGTAAAACCGGAAGACATGACAGGGCCAGGAAAGGAAAAATAGCATTAGGCATTATCAGAATCATTAGAATTAAAAAACAAGTCAGAGTCGCCAATTTCTTTTTTAAATTTATCATAATCAATTTTTGATTTTATCATTTTATCTCTAATATCATGCATCATTTTATCTTCATCGCCGAGTAATTCATAGTGATTAATCTTAGTATGCTCAAAATAATTTAAAACGGTGTCATCATCTTCAGGGAATGTTTTATCGCAATATTTGCATTTCATTTTTTATAAAAATTTTTTCAGACATATAGAACATGCGGTGGAGAAAATTAAATCAGAATTCACCATCGTAATTATTCAAAAAAAGACAAGGCATATGTCCAGGTTACAAATGAAAATACAGCCAATTGCTCCTCGTGAATAAAATTTAAGGATTAAGAAATTCTTTAATTTTTTTTAAATTTGCGACATGTGATTCATGAAACATGACCATGGATTCAGACAAAGAATTTGGGAGGACTGTTTTTAAATTATCAACTAACTCATCCCCGCTTTCAATCATAGTGTCAATAAGATTCTCAATCTCATTTTTATCGCTAACCATATCATTATTTTAAAACATCATCATAATTAAATATTAAAAACACTATTTGTTCAAATTTTTAAAATCTAAACATTTTGAATTGAATTCATTCAGATATTTTTTTGCGCCAATTTGAGAATCTTGAATATAGAGTTCGCATGTTTCAGAATCAATCATAGGGGCATCCTTATCACTAGCAAAAAATTGCAGCAGTAAAATACCCACAAGCACAAATATCAGAATCAGAGGAAACTTTTTTGAAGAGATATCCATAATCAAACAAAAATAATTTTAAACATAAGGGTATTGAATGAGCAACTAATCTAATTATCTTTTTTGATTAATGTTGCAGTAGACCTGACCTTAGGAAGTTTTTGAATATTCCAGGATACGACTTCTCTAATTTTTTCAAAGTTTTCAGCCTGAAGTTTAACCATCATGTCATGAGTTCCAATAGTCTCAAAAACATCTACAACTTGTTCTAATTCGTTTAATTGTTCAATAATGCCTGCTTCAGCACCTAATTCACAATTTAACATCACGTATGCATCAGTCACGAAATAGAGAATTAATGGTGATTATTTAAAGATGGAGAATGTTAGGCATGACTACCATACAACATGAACCAGATCCTTGAGATTACGTCTAGATTTTGGAAACTTACTTTGTTTTGGATAACCTATACACAGTACAGATGATGGAACAAGATCAGTTTCAAGTATGTCCATTATTTTTTGTTCGTCAAACATTCCGATCCAAATAGAGCTCAATCCCAGAGCTTGAGATGCAAGTTGAGAATACCCAGCTGCAAGAGTAGCATCTTGAATGGCAAATTTTCTAAGAACGTAGGGAGGAAAACTAAATTTCACTCTGGAAGGATTTTTACAAAACACCAACACCACAGGAGCATCAACGTAAGGTTGGTTATTGCATGCGTCAATTAGTAATTTTTTCTTTTCAGGACTTTTAATATAAAATATTTCAAATCCTTGAAAATTACCAGCAGTAGGGGCAGTATCAGCTGCAGCAATTATTTTGTCAATTTTCATAGTTTCAACATGCTTATCGGAAAATTTTCTAGTAGAACGTCGCTTTTTCATAACAGCAAATAAATCAGTATCAACTACTTCAGCAGATTCAGACCTTAAAATATAATCAAGCAGCTGATTTGGGATTCCAGGATCATATTCATCGGGGGTTACTTCAGGAACGTATCCTTTAGGAAATGCAACGTCGTCATCGGGGTGAAAATCTCTCATCAGCAATTTAACATACATCTGATATTAAAGAATTAAAAATAATTCAAGTTTAAAAAAGATTATTCAGCAGTAAATTTATCGCAGCCAGAAGTACATGGTTTATTCATCACTCCCTCACATTTGCCCAAATCATTATGCATGATTCGATGATGGGCGCAAATTGAACATTTTTCTCTAAAATGACTAATCAATTCACCAGTAGAAAGTTCTGATTTTTCAATTTTTACTTGTGTCTCGTTAGTCATGCAAAGTATCAAACACAAAGCAAGTTTAAACTTAATGATATCAGGTAAGAAAGAAGATTTAAAGTAAAAATTTGAACGTTGGCCTAATTCATCAATACAAGTAAATCTTGGGGCATAAATGAGCACATTCCATGTAATGTATATTCAATTTAGATAACACGTCATATCAGATCATTGTCAATCGTCAGATTACACGAATTTTTAATTGTTCTAAACAAAAACAAGGTTGTTTTTTAATCAATACTTCTCATGGCAGCACATTGCTTTTTTCCCTTACTCCAACATTTGCAAGAACAAGAAACAGCTTTTCCAGTTTCCAAGTCTTTAACGACTTTATGAAAAACACCTTCCCTAATTTTTGATTCGATAGATATTGTTTCATATTTATCAGAATCTTGAACCGAATTGTCCATACCAAACTAGTAGGCATTACACTAAAAAAACTCACTGCATAAGAAAAGACACACTGTATAAGAAAAAATCATAAGTTTCAAAACATTTAACTTTGAAAAATTGAAAGGTGCTGTATGAACATAATTAAATGGACAGTTGTCGTAGTTGCAGGGATAGTCAGTGCAACTGCAATTGGAATAACATTTCTTATTACAAATTCTGTCAATACAGTTTTGACTCCCTAGGATAATTCTCAGGTTGTTTCAAGAAACATTGTCAAGATGGTCAATGCATAAAAATAATGGTATGAATTTGATAAACATCACACAGTATTAGGACATTCAATGCAACATTCCAAACTATGAAACTGGCACATTATGTCACATATGTCAGATTCATTTTTTAAAATTTCAAGATTCATCTTCTAAAACGTCATTCATTTTTTGAATATGAAGTTGAAAATGTTCTTGAATTATTTGAGGATCATCAAACTTATCTAATGCATCAAATATCTTATTCATTATTTTTTGAATTGATTGCAGTCTTCGGTTTACAGTCGTATGAGGAATTAACTCCAAGAGATCTTGATTCCTCAATTCAACCATAACAACCATGGCGCTGTCAATCTCAGCCTGAACTAGCTTAAACAGATCTTTTGCACGTGCAGTTAATTTGTAAGACCCCGACCGGGATCTTGACCGCCTCTCAGTTCTAAGATTATATTGTAATTTTTTAATTTCGTCTAAAATTGTGTTTTTGTTGATTTCAAATGTTTTTAAAATTAATTGAAAATCTTCGTCAGATTGAGACAATATTCTTTGAGTTATGTAGGCAGATTAATAATTTTTGAAAGTAATTCACATTAAAATTTATTAAAAAATAGTACTAAAATCAGAGATAAGAAAATTTGTTTCGTCGATTAAATAACACAGCATAGGTCAGAAGAAGGATTTAGAACGCCGGGAAAGGGATTCGAACCCCTGCACGCTTTCACGTAGCTGTTTTCGAGACAGCCGCCTTACCGCTTGGCTACCCCGGCATTTAATATTGGAAATCATCCATAATAAAACAAATTGGATTAAAATTATACTTTTGAGTTGATATCAAAAAGCTCATTTTGAAATCGCTCTTTTATCTGGTTTTTAGTTTTATTCCAATCATCATCAGTTATAGTGTCAGTAAAAATAGAATGGAATGCAGAAAAATCAGGTTCGTTCAACACAGAAGTAATTATTTGCCGCTCTGTTTCGGATAAAGGAAAGTAAGAAATAATTTTAAAAACAGATTCGTCAGAATTAAGTTTTATTTCAAAAATTTTATCCTCAACATCGTCAGGGAAGTTAAAAGACTTCAAGATAGTTATTGGAAACTAAAAAGGCATTAAATTAATTTCCACAGGGGGATAAAAATAAAATAAATGGAATTGGAACGAAAAACTAGATCGATATCAAAGGATAAAGACAAAATACCATAAAATAGTGAAGTAGTCATGGGATTAAATCTAAAAGACTTAGTCGTAAGAGAGAAAACAACGCTAGAAACATTTTCAAATAAAATAGTAGCAATAGATGCCTACAATGCAATTTACCAATTCCTGGCAAGCATAAGGGGTCCAGACGGATTACAGCTAACAGATGCCGAAGGAAGAATTACAAGCCACCTAAGCGGATTGCTGTATAGAAATGTCAATTTCTTGTCACTGGGAATAAAACCAGTCTATGTGTTTGATGGAAAGCCGCCATCCCTGAAAACAGCAGAAATTGAACGTAGAAAGCAAATCAAAAAAGATGCAACGATAAAATATGAAAAAGCAGTGTCCGAAGGAAACATGGAAGATGCAAGAAAGTATGCACAGCAAACTACCAGCATGAGAGATGGAATGGTAAAAGAATCAAAAGAATTTTTGACATTTTTTGGAATACCATATGTCGAAGCACCGTCAGAGGGAGAGGCAACGGCAGCGCATTTAACAAATACTGGACAAGCATATGCATCTGCAAGTCAAGATTACGATTCAGTTTTATGCGGCGCAAAAAGACTAGTAAGAAATTTCACAAGTAGTGGAAGACGTAAGATTCCAAACAGAAACACGTACATCGAAGTGCTTCCAGAAATTATTGAAACACAAAAAACTCTAGATTCGATAAAAATGACCAGAGAGGAATTGATAGATGTGGGAATACTAATCGGCACAGATTTCAACCCCAACGGATTTGAGAGAATAGGTCCAAAAACAGCAATGAAGTTAATTAAGCAGCACTCAAGGTTAGAAGACATTCCACAAATTCAAGAACAGCTAGAGGACATAGACTTTCAACAGATTAGAAAAATATTTCTGAATCCAGAAGTAGCAGAGGTAGATGAAATTGTCTTTAGTGAGGTAGATTACGACGGAATCATGAATTATCTGGTAAAAGAAAGAAGTTTTTCCGAAGATAGAATACAGTCAACATTAAACAGGTTAAAAAAAGCACTTGAGAAGAAAAGTCAAAATTTAGATCAGTGGTTTTAGAAATATTTCAATTTAATAAGCAGTAAATCTAATTTTAAAAAATGTCCCAAACAGAAGCAAGAAAAACATTGAAAGACGCACCGATAATGTGGAGAAGAATCAACTCAATAGGCATGATTTTAGATTGTAACTCAACATATGCTGCAAACTTAGGATATGCAAAATCAGAAATTCTAGGAAAACCGATATTTGAACACGTGCCAAAGGATTCATGGGGAATCATGAATGATTCTCTAAAAATATGGTTTGAAACAGGCAAAGTGACGGATAAAAAAATTACATTCGTAAGGCAAGATGAAACCACATTTTTAGGATTATTACAGGCTACAAGTCTTTACGATGAAAACAGGAACGTTCTTGGAAGCAACACAGTGATTTTTGATCTGACGCAAATGGAAGAGGAGAACATAAAAAAATATGAAACATTCTTCATAGAAACAAATCAAAGATTAGACAAAATAAAAGAAAAAGAATATGATCAAATGGATAAAAATTCAAAATCAGAATACGACGGATTAAAAGAAATGTTTCAAATGCTTTCTGAAATAGATTTAAAAAAATTGAAATAAAATACTAATTTTCTATCACAGTTTTTTGAATTTCAACCACGGCAGATGGATCATCCAATGTACTAACATCCCCAATTTTTTCACCGCTTGCGATGGATTTCAACAATCTTCGCATAATTTTTCCGCTACGAGTCTTTGGCAGTTTTGAAACAAAATAGATTTGTTTTGGAGTGGCAATGGGCCCAACATCAGTTCGAATTTTATTAAAAAGATTTTTTTCTAAAATATTTTTATCGGTTGTAACTCCATCCTTTAAAACAGCAAACACAACAATTGCCTCGCCTTTAATTTCATCAGGAATTCCACATACGGCAGATTCGGCTACGGCGCAATCAGATACAACACAACTTTCAAGTTCAGCAGTGCCGATTCTGTGTCCGGCTATTTTTAAAATATCGTCTGCACGTCCAAGTAACCACAGGTACCCGTCACCATCTTTCAGAGCATAATCACCAGGATAGTAGCAATCAGGGTATTTGGACCAATAGACATTTTTGTATTTTTCATCATCGCCCCACAGGGTTAGAAGCATGCCAGGCCATGGGTTTCGAATAACCAGATAGCCCTTAGTGTTTGTAGGAGCCTCTGAACCAAATTCATCGACTACAGAAACATCCACGCCGGGAATAGGAAGGGTTGCAGAACCAGGTTTTAGAGGAATTGTCTCCATTCCAGGCAGTGGGGAAATCATCATGCCTCCAGTTTCTGTTTGCCACCACGTGTCAATTATAGGGCATTTCTCTTTCCCAATAGTTTTGTAATACCATTTCCAGACTTCAGGGTTAATTGGCTCACCAACTGTTCCAAGTAAACGTAAAGAAGAAAGATCAAATGAGTTTGGAACATCATCACCAAATTTCATGAACATTCGAAGAGCAGTCGGAGTAGTGTAGAAGATAGTTGCTTTGTATTTTTCTAAAATATCCCACATTCGTGACACATCAGGAAAATCAGGTGCACCCTCATACATTATCTGAGTTGCACCATGAAGTAAAGGAGCATAAACTACATAGCTGTGTCCAGTCACCCAACCAATATCAGCAGTGCAAAAAAATACATCTGAATCTTTAATGTCAAATGCCCATTTGAAAGTGGAATGAAGATGGGTCAGATAACCACCTGTTCCATGTAGAACGCCCTTGGGTTTTCCAGTAGTTCCAGAAGTGTACAAAATGTAAAGAGGATGATCACTGGGCAATTTTTCAGCGTCACAAGAATTTGAAATGGTTTCCATCAAATCTTTCCACAGTTTGTCTTTTACAGAAAGAGAAATTTTGTTTTTTGTCCTTTCCAAAATAATGACATGTTTGACAAAGTCAAATCCCTTAACGGCATCATCGATTACTTCTTTAAGTTTAACAATTTTTCCTCTTCTGTAACCACCATCAGCTGTGATTACAACTTTAGATTTTGAATCATCAATCCTATCTTTGATTGATGCAGCACTAAATCCAGAAAAAATCACAGTGTGAATAGCGCCAATTCTCGCACATGCCAACATTGCAATAGGTAACTCTGGAACCATCGGAAGATAAATTGTAACTCGGTCTCCTTTTTTTACTCCAAGAGATTTTAAAACATTAGCAAATTTTTGAACTTCAGTGAATAAATCCCCATAAGTGTATGTTTTAGAATCACCATTTTCGCCTTCCCACAAAATAGCAGGTTTTTCACATTTAGTAGTTTGATGAATGTCAAGTGCATTGTATGAGGCATTAATGGTTCCTCCAACAAACCATTTAGCAAAAGGCGGATTCCAGTCAAGAGTCCTATCCCAAGTATCAAACCAGGTTAAATTATGAGCCTGTTCATCCCAAAAGGATACATAGTCAGAATCAGCTTTTTTGCGCATAGTGGCGTCATTGTTGCCTAATCCAACACCATATGTTTCAGACATCAAAAAGTGTATGAATTTAGATTTTTTTAAATGTTAAAAAACAAACTTGTAAATTTTGGCGAGTGTTGGAAAAAGTTAACGCCTAAAGTTTTTCACAACAACATACCCATCTTGAAACTATCTATGCATTTTTTCTGATTTTCAGTTCTTTTCAATACCGGAACATCTTTTGTAAAGTATTCTTCTAATACTCCCCTTACGATTAGTTCTAAAAACATCAAACTATTCTAATTTTTTATTCTATATTTTTAATCTGTATCTAAAAATTCAGCATGTCACTATTATGCAAATTCATTTCAACGATAACTGTCAACCAGTTGTGATGAGAAGAACGGGATTTATTTCACCCGTATGTTATTGTCTTCTCATCACTTCTATTCCAACTAAACTGAATCAACAACACTGAACTACTTTGTCAGATGGATTGGAAAATTTCTTCTAATCTTATTCTGATCTAAAATTATGCTTCGATGTGTTAATTTTATTCATGAACATAAAAGACGAAGACTACACTTACCAGTGTAGGTTAGTAATAAAAAATAAATCAAAAAAATTATTGTGCTTCCATTCTAGCTAACCAATCGTTATCGTTGTCATCTCTAGGGGTTTCCGCTTTCACTTGCTGTGGTGGTTCTGGAAATGCTATTGTGACTTCAGATTCAGTTGGTGGCTCCGGCATAGGGTGTACTTGAGCTTCAATTGGTTCTGAGTATGCTGCGATAGGTTCTGTTGGTGCTTCTGGAAGTATTGTCTGAACTACTTTTTGTGGTTCATCTATCTCCAGATATGAAACGGCTGATTCTTGGATATTTGTTTCTGTTGTGGATGTTATCTCTTGCACTTCCAATTCTAAATCAGTAATTCTGCTCTTTACATTTGAAATTTCAGATTGCTCATGTGTTATATGCTCAATTACCTCAGTTGTGCATGATTTCACAGTTTCAAATGTTGCATCAGAGATTTCATTACTCTTGAATTGTACTTTTGCATCAAACGATAACATTTTTGCAGACTTCATTTGCTCATCTAACTCAATCAATCTTACCTCAAGTTTAGCTTTGATTTGATATTCCATTTCATCTAAGGATACAAGTTTTGACTTGTATTTTTCATGAATGATTTCAGCGTCTGCTTTCATATCATCATTTTCTGAAACAATATCCATCAATGCTTTTAGACGACGTAGAGTTAGTTGTTTTTCACGAAGTAGTTTTTGTGAGTCAAGTCTCCATTTTGGAATGAAGATTACAGTTTCACCTTGGACTACAAGTTGCTCGTATTGGATTTGCTGTAATCCTTGAGAACCGCAATCAATACCGACGGATTGAATACTACCGTCAATTTCAGTGATTGTTCCTATGACTTTACCCATGAATGTTCCGTACATGTCTTTGACGTTTTTACCGATTATTTCGGTATCATTGTTTGTCATGGTAGTTACTAATCAGATTTGTATAACCCATAAAGTGTAAGTAATCTTTTTAGTTTTAGTGAGATTAAATTAACAAACTTTGGACAATGGGCTCAAGAGTAATTTTAAAATTCAGAGTTTTTCAGGAATAATTATGATTCAAAGAGAAGAACTTGAACAAATTCTTAATTTTGTCGCAAGCAGGTGGAGTAAAACAGTACAAGAGCCAGACAACAAGGCAATGGAAAGTCTGCCAAATGATTTTTGGATGAATTCAATTGGGGGCAAGACGGCAAAAGGAGGTCACTGGATTACAACAATTATGTACACTGAAAACGAATCAGACGCTGCAGGATTTAAAGAAGTTCTGCTAAGATGGCAGACCAAAGGCAACGATAAAAATAAAGAAAAAGGTCCCGATCTAATTCAGATTGGAAAAAAGAAATAGAGTATTAATAATTGTAAAATAAGTTATACGTATTGCCAGAATTTACAATTAAAGAAAGAAAAACATTATCAGATCATTTTTCAAATACCGAAGATAATGTGTTTGCAATCATCACTCCGCGTCAAGTTGATCGCGGGGCATTGATGTCAAGGTATAGCAGAACAGACAAAAGCATGAGAAAAATTTTTCTGGATGAATTTTTAAAAAATAAAAACAGGGGGGAGGAATTTTACGACAGAGTACTGCTAGAATACGGAGATGATTCGGTTGCAGAGCTTGGAGAAGCGCAAATTGCAATTGAGGGTTTGTCAAACATCGCAGTAAAAAAAATCGAAGACAGAAGAATAGGGCTGTCGTATTTAGAAAAATCTTCGCGGTATGTCACATGGAATAAAAAAGAAAATGGAAAATACAGATTTTACAGAGACGAGAAAATCATGAATTCAAAATTTGCAGACATGTATGAGGATAGCTGCAATTTTTCTTTTGATGTTTATTCTAAGAACATTGAACCGATGGTAAACTACATCAGAGAAAAATATCCGATTGAAAAATATAGTTTCAAGGATTCGACAGACGGAAAACAAAAACTATTCAATAAATTAAAAATAGAAGGGGACATAAAATCTGCAAATTTAATTTACAGGGGTTCAACCAAGGCAAAGGCATTGGACATTTTACGAGGTCTGCTGCCAGCGTCGACTTTGACGAATGTCGGGATTACAGGAAACGGAAGAGCGTTTGAGTATCTTTTGACGGTGTTGGGCTCATCAGAGCTGGATGAGGAGCAAAAATTAGCCTCAAAAATTAAAAAAGAACTAGAAACAACGATAAAATCATTTGTCAAAAGAGCAGATGACAAGTATGGAAAAGCATACCAGCAATACCTAAGGGATGTAAAAAATAAATCCAGAGCAATCACTCTAAAAGAAATTAAATCAACTCCAACCACAGGGGCAATAACAAAATTAACAGACCATGAATCAGAAAAACAGGCACTCGATAAAATTATCACTTCAATAATGTACGAGCAATCACCAAGTACGTCATATCAGAACATAATGCAGCAGGTTAAAAAAATACCCGCAGAGAGAAAAATTAAGATCATACAGGAATTTACAAAAATAAGATCAAACAGAAGACACAGGCCATCCCGTGCGTTTGAAAATACATACTACACATTTGATTTATGTAATAATTTTGGAATGTTCAGGGATCTGCACAGACACAGAGCACTTACGTTAGAAAGACAGATGCTAACAACTGATCACGGGTATCTTTTACCAAAAGAAATTAAGACGTTGGGACTTGAGAAGGATTTCAAAGAATGTATGAATAATACAAAATCTACTTTTGAAAAAATTAGGAAAAAAAATCCAGAGCAAGCTCAGTATGCAGTAAATTTTGCATACAACTATCCATACTTTATGAAATTAAATTTAAGAGAAGCATGTCATTTAATTGAATTAAGAACGATACCACAGGGACATGTGGATTATAGACGTGTTGCACAAGAGATGTACAAGCAGATTAACAAGGTTCATCCAAACTTGAGTAAAATTATGAAATTTGTAGATTTAAAAGAATATGATCTGGAAAGATTTGAAGCTGAGAAAAGAACGGAAGAAAAGAGAAAAAAATAGACAATATTCTAATAGCAATAAAACGGATAAAGAGCATGGCAGAAAAAATTGTAAAAGATCCACAAGAATGGAAAGAGCAGTTAACTCCAGATCAATATGAAATATGCATTAAACACGGAACTGAGCCGCCATTTTCAGGTAAATACAACGATAGCAAACTAGAAGGTTCTTTCAAATGCGTTTGTTGCGGGGAAGAATTATTTTCATCAAACGCAAAATTTGATTCAGGTTCAGGCTGGCCAAGTTTCTGGGAACCAGTGTCAGAGGACAACATCGAGTACGTATCAGATACGGAGTACGGAATGGTGAGAACAGAAGTCAATTGTAAGAATTGTGGTTCACATTTGGGGCACGTGTTTGATGACGGTCCAAAGCCTACAAATCAAAGATATTGCATAAATTCAATTTCACTAAAGCATGAAAAAGACGAATAGTCGCAAATGCAAAAAAAATCACCCTTTAACCCATTGTACCGTGTTGAAAAATATTTAATAAAACACAATTAAGGATAAGGAATCAAAGAGAAATAAAATGAACATCAAATATATGACAAAAAAGGGTAAAGAAATATGAAAATAATATTATGCGGTTTCGGGGTTGTAGCTCAAAGCCTAGTAAAATTATTTGAGTCAAGAAGAGATGAACTTTATGCCAAATACGGATTAAAACCAAGAGTAATTGCAGTGTTTGACAGCAAGGGTAGTGCAGTAGATCAGTCAGGATTAAAATTTAACAAACTTGTAGAAACAAAGAAAAAATACGGAAGTGTAAAAAATTATTCGAATAAAAATAACACGATGACAGGTGTTGAGATATTAAAAAATATTGAAGCTGATGTGTTAATTGAGACTACAGCTAGTAATTACAAAGACGCAGAGCCAGGAATGACCCACATAACAACAGCAATGAAAAA
>Ga0233433_10000444_pt1 | contig 45028 bp, 33 predicted proteins | sample SI_122_August201_5_FD_179868 | JGI IMG/M metagenome (GOLD analysis project Ga0233433, IMG submission 179868) | Seawater microbial communities from Saanich Inlet, British Columbia, Canada - SI_122_August2016_100_MG | ecosystem: Environmental > Aquatic > Marine > Inlet | place: Canada: British...
TATCGAGATGTTCTATAATCCAAAACGAAAGCATGGCAAGAATGGGATGCTGTCACCCATAGACTTCGAACGACAGCAAAACATGAAACTACGAAGTGTCTAGAAAATCAGGGGCGCATCATACTATAGTGGCAGGAGTGCCAGCAAAAATAATCAGATATCGGTCTGCCCGGGAATTGCCGTCCAAGCCCCATCATGAATAGCATTTCCAATGCCTTGTCTATGGTCCTAATAAAGTGTTTTAAAAATATATTTTCTTAGATAGGGTTGACCTTTGGCGCCGCCCACCTTTGTTGGACAACTTATACTGCGAAAAATATAATGATGGATCAGGTTAAACTGATCCAGATATTCGGAACTCCAAGAGAGTCTAATTTTCTAGAGGTAACTAAGGATCGTTATCGTTGAACAATCAACGCATATGCCGGGCAGGCATGGAACTTTTTGCATCATTCATTAGATTGGATGGTTTTTCATAAAGCCTCGCTGCGGCAAAAACCAGTAAAATCCCAAATGGAATGGTTATAAATAGCCATGGCAAGATAGGGTCAGAATAAATCAGCTCAATTCTGTTTTTTCCCGAAATGGGCAATAGAATGCCTTGAAATGCATGATTGGCCCTTATGATTTTTGTTTCCTGACCATTAACGAAGGCTTTCCATTTTGGATCGTAGTTGTTTGAAATTATGAGCATCCTGGGCCCTTGGGTTGTCGCCTGTACGGTCATCCGGTCCGGTTCATAGGTAAGGAATTCCAAAGGCGCGGGAATTTCAAGTTGGCTTTTCTCGCTGACGGGGAAATCACCTATTCCCTCGGCATCCTCTTTTGCCAGATAAGCCCTGTTCCCCAGATCCTTGATGGTAGCTTCTCCCAGTGATTCCAAAACTTCCTCGCGGGTTGAGAGAACAGTTATTTCCGATGCCAAATAAGCTCTCTGAAAATTATCTTTCATTTCATAAATGAAATAACGTACAGGTTCTCTTCTCCTGCCCACAGGGCCAATGCGCATCAATTCAAAGGAAGATATCATTCGATCCGTTATTTCCCAGGGCTTCAATGTCCAGGGCGAGTTGGAATCATACCATTCGCCATTATCAATTCTTACTGATGTGGCAAACTGGTTCATGCCGCTGATGATTCGGTTGGAGATAACGTATTTAATGTTTGCGGCTAGAAGGAGGGGGAGGTTCCAGTCCCTAACGCTGGGCTGTAGGTTATATTTAAATTCGGGGTGGGATTGATCGCGGACTTGCAGAAATAGCTCATAATTATAGGTTTCGAAAAATATTTTCTTTTTGGGATCCCTCATTAATTGCGGCGAAACCAGAAGTTTAAAATAATCCTTATAAAATCGATTATACAATGGCCCCCGGCCACCGGTATATTCCAGACCGTAAGTTTCTGCAATGGAAGGTCGGTTGCCTATCATGGCAACACGAAGAGGACTGGACTTGGCCTTGTCGGCTATTTCCCTAAAAACCGAATGGCTCTCAAAATGTCTCTTGTAAATTTTGTTTTCCATTGCAACAAAGCGTAGAAATTTGGAAATGCCTAGCATTCCGATGAGCATAATTAATATCAAAACCCAAGTGGTGTTCCGGGTAATTTTTCTTGTAGAAGAAGATGTCGTGATCGCTAAAAAGGTTGAATTCACATAAAGAAAAATACCCAATGCAACCAAGGCATTCAAAATTTTGAATGCGGGTGTAATTTGTGCATTGATGCCATAGAAACTTTCCAGATTATAAAGATAAATCAGTGACCCAATCACCAAACTCATACAAATGTAACGAATTTTTTTTGGTTGTTGGCCCAGAGTTTTAATTACTGCTACCCCATAAAGGGTCATGGCAAATGGAACGAGGTAAATTGAAAGACGAGTTTCCATTTTTTCCAGGAAAGTTCCTGCGTACAATCCGGCTAAATCCGACCCGCTGATTCCCGCTATGATTATAAAGAAGGCTAATAGGTAAGCGAATCTGCGCACTTCCCGTGAAATGATTATTAGCGGAATGCTGGCAATCAAAACGGGAAATATCAGGGCTCGGATGGAAATTTGAGTAAATATGGTATGCCAGGTATATTCCAGAAAATTATAAAAATACTTTGCCGCAGGAATAGAAAGGTTAACAGCTTCGGGATACAAACGATGTTGAAAGGGAATGAAGTCTAAAAGGGTGTGGACCGATGGAATATAAAACAAGCTGTAGCCGACCCAATATAAACAAAATTGAAGGAGCCATTGTTTCCTGGAGGCTTTCTGTAATGGCGTGAAGAAAAAAATCAGGACAAGATGAAGAACGGGAAAAGCTATTGTAAGGGTTGGATAAGACCACCATGCAAATAGTATTAACCAAAAGAAGCGTGATGCGAGAGCAGGCCCGGTGGATGCGTTTGACGAGCCGTGAAGACATAAAAAGAAAAATGGAAACACAAAAACAAAAGGAACAAAAGGAAGGCTTGATATTTGGAGTTGGCTGTTAAGAGCAAATAACAATCCTCCGAAAAGAGCGAATTGTTGTGGAGTATCTGTGAACTCCCGGATAAATCGATGCATGCCATAACCGGCAAGGGCCATCAGAAGGATGACCAGAAAATGGTTTATTAGCCAGAGGGGGAATATTATGGAAAGCAAAACCAGAATATGAAACGGGCCAAAATGATAAGCAAATGAGGGCATGCCTCCAGCCATGTTTGGATTCCAGGAAAAGAATCCGTGCTTGAGAATTAAATTTCCTAATCCAAAATAACGTCCAAATTCAGCATCGAAGCTATCATGTATCCTGATTGGAGCGTAAGGACCCAGGATGACCTTGTCCAAATGGAAAAGCATGGCAAACAGAAGAAAAAAAACGACAATCTGCTTTGTGGTCAAACGATGTTCAGGGTAGGGGGTCATTGAGAGAAGTGAAAACTAATTAGTGGCTAATCCGAGACGCTTTTAAATTTTTTTTTGAGGAAGGCTGTTCGCTCAAACCTAGCACTCATGATACGATAAATTAATAAGTATTTCAATGTGAGGAGGATCAGGTTCTTAGGCTTACTGGTTGAGAAATGAAAGACTTTCTAGCTTGGCTGAATATTATGACTCTGTTGCCTTCCAAATATAAAATTTGTTTATATTCAATAGGATAGCAAGTAACCCTCGGGTCATTATTATTGCTCTTTTTGGGGTAAGCATATACACTTTGGGTTGCGGATCTTTCGTTTTTTTTCTATCTTTGATGCGGGAAAGTTGATTTTGGTTTTTCGGCCAAAGTGAAAAATGCAAGCTGGTAGCCAGTACTTTATCATAAAAAACTTCTAGCAAATTGGAAGGGATGACTGTGTCCAAAATTGTATTTGTAGATTTAGCCACTAATTTTTATGACAAACATGCAGTATATTCACTATCTGCTCTTTTGACTTCAAAGGGTCATCAAGTTGAATATATTCCAAATAGTCCTTTTAAGAAAATTATTAAAAGGTTGGAAGCAATTAAACCCGAACTGCTTCTTTATTCATCTTTTACGCCAGACATTCCCAAATATGCTGAGTTGGACAGGCTTATTAAAGAAAGATTAAGTGTTACTTCGCTCATTGGTGGTCATGGCCCTACCTATGACCCTGATCAGGTTGCAACTACAACAATCGATGCCCTTTGCATGGGCGAGGGAGAAGCCGCCTTAGTTGAATACGTGGACAATGGTTTTTCAGGGGCTAAAAATATAGTTAATAGGCTTGATATAACGCCTGATCGTTGCAATACCTCTGACTATTATGCCTTTATGAATTTGGACGATTTGCCTTTGCCAAAAAGAGATATTGTTTACGAACGCGATAGCGTTCTTAGAAACCAGCCGTCCAAACAGTTTATGGCGGGGCGAGGTTGTCCTTATAGATGTGCATATTGCCACAATCATGCCTTCAACGAAAAGTTTGCTGATAGCGGGGATGTGATTCGGTATAAAAGCGTGGATTATCTGATCGAAGAAATTAAATGGGTTAAAGATCGATACCCCCTTAAAACGGTAGTTTTTCAGGATGACGTGTTTATCCTAAAAAAAAGCTGGCTGATGGAATTTTGCGAGAAATTTCCGAGGGAGATCGGCGTAGGTTTTACTTGCAATGTGAAAGCAGAAATAACCGTTGATGAAGATATCGTAAAAGCTTTGAAAGAGGGTAACTGTGTTGGGGCTAACTGGAGTATAGAATCTGGAAATGATTTTTTTAGAAATGAGTTGCTTAAGCGTAATATGAGCAGATCCCAAATTTTACGTTGCTCAGAAATGTTGAACAAATACCAAATACCAAACCGAATTGGCAATGTAATTGGGATTCCGGGAGAAAAATTTTCAAACTTACGGGAAACGATTGAGCTGAACATTAAGGCTAAACCTACTTTGGCTCTTGCAAATATTTTTGTTCCTTACCCAGGGCTTGAACTAACGGATTATGCGCTAAAAAACGGTTTTGTCGACAGAAAAGATATCAAATACCTTCCTGATACTTTTTTTCAAAGATCAATTTTAAAATTTAGCCCGGACGAAAACTTACGGATTCAAAAAATTTTATTCCTTTTCCCATTCTTGGTGCGTTATCCTGTAGCTTACTTTAATGAAAGTAGTTTTAAATTCCTTTTAACTCTTCCCAGATGGCTTCTCCGTTTAGCATATGAGCCTTTATATATCTTCAAAATGGCAAAACTTTACAAGGTTTGGACATCCTTTGGAATGATCGCGTCCATGTGTCGCCGTTATTTCTCCAGATCGGGATTTTCCGGTAAAAATGATAGCAATATGGAGCAAGGCCATACAAGCCCAAAGGAAAAAAACTGCCCGTATCCGAGAGTGGGGCAACATCAGCTCACTGAGTCAAGCCTATTTTCAATCTGCTGGCTCCAAAAAGTGACTTGGGAGGTTGCTATTTTGGCCGGTACTTTTTAGAAAAATACTCCAAAATTACCTGGCTCATATAAGCTCCTCCCCAACGGAAGATTTGTAATTTTCTAACCCCGTAAATGCGGGGAGGTTCATCGGCGGGTATTTCGCCAATTTTTAATTTCATTTTTGCCGCGCGCACCGATAAAAGTGGTTCTATTCCTAGTACTGTCTGAAATAGTTTTTCTGGTTTATAACTTTCTTCTTTATCCAGATCCAGATCGTAATAAAAACGGGTTCGATAAGCTCTATATATTCCCATACAATCTGTATAAGGAAACCCGTGAAGGAGTCCGGTTACAACATTGAATATTTTGTTTCCGAAAGCTGTTATGAGGTCATCATCATCACTTTTAGCATCGTCTTTATAACGTGAGGCGACAACCATATCATAGCCCTTATGCATTTCCTCTATGAGCTTGGGGATAAAATCGGGGATGCAATTTCCGTCCGGGCTGAAGGTAATAACGATATCCCCTCTGATCTTTTCGAAGCCCTCATTATAAGCATGTCTAAGTCCCTTTTTGGTTTGAACATGGATTTCATAACCTTGGGACTTTGCATATTCAACGGTACCATCATTGGAATTCCCGTCTACAATCAGAATCTGGTCTACCCAGGATCTATCGATCTTCGGCATGATAGCCTTCAAGCCGTCGATCTCATTGATCGTGGGTATGAATAATGTCGTTGTGAGTTTAGTCACAGATTATTTTTCATTATGTAAACAGGTTATCAATTTTGGGTGATCGAGAGGATTGTGCGCACTCTGGTTAAAAAAATACGAAGCCAGCATTAAATTGTTTTAGGTTTGGGAAAATCGGCAGGAATTGCACATCATTATAAGATGGTTAGTTTCGACTATCGCAAGTTATTCATGGGCTTGCCAAAGAACCCCCCTCCCCAAAAAAGCAGAAATACTCGACGGATACTATCATCAATTCATGGAGATTTCTAGCAAATTAAGCAAGGTCAAGAGACTGTTTTTTGTTGATGCCAAGGGCTTTGTCAGACTTTTTTCTTAAGAGCAGATTGATCCTTTGCGAGGTATTTAGAGGAGCGAACAGAGTGGCAACCCCAGATCAAGTTTTTCCCAATTTATCCAAATTGTTAGATCATCTTCAGTTATACCTTCCCGACCATTTCTCTGATCACGGTCGCGATCCGTTGTGCATTAGGGTAATAAAATTGTTCCAGATTAAAACCGGCGGGTGTAGGAATATCAGGTAAGCCCATACGTCTGACGGGACCTTTAAGAAATGAAAAACCTTTTTCTGCTACTAGACAACCAATTTCTGCACATACTCCTCCCATTTGCCATCCTGAATCCACGACCAGAATTTTTCCTGTCTTTTGAACAGACTCGAGAATAATATCCTCATCCAATGGTTTGAGTGTTCGCAGGTCGATGACATCGGCGGTAATTCCCGTTTCCGCCAGTTCGTCAACAGCTTGGGTTGCCAACTCTATAGAATGTGAAGTTCCTGCGATGGTAAGGTCATTCCCTTTTCGACGATAAACACCTTTACCGAGGGAAACTTCGTACATCCCTTCCGGGACCACACCTTTATTGCGCATGCACCATCGGTGTTCAAAAATAAGGACCGGGTTGTTATCAGCAATTGCCGCCAACAGAAGTCCCTTGGCGTCATAGGGAGTACTGGGCATAACGATTTTAAGTCCGGGCACTCCCAAAAGAAGCCCTTGTATTGCTTGGGAATGTTGCGCCCCGGAACCCCAGCCGCGCCCGATAGCTGCCCAAGCGACGAGGGGAACATTTGTTTCTCCGTTATCCATGTAATGGACCTTGCTGGCATGGGTAACAATTTGGTTGAAGGCAAGAAGCAGAAAGTCAGGACGGTTATGCAGATAAACTGGCCGGATTCCATTCATCGCCGCACCGGTACAAATTCCAAATAATCCCTCTTCAGAAAGAGGCGTATCGAATACCCGTTCTGTTCCGAAATTTTTATATAGGTCCGTTGTGACCCCGAACATGCCTTTGGGGTCGTTCACCCCCTGCCCTAAGACAATCACGTTAGGATCCAACCCTAAAGCCAGAGCCAGAGCCTCGTTCAATGCATCCACATAGGAAAGCACCCTGCCTTCCAGCGGAATGGGGAGTTGGTTGGATTTTGACGCGATTAAAGCTTCAGCCCAGGGCATAAAAATCTACTATTTAAAAGTTATTGGCTATAAACGTGAGTATAAAGATCTTTTTCTTCCGGATTGGGACTGGAAATCGCAAACTCGAATGCTTCTTTGATTTCTTCCATGATTTCTTTGTCAGCCAAATCTCTTTCAGCCTCACTATAAAGATTCATTTTTATCAAGTAGTCATAAAAACCATTTACGGGGCAGTGCTGCTCCCAATGGCGAACTTCTTCTGGGTCGCGATATCCGGATGCACTATCATCACCGGCTCCCCCATGTCCGCGCCATCGGTATGTTAACGCCTCAATAAATGTTGGTCCATCACCCCTGCGTGCTCTGGCAACTGCTTCTTGCGTGGCTTCATAGACATCCATGACAACGGTTCCATCTACCTGCACACTCGGAAGGCCAAACCCTTCTGCCTTCCTGTAAATTTCAACATTCGGTGGCTGGCGCACCTCCAATGGGGAGCACACTGAAAAAAAGTTATTCTCGCAAAAGAAAATAACAGGAAGCTTTTTTAGAACGGCAAAATTAACTGCTTCCCAGCAAGCACCCTCCTCGGTAGCAGCATCTCCCAAATAGGCCACAACGACCCGATCCTGGCGTTTTAACTGGAAGCTCAATGCCGCACCGGTGGCAATAGGAACCGCTCCAGCAACAATGGCCGATGAGCCTGCCATTCCAACACTCTTATCCAAAAGATGCATGGAACCTCCACGAGAACCCGCACAACCATTAGCCCGGCAATACAACTCTGACAGCATTTTCTTGAGACTCCCTCCTTTTGCGAGATAATGCCCATGTGTCCGGTGACTGCAATAAATCAGGTCTTCTTTTTTTAAAGCCGAACAACTGCCCACTGAAACTGCCTCATGGCCCATTACAAGGTGAATAGGCGTTTTCATTTCGTCTTCGTGGTAACGGCTTTCTATAACTTCCTCGATCCTGCGAATTCGAAGCATGTCGCGGTACAACACAACCAACAACTCTTTACTCATGCCAGAGTCTTGATTTTTGCGGGACTGATACCCTTTTCCGTTATATTTATGTTTAACCGTCAATTTTTAAATCCTTAACAATCTGGTTCATCAACCTGGGTGTCACAATATCCCGATTTACGCATTGCCCACTTCATCCCGGTGCCTTCTTTTAAGTTTCACACCCATCAAGTTCTGGATGTGATCGACCACAGACGGCCCAAATTTTTCTCGGATCATTCCTAAAAAAGATGAATCACTGAAATACTTTTCAAAGGCCTTGTCACGAAAATCCAGGATATCCTGTCCACTCAGGGTATCTGTTGGCAGAGGCAGAGAATCGTATCCATGCTGAGAATATCCTATCCACCCTGGTCCTCCGGTGTCATCTGGGAGGGGCAGATTCATTGATTTTGCCCTTTCGTATAGTGGAGACCCTGGGTAAGCCATAGCGCAATAGAAATTAGCCCATTCCGCATTTATTTCCAAGGACATATCTAAAGTCTCCTGCATGCTTTGGGTTGTGTCATCGGGCAGGCCAAATATATAATTGGCAATAATATAAATCCCGTGCTCCTTGATTTTGTTTGTAGCCTTGACAATATCCAGATCATTAAACCGTCCTTTTTCCACCCCATTCCTGACGTATTTGCTGCCAGACTCTACCCCCAGAGCCAACCAGTTAAAACCCGCCCGCTTTAATTTTTCCAGATAACGATCCTTTACCGTATCAATTCGCGCATATGCCCAGATATTCAGGTCATAGCCTCGTTCAATAATCAGGTCGCAGATACCCATTACATGTTGCTCGTTGAGGACAAACATTTCATCCGGTATTTTTATATTCTTCACAGAATACTTGTTCACCAAAAGGTCAATCTGATCCACGATCACTTCTGGAGACCAATAGCGGATACCCGCACCCCCAAAAGGAGTATTGATACAACAAAAGGAGCATTTATACGGACATCCCAAGCTTGTTTGCAGGGAAGCATAGGGCGCTCTCTGTTCTATGTGGTCAAAACAATGCCAGTTGTGAGCTCGATAAAGGTTCATATCAAGCAGGTCCCAGGCTTGCCCGGGAATATCTCGGTCAAGATGCTCTAGATTATCGGCGTTAGGGTTCGAACAGACAGCTCTCTCGTTCCAATACCACAAACCTGGAATACTACTGAATTGATTACTCCCAACCTTTAAAGTTTCGACCAACTTCAAAACGGTTTCTGGGCCTTCTCCAGAGCACACAAATTTATAAGGCTCCTCTCTTAAAGTTCGTTCGGGAAGGGCCGAGGCATGAGTACCCATGACCAGAGTATTTACTTGCGGTACCCTATCATGAACGCGCTGACAAACTTCTCTGCCTGCCGGCATACATTGAGTAGATGCAGAAGGCTGGTGACCATAAATGACGAAAACCGTTAACATCGCATTCACATCAGAAATTTTATCTGCGGTGGCTTCAAACCCGATCGATTCTGCCTCGGCATCCAGAATTTCAACTGAAATGCCCTTTTGGCGCAAAAATACGGCCAGCAAGCTCGACCACACAGGAGGCTCTATTCCCGCGAGCTCTTCTCCAAGGCCTTGAAAAACTTTATCTCTGCTTGGAGGAGTCACGAGGAGAACATCAGGTTCTTGTGTCATAGTTTTTAAAAAAGAAAAGATTAGGCTGATGAGGTAAAGCGTTTTAAGGGGGAAACCCACAGCTCGAACTTAAAAGCCCGGGCAAAGCCCCAAACGGAGGAAAACTAACGGTCAAGCTGGGTAAATTATAACTTTTCCTACCCCCTAGTTCAATAATGGCAAGTTAATTATGGAGCTGTTGCGCGGTCTGATTACGCATCTGACCTTTTGACTTCATGGGTGGATCCTAGCGACTTTCATTAAATCTGCAAAACGATAATCGAGTGCAAACCTTTCTTTGTGAATAATAGCCTAGGTTAGCGTTTTGAAAACATTTCTTCTGCTGAATTGACAGAAAATGTAGAGAGCAGCTAAAACTCTTTCAGATTTAAAGTCTTTTTAGCGAATAATGTGGCTAATCAAGGTGAGCTATGTTTCATAAAAGTCTCATATAGTTGTTTAACGTCAATTTCTTCCCCTTTCAAAACTTTTCCATCAATGATAATGGAATTACCTTTTTGAAGTCGAGTAGCGGGGGCCGAACCGGCGAAGGTAATGTTACTCGCCTCAATACTTGCAGAACCAAATTCCGGTTTTTTGATATATGCCATCATTCCGGCAACTTTGCTCAGCTTTATGGTGGAACTGGAAATATCAAGAAACGAACCATCTTTGCTGGTCGCACCGGTCCCTGCATGTTCTATGGTAATGTTGGTGGCTCTCATCCGGCTCTTTTCTCCAACTGAAAGTGCCTTGTCGATTATGTTATGAAAGCTAACGCTATTTGCTGTTACATTGCTAAAACTAAGATCTAAACCATCTCCCCCCCCTTTTATGCCAATATTTTTAAACGTACTATTTTCGATTTTACCTTCTGCATAATCTACGTCGAAACCATCAGACAAAGTATCGCGAAATTCAATGTTAGCTAAATGGAACTTTGAATGAATGATGTTTAAAGCATCTTCTGCTCGATTTCCTTGGAAAATGCAATGCTTCATGTTTGCATGGCTTCGATAAAAGGTGACGCCTCCCGTGGGCTCCCAGCCTTTATGCTTGATGCCGGCTGTATTCAGAACTGTTACATAAGACCATTCAGAGGTCTTTTTGGATGCAAATACCGATACACCCTGCCAAAGGGCATCGCCGCCTTTTCCACCTAGCCCTTTTAATAAAATTGGGGCATTTTCTGTGCCTTCGAAAACCAAAGGACCGTGAGCAATTATTCCCCCTGCAGATTCGAATTCCAAGGTGGTTCCGGGCGAGATAGTCAGACTGAAGTCAACGGGTAAGACCAGCAAATCTTTGATTGTCCACTGGCCTTTTTTTATGTGCAAAGCGCGTTCTTTTTGATTTAATGCGAGAAAAGGATACTTGGTCAATTGTTCCTTTAAATGGGGAGCGGGGAATGGATTTTTTTTCAAAATTGGATGATATTTTTCTGCAAGACTTTTATAAAGGCGTTTTTCCCCCTGCACGTTTGCTGTTACCTGCAATGAAAAACTGTTCTGATTTTTTAAAGGTTTATAAAAAAGCCTTAGAGTTGTTAGCGCTCCTTTATAAGGGGAAGGAGGTATGCTTATGGGGAATTTAACATTTGGAATTGGTTCGAACGGCAAACTGTTACCATCGTTCATTGGGATCCATTTTACGGACTGCACTTCTACTTCATGGCCGATCAAATTCTCAAGCTCAAGAAGTGAAGCATCTTGATTCTGAATGTTATAGGCTTGGAGAATAGCGGGGAAACTCTTGGAACTGTCTCGAGGGTTGTTAATTATTTTTAGCAATTCCTCCTCATTGTCACTCGCCTTAAGCAAGTTGCCAGCACGTTTTATCATTGATTCCCATGGAAACTCTGATAATAAAAAGGCTTCTTTTTTTAATACGGGTAAATATTTTTTTTCGACATCTTTCAGTTTAGTAATTAACCCGCCTTCCAAAACATCTCTAGCCAGACCCCGAAGAGCTTTAACATAAGCAGAAAAAATTTCTGGAGAACTTAGGATGGCTCTGTTGCTATCATAGCCTCCTATTATAATTTCGCCAGCCGACAACCGGCCTCTTCTCCCATCCGGGGAAACCACTGCAAGTGAAATGCTGGCATCATATCCGATGGGCTCAATTTTCATAGTAATGGGGTTCAAGTATAGAACAAGGTTTGCCCATGCAGTGGAATGCATCGCACCCCATAACTCGGCAACCGCAAGAAAACTGCCCATCTTTTCAATATCAAAAACTTCAGAGGCCGAAAGTTCTTTTTTCTGGAAAGCACGTAGCAGTCCAGTGGCAATAGCTAAATCCTGGGAAAGTTTTTTTGACTTTGCTATGCGGGAAGATCGAAAAGCATCGATGGGAGCCTTTGAATAATTATAGTAAGGCAGACCATGTAGTGCCTCCTTGCGTTCGTTTTCCAGGCTTAATTGGGACCACATTGCGGCGTCACTAAATTTGACGATTACTCCTTCAGGTCTCCCGCTATTTTCAAGAAGTTCCTTGGAAAAGTGTTCTTCTATGGCCATGACACCAATATCATTTCCGTTGATGATTACATTGACAAAGAAATATCGAGGAGCCAATACCCCTACATGCCGCAATGTTTCGCCAAAAAGTATTTCCCCGTGAAAGGCTCGAACCCAAGGTGCTTGAATTGAAAACCTTCTTAATCCAAAAACGTGGTCCTTCCCTTTGACATGAACACGATAAGACCACTTGTCTTCCTGTAAATGATCTGTGGCGTCTCCTTTTAGCCTTAACTTTACATTTATAGTCCTATTGCCGTGACGGATAGATGCTGGAACGTAGTCGTCTTCTCCTTTGACAAGCAAACCCTTTTCCATAGCGGCATTCCGGATTTTATAAATTTTTTGTAAGTGTTTAAACTTTATGTCAATGATGATCTCAGGAATATTATGAAGCCCAGCAAATGGCAGGATATTGGTTGGTGCCAATAATAATGCTTTAATTGGCCCTACACTGGTTGTTGTTGTCCAGTATCCCTTCCTGTGCGCCCAACCCGATAAAGGCGAAGTAAATGGACTCCAACTATTACCCTTTTCCTGAAGTTTAATAGCTACGGCATAAGTAATAAGACTTGTAATTGTGCAGGCAGATAAAAGTACTACCAGTAGCCAGGTGGAGGATTTCGTTTTAGGAGATTTTGGGCCGTTTGTTGGGGTTTTGGCAGGAATAGCCAAGCTCTTAATTTTCATGGCGAATTATAGCAGAACCACATTATCGCTTCTCAATAGTGTGAGCTTTTTTGTTTAATCACTTTTGGTGCAGAAAATAATTATACAAGAGAGGATACACCGGCATCTCTATCAGACTGTACAACAGAAGTTTATATAACTCAATACCCTCGCTGCACGGAAACTGACCACCTCCATGACCGCTTTAGATGTGAAGGGCACGCTGGAAGAAGCGTTAAACAACGTGACTCCGATTGATACTTGCTTTGGTCGTTATCGCGGGGAATCTTAACCAAAAGGGACCGGGTCAAACATAAAAACCTCGCATTGAGAAAAAACCAAATCCCCAAAACCAGGGTCGGTCAACTTTCAGTCTTTGGAGAATATCGAACAGCTCACCTTGGTGGTGTTGTACGTTGTAAGCTTTTTCTCTTTTTTTACTCCTTTTCCCATGGTAGTTTACAGGGGTATTGATTGGTTGTCCGACCAACTGAGAAGCCTTCCAGGAAATTTGGCTAAATAAGACCTTGATAGTTATAAGCCAACCTCAAAGAAATCCGAGACCTTAATAATGAAAATATTAGTCACTGGTGGAGCGGGTTATATCGGCTCCATTCTTGTCCCTCAATTACTTTCCCAAGGGCATGAAGTTATTGTTGTAGATAATTTTATGTATCATCAATCCGCACTATTAAATTGTTGTCATGACAGCAATTTGAGGATTATCAATGGGGATGCCAGGAATGAAGAAACTCTCGCCGGGCCTTTAAAAACTGTTGAGGCAATTCTTCCATTAGCCTGTTTGACGGGGGCCCCGATATGCGCAAAAGATCCTTTGACGGCAAAGTCCACTAACTTTGAGGCGATTGAGACCTTGTTGAAAATGAGGAATAAAAACCAATGGATCATTTTTCCAACCACTAACAGCGGTTATGGAGTTGGAGAGAAGGGAAAGTTTTGTGCTGAAGATACCCCTTTAAACCCAGTTTCATTGTATGGAAAGCTTAAGGTGAAAATTGAAAAAATACTGTTGAAAGAATCAAATGCAATTACCCTGAGATTTGCCACGGTTTTTGGTGTCAGCCCGAGGATGAGACTGGACCTGCTGGTAAATGATTTCACCTACCGTGCCTTGAACGATCGTTATCTGGTTCTTTTTGAAGCAAGTTTCAAAAGAAACTATCTTCATGTTCGGGATGCCGCCGCCGCATTCATTTTTTGCCTTGAAAATTTTGATTCGATGAAAGGCGAACCCTATAATGTTGGATTAAGTGATGCTAACCTCAGTAAATTAGAGCTATGCCAGAAAATCCAGAAGCTTATACCCAACTTTTATTTCACCGAGTCCCCAATAGGAGAGGATATAGATAAAAGGGATTATATTGTCAGCAATGAAAAGATAGAAAGAAAGGGATTTAGAGCAAAAACTTCTCTTGAAAAAGGAATTGAAGAATTAATCAAAGGTTACCAGGTAATAAAGAGAAATCAATATTCAAATATTTGATACTAAAATATGCAACAACTTGTTTGTATAGACCCCCAAGGCGAAAATAAAGCATGATTATAACTAAAACCCCCTTCAGAATTTCATTCTTTGGTGGCGGGACAGATTACCCAGCATGGTTCAATGAAAACAAAGGCTCCGTATTGGGTAGCACAATTGACAAATACTGTTATATAAGTTGCCGTTGCCTCCCGCCATTTTTTGAACATAAACACCGAATTGTTTATTCAAAAGTAGAAACCGTGAAAACCACTTCCGAGATCCAACATCCCGCAGTGCGGGCAATATTGGAATATATGGGTATTAATAACGGAATGGAGATTCACCATGATGGCGACCTTCCAGCAAGGACTGGTTTGGGGTCCAGCTCATCTTTCACTGTAGGCTTATTGCATGCACTCTATGCCATGAAAGGAGAAATGCCATCAAAAAGACGTTTAGCTTCAGAAGCGATTCATATAGAAAAAAACATCCTCAAGGAAAGTGTCGGATTGCAAGACCAGGTATTTGCTTCAGTAGGTGGATTTAAAAAGATAGATTTTCTTGATGAAACTACATTCCATGAGATTCCTATTACCATTGCTAATGAAAGGTTTGGCGAATTGAGGGACCACTTAATGCTGTTTTTCACAGGCATTTCTAGATTCGCTTCAAATATCGCCGAAAAGAAAATTAAAAACATACCCAATAGGAAAAAAGAACTCACTCTCATGTGCGAAATGGTTGAAGAGGGTATTTCCATTTTAACCAGCGACACCAATCTCTGCGAATTCGGACAACTGCTCCATGAGTCTTGGAAGCTTAAGCGGAGCTTAAGTGACAGCATAACCACGCCATTTATCGATGATATTTATGCCTCAGCTATGGATGCGGGAGCAATCGGAGGCAAATTACTGGGAGCCGGTGGTGGCGGGTTTATGCTGATTTTCGCCAAGCCTCAGGACCAGCCCAAGATCAAGAAACGATTGAGAAAATTTTTATCTGTTCCCTTCGAGTTTGAGGGGCTTGGTAGCCAAGTAATCGTTTTCCAACCAGATGCTCTCGACATAAAGTATCCTAATCATGGCTCTCTCCAGCAAAGCGAATGATATTGATGTTGTGATTTTGTGCGGAGGGCTGGGAACACGGTTAAGCCCTTTCGTAAAAAACCAACCTAAAGCCATGGTTGAAATTGGCGGTCGGCCCTTTCTTGACATCTTGATCGAATATGTCGCGTCTTTTGGGCACAGAAGATTTATTTTATGCACGGGACATAAAAGCGGATATATTGAAAATTATTACAAAAACAAAAAAAAATCACTTGAATATGTTTTTTCAGTTGAACAAAATCCCATGGGAACCGCAGGTGCCCTTAAAAATGCAGAGCCCTTGATAAAAAGCAATCCGTTTTTGGGTTTTAATGGTGATTCTTTTTGTGCCGTGGATTTAAAAAAATTATTAGACTTCCACATCCCTAGAAAATTAATTGCCTCCATTGCCGTGACACCAACGCAAAAGCAAGATGATTACGGCTCTGTTCAGATAAACGAAAACAATGAAATTATTAAGTTCAATGAGAAAAACCCTTCCAAAACCTCCACGCTTGTAAATGCTGGAATATATGTGTTTGATAAAAAAGTTTTTCGACATATGCCTTCAGGAAAGAACTCATCCTTGGAGCATGATATTTTCCCCGGTCTGGTAAAAGAAGGGATCTCTGGGTTTCATACTCGCCAACCTTTATTTGATATTGGCACCCCTGAGAGACTGGAATTTGCAAAAGCCAATTTATTAAAATTTATTTAGTGCGCAATATGCATCTAAACTGGCCTTTAATGGACAACAATATCCCAAGAGAAGATTTGGATGCTGTTATTGAGTTTTTAAAGGGGGAGCCTATTCTTACTCAATCCGAAAATGTAAAAGCATTTGAGGAAGAATGGTCAGAATGGTTAGGGGTAAAACATAGTGTATTCGTAAACTCAGGCTCGTCAGCCAATTTAATTGCCCTTTCAGCCCTAAAGCAAACTTCGGGCCTGGGGGAGATTATAGTTCCTACCTTAACCTGGGTTTCAGACATTGCCTCAGTTCTCCAAGTTGGATATACACCTGTCTTTGTGGATATCAATCCAAGAAACCTCTGTATGAATGACCATGAAGTTATAAAAAAAATCAATAAAAATACAAGGGGAGTCTTTATAACTTATGTCCAAGGGTTTAACGGATTAACAGAAAATTTACTGCATGTTTTAAATAAAAAACGCATCCCTTTGATTGAAGACGTTTGCGAATCACATGGCGCTACATTTAAAGGAGATAGGTTGGGTTCTTTTGGCTTGATGTCAAATTTTTCTTTTTATTTTGCTCACCACATGACCACCGTTGAAGGCGGAATGGTTAGTACAAATGATAATGATTTATATCAACTATGCAGAATGTTCCGCTCACACGGAATGGTGAGAGAGTCGAATGACGAAGAAGTGAAAAAAAAATATTTAAAGGAAAACCCAGAACTTAATCCGGAGTTCATTTTTGCTTTTCCCGCATACAACATGCGAAACAATGAAATTGGGGCAGTTTTTGGCAGAAACCAATTAAGAAGACTGGACGAAAACAATCAAAAGCGGCGGAAAAACTTCGAATTATTTCTCGATAACCTGAGCCCAGACAAGTATAGAACTGATTTTGACTTGGAAGGTAGCTGCAATTATGCTTTTAATCTGGTAATAAAAAAGCAGGACTTTAAATTTTGCGAACGGGTTATGCGAAAATTAAGAGAGGTTGGGGTTGAGTTTCGAAGAGGAAGTGCTGGAGGCGGCAATCAATTAAGGCAACCCTATTTAAAAAAATTGGTTGGGGCCGAAGAGCATAAAAAATATCCCGAGGTTGAGCACATTCATTTTTTTGGTTTCTATATTGGCAATTACCCGAATTTATCAGAGGAAAAAATATTTTCTCTATGTGATGCTTTAAATGCTGTTGAGTGAAAGCCAATAAAATTATTTTTTGCTTTTTCATGTTTGAGTTAATGTGAAAATCTTTAAATTGGGCCCCTCTAAAAACACTAGAATATGAAAAAAATTTCCAAAATATATGTCGCTGGCCATACCGGCCTTATAGGATCCTCTATCAAAAGAAAACTGAAAGAATTATCTTATACGCAGATCATTACTAAAACCCATAGGGGATTGGACCTTACTTCCAAGAAAAAGGTGGACCGGTTTTTTTCCAAAGAAAAGCCTGAATTTGTTTTTCTAGCGGCAGCTAAAACAGGGGGCATACAGGCAAACAATGCCTATCCCGCCGACTTTATTTATCAAAATCTAATGATTCAATCCAATGTGATTGATGCGGCCCATAAATATGGAGCCCAAAAACTACTGTTTTTATCCAGCTCTTGCATATACCCCAAAAACTGCCGACAACCTATGAAAGAAGAGCATTTAATGACAGGTGCGCTGGAACCCACAAATGAAGCCTACGCATTAGCAAAACTAGCTGGTATAGGAATGTGTCAGTCATACAATAAGCAGTATGGGGCAAAATTTATTTGCGTGGTTCCGTCTAATGTGTACGGGGTCAATGATAATTTCAGCGAAAGTGGACATGTGCTGGCTTCCTTGATCAGGAAGTTTCATTTTGCGAAAATGAAATCGCAGAAGGTTTTAGAGTTGTGGGGTACAGGGAAACCGAGGCGTGAATTTCTATTTGCGGAAAATCTTGCAGAGGCTTGTATTAAGCTGATGAATAATTATGACGACAGTAAAGTGATAAATGTCGGAAGTGGACGAGATACATCAATTAAGCAGCTGGCGCAAATCATCAAGAAAATAACGGGCTATAAAGGGAGAATAGTATATGACCGAACAAAACCTGACGGAAATGCTCGAAGAAGTTTGGATGGAAGCAAAATAAGATCTTTGGGCTGGCAACCAACAACTCCTTTAGAAGAGGGGGTTAGAAAAACCTACCTTTGGTATATGAAACATGTGTCTTCAGATGACCCGGAACTAAGAGGTGGCTTCAGCTAGAGGTAAAGTAAATTTATAATCCTTCGATCAATTGTGCAGTGATGGTATTCTCCTGACAGTGGCCCCGGCCGGGCTTGGGTTTTAAGCGGTTTTTTGAGGTACCATTTTAATGAAAACCAGTAATCACCGGCCCAGAAAAACCCTTGTTTTCCAGACATCTTATGGGCTATTCTTCAAAGGGTAGCTTTGCACCCGGTAGTATTTGCGTATTTAATTCAAGGGCAACTTGAACGAGTTTTTTCGATTGACGGCGGCAGGGTCTGATATTGCTCGCTAGTGTTCCTCGAATAGAAAATAATAAAACTTTGTGCGGTTTCTAATTAGAGAGTTTCCTGTCAAAAACTATCCCGCCGTTAAATGCAACTAAAATCCAAATTAGAAAATAATATTCTTACCGTTGGATCATGGATAACTCTCGCCCATCCTGCTATCGCAGAAATTATGAGCCGGAGAGGATTCGATTGGGTAACCGTAGATTTAGAACACAGTGTGATTAATATTCGGGAGGCGGAGGAGTTAATCAGGGTCATTGATTTATGCGGCAATACACCTTTGGTAAGGCTTTCCTCGAATGACCCGGTCCAGATTAAGCGGGTAATGGATGCGGGTTCGGCTGGGGTAATTCTTCCCATGGTTCGGTCCCTTGAAGATATTGATAAAGCATTTTCCGCTATTCATTACCCATCTGCTGGAGCAAGAGGTGTAGGGTTGGCGCGAGCTCAGGGTTATGGTGTCCGGTTTCAAGAGTATAAAGGTTGGCTGGAGAAAAACGCTGTTCTCATCGCACAAATTGAAAATATTGATGCCGTAAATAATATTGAGTCTATTTTATCATCTGATAAAGTGGATGGATATTTGATTGGTCCCTATGATCTTTCTGCTTCTATGGGAGTTCCCGGTGATTTGGATCACCCTGATGTCATTACTGCTATAAAAAAAATAAAGCATGCTGGGTTGTCCACCAAAAAACCCGGTGGCCTCCATGTTGTCGAACCGGACCCCCAAAAACTTGATTCCTTGATTAATGATGGATTTCTATTTTTGGCTTATAGCGTGGATATTAGAATGCTCGACATATCCTGTCTTGAAGGCATAAAAGTGAGGGACAAAAAAATTGGTCAATAAGTAGTCACTCTAAAGCGAACAAAAAAGCTCTGTTAAAATTCGTTCCTCCTTTCCTGACCAAACTTGTCGACTTACATCCAGTTTGAAAATGCAAAGGCCTCTTTTTATGAGGGTGTTTTTCATTTGACTCGGCCATGGAAACATGATTAGATTTTTCAAAAATAATGAATAAACAAATCACTTCATCACCCAAGTTTTTTGATCCCGTTATTTTGCGGAAGTCGGCGATTGTCGACAGTGGTTTCGCCTTGGGAAACAGCCGCTGGCCTCTTCCTTCCATAGTAGAACTGAGTCCATCCGGAACCTGCAACCGAACCTGTGTTTTCTGTCCCCGCAGTGACCCCGCTTACCCTGACGTTGAGGAGTTCATGTCTTTGGAGTTGACGGAAAAATTAAGCACCCAGCTGGCCGCGATCGAATTCTCTGGTTTGGTCATATTTTCCGGTTTTGTGGAACCATTGTTAGATAAAAAAATATACGATCATCTCGCCCTTTTCCGAAAGCAGCTTCCAACGGCCCGGATCGAGATCGTCACCAACGGTGATGTGCTCAACGAAGAAAGGCTGGGCCGACTTTTTGCCAGTGGCCTCTCAACCCTGTTAATCAGTGTTTATGACAGCAAGGAGGATGCGGACCGTTTTGAAAAAATGTGTCGTAGCATCGGCCTTCAGGACGATCAGTTTGTCATCCGAAACCGCTACCTTCCTCAGGAGCAGGATTTTGGAATTACCATGAACAACCGTGCGGGAATGATGGATAATGCGGAATTCAAACGTTCTTCCCTGAATGAACCTCTAGTTAAGCCCTGCTTTTATCCAAATTACAGTTTCTTCATGGATTATCTTGGCGATGTCCTGCTCTGTCCCCACGATTGGGGCAAGAAAATGGTCGTTGGTAACATGCACAGGCAGGACTTCATGGAAATTTGGTTTTCAAAGTTGTTGATGACAATACGGCATCGGCTGAACGATGCAGACCGAAATTTCAAACCCTGCAATGTCTGTGATGTGGATGGTACAATGATGGGCAAAAAACATGCCGAGGCCTGGACCGAGTTAAAAGATTCCTCTATTCAAGCTGGGTTGAAATGATACGCGAGGTTCTGATCACAGGGGCTAGCTCAGATATCGGTATTGCCATTTGTCGCCAGTATCTGTCCAACAAATTCCGTGTGCTGGGCCTGTACAATCAGGGGCAACCGGCCTTGACTCGTCTGGCCAGGGAGTACCCCGCACTCACCCTGCATCAACTGAATTTTGAATCTCCTGAAAATACTGAAGATTTCATTCAGCAAGAGCAGGACCGGCTTCTTGCATGCGGAATAATTGTCCATGCCGCAGCCAGGGTGGACCCTGTCCCATTTTTCGACCTTAAGGCGGATGATCTGCTTAAGGCCTTCACCGTCAACGTGATTCCGAGCCTTCTTTTTACGCGTACTCTTGTACCCGCCATGATCGACCGGGGGTGGGGGCGCATTGTCAACCTGAGCAGTATCGGGGTCAAATTCGGTGGTGGGAGCAAAACTTTTTGCTACTCGCTTTCCAAGCACATGCTGGAGTTTTTTCCGCAGGATCATAAGTCTTGGGCCGCTAACAATGTTCTCATCAACACAGTGCGCGTAGGAGTCACTGACACAAGAATTCACAAGGTCGATATGGAAAAGGACATGAGCCAACGGGTATCAATGATTCCCATGGGCCGCATGGCAACCCCCGATGAAATCGCCGGGGTGGTTTGTTGGTTGGGATCGGAGCAAAACTCGTTCATTACCGGCCAGGTCATTACTGCTGCCGGCGGAGAATAATTATCCGCCTTGGTGGTTTCTTCAAAATGTTTTCTTACGGAGATGGTTAGAAGGCAGGCCAATTTTTTGGTTTAATTAGGTTTAGAAAGGTGCCGATTGCTCGCATAGACATCTAACGAATGCTCGATTGTCCCCGGATCAAAATGCACAGAACCCCCAGCCCCTTCGACGATTGCAAGTCCGGCGGCCACATCCCAGATCATAATATTTTGCTCTGAATACACATCAGCGGCGCCTTTCGCAACATTTACCAGAGAAACGGCTGCAGAACCAAGCATTCGAACCTTGGAATACTGTCTGACCATGCGCAAAAATTTTTGCATGGTGAGATTATTTTCGCTTTCAAATCTTACTGGAAATCCTGTGCAAATGGATGCTTCTGACTTGTTCAGGGTATCGGAAGCCTGTATCACTTGGTCATCGCAGTAAGCACCTATGTCACCCCCACCCCAAAAGAGCTGTCGTTCCATGAGGCTATAAATTACACCAAAGATCGGTTTTTGATCTTGCCAAAGGGCGATAGAGATGGCGCACGAGCCCAGTCCTTTAACAAAGTTGAAAGTCCCGTCAAGTGGATCAACAATAAACCTATATTTGGATTCTTGCTGGCCTGCAATATTACCCGACTCCTCGCTCAAAATCGGAAGTCCCGTGGGGATAAGAGCTTTTAAAATGTCCCTCTCCAATACAGTATCGGCAAGTGCCTTGATTTCCTTTGGATGCTCACTGCTGTAGACAAATTCCTTATTTTCTTGACTCAAGTTGTCTAACAATCGCAGGCCTGCTTTGGCCGCAATGGACTTAGTCAATTCCAACAGTTCCTCGACTTTAAGCATAATTAATGAGACGTATAAGATAGAACATCATAAGGTAGTTGCTGTAGGAGCACGAAAAGTCCTCAGTATCAGGCCTGGCGATGTGGTTCAGGTTGTTCAAGAGATGTTCCATAGTCCACTCCAAGTTCAAATCAAAAAAGTAATTGCTCCCTCTCTCTACTTTCAGGTCTATTTCATCTGTTGGCTCAACGATGAGGGATAGCTTCGGATCAGACCAGAGGTTAATCCTGCCTGCAACCAGCTTTAGGACGTGCCAGATTATTTAAAAAGCAGGTATCTCAGGTTCCCGCACCCAAAACGTGCCTCAAAATAGGGGTCATTATGATAAATCTCAGGCGTTATATCCAAGCCAGCTATACCCGGCACACGCTCAATTCTTGAGAACACTCCTTCGCACCAGTTTTCAAAATCGTCTCTGTCGGTCTCCTGATACTCGCCATACATATGATCAACAATGCCCTGTAATCGTAACGGTGATATACGCTTGCCAAAGGTTTCTATCATTACCTCCAAAGGAATGTCGTTAAGAAAATCGCGCACAAACTCCCATATCTTGAGTTCAAGTCCGCCTTTCCCGATCAGCAGGATGAACATTACGCCTCCGGGTTTTAAAACCCGCGCATGATCGTTAAACATGGTACGCAAATCACTTTTTGTATGATGGATAACACCATTGGAGATGACAATATCAAAGGATTCATCCGGGAAGCGGCTTAAATCCTCGCAGGTTCCCTTGACTATCTCCACTCTCTTATCACCATCAAACCGTTCCTTAAGTACCTCAATCAATCTTTGACCCTGGTCGAGGGCCACGATACGATTAGGATTTAGATTTCTTAGCTCATCGACATAACGTCCGGGTCCACAACCTGAATCCAATATGGTTTTTTCAGAAATATAAGAAGCCCCACCTAGCATCTCGAAAATTTGTGCTAAGCGGTCCTTAGCGATTTGTTTCGAAACCTGGAATCTTTCGCCCTCTGTAGTAGTGGTCCAGCCCAAGTCGAATCCTTCGGCAGTCCTCGCCCAAGGGTCAATCCGTTTATGTGAGTTATCTTTTTGGTACCAACCGCAATCTCCCAAAATATTAAATGCTTGCATAACATCAATCCAATACTGTATGTCTCGCTCAAGCTCAAAAGGGGATTCCAGTGTTTTGGTCAGCAAATCAAAGCGCCACTTTAGTGATAGCGCAATAGTCGGCTTTAATTGTCTAAGCAGATCACTTTCAACTACCCTGCTAAGGGCGAGCAGTTTGTCCAGCTGGTCATGCAGGTGCTTAGCGCGTTCGCTGTGATCGAGATGAATGCGATCATATGCTTTATAAACATTGCCCATTTTTTTACTCCCTAATTAAAAAGTTCCCAGTGCAAGTGGCTAGGATTTACTGAAGATAGACTATATCCGATTGCCTAGGTTAGTCGAGAACGCAAAAAATATTCCACATTGGCCAGCTTCCAAAGTGTGGCCCGACTGTAGTGATGCATTGATTCAGGACGCTGAATTCCAAGCATGTCAAAGGTCATATAGTCAGCCAAATCACCAAGATAGTCAGCTGATTCATTAGGGAACCCGGCGAACCCCTGCTTTTTTACGAGAAGCGATTCCGGATAGCATCTGAGAAACAGGTGCTTGAGCAACACTTTAGTGCGTAGATTAGAATTACTTGACTCGCGATTAATCCGAGCTCCTATTGGGAGATTCAGAGCAAAAGTCACCAACTGTCGGCGAAGAAATATGCTTCGTGTTTCCAGACTACTGTTCATTGACATAAGATCTGCTGAACGTAACCCTACCGCTGGTAGTTGATATGCGGCATCGCCATACATCATGGCAAGAGGAAGACGGACTTGGGGATCTGTCACCGATGCGTAAGCTCGTTGTGCCTCACTCCAGGCGTCTGCCAGGTCCTGCTGCAGGTTTGATGGGTCATCATTAATAAAGTTGAGTTCTGGTATGCTGTGGCTCAGATACGGTGAAGGACTAAACTTGTCAGAACCAATAGCCTCGTTCAAGTATGCATCGTATCCACCAAAGAATTCATCAGCACCTTCTCCGCCAAACAGTACCCTGCACCCGCTTGATTGTACAAATGCTGACATCAATGACTGGGCCACTAAAGAGTGGGAATGTAATGGGCTCCTGCTCGTTTCCTGGCAACGAACAATCTCGGTGGCATATGTCTCCTTGGTAATATGTAGTACATCTATATTTTTCCCAAGAGATTTCTCGAAGCCCGATAAATCTGAACTGATAAGATCCTTGCCAATATGATTGACCGCAACAAGCATATCTGGTTGACCATATTTAACAAGATAATGTCCTAGCAGTGAAGAATCCACACCACCGCTTACCACGGCGGCATAGCTCTGCCCCTGTGGCAACATCTCTTTGACAGATTGGGTCAGCAAAGCATCGAGTTCGTCGGCGAGGCTATCGATACTTCGCGAAGCATTTGCCTCCATACGAGCCGGGTCAATCCAGTCGCTGAGTTTCTTGTGTGCGACAGTAGACCATTGGCCCGTGGCGACCTTCAAACGCTTTAAACTACCGGGTAATATTTGACACATGCCGCAATAGGCAGTTCGGGAGAACAACATAAAGTGCCGTGTCCGAAAATAGTCCCTTAATGACTGAATGTCCAGGGAGAGACCTGGAACGAGTTGCTGAATAGCAGGGATCTCGGAGCTGATCACGATGATTCGCTCATCTTCATAGACGAACAAAGACTTCTCGCCTTGTACATCGCGTGAAACGTGTAATACACCCTCAACGTCATCGAGCACCGTGTAAGCATACATACCGTCAAGCAGATCAGGAATCTCATCCGCCGGAAAGACATCATGCAGATTAACCAGTACTTCGGTATCCGATGTTTCGCGGGTCAGTTCAAGCCGATCATGAAGCCATCGCTGAGCTAATTCTCGATAGTTGTATATCTCCCCATTAAAGGCAACCATGTAGCGCCCTGATGTGGATTTGGTATAGATGGTATTGCGATCACGGGTATCTCCAGTAAGGGACAAAACGGTTTGTCCAATAAATACCTGGTTTTTCCATACTTCAGAGACGGTATGATCCGGGCCTCGCCACGACAAGGTACTCAATGCCCGGCGGCATGCAGAAGGGTCCAGTCGAAAATCCGCCTTTGGTATAACGGTTAGGATGCCGCACATCGCGATATCTCCATTAGATATTTGTTTGATCCATTGAAGCCATACGTGCCGCTACCAACGCTTGCAAGCCTGCTTCGGGTCCAAACTCGGGTTCAAAATCAAGTATTTTTCGCATTTTCGCGATATCCGCAATATTGCTGGCAGGGTCTCCAGTGGTACCCGCTTCCTCAATGATCTCAATAACCGAACGAGGCCGTTTCAGTGCGTCGCAAAGTAAATTGATCATTTCTCCAATGGTGACCGCGAATCCGGAACCAATGTTAATTATCTGGCCTCGTGCCGTTGGACGAATTAGTGTCTGCACGATGGCGGTAGCCACGTCTTCTACGTAGATTAAATCACGACGGCGCATCAATGAGCCCTTGACCACAACCCGGTCGCCCTTAAGTAGTTGGGTGAGCATGATATTCACAATTCCCTGCTCAAGGCTTGGCCGATGGCCTGGGCCGTAGGTAGAAAAGAGCCTTAAAATAGTCCAGCTAAGCCCAGATCCACGCCCGAGGACTCCAAGCCACTGTTCACAGGCAACTTTAGCGACCCCATAAATGGTGCCAGGCATTAGAGCCGAGGTTTCGGGAATTCGATCTTCAAACTGCTCTCCATATACTATGGATGAACTCAAGTAAACAATATGGCTACCAGCTCTTGCGCACCAGTCGAAGATTTGCATGCTCCCGAGTGCATTGACACGCACATCCTCAACGGGTTCCCGTAATGACTTCCCGCCTGGGTGCGCGGCCGCATGTACAACGGCTTGGGGCTGGGCCACTTCAAGAGCTTCAATCATCCTGGAGTCTAGCAAATCTACTTGTTCAACGGGAATGCGTGAACCAGGAACCAAATCTGGAGTACCTGGGGCATCAAAAGCAGTCACCTGAATATTGAGTTTGCTCAGATGGCGAACTACTGCCGAGCCAATCAAACCAGCCGCCCCAGTGACAGCAATGCGTTTAAATGTCATGATCTGTATCTTTGTTCAAGTTGTGTGCTGAGTCATTTCTCTTGATCAGGGATGGGAGCGCAGAACGTGGGGTCATCAGCTGCGACCTGCTTTTCATATTTTTCCTTAAAATATTGGTAGCGGCGACTGGCTTCTTCAACTTCCTCCTTCGCACGCTCAATATTGAATTGCTTGGCATGTGTTGAAACATCGATTGGTTCATTGCCAACAGTATTAAGTTGGGCCAACAGGATCATGCGTCCATCCGGAGAAATGTTGTGGGAAGATCCATGCACCAAGGACACATGAAAAAACAACACATCGCCCGGCTCAGCATCAATTGCCACCAGCCCATGCTTTTTGTATAGCTGATCAAGCTTGTCAGGGGGAATCATTCGTTTGGCCAAGCCGTTAATGTTGATGAAAGGCTGGTGTGGGATAAATCCAAGCCGATGGGTTCCAGGCAGAACGTGAAGTGCCGCATTGTGAACATTATGTTTTTCAAGAAAAATCATGCAAGTCATCATGTCGTCCCGGGGATAACCCCGGTCCTTCCAATAGACAAAATCCTGATGGTAATACTCCACTGTTCCGCACCACGGAGCCTTTATATTGACCTTGCTTGCCCATATATACGTGGGTTGGCCCATCAACTTGCCAGCCATCTCAAGCATTTTGGGGTTGTTCACGAGTTGAGCGATTGGGTCTTTTCCCAGATGAACGACGGAATACACGGCGAGAGGCACACCCGGTTCCTGTTCTGTCCAAGACTTTGCCAATTCTTGCGGCTGCTGAGCTTTGAGCCAAGAAACAGCATCGCTGACAGTTTGGTGGTCGAACAAACCCCGATGAAGGTGAAATCCATTCCGGTTGAAATCTTCCACGGCTACTTCATCATCGGCGCCATTTAATATTAAAAGAGGGTCTGGTTTCCTCGGTTCTCCTGCCAATTTATTGTCCCTTCCTCTTATTTCTCTCAAACGTAGATTAGCAAATTTTAAACGGAAAGTCAGGTTTGATTCAGGTTCTTATCTTGGGACAAATCAGGCTCCTGTCGGGTTGCATTTTCAGCTAGTTGATAAGGCGGAACCAGAGATATAATTATGGGTGGGGAATTGCCCAACATAAAATTATCCAGGGCTTGGGATATCGTAATTTTCGCGCCAGATTTTGTCTGCGTAGTAGATTTTGAAAACCAGCCGCATGGTGTGCAAGGCCTCTTCAGAGCTGCCGTTCTGCACCGGCTCGTCATTCAGAATGCAATTGGTAAAGGCGGCGATTTCTTCATCCCACGATAGATCCCGGTTATAGCGGGTTACTTGCTCCTTGGGGTCACCACGATCGCTGTCGGGGTCCGCTCGTACGACAGTCAAAGTTTCGGCACCGTAGCTCTTGGTTTCAGAAAGTATACCACCCAGAATGAGGCTACCTCGCTCTAAATTGATATCAAGGTGAAAGCGATGTCGCCACTGTGTTGCCGAGGAATTGAGCATGCCCACAATCCCATCCGCCGTTCGCATCAGTGCGTAAGCATTGTCCTCTACATCGTGTTCCCAGTGGCTATTAGAGATAAAGCTGTGCACTTCGGTGAAATTGCCCCCAAACAATAGCATGAGATCCACCATGTGTATACCTTGATCAAGCAAGACTCCGCCACCAGCAATCTCGCGTTTTGTGCGCCAGACCGGCTGATTAAAGGTAATGAGCTTTGCCTTCCCATATACCCCACGCATGTTGATGACATTGCCGAGTTCTCCGGAGTCCAAAATCCTGAGAGCCTCCTGAACAGACTCATGGTAGCGATGATTAAAGCCGTACATAAGTTTGAGGTTAGGATGCAGGCGTTCCTCGGTGATGACTTTTACAATATCTTCGACACTGCGACCCGGTGGTTTTTCACAAAAAACATGCAAGCCAGCTTCCAGGCCGGCGATTGTTACTTCTGCGGCAATATCGTTGGTCATGCAGACGATCAGAACATCTAGATCTTCTTTCAACAAATGCAGGTAATCTTGGTGATAGCGAATTCTATCGGCAGGAACATTTTTTTCGTTAAACATTTTATCGCATACCGCAACCAAATGTAAATCGGGGTGGCGATCAATGCAGTTCTTACGACGTTTTCCAACTATACCAAAACCTGCGATGCCTACTTTTAATTTTGTCATGAGGCAACCCCCCAACGCGCTTTATTGACAAAGCAGTTTTCTGCATCTTCGGTACTCAGATCGGAGTATCGATTCAGTGATGCTGTTGACCGGATTTCATATTCTTTCATTGGGTCAGGTATCGGGCTAGGGTTGGGTCGTCATTCATTAGTTCCTCAGCATCTTTGAGTTCCTGAGGGGTATCGACACCTATAGTGGTGGCTTGGGTCAAAACCATACGGATTCGGCCACCGGTTTCGAGTACCCGGTTCATGTCTACTGATTCAATCTGCTCTAACTGGGTCTCATCCATTTGGTTGAAGCGCAGCAGTGCATCGTGGCGAAAAGCAATGATGCCGGTCTGCATATACATCGGAATATTTTCAAAGCCCCGCCAGGGGGAGGGGATTGGTTCACGTGAGAAATAGAGAGCATCATTATGGCGATTCACAACCACTTTCACATTGTTTTTGTCGATAAACTGCTCATAGGTGCTTAGACGCGACATGATGTTAACGATTTCAATGGCGGGGTCGTTAAAGTGGTCAAGTGTTTCTGCAATTGCCTCCGTTGAAATCAGAGGTTCATCCCCTTGGACCATTACTACGACATCGGCTCGCTCGCCGGTTTCCACCTCGATACGCTCCATCGCTTCAGCAGTACGCGCCGTAGCCCGGGTATGGCTGGTAGAGGTCATGGCCGCCAAACCGCCTATGCTACGCACATAACCAGCAATCTCTTCGTCACAGGTAGCCACATAGGTAGCATCAATCCCGGGAGTAAGGCGGGTACGGTGATAACAATGCCCCACCATGGGCATGCCATGAATAAGAGCCATGGGCTTGTTGGGGTAGCGGGTTGCGCCAAGACGAGCAGGAATAATTCCTATAGCTTTCATCCTTCTATCTCTTTTAATTTTTTCATCTTGCGAGAAAGGGTACTATAAATCATCGTATTATGGACTCAAAGAATTAATCGCACAAAACGCCAAGGTATCCGCTCATCGAAAGTTTTCCTAAAATATATCCGGAATTTTATTATTGTCCAAGCCATCAATTGCTGCTCTCCCCATGGCCAAAATTGCCTCGTGGGCACTGCCGCCAATATGCGGGGTAGCAAGAAAGTTAGGTAGTGCCAGTAGTTCTTGATCCTGAGGTGGCTCTTCAGCGAATACATCGAAGGCTGCGGCAGCCAAACGTTTGTCCTGCAACATTTGTTTCAACGCCACTTCATCTACCAAATCACCTCGGGCGATATTGATCAGCACGGCACTTGGTTTTAAAAGGGCAAGTCTTTGGCCATCAAGCATCCCACGAGTGCTATCATCCAGAGGTACATGCAGGGTAACAACATCGGATCGCTTCAAAAGTTCTTCTAGATTTACCACCTCAATACTGTGAGCCGCATAGAACTCGGGAAAATCAAGAATGTCGTTCACCAAAACTGGACAATCGAAAGCCTGCAGCAGGGAGACCAGGTCCTTGCCAATATGACCACAACCAATTATGCCAACAGTTTTTCCTGTCAAATAGTTGCCTAATTGTTGGTTCCAGGATCCTGAAAGGACTTCACGATGAACCGCAGGCACGTGACGCAGCAGAGCTATCGCGAACGAAATCACCAATTCGGATACGGAGCGGCGGTTAACTCCGCCTGTCCATCCTAGTCGCTTGCCATGAGTACGTATGGCTGCGATGTCTATCTTGTCCATTCCAACGCCATATTTACTGATGACCTGAAGCTTGGGCAAGCGGGAGAGTACCGACTCATCCATTGCCTCAAGAGCGATTATCGCCTTGTCATGCCCACTCAGAAACTCGACCAGGCTGTCGCCTTTTAATTGAAGGCCTGCGTCATTGAAAGTGACCTGTTTGTAAGCTGCCAGCAATTCGGAGCGTAGAACAGAGTTTTGTGAAAAAGAACGAGAACAAACGGCAACTTTTTTTGTGACATTCATCTTATTTGTTTAATTTGGCTTGAATTCAATTTGTAAGTGCAATTTTGGTGGTTGACCAAGAGGCAAGCTGGCATAAACTCGACACTGTCTCCTAAATCGGCGAACCATAAGGGGCACCGATGAGAGCTTACACCTAATTTACTCAAAAACAAAGATACCAGATTCATGCGTTTATGGGAGCCGAATTACGCAAAATTTCGAGGCCGTCCAATGCGAAACCATCTCTTTGTCCCACCATTACCTCACGCTAGACTTGCCCCCCCCCTCCCACTGTATCTGGCTATCGTAGCCCAGATAGCCTGGTAACTCTCCCCTGTGCTCTCTATCCATAATGTGATAAGTTTGTCTTCTGGTAGTTTCCTCAACTTTCAACTGCGAAAGCGACATTCTCCAAGCGTGATATTAACACTGGGTTTCCTAATGGGAAACAGTTCTCATAATAAGGACGATAAAAATATGTTGGCAAATTCCTCGATGGTTCTTTTGGATGAGAGCGGCCAATGGAACGGAGATGCAAGGGTAATTACTCATTGGACTAAATTGAATGTATTTCCTCACCAAGTATCCATACCTCAAATAGTTGAGAAACAGGCTCTTTTAATAAAAAATGATTACCTCGCCTGGGTTTATGATTTAGGGCAATACAAAGTTGAAAATCAGACCCTGACCTCCTACTTGAAGTTTTTTGAAAATTTTTCCTTCTGGTGGATGACCAAAATCGCGGCAAAATCCCCATTCTCAAGCCCAGGTATTTACCAGGTTTTTAAACTAAGAGCTTTGGAACAATTATATTTGGAAAAAGAATGTGAGGGGCTGATCTATTGCGGGAATAACCAAACTGTGCATCAAATTCTTCAGGATTGGTGTCAAAAACTCGGTCACCCGTACAAGCGAATATCTGAGAAAGCATGCCATACTAAATCAGAGTGGACAGGAATAAATAAAATTATCTTTAACCTTCCATTTTGGTTCCAAGCTTTTCTATACCTCGTCCGCAACTGGTTTGTGCGCTATCGCCATATAAGGTCAAATAACATAAACAAAAAACTGAATTCTATTAAAAACTCTGTGACTATAGTTACTTGGTTCCCAAATATTGATCTGGAAAAAGCAAGGGAGGGCCGTTTTTATTCCCATTTGTGGGAGAATCTTCACAAACTGCTAGACGAATTGCCTTATGCGATAAACTGGGTTTGGTTGTATTCGAGATCAGATCAAGTCACATTTGAAGATTCTGCAGCTCTAAGAGATAGATGTAATCAGCACTCGCCAGAAAAATATCGACATTTTATGCTGGAGGAATTTTTTACTCTGGAGATTTTTGTAAAGTGCCTTAAATATTACCTGAAATTCTATTCTAAGGGTATTCGTCTAAAAAAAATTAAAAAGGCTTTTTGTTTTTCAGGCTCTAAACTCAATTTTTTCCCGATACTTAGGCATGAATGGGATTCCTCCTTGTTTGGGAAAGATGCCATAGAAGGTATTGTTTATTCTTTCCTGTTTGATTCCATGGCGAAAGTTTTGCCCGCCAATCCATGGGGGCTCTTTATTTTGGAAAACCAGCCACATGAATTAGCATTGATTTCAGCATGGAAAAGAAATCAGAAAAAAACCAAAGTTCTTGCCAACCAACATACATCAATAAGGCCCATGGACTTAAGACCACTTTATGATGCAAGAATATTCAATACACTGGAGTCTGAAAGACCTCCTATTGCTGATAAGTTAGGATTAAATGGTCCTAATCCATATTCTGTATTGAAAGAGTCCCAATACCCAATTGAGAAACTCGCTAAAACTGAAGCTCTTCGCTATTGGAATCTTAAGGGAAGGTACGGAAGTGAACAAAAGGAAAAAAAGAATTCTGGACGAACCTTGTTGGTAGCAACGGCATTACGTGATCATGAAATAATATTTCAACTCAAACTTTTAATTGAAGCAGCCAGCCAAAATGGTTTAACCGCTTATAAAAAAATCATTATCAAAAATCACCCTGATCTGTCAGTGGATAAATATTTGAAAATTCTCAAGCCTGGATTTCAGTTTACTTTGACCTCGCAACCATTAAGCGAACTTTGGCCTATTTCGGATGTTGTTTATTGCTCAAATGCAACCACAGTAGCAATCGAGGCCGGATATTTAGGTGTTCCTGTTATTATAGCGGGTCAGGAAAATTACTTTAATTTAAATCCCTTGTACGGCTTGACACAGGTCAATTTTATAACCGATTCAAAAATACTTTGTGAGGAGCTGAAAAATCCGACAGAGATATATATTCCCGAAGACTTTTTTTATTTTGATGAGAATCTTACTTTGTGGAAGAATTTGCTTGGCGCAGAGCTTGGTAAAGCGAATAAAAATTAAGCCAGTTCTCGGATGAGTTCCCTGGTCTAGTTAATGACACTAATATCCATGCCGAAAATTATAACCCTAGGGTAGTGTTTTAGAGGCAATTGTACTTTGTTGGCCCCATGTGATCACTGCATTGCTTCTTTCGGTCTAATACCTTGGGTTATTTAAAATATGAAAAAAGTTATCCGAAAGCTAGTTGATGAAATGCCAATACCTTTTTTAAAGAGGTACAATATTTTTTCCGGGAGCAATTATTGGTCGGAGTGGCAAGCGATATTGGCTGATTATATAACAAATAAATTTGATTATTTTGACGAAGATATCATATCTGAATATGAAAGGACTTTCGCTGAAAAGGTAGGAGTTAGGCATGCTTTTGGATTCAGTGCGGGCCGAATGGGTTTGTACTCAATTCTGGAGGCATTAGGGATAGGCCCGGGGGATGAGATTATAATCCCCGCATTTACATGTGTCGTGGTGCCAAATGCTATATTGTATCGAGGCGCAAAACCCGTTTATGTAGACGTTGACCCAAAAACTTTCAACATAGATGTCTCAAGTGTTGAGAAAGCTATAACCTCCAAAACTCGAGGACTATATGCCCAGCATACATTTGGATTAGTATGCGATGTTGGTGGGTTGATGGCTTTGGGGGCAAAGCATAATCTAACTGTTATTGAAGATGGTGCTCATGCTCTGGGTGCTTCATGGGAAGGAAGCCCGGTAGGCTCTCTTGCTGATGTGGCTTTTTTTTCGACCGACCATACCAAAGTGATAAATACTCTTTATGGCGGTATGGTAACAACAAATAATGATGGCTTGGCTGAAAAGATTAAAATAATCCATGATCGCTCCTCCTTTTTAAGTAAGCGGCAATTAAAAAAAATGTGTCGTACTTTTTTGTTCGAATTTCCTTTGTTTCGCCCCAGCTTGTATTGGTTCGGGTGGTTTTTATATAGGGTGGCATATAAATTAGGTTTCATATTTAGGTTTGATGACGAATTAAAAACAAGCAAACCGGAGGGCTATCCTTATCCTGCTAGAATATCAGCTTTCCAGGCAAAACTTGGGATATCACAGCTACAAAATCTTGATCAAAACCTAAAGCATCGAAGAAAATTGGGGCTTGAGCTGGAAAAACGTTTTAACTGGCTTGGTGGCGTATTGTCGAGTGATAACTCCAATCACTCCTATTTGAGATACTCTTTTTTAGTTAAGGACCCAAAGAGTTTTATTGATCGCTTTAGGGTAAACTTTGAGTTGGGGATTTGGTTCCAAAGTGTCGCTCATGGGAGGAAATCAGAATTTGATAAGATTGGTTATCAGGTTGGTTCATGCCCAATTGCAGAGAAAGTGGTCAGGCACATAGTTAATTTTCCAACTCATGAGAGTATTGATATTGAATTTCTTTTGGAAAAGTTGGATAAGTATAGTGCAGAGATTTGTGATAACTTGAAATTTAATGAAAGGCCGTAATTGTAGGCCTAACTCCAGTAAAAATAATTTCACCTGTAATTTTATAATATGATTAAGGTTTCTCGTGGTTCATTCGGAGGAGAGGAGTTAGAGGAGATACAGGCTGCGTTCGACTATGGTTATCTGGGATTGGGGCATAAGGTTGATGAATTTGAAAATGCGCTGAAAAAATTTCTTAATGCAAGTTATGTTGTAGCTACTAATACTGGGACCTCTGCACTGCATCTTGCCTTGGAGGCTCTTGAAATAAAACCTGGAGATGAAGTTATCGTCCCCTCTTTAACTTTTGTGGCCTCTTTTCAAGCCATATCTGCTGCCAGAGCGGTCCCCATTCCTTGCGATGTTTATCCTGATACTCTGTTAATGGATATGGAAGCAGTAAAAGAAAAAATTTCCAAGAGGACAAAAGCCATAATGCCTGTTCATTACGGAGGAAACCCTTGCGATATGGAAACTTTATTGAAAATTAAGAAAGACAAGGGAATCCGAATCGTTGAAGATGCGGCCCATGCTTTTGGCTCAACTTATTTTGGGAAAAAAATCGGTGGATTCGGAGATATTACTTGCTTTAGTTTTGATTCGGTCAAAAATATTACCTGTGCTGAAGGAGGGGCAATAGTTTGCAATGAACCCGACCTTGTTGAAAAATTGAAAATAAAAAGGCTTTTAGGGATAGACCGAAAAAACCAAACTTCGTTATCTTGGAAGGAACGTGACTGGTCATATGATGTGGTAGACCAGGGATTTCGATATCATATGAGCAACCTGAATGCGGCCATTGGTTTAGCGCAGTTAAAAAAAGCAGAAACTTTTATCTCCCGGCGAAGAGAAATATGCGCTCAGTATGTTTCAGAGCTCAAAAATATTTCCTCTGTTCAACTGTTGCCCGTTGATTATTCGGTCGTGGCACCTCATATTTTTGTGATACTTGTGTTGGAAGATAGAAGGGATAAATTGATGCGGTTTCTTAAGGACCGGGATATTGAGTCAAGCGTCCCATATGTTCCAAACCATTTGCACTCTTTTTACAAGACCAATACTTCATTCCCTAATACGGATAAGGTTTTTAAGGAGATTCTAGCCCTTCCCCTGCACACAGAGCTTTCCGATGAGGATGTGTGGATGGTGGTAAACAGTGTAAAGGAATTTTGTAGTAAATAATTCTTGTTTGGAAGCAAAAAGTGTCTTGTTTGTCGAGGCTGGTCTTCCGCGCAAAACTTCTTTTTCTTGGGTGAAGATCCGGAAAATTTTTAGATAAACCTGCCTAGAGTTAGCGTGATTATGAACTGTCTCAATGGTGACCAATACCTTCGTGGAGCCTAGATAGAGTGTTTTGTCAAACCTGTGAAAACTGGGAGATCGTTTTTTGGGGTAATGTTTCAACAGATAAAAGTGCTAAAATTGCCAAAAGATGGGCAAATACGAAGGGTGGTTATAACTGATTTTTCTTAAATCCTACTGGTGCAGAAAAGGGGTGAGGGTCAACATTAGTAAATTTTTCACGTTATAAGATGTCCAGCAAAGGGGGGTGGGCCAATGAGGTGTCTGCAAAGATTAGGATAATTAATACGAAACAATATTCTGATCGATTCAAGGAAATAAGGAAGAACTAACTATTGTGGGAGCGCTTTGTTGATCAAAAAAAGTGGCTCTGTATTTAGACCTCCAATATCTATTCGTAGATTCCAGAATTTATGCCAGAAATACAGTTTGATTTTTTTCAAAGAAAATATCTAAGGCCCTACACTGAATTTGCAGAGGAGTCATGGGGTAAATCTTGTTATCAATCGTCGGAGAAGTATTTAAATTGGCTTTACAAGGAAAACCCATGCGGAAACAGCTCTGAAGAAGATTTTATTTTGGGCCTTGCCGAAGGTAAGGTTGTAGGTTGTATTCATAAAATGAGGTGGGTATGGAAAAATAAAGATCAGATCGAATTTATCCCTAATATTCATAACTTAATGGTTTCTGAAAAATATAGGAAAGGGTGGTTTGGTATAAAATTATTAAAACAATCCCTTTTAGGCGAAAACCATGCGTTGATACCAGGTGTTCCCAAAAATCAGGGGAGCCTTTACAGATTTCTAAAGTGCCAGCAAGTGACTTCATGTTGGTACAGGAAAATATTAACCCCGGTAAAGGGAGCCCTTTGCCTCAGTTTAAAAAAACTATTCAATTATGACGCGCCCAATTCATTTTTCACATTACCTCAATTTCAAAATAAAAAGTTTCAAGATGACCCTGTGCAAGTAACCCTCGAACCAGATGAGCTCGTTATTCAGAAAATAATTTCCCAACTAAACAAAAAACCTTCTGAAACCCTGTCCGCTTATTGGACCTTAGAGCAATTTAAGTGGCGGTTTTTTCATCCACTAGGACCAAAGCATCTTTTGATCTATAAGGATTCCGAACACACCTTAGAAGATTTCCTCATATTGTCATTGGGTCCGCGAAGAGGCTTAAATGTTGCCAGGGTTGTTGAATTTGAAGCCTCCTCGTCTCAAGTCCTCAAACATCTAATGCAAGTGGCTGAAAGAGTTATTAAAATATTTGGAGGGCACGTTTTGCTTGTTTTCTGCGCTTCCCAAAGGTTGAATGAAAAGCTGCAGGAATTAAATTTAAAACTAATCAAAAATTCTCCAAATACCTACTTTGCTCATAAGAATAGCGATGCTTTATTCCATTCTGTTGCATTCACTGGTTCGGCAGGTGATTTTGGATTTGAGGCAATCCCTTGAGTTTTGCCATTAGCACAAGCGACAATATTTGTAAAAATCAAAATGGTTCTGGGTTGCCTTGTCTTTTAAAGGTCATCCATGAACCTCAAGAAGCCAAAAGATTCGGTCTGATAGTAATCTTCCACCTTTATCAATAATTTTTATTTCAATGAACGAGAAGGGATATCCTAAAGTCAGCGTTATTATAAACTGCTTGAATGGCGAGAAGCATCTCAGGCAGACCTTAGACAGTGTTTTTGCGCAAACGTATGAGGATTGGGAAATTATTTTTTGGGACAATTTTTCAGCTGACAAAAGTGCGGAAATCGCGAAGAGCTATGGTGAGAGAGTCCGATACTTTAAAAGTTCTTCAACACACCCTCTTGGAAAAGCTAGGAACCTTGCAATAGAAAAGGCTCGTGGAGATTTTATCGCCTTTTTGGATTGTGATGACATCTGGTTGCCTCAGAAACTTGAGAAGCAGATGAAGCTTTTTGATGAGGACCCTCAGGTTGGATTAGTTTTCAGCGATGTTTTGTTTTTTGATGGCAATAGGCACCTATATCAATTAATGGGTAAAAAAAAACCACCGCGAGGAATGGTTTTTCGGGAACTTTTAACAAGTTTTTATATTGGGTGTTTATCGGCTGTAATCAGAAAATCGGTCATGGAGGGTTCAGAATGGTTTGATGGAAGATTCAACAATATAGAAGATGCCGATTTGTTTTTCAGGATTGCCTATTCCCATAAGCTGGATTATGTTGATGAGCCATTGGCCAAGTGGCGGATGCATGATACCAGTCAGACTTTTATGAAATATGAGCTATATGCTTCGGAAAGAGAATTGTTTTTAGAAAAATTTTCTAAGCTGCACCCAAATTTTGAAGAAGAATACAGCCGGGAAATAAAAGAGTATGCCAACAAAACCCTTCATTTTAATGTTTTGGGGGAATGGCTCAATTACCGCCCGGAAAATGCACGCAAGAAAATATTGAAATCCAAGCTCAATGATACCTTTGGTTATGCTTTATACGTTCTCACCTTTTTACCGCCGAGCATTTTTTTTTCTTTGAATAAATTACGTTATAAAATAAGAAGTATTATTGGTTAATTTCCAGTGAGTCGGATTCCATTTGCAGGAGGAATAGCTAATAAAGTATTTATTGCCAATTCTAAAATAATTTAGACATCAATTCATAGGCTTATTTCGGAAAATGAGGGGAATTTCTTTTGAACCCTGACGGAACTTGACTTGTTTCACAAGATTGCTTATGTTCACGATGTGGGTTGTATCGATGAACCTTTGGCAAAATATAGAGTTCATCTGGAAGGTAATACATTCAAAGATTATTCTATAATTGCATTATGAAAGGGATTTGGTTTTAGGCGGATAGGTGCGCGAATTTCCGCCTACCGTTAATAAGCTTCCGGCATGGTTTGAGAGTTTAAATAATAAAACTTTCTAACATAAGGCGATCGGAAAATGGATTGAGGAGATGCGAGGAAAATATTAGAATTAATCAAAAGCCCTGGAATTTTCGAGAGCTTGTAAATTGAATTCCATCATGGGTATGATGTTTTATAGATAATAGATAAGGTCGGGTCGGTTTTTTTAGTCATGTCCATGCTTCTACTATGCCCCTTTTTTTAAGTTCATCTTGATATGGTCCTATTGGTTTTTAGGTTAATTCCGAGTTTTTTATTTTTTTGAATTAGCACCCTTATAAAATTCCCTCAATGAAATTGATTGAAAAATTACCGGATAAATCATATCGATTAGTATGCTTTGGTATTATTGCTGGAGTGTGTTTGGCTTTTTTGGGGTCTATTTTTCTGGATTGGGTGGTTATTTGGGGCGAAAAGATTCCTCAAACAGATATAGGGACCGATTATTTCTGGGGAGCCCTTTGGGCTCTGATGTTAGGGGCTACTATTATAATTTGGCCTGTTCCATGGGAAGATAAGGGCCATTTGGTTTTCGCATGGTTTATTAAAGCTTTAATTGCTTTAAGTGTTGTCTTGCTTTACGAGTACAAATATGAGATCGATTCGGTTGGGTATTATTTTAAGCCGATGTCAGATGATTTTATTGACCGTGGTTTTAGTCTCGATATGACAGAGGCAAAGCACGGGGCGAGAAGAGGTTCTTGGAATATTACCACCTTGGCTGTCTACCAGAATTTTATATTGTCGGATTCCTATCATGCACTCAAGATTAGTTTTTGCCTGGCCGGCTTGGTAGGTGGTTACCTCTTTTATTGTGCGTCTAAGGTTTTTTTGGGCTTTGCGGATCGGCGGTTATTCTATGCATTTATTTTTTTTCCATCTATTTTCTTCTGGACCTCCCTTCCTGGAAAGGAATCCATTGCTTTGGCCTTTACAGGGCTATATTGTTACGGCGTAATTTCTTGGCACAAGTTTGGAAAATTTAAATATTTTTTGATGCTCTTAGCTGGCGGGATTTTGACTATGTATGTCCGGGTATGGTCCGGATTAATATTATTTATTCCACTACTTGTAATCATTCTCAATATTAAACGCAATTCTATAATCAAATGGATGGTGTTTCCCTTAGTAATTTTTATGATTGGGTTTACCGCTTATAAGTTTTCGAACATTACTGGAATCTATTCTACCCAAGATCTTATTGAGAAAATTGAGTTTAATATTGAGCATGGAAGAGGGGGATCTGCAATTAAGGGCGGAGGTCAAAAGCTTGGAGACTTAAAGAGCGTGGCCTTTGAATTAGTAAAGAATTTTCCGAAGATTCTTTTTCGCCCTTTCCCTGGAGATGTTCCCAGCGCGGTTGGATTATTGGCAGGGCTGGAAGGGGTGGTTCTTCTTTTGATGTTTTTTAGGGTTGTTTATAGAACAAGGCTGGGTGAATTGAAAGAACCGCTGGTGCTGTGGGCTATGGGCGTAGTTTTAATTTGGGCATCTATTTATGCTTTGAGTGCCTTTAATCTGGGAACTATTGTTAGGTGGAGAGTACAAATTCTTCCAATATTTTTAGGGCTTCTTTTGTATTTGGGGAGAAGGAGACAAAGAGTAGCCGAGGTTTCTTCCCCTGGCTTCCCGGTGACCGCTGGTCAGAATAGTGGTTTGTAATGTGTGGCCTGACGGGTTTTCTTGACCCCACCTACCAAACAAGGCCGGACCAGTTTGAAGTTATCACTTCCAAGATGACCGCCTCCCTTTATCATAGAGGGCCAGACGATTCTGGAGTCTGGTGTGACGTGAAGTCTGGAATCGCATTGGGGCATCGGAGGTTGTCCGTTGTGGACCTTTCCAGTAAGGGTCATCAGCCGATGCATTCTTCTTGTGAGCGTTATTGTCTGGTATATAACGGTGAACTATATAACCATCATGAAATTCGCAATGAACTGGAAGGATTGAGTGCCAGCCCAAATTGGAGGGGGAACTCGGACACAGAGGTTATTTTAGAGGCAATAAGTTGCTGGGGGTTGAAAACTGCTTTAGAGCGTTTCGTAGGAATGTTTGCCTTTGCTCTTTGGGATAAGCGTGATCGCGTAATTTGTTTGGCGCGTGATCGAATAGGGGAAAAACCTCTGTACTATGGATGGCTCGGTAATATTTTTGTATTTGGTTCAGAGCTGAAAGCAATTCGAGAGCATCCCGCTTGGTGTGGAGAAATCAACCGAGATACCCTTGCCTTATTTTTGCAATATGGCTATATCCCTGCCCCATACTCCATCTATAAAAATATTTTTAAACTTCTACCGGGTACTTTTTTGTCACTCCCCTGTCAGGAGATATCAGACTCGGGAAAACCTACCTCTCTTTCTCCGTTGCCAGCCGAAAAATACTGGTCAGCTCGTGATGTGGCGGAAGCGGGTCAGGATGAAACCATTCTCCTGAGTAGCCAGGGCTACACGGATGAACTGGAAAAATTGCTGAAAAAAGTTATTAAACAGCAACTGGTTGCCGATGTTCCTGTCGGAGCATTTTTGTCTGGCGGGATTGATTCATCCGCCATCGTTGCTTTGGCTCAGGTGCAAAGTTCCATTCCAGTGAAAACATTTACCATTGGATTTGAAGAGGAAATGTTTGATGAGGCAAAATACGCTAAGCGGGTTGCCAGGCATTTGGGAACCGACCATACTGAATATTATGTGACCTCCAATGAAGCTTTGGAAGTTATTCCGAAACTGCCTCATATGTACGATGAACCATTTTCTGACGTGTCCCAAATCCCCACATTTTTAATAGCCCAATTGGCGCGTCAACATGTCACGGTCAGTCTTTCTGGGGACGGCGGAGATGAGTTGTTCGGTGGTTACAATAGGCATTTATGGGGAGTGAGTGTTCTGAAAAGAATTTTAAATAATCCCCGGTGGCTGAGAAAAGCTGCGTTCAAAGGTTTAGTGGGTATTTCGCCCTTAGCTTGGAACAAAATGTTTAAACTTTTAGGTTCACTTTTCTTCGGTAAGTTTAAACAGGTAAATCCTGGAGAAAAAATTCATAAGTTAGCAGAACTGCTCAAATCAAATAGCGAGGCAGAATTCTACCTTAAACTAACCTCCTATTGGCAACTAGCATCATCGCCAGTCTTAAATTGGAACCCTCTGACTATTCCCGCAACGGATTCCGACCAAGGGCCTCATTTGCAGAATTTCACGGAACAAATGATGTATTTGGATATGGTCAGTTACCTTCCTGATGACATAATGGTAAAAGTAGACCGAGCGACAATGGCTGCCAGTTTGGAATCCAGGGCTCCTTTTTTGGATCATCGGGTAGTTGAATATGCTTGGAAGATTCCGTTAGATCTTAAAATTTGCTCAGGGCAGGGGAAATGGCTGTTGCGTCAGGTTTTATACAAATATGTTCCCCGGGAGCTGATCGAAAGGCCGAAAATGGGCTTTGCTGTTCCTATCGACTCTTGGTTGAGAGGGCCATTGAGAGATTGGGCTGAATCTCTATTGGACGTAGGAAAATTGGCTGAGGACCAGTATTTAGATCCTGTCCCCATTCGTAAAAAATGGGTGGAGCATATTTCAGGTAAGAAAAACTGGCAATATCATTTATGGGCAGTTCTCATGTTTCAAGCCTGGCGAGAGTCCCAAAACTGAATCTGAGCCTCATAAAGAGAGAATTGAAAAGTCCGGCTTCTCTGGTACATATGAAAAAAGCTCCAAGAATTTTATTTTTTGTTACCGAAGACTGGGTTTTCTGGTCTCATCGTCTTTCATTGGCAAAAGCTGCTAAGAAAGATGGGTATGAAGTTCAAGTTGTAACAAGGGTTCATGAACATAAAGACCTGATCGAAAAAGAAGGATTTAAGCTGATTCCCCTCAACATGGGTAGAGGCAGTACAAATTTATTGAGAGAGTTGTTCACGATTATCGAAGTCATCAAAATTTACCGTAGAGAAAAACCCGACCTGGTTCATCATGTTGCCGTTAAACCGGTGTTGTACGGAACCTTGGCGGCGAGATTTTCTTTACGCCCCGCCGTGATCAATCTCCTGACAGGCTTCACCAGAACATTTCACAAAATAAAGTGGAAATCTGCCTTAATTGAAAAAACTGTGATGTTGGCTTATCGTCTGGCGTATTGGGGCATGAATCCCGTTACTGTGTTTCAGAATCAATCCGATATGCAAATCTTTCTTGACCACAAGATTCTCAAAAGAAAAAATGCGGAAATAATTAAAGGTTCAGGGGTAGACACCCAACATTTTTTTGAGCGATTAGAGCCCGAAGGGAAGCCAGTGGTTGTGTTGGCTTCAAGAATGCTTTGGGAGAAGGGAATTAAGGAATTTGTTGAGGCCGCAGAATGGCTCCATCGGAACGATGTGGAGTGCAGAATGGTTCTGGTTGGAGATGCGGACTTAGAGAGCCCTAAATCAGTTCCACCAGAAATACTGGATGAATGGAACTCCAAAGGGATTGTTGAATGGTGGGGGCATGAAGACAATATGCCGAAAGTTTTCTCTAAAGCTAATATAGTATGTTTGCCTTCATACCATGAAGGTGCTCCAAAGGTTCTGCTTGAAGCCGCTTCATCGGGAATAGCGATTGTGGCAACGGATATTCCCGGGTGCGGTCAAATTGCCCGGCAGGATGAGAATGGGCTTTTGGTTCCAGTGAAGGATTCTATAAGATTAGCAGAGGCGATCAAATTTTTGGTTGAAAATCCAAAAATTCGGAAAGAAATGGGCGCTCGAGGGCGAAAATTGGTTTTGGAAGAATTTTCAGATAAAATCATTATAAAAAAATACCTGAGTCTATATAAACGAGTAGTTGGGTAATGTGAAAAATACAGGTGATTTTGGGCTGGTATGCGTAGCCGGGTCGCCTTGTTACTGAGTCCTAAAATCTTTTCTATACTGTATTGCGTTATGTCCCGCACGGTTAATTTAATTTTAGCGATTATCTTGCTGATCCTGTTTGCCGTTCCTATCGTTATCATAAGTATTCTGGTTCGATTTACATCTCCAGGTCCCGCGATGCACTGGTCCGATAGGATAGGCAGGAATAATATGATCTTTAAGATGCCAAAGTTCAGAACCATGAAAAGAGGTACTCCGGATGTTGCCACACATTTGCTTAAGGCTCCCGATCAATTTATAACGCCCCTAGGTAAAATACTCAGGAAAACCAGTTTGGATGAAATTCCTCAATTATGGAATATTATCAAAGGGGATATGGCTTTTGTCGGGCCGCGTCCCGCATTATTTAATCAGGATGATCTCATTAGTCTTAGGGAAGAGCAGGGGGTCCATAAGTTAACTCCGGGAATAACAGGGTGGGCTCAAATTAAAGGGCGGGACGAGCTACCTATCCCTGAAAAGGTTGAAATGGATGTTTATTATCTAAAGCATCGATCACTCTTGTTAGATTTGAAAATCCTGGTGTTGACCTTGATTGTGGTATTGAATTGGAAGGGAATTTCTCATTAAGGGAGTACAGAGTAAGCCAGTGAATGAAAAATTAAAGATAATGCGATAGTTATTTTTGGCGAGTTTTGATAAAATCTTTTAGAATATATAGGTAACGATGATTTTGCGATGATTTGCAAATTCACTCCGGTTCAAGTCTGGTTTGTTAGCATGCGATGATACTATTGAACGGCAAATTTCCAATTATCTTTCCACTCTTGAGTTGATTAAGTATCACCAAGGTTGTAAAATTCTTCAGGTCATTTATTTCAATCCCTTAAACGAAAATAAATTTGTATGAAAGCAGTAATATTGGCGGGTGGTCTGGGGACTCGGTTAAACGAAGAAACAGATACCAAGCCTAAGCCTATGGTAGAGATAGGCGGCAAGCCTATACTTTGGCATATTATGAAGATATATTCTGCCCATGGGATTTCAGACTTTATTATCTGCCTAGGCTACAAAGGCTATGCGATAAAGGAATATTTTGCTAATTATTTTCTCCACGTTTCCAATGTTACTTTTGACTTGGCAAAAAACGATATGGTGGTTCACCAGCATAATGCAGAGCCATGGAAAGTCACACTTGTAGATACAGGGGATAGCACCATGACGGGCGGTCGTTTAAAAAACGTGAGATCTTACCTGGATAATGAAGATTTTTGTTTTACATATGGAGATGGGCTTGGTGATGTTGATATAGGAGAACTAATTAAGTTGCATAAGTCCGAAGGTGCTTTGGCTACTCTTACGGCTGTTCAACCCCCAGGGCGTTTTGGTGCTATTAAAACAGATAAAAATAAAATTGTTGGTTTTCAGGAGAAACCAGAAGGAGACGGAGGGTGGGTCAATGGTGGTTTCTTTATTCTTTCTCCAAAGGTTATTGACTACATAGCCGATGAAACGACTGTTTGGGAGGCTTCTCCTATGGAAAACCTTGCAGAGAATGGTGAGCTCTCTGCTTATTTCCATCATGGGTTCTGGCAACCGATGGATACACTGCGCGAAAAGAAATACCTTGAAGACCTCTGGAAGTCTGGTAAAGCACCTTGGAGAACCTGGAAGTGAATCCAAAATTCTGGCCTGGAAAAAAAGTACTATTAACCGGTCACACTGGTTTTAAAGGAAGCTGGCTTTCCTTGTGGTTGCAAAACATGGGGGCTGATGTTGTAGGTTATTCCCTGCCTCCTCCAACCGACCCTTGTTTGTTTGA
>Ga0233433_10000445_pt1 | contig 44984 bp, 40 predicted proteins | sample SI_122_August201_5_FD_179868 | JGI IMG/M metagenome (GOLD analysis project Ga0233433, IMG submission 179868) | Seawater microbial communities from Saanich Inlet, British Columbia, Canada - SI_122_August2016_100_MG | ecosystem: Environmental > Aquatic > Marine > Inlet | place: Canada: British...
GAAAAGAAATTAATCTTGCAGAGGCTGAAATGCCTGGCTTAATGGCCCTAAGAGAAAGGTATAAGAACGAAAAGCCCCTTAAGGATGCAAGAATTGCAGGATGTCTTCACATGACAATACAAACAGCTGTTTTAATCGAAACTTTAGTTGATTTAGGCGCTGATGTTACCTGGAGTTCTTGTAATGTTTTTTCAACTCAAGATCATGCTGCTGCTGCAATTGCTGCTAAAGGAATACCTGTTTACGCATGGAAAGGAATGAATGAAGAAGAGTTTAATTGGTGTATCGAGCAAACTTTATTTTTTGGTGATGATAAGAAACCTCTGAACATGATATTAGATGACGGAGGTGACCTAACAAATATGGTTCTTGATGAATATCCAGAATTAGTTGCTGGAATTAAAGGATTATCTGAGGAAACAACCACTGGAGTTCATAGATTATATGAGAGAGTAAAGAATGGAACACTTCTTATGCCCGCAATTAATGTTAATGATTCCGTTACAAAATCTAAGTTTGATAATAAATATGGTTGTAAAGAAAGTGCAGTTGATGCAGTAAGAAGAGCAACAGATATTATGCTTGCAGGAAAAAGAGTAGTGGTTTGTGGTTATGGTGATGTTGGAAAAGGAACTGCTGCTTCTTTTAGAGGGGCAGGATCAATTGTTACGGTTACTGAAATTGACCCCATTTGTGCTTTACAAGCTTCAATGGATGGACATGAAGTTAAAAGACTTGAAACTGTTGTTTCTAATGCTGATATTGTTGTAACAGCTACCGGAAATAAAGACATAGTTAATGCAAAGGCATTTAAACTGATGAAGGATAAAACTATTGTATGTAATATTGGTCATTTTGATAATGAAATAGATATGGAATGGCTTGAATCTAATTTTTCAGATCAAAAAACTACTATCAAACCTCAAGTTGATTCATTTAGAATTAATAAAGAAACTGAGATAATTATATTAGCTGAAGGGAGGCTTGTAAATCTAGGGTGTGCTACAGGACACCCAAGTTTTGTTATGAGTAACTCATTTACCAATCAAGTTTTAGCTCAAATAGAATTATGGAATAATTCTGATAAGTATGAAAACAAAGTTTATATGCTTCCTAAGAATCTTGATGAAATGGTTGCAAAACTTCACCTTGATAAACTTGGTATTGAATTAGAAGGATTATCTGAAGAACAAGCAAAATATATTGGAGTCCAAGTTAATGGACCATACAAACCAGAATATTATAGGTATTAAGCCTCTAAAGGCTCAATTGAAACAAAAGACTTATTGTTGGATTTCTTCTTAAAAGAAACAAGACCGTCAATTTTAGCGTGTAAAGTATGATCTTTCCCTAGATAAACATTTTCACCAGGATTGTGAACAGTTCCTCTCTGTCTTACAATTATGTTACCAGCTTGAGCAAATTGTCCACCAAAGATTTTTACACCTAATCGTTTCGACTCTGATTCTCTTCCATTTTTTGAACTACCAACTCCTTTTTTATGTGCCATAACTAATTACTTTTTTGCAGTTGTTGCTTTCTTTGCAGTTGTTGCTTTCTTTGCAGTTGTTGCTTTCTTTGCAGTTGTTGCTTTCTTAGCAGTTGTTGCTTTCTTAGCAGCTGGTGCTTTCTTAGCAGCTGGTGATTTCTTAACAGCTGGTGATTTCTCAGAAGAAACTTCTTTCTTAGGAGCAGTCTTTTTCTCACTAATACCTTGAATTATAATTTCAGTGATTGGTTGTCTGTGACCATTTTTAACTTTGTAGCCTTTTCTTCTTTTTTTCTTAAAGACAATTACTTTATCATCTTTTTTGTGAGCAATAATTTTAGCCTCAACTGATATGCCAGATATATTAGGTTTACCAACCTGTACTTTAATTCCATCGTCTGTAAGTAAGACATTATCAAAGGAAACTTTTGAGCCTTCTTTTGCATCAATTCTGTTTACAAAAAGTTTTTGATCTTTTGAAACCTTAAATTGACTTCCTTGTATTTCAACTACTGCGTACATTATTAATTTTTGAACTGCAAAATTAAACTATTTATTAAAATATACAATATTTATTAGGCTTTATAGTTCAATCCAATTTTCATTGTTTAGGGACCATTCCACAACCTGTTTAATCCTCTGCGATAATTTAATAGATGGGGTCCAACCTAATTTTTTCATTTTTTCTCCAGACAGAGAATATCGAAGATCATGTCCAGGCCTTGAAGAATGGAAGTCTACCATCTTATATTTTAAGTCCTTTCCTTGAGAATCTGCAATTAGTTGTGCTAACTCAAGATTATTTATTTCTTCTAGGCCAACAATATTAAACTTTGGACATTTTGCTCCTCCAAAATCAATATCAATTTCAATGTTTTGTGTTAGTAAAAAATAGATTGCTTCTGCAACATCTTCTGCATGAATATAATGACGTGTGCCTGGAACAGTTTTTGTTTTATCAGAGTGAATTGTAACACTCTCCCCATCTCTAATCTTTTTTATACACATAGGTATAAATTTTTCAGGATGCTGCCTCTCACCAAAAACGTTCATAGTATGAGTTATATAGATAGGTAATCCATAAGTGTTCTCATAAGCTACAGCCAACTCTTCACCTCCTGCCTTAGTTGCACTATAAGGATTTGTAGAATTGTATCTGTCATTCTCTTTATAATTAATTCCATTTGGTGCTGGACCAAAAACTTCATCTGTGCTGAAATAAATAAATCTTTCCAAGTCATTATTTTCATTGATAAATCGAGCATAGTCAAGTATGTTTGCTGTACCAACAACATTATCAAGAACAAATTCCATTGGATAATCTATGCTTCTATCTACATGTGAACCAGCAGCTAAATGAAGTATAATGTTAATTTCTCCTATCTCTTTTTTAATCCATGGGTTTATTTCAGATTTCAAATCATGAAAGATTACTTTTACTCTAGATTTTTCCTCTTTGGAAAAATCAGATAAAATATCATCTAATCTATTAAGATTTCCACTATAATCAAGACGATCTAAGGAAACAATATTCCAATTAGTATTTTTAATTAAATACTTAATCATGTGATGAGAAATAAATCCCGCACCGCCAGTGATTAATACTTTTTTCATTGTTTAGAATTTAAGTTGGCAATATATTCTTTTAATCTATCTTTAGGTCTCCAGTTAAGCATGTTAATTAAGTCATCATTTATTCTTAACGTTTCTCTATAATTTCCAGGTTGATCAGAAATGTAAACCGATTTTACATTAAATTTTTCTTTAAACATAGTGAAAAGGTGATTAATACTGTAGTTAATTCCTGTTCCAATTTCCCATGCATCATCATGATAAATATCTGAATTTGATATTCTAATAATTCCATCAACAATATCTAAAACATGAGTAAAATCTCTTTTTTGATTACCATCACCTACTATAGGGAGAGGTTTGGATTTGCTAGCCTTTACTTGCCATATACCAATTACATTCCCAAACTTTTCATCTAATGGTTCATGTGGTCCATAAACATTGTAAAATCTCGCTATTTCAACATTAACATTAAATGATTTTTTATAGAGCCTCGAAACCTCTTCTCCAAGAAACTTTGTCATTGCATAAGGTGACTCTGATGGGTCATGATGCTTGGATGAAGACCCTGCGTATATTACTTTGACACTTCTGTTTTTTGCCCACTCCATAACCTTCATCGTTCCTGTAACATTCACTCTAATTGATTCTTGAGGATCTTCAAATGAAGGCTGAACTCTTGATTGAGCAGCAAGATGAAAGCAAGTGTCAAAATCTAAATCTTTAATAAAATGTATTTCTTCAATATCTAGATTAAAGTATTTAACCCCTTCTAGTTCATTTGATTTTTTACCAGTTGAATAATTATCTAAAGAAACTACATTAATACCTTTTTTAATAAGATTTTTAATAAGGTTTGTTCCTATAAACCCTGCACCACCCGTTACTAAAACTTTTTTCATTATTTATGTAAATACCATTTAATTGTTTGTTCTAAAGCAGTTTCAAATTCAAATTTTGGTTTCCAATTAAGAAAATTTGAAATTTTTGAGTAGTCAATTGAATATCTATAATCATGACCTTTTCTGTCTGAAACATATTCAATTAATTCATTTAAAGAAGATTCACTTTTTTTTGTTAACGACGCAGAAATTTTAATAATATTTTTAATTAATTCAAGATTGGTAAGCTCATTTCCTCCACCAATGTTATATGTTTCTCCAATTGATCCATCATGAAATATTTTATCTATTGCATTGACATGGTCTTGAACATAAAGCCAATCTCTAATATTTAGACCATTACCATATACAGGTATTTTTTTGTTATTTATTATTGAATTTATAACAACAGGAATTAATTTTTCTTTGTGCTGATTTGGACCAAAGTTATTGGAGCAATTGGAAATTAATATTGGTATTTCATAAGTATGATAATATGATCTAACGAAATGATCAGAAGATGCCTTTGATGCAGAATAAGGTGATCTAGGGTCATACGGTGTTGTTTCTTTAAAAGATCCGGTTGCACCCAATGTGCCATATACTTCATCAGTTGAAATGTGATAAAATCTCTTTCCTTCTTTAGATTTCCAAATTTTATTTACTGAATTTAAAAGATTTATTGTTCCTAAAATATTTGTTTCAGCAAATAGCGTAGGATTTTTAATTGAGTTATCAACATGAGATTCTGCAGCTAAATGAATTATTGAATCATAGTTTTCTTTTTTAATCAACTCTTCCAGTTTATTAGAATCTCTAATATCCAAATCATAAAAAACATAATTTTCTTTTTTATCGATTGAAGAGAGAAAGCTATAATTACTTGCGTAGGTTAAACTATCAATATTTGTTATTTTATAATGACTATACTTGTTTACAAAAAAATTTACAACATGGGATCCGATAAATCCTGCTCCTCCTGTTATTAGAATGTTTTTCATACTTAGTTAATTAAGCTATAAATATAATCTGAGTAGGAGTTCTTATTCATTTGAGAATGAATTTTTAAAAGATCTTGTTTGGCAATAAAGTTTTTCTTTAAAGCTATCTCTTCTATACATCCAACCTTTAATCCAGTTCTTTTTTCAATTGCCATTATAAATTGAGATGCTTCTAAAAGATAATCATGAGTCCCCGTGTCCATCCAAGTATAACCTCTTCCCAGAACAGTTGCCTTTAATTTATTATAGTTTAAGTAGTCTTTATTAATAGATGTAATCTCAAGTTCTCCTCGTTCACTTGGTTTAACTTTTTTTGAAATCTCAACTACATCGTTTGGATAAAAATATAAGCCTATGACTGCAAAATTACTTTTAGGTATTTTAGGTTTTTCCACTATGTCTATTACTGATCCTTTGCTATCAAATTCAAAAATTCCATAAGAAGCTGGATTATTAACATAGTATCCAAAAGTAACAGCATTATTGTTTTTTTCAACTTCAGTAATAGATTTAGCTAGAATATCAGTTAATCCATCACCATAAATAATATTATCTCCAAGAATAAGACATACATTATCATCTCCGATAAATTGTTCACCAATTATAAAAGCGTCTGCTAAACCCTTTGGCTGGTCCTGAACCATATATTCAAGTTTAATACCAAGTTTTTTGCCTGAACCTAAAAGATTCTTATATGATTTTAAGGCATGGGGAGTTGTGATTATCAATATGTTTTTAATGCCTGCTAACATTAGAACACTTAATGGGTAATATATCATTGGCTTATCATAAACAGGCAACAACTGTTTTGATATAGATATTGTAGTAGGATGAAGCCTAGTCCCCTTTCCTCCAGCTAAAATAATTCCTTTCATGGGTTTAATTTTCTTTAAAAATATTCTCTAAATCTATTAGAAGTTTATCTTTTTTAAAATGTTTATCATAGTAATTTAATGCATTTTTTCCAAGTTTATCTCTATCCTCAACTGTTAAATTTATAAATTTGACTATAATGTCACTTAATTTTTTTGCATCTTCTGCAGGAGAACAAAATCCACAATTAGATTCCTCTATAATATTTGATGCTATTCCATCAATTGATCCAATAATTGGTTTGGAACAGGCTAAATAAGATTGCATTTTACCAGGTATAGTTCTAAAAAATATTTTACTTTTTTTTAATGAAACTAATAGCGCATCAGCATGATGAAAAAATCTAGCCATCTTTTCTGGGGGATGAGAACCTAAAAAAGAAAAATAAGGTTCTATATTATTTTCTTTTATAAGATTTTGAATTCTTGTTTTGTCTCTCCCTTCTCCTATAATTATAAAGTTTATTTTTATTTTATTTTTTTTTAATGCTAGGGCAGCTGATATGATTGTATCAAAACTCTGAGCTACACCGATATTTCCTGCAAATACGATATTTAGTCCTTCAGGATATATGTTTTTCTCTTTTAGTTCAATAGGTTTATAAAAATCTTCAGCATAGTAGGGATAAAATTTTATTTTTTCATATTTAACTCCTTGGTCATGGATGTAATCTTTAAACAAGGGGGATTGAACCAATATTAAATCACTATATCTATAAATTAGCCTAGTCATTAAATCAACAATATTTAAAATAATTTTATTGTTAATTTTTCCTGCTACCTTAACGGATTCAGGCCAAAGATCATGAACCCATAAAAAGGTTTTAGATTTAAAAAAGTATTTTGCAACAATTCCAATTAATCCAACTGTAATGGGGGAGGGTGCATATATTAGAATTTTATCAAATCTTTTTTTAATGCTAAATAATCTTGCTATTCCAAAAAACACAAAAGAAATATAATTTAATACTAGATTTAATGAATTTCCACTTTTTCTTAGAATTAAATTTGATCTAAACACTTCAATGTCATTAATAATTTCATAAGATTTAGATGACCAGTTATATCCTTCAAAATATTCCCCATTAGGATAGTTTGGTTTACCGGTTAAAACAGCCACCTCATTGCCTCTTTCCTTTAAGCTATAGCAAAGATCATTAATTCTAAAGTTTTCTGGGTAGAAATATTGTGTGATAACTAAAATTTTCAAAAATATTATTTTATAAGTTCCATAATTGCATTCTTGATTCCTAATTCATCAATCCCAGAATCTTTGTGATGAAATTCTTGATTTCCGTATAAACCACTTGGATAACCTTTTGCTGTCAAACTAGAGAAACTTTTAATATTTATGTTATTAGTATGAAGAAATAAGGAAATCTGCTGAGCTAAACCTCCAATTGAAACATGATCTTCAATCACTATTAGATTATCAGTGTTTTTTAAAATATCTTGAATTCCACTATTAAAACTGATAGGAAGTTTAATGCATGCTAACACATTAATCTCTTCAATAATATTATTATTTGTAATAACATCTAAAACCTTTTCAACTAATGAACCTAGAGCAATTACTGTATACTTAGATAACCTGTTTTTATAAATATTAAAAGATTTATCATTATAATCATATTGATAGTTCTTGGAGTTTCTTCCTAACCTAAGATATGCTGGACTTGCATTGTCAAGAATTGATTTTGTAATGAACTCCACATTGTTTGCAGAATCTGGAACCCATACTTTGATATTAGGCAAACTAGAAATTGATGCTAAATCAGATATAGCATGATGCGAGCTACCCATTATACCATATCCATACCCTCCACCATTTCCGACAAGAAATACTGGGAGATTATGAAAACACACATCATTTCTTATTTGTTCTAGACACCTATAAACAATAAAAGGCGCTATACTATAACAGAATACTTTGTGTCCCTTTTTAGCAAGACCAGCAGCAATTCCAACCATACTCTGTTCAGCAACACCAGCGTTAATAAATCTATTTCCTAATTTTTTTTGTAGATTTTCAAATGCATTATAGCCTAAATCTCCTGTGATGAAAATAATATCTTTATCCTCCGATGCTAGTGTTTCTATTGATTTAGAAAATTCGTTTCTCATTTATTTTTTGAAGCTGTTATAAAAATTGATTGCGTAATTAAGTTTATTGGGAAAATTTGTTCAAAAAAATCACTAAAAATAATAACTGTTTTAACAAGAAATGGGGGGGTATTAGGGAGTAAAAAATCTTTGAATGATACTTTAACTTTTGAATAGTTCTCTCTTTCTAAAAAATTTTTAATAAATGTTTTTGAAAATGCCATTTCATCTGGATCTAAATTGGCCCATTTTCTAAAAATTTTAAATATTAAAAAACAATAAGGGTTATATATATTAGGTTCCATGAAAATAATTTTGCCATCTTTTTTCAACAAATTATTCATTGTCTTTAAAGAATTTTCAAGATTATAATATAGATGATGAAGTATTCCATTTCCAATAATATAGTCATATTTTTCAACTGCTTCTAGATCATATTCTAGGAAATCTCTAACTTCATAATTAAGATTTGATAATTCAAAATCCTTTTTTGCAATTTCTATAAAAGGTTTACAAATATCTATTCCAGTTACTTTTGCAAGAGTTTCTTTAGCAATAAAATTAGATATCTCACCTGTCCCACAACCAATTTCTAAAATTTTAGATTTATCAGAAATATTATTCATCTGCATTATCATCATATTAGCTCTTCTCTCGATTCTTATTTTAAATGTCTCCGTTCTTTGAAAACCTTGGTTGTAACCCTTGTGATCCTTAATTGATGCCATTAATTTTTTATTAGTGTTTTTCTTTCTTTAATTCTGTCTAGCCCCTGTATATCTGATTTGGTTTTATATTCATTTGAACCAATAATTATTTTTTTTCGAATAAATTTTGGTCTTTTTTTTGTTTCCTCAAAAATTTTGCTCACATATTCTCCTATAAATGATATTGCGAGTAAATTTATTCCTCCAAAAAATAATATTAATATAATAACAGTTGTAAATCCAGATGGTATATCAGATAATATAAATCTTAGTATTAATTGAACAATGACCCCAATAAATGCAATAAATGTAAATGAAATCCCTAGATAGGACATAAAACTTAATGGTTGAAAGCTAAAAGAAAATATTGCCTTTCTAGCCCACCAGATATTTTTAAATAAATTATTTGTAGTAGTTCCAAACATTCTTTTAGGTCTAACATAATCTACGCCTGTTTGATTAAATCCAACCCAAGCTCTTAATCCTCTTAGAAATTGCTCTGTTTCAGGTAATTCAATTAACTTATTCACAACTTCCCTGTCTATTAAAGAGAAATCCCCTGCATTTTTAGGTATTTTAATATAAGACAGTTTTTGAAAAATTAAATAAAATAGTTTATAGATAAAATTAAAATGGAAACTCATTTCTCTTTTAACTCTAACTCCATAAACAACATCGAAGCCTTGATTCCACTTTTCATAAAACTTTTCAATGACTTCAGGAGGGTCTTGAAGGTCACCATCCAAAAGTATAACACCATCTCCATCTGATAATTCCATTCCAGACATAAAAGCAGCTTGTGACCCAAAATTTCTTGAATGGCTTATTCCAATTACTTTTGGATCATTCTTACAAATTTCTTTAATAATACTTTCTGATTTATCTGGAGAACAATCATTTACAAATATAATCTCGTAGTCAGTTTTAATTTTTTCAAATACATCTTTTAATCTTTCGTACATAATTGGAATAGCATCTCCATCTTTATAGCATGCAATTACTGCTGAAAGTTTTGATTTTTTTTCTAAGGATCTATTTTTTAAATCTTCATAAGAAATTTGTTCTTGCCATTTGAAACATTTTTTAATACCATCTTCAATTGAATTTTTAGCTGACCAGCCTAAATCATTTAAAGTGTTGCCCGGATCTCCATACCAGTTTTCTAGATCCCATGATCTATTATTCATTGAGCCCCACTTAGGTTTTTCAGAAATACTATATAAATCTGATATTTTAGTTACTATATCTTCAATGGTAGTCATTTTACCAGAACATACATTATAAGAGTTCCCTGATATTTTTGTATTTAACGACAGTGCTGCCTGAATGAATGCATCAATACAATCATCAATAAATACAAAATCACGAGAAATATTTTTAGAAACCAGCTGCGGAAGGGTCTTCTTTCTTGCATTTTCAACTAGCTGAGGTATTAATCTATTGGGATCTTCAAATTGGCCATAAATCGAATATAATCTAAGATTCAATATCAACCTGTTAGATGAGTTTGCATAAAATTTGGCTAAATACGATGATGCAATTTTTGATACTGAATAATGACTATTTGGTTTTAAATTTTTATTTTCACTTGAATTAGATGAGTTATAACCATATTCCGAGCTTGATCCTGCATTTATAAAAATAGATTTTTCTGGAGAAGACTCTATTAGATTAGCAGTACCAATTAAATTAATTTTATAAATTAAATTATAATCCTTTTGAGAACTTGAAGAGCCATATGCAGAAAGATTAAAAATAGTTTTAGGCGAATATTTTTTAAAGATTATTTTAAGTGCATCTTTATCCAAAATATCAGCAATAAGAATTTTTTCTTCACTTATATCTAATTTTTTCAACCTCCATCTATTTGTTTCATTCCTAACTATTCCATAGACATCATCTCTATAGCTGGAAAGAGAGTGAAGAAGATTGGAGCCAATAAATCCTCCAGAACCAAATACAAAAATCGGTCCGTTTAATTTTTTTATTTTTTCCACACTATTCATAATAATTAAAAAGTATAGTTTTCAACATCACTTATAGATTTAGACAATAATTCATCATTAATTGGAAGATAATGCCATTCTAATTTGTTTTCCATAAATGAAACTCCTTTGCCTTTAATTGTGTTAGCTAAAATTAGTTTTGGTTTATTGTTTGTAGTTTTTTCAATTTCTCTAAGAACTTTCAATATATCGGAAATATTGTGCCCACTGCACTCAAATGTGTCAAAACCAATTTCATTAAATTTTGATATACGGCTTGTATCACCAAGGACTTCAGAGGTTTTACCAAAACCTTGAAGCTTATTGTCATCAATTATTACAATTAGATTTGTTAATTCTTTAACTACTGAAAAATGGGCTGCCTCCCACGTTGTACCTTCATTTGTCTCACCATCAGATAAAAGAACATATGTTTTTAAGTCATTCTTTTTCAATTTATTTGAAAGAGCTATTCCAACTGCTTGAGGGAAACCATGCCCTAATGATCCTGTTGCAAATGGAATTTCATTAAAAGAATTTGGTGAAGGATGGGCTGACAGCTTTGTTCCATTTTTATAGAATGTATCGAGTAAGTCATCATCTATTACACCAATATGATTTAATGCTACATATAAAGCTGCCGCTGCGTGACCTTTAGACAAAATAAAATCTTCATTATTTTTTTTGTATAAAATCATAATAGCAATAATTAAGTCAATACATGACAAAGAGCAAGCTATGTGACCTGACTTTACTTTATGACATATTTCCAATATTTTCTTTCTAAGAGATTTTTGTAATTCTTTATGATCCATCATCTATATTATTTTTTCCAAACTTCTCTATTAATAAACTCAATATAACTTAGAATTATCTTCAAGACTTTAGTTGAAACATTTGACTCATTATAATCTTTAACAACAGGTTGATATATTTTATTCATATTTAAAGTAGCCTCTATTGATTCATAAATTCCTTCTTTAGTTAGACCAGACATTATTAATACGCCTTGGTCCATTCCCTCAGGTCTTTCATGAGCATTCCTAATCATAATAGCTGGAAACTTGAGGATAGATGATTCTTCAGTTATTGTACCACTATCTGAAATGACACATTTAGAGTTTTTTTGTAAATATATATAATCAAAAATTCCCAAAGGCTTTATAAAATGTATGAGCTTATTAAGTTTAATTTTAGAATTAATATTTTCAAGTCTATTGCCAGTTCTAGGGTGAGTAGAAACAATTATAGGTAATTTATATTTTTCACAAATAAAATTTAATGATTCTAAAAGGTTGGTGAGTGAAGATTCATCATCAACATTTTCTTCTCTATGAGTAGAAACAACAAAATATTTATTTTTAGAAACTTTTAATTTATCTAATATTTTACTTGCCTCAATATCTTTAGCATGAAAATCTAAAACCTCTTTCATGCATGATCCTATTTTAATTATTCTATCCGCAGGAATCCCCTCTCTAATTAGATAGTCTCTTGCCTGTTCAGTCAAAGGCATGTTAATATCACTCAAATGGTCTACAATTTTACGATTTATCTCCTCAGGCACTCTTTGGTCAAAACATCTATTTCCAGCTTCAATATGAAATATTGGGATTTTTTTTCTTTTCGCAGAAATAACAGATAGGCAAGAGTTGGTATCCCCATATAAAAGAACAGCATCTGGATTTTCCTTCTCAATGATTTTATCTGAGTTTGCAATTATATTTCCAATTGTCTCAGCAGTAGTTTCTCCAACAGAGTTTAGGAAATAATTAGGCTTTCTTATTGATAGGTCTTTAAAAAAAATTTCATTTAATTCATAGTCATAATTTTGTCCTGTATGAACTAAGACATTATCAAGATTATCATCAAGAACCTTAATAATTTGACTCAACTTTATTATTTCAGGTCGAGTTCCAACAATTGTCATTACTTTAGTTTTCATTTTCTTAGTTTATGTAAATATTTTTATTGATTTGACTGTCTTTTTTAAGGTTTATTAGCATAGTTTCCCATGAAGGTTTATCAATATCTGTTCTTTCAAAAAACTTTCTTGAAATTAGTGATTTATTTGATGCGTAATCATGATTTTCATTTATTTTAATATTTAAATTGAATGTGTCACAAAGCAAATTAATCAATTCATATTTAGAAATTGAATTTGAAGATATATTATAAAGACCTGAGAGGTTTATATTTTCTCTAATTATTCTAGCTATTACATTTCCCATCCAACATGTAGTTACCCCGCTGTATATTGCTTTCACATAACCACTAATTTCTTTATTATTTTGTGATAATATCCACTCAAGCAGCTCAGTTTGATTATAAACTTCTCGACCAATCATCGAAGTCCTAATAGTTAAGGTATTATCACAATTTAGTACTTCCCCTTTTGCTTTTGTGAACCCATAGATATCAGAGGCATCTGGAGTAGAATTTTCTGTGTAATCTCCCGTAATACCACTAAACACACAATCTGTACTGAAATGAATTAATTTTGAATTGTTTTTTTGTGCCCATTCAGATAAAATATGAGGAAATTTTGAGTTACAAAAAGTTATTTTATCAATATTATTTTCTCCAAATCTTCTTGTTGTTATGCCTATGCAATTAACAATATAATTCGGTTTATAAATTTTTAAAAATTTTTTTATATCCTCATTAAAAACATCTATGTTAAAAACCTCGCTCTTATTAAAATCTATTTTTAAATTATGTCTTTTTTTTCTGGAGGCTACAATTAGATCTAAACCGCTGTTGTATAAGGACTGGTATATTTTATGACCTATCATTCCATCACCACCAAGGATTATGACTTTCATACTATTTATAACCTATTGACGCTAGTAGACTAATCAAATTTTTATTTGAAATTCGCTGAGTATTATATGAACTATACTCCTCATGTTCTATATTATTCTTCATTCCATCAAAAAAATATTTATCATAATTTAAATCTCTATTATCAGCAGGAATTCTATAATATTCTTTCATGTCTTGAGCAATTAATTTTTCCTCTTTAGATAAAAGAGTTTCATGAAGTTTCTCAGAATGTCTAATTCCAATAATTTTAATTTCTGAATTTGAATCATATATTTTTTTCATAGACTCTGCTAACTCCATAATTGTTGTTGAGGGAGACTTTTGAACAAATATATCTCCTGAGTTGCCGTTCTTAAAAGCATACATTACAAGTTCAACAGCATTTTCTAAAGTCATCATAAATCTGGTCATAGTTGGTTCAGTAATAGTGATAGGACTATTAGATTGAATCTGATCAAAGAATAGTGGAATAACTGAACCTCTAGATGCCATTACATTTCCATATCTAGTTCCCATTATAACAGTTTCATTTGATAATCTTGATTTAGCCACAAATACTTTTTCCATCATTGCTTTAGAAACACCCATTGCATTAATTGGATACACAGCTTTATCTGTACTTAAACAAATTACTTTTTTAACACCATTAGAAATTGCTAGATCAAGAACATTTTCTGTGCCCAAAATATTTGTCTTTACCGCCTGGATTGGATGGAATTCACAAGATGGAACTTGTTTTAGAGCTGCAGCATGGAAAACATAGTCAACACCTTTTATAGCAGGGTCTATTGATTTTGAATCTCTTACATCACCAATAAAAAACTTTATTTTTTTATTATTGTATTTAACTCTCATATCATGCTGTTTCTTTTCATCCCGAGAAAAAATTCTAATTTCCTTAATATCAGTATTTATAAATTTTTGTAGAACAGCATTACCAAATGATCCAGTACCTCCAGTAATTAATAAAATTTTATTTTTTAACATCATTGGTTATATATTTTATAAAGTTATCAATTTTATTATTAATCCTTTTACTGCTTGCTTTTAAAGGTTTGTCATTTAAAGCTTTTAGAAGAGAATCCTTAATACTTACTTCAGAGTATGGATTAAAAACTATTGAGGGTTTAACAATTTCATGAACATATTCTAAGTCAGCACAAATGAGTTTACAACCATGCGATTCAGCCTCCAAAAGAGGCAGGCCAAAGCTTTCAACTAAAGATGGATAGACAAAATAATAAGACCTTTTGTATAGTTTTTTTAATTCAGTTTTTGAAATATTACCATGATTAATCACTGTCAAGTTATCATGAAAATTTATCAACTTATTGAGGTCATTATTGAACTCTTTTTCAACAGTTAGATGTAATGTTATTTGATTATTTTGGCTTTTAGCTAATAAATAAAATGATCTTAGTAATCTCTTTAAATTTTTATGCTTAGCATTTGATCCAACGTAAAGGTATTCAAAGTTTTGTATTTTATTTATTCGTGTATCATTAGTGTCATCAAAAATTGGATATATGTGTATCTTATTATCTATTTTATTTAATAAAGTTAGTCTCATGAGATTAGTTTGAACTATCCATTCATAATTCTTTTTATTTAAATAAAAAATATAAAATTTTTTGAGAATATTTAACAACTTAGCTTTGATAGACAGTCCTGATTTTCTTTGATTTACTAATAATCTATTGTGAAAATAAATTAAAACCTTTGAATCTACATTTATTGGAGGAGGAACATTTGATAGGCAGATTATTTTGTTGAATTTTTTATGATTTTGCTTATAATATTTTAATCGATTTGTTTCAGAGGCATTTAAAATAACAGAGTTGCCATAGATAGGACTAATCGAGTTAATATCTAATCGGGCATCTAGTAGATATGTAATATTAGTTGTGTTTAGTTTTTCTAGAAGTAATCTTAAGATTTCTTTACCTCCTGAATTATGACTATAAATTGCATCAACTAAAATATTCATTTCATTTCAATTTTAAATAGTGATTAATCATATCATATACAATATATGCATATCCAGGCATTATAAGAATTACAGTTAAGTTGGATGGGACTAGAATTGGGATTAAAGAAATGCTAAAAATTAAAAGGAGTCTTTTTAAAATAAAAAAAATATTTAATTCAATTTTAATTATCCTATTCAGCGAAAGTATGCAGGTTAATATAACAATTCCGTAAGAGATCAATATTAAATATGCTATAGAACTAATATCTGAGAAAAAATCAAAATATATGGTTATAATCAAGAAAACAACGCCAAATAAATATGGGAAAATCATAGCATGAGTTTTATATTCAGATGTGGTAATGTTTTTTAAGATATTTAGTATTGATTTAAGAAGCTCAATCCAAATTCCAATAAGAAAAACATTAATTAAAATATTATTAATTTTTGATTCATCAATTATTATATTTAAAATTATCTCTGCTGAATGAGACATTGCTAGAGCAACTGCTACATAAATTGGAATAGAAACAGTTAAAAGATTATTAAATGCATTAGATCTGTCTTTAAATGTCGCATTAGATATGTTTTGAAGATATTTTGGTGATAAAAGTTGATTTAAAAAATTTTCAACATTGGCGAAAATCTGAGAGGCTCCCATTAAACCCAATATTAATATACCAACAGAAGTTAATCCAATTTTTGATTCTGCTAAAAACCTAAAACCATCAGTTAAGGTCCACCCTAAGATATTAGTTAGCACAATATAAAATGAAAATGTTTTTAATGTATCAAAATCAATTTTAATTGACTTTTGATCTTTAGATGTTTTATTCAGTATTCTCCAGCCAATTATAGCGACAATTAAATTTGAAAGTATAAGGCCTGATAACCAGTAGTCAAATGTGGGTGAAAAGTTTTTAATTGCCAAATAAGAAAAAAGAGGGTTTAGTATATGAAATAAAATAATTAAAACCAGATATATGAAATTTTTATCTATCAAGTTAAAAAATGGATATGTTAACTCGTTCGCAGTTTTTGTTAAAATGATTAAAAAGATAATTATACTTACAGATATAAAGTTGATATCATAGTCAAAAAAGAAGCCAGATATAGATATTGCAAGTAATGCAAGTAATGCAATTGGAATTATTAATTTTATATAGATAGATCTTAATCCACTTACAATCTGGTTAGACCTATACCACTCTATTATATTCCTAGTAACATAAACCCCAATAGGTCCAATTATAGAAAAACTAAAAAAAGTATAGAGTGAGAAAACAAGATAAAACTTTGATAACTCTTCATAACTTAGAAAAAAGGTTTGAAGTCTTGTGTATATAATAAGCAATAAAAATCGAAAGATATTACCTATTGCTAATCCTATTAAATCCTTATTTATTTCAAATTTAAAAAGATTCATGCTTATTCTTCTAAAATATAAAAATCATCCCACCTTGAAATATGAGTTAAAACTCTTTTATATCTATTTTTAGTTAGAAGTCTATATATTTTATTCCGTTGCTTTGAGTAATTATGCTCAACTGTAATTATTTTTATTTTATATTTTTCAAAATTAAATGAGTTAAGTATATCATATTCACTTCCTTCTGTATCAATAGATAAATAATCAACTGTTTTATCATTAAAATATTTTTCAAAAATTTCATTTAAAGTAATTGTATCAATATTATACTCAGATGCTATGTTTACTTTTCTATTATGATCATCAGAATCTCCATAACCTTTAATTGTAGAAAGTTCAGGAAAAATTGACTCTTGAAAGAGTATACTTTTATTAGATTCGTGATATACCACATTATTTAGAGTTTTTGATTTTCTATTTAGTCTTAGCTTATCATAAAAGCTAATGATAGGTTCTACTAAAACACCATTCCAGGCAAATTTAGACTCAAGAAGAAATGTATTGCTATCAGTTATTCCATTAGTAGCTCCAAATTCAATAAAAGTTCCCCCTTCTTTAAATTTAAAAAATGAAGCAACAAAATAATCTTGAAGTAGTTGTGATTTAGATGACTCATAAAAACTATAATTTACATTTTTAAAATATTCATTAATCCCACCAAAAATTAAAAGTTTATAATTTTTATTTGCCAACTTTGCAAAATCTTTATCTATAATTGAATAGCCTAAGAAATTTAATAATTTTTTAATAATTTTTTTCACCTTTATTAATTTTTAATTGCTTCTATTTCTAATAATTTTTGCATAAATTCTTTTGAACAATTTTCAGATTTAAACTGCTTTATTTTATCCGAATTAAAATAAATTTTAATGTTATTTATATAGGAGTTATATTCTTTTTCATTCATGTTTATAATATGATTATATAGATCTAAATAAGATTTATAGTCTCTCATGTCAATAAATGTGTCTTTAGGAATATAATCATGAATAGATGATGAGCCAAGGTAAATTGGAATTACACCACACTTGAAACAATCAAAAATTTTCTCTGTAATATAGCCTTCAATATTCTTGACATTTTCATAACAAATACTAAACTTATAATGTTTAAGAATTTCAATTTTTGATTTAACACTGCCTCTATATACTTCGTAGTTTTTATAAATGATGATATTGAATAAGTTAGAGTAGAAAACTAATTTTGAAATTCCTCTTAAAAATTTAGTTTGATTTAAAAATTTAAAAAAATTATACGTATTAGGGAATTTGAAAGATTTATCCCACCCATAACCATAAAGATCAAAATAATTAGGATAGTTATTATTAAAAAATTCAATTGCTTTTACTCTCTCTGAGTATAATTCATCATAATGATTTGATAATTTATTTGCAGAAAAATTACAAATGAGTTTATTTTTTTTATTAAAACTAACAAATTCCAATAGGTTTAAATCATAAGAATAATTAAGGTTAAATATCCTTTGATTATCAATGATATCTTTATTCCAAGTAAATATATAATCAAATTTATTCAAATAAGTCTTGTTGAAAGTTTGAGGGAGAGCTGCAATACTTTCAAGAGCAATCAAAACATTTATTGCATTACTTTTTTTAAAATCTTTTCTATAATCTAGGTAAATAACAAAAATTGACTTTTTTTCATCAACCATATCTTGAGTACCAACAAGATAGCCTCTCGAATCCAAAAGATTTTTTAATTTAAAAAAGAAATTCAAATCTCCTTTTTCTTCAAAAAGTCTATTTTGCAAATATGGTTTGTTTGCCTTAAAGCAGATTTTCTTTCTCATTTAAAGGAATTAAATGTTAAGTTTTTTAAGCCTCTCAAAATTCCAAAAACAAACCAATAGAGAGTATAAATATTAATTTTTATTTTGTTGTTTATAAGTTTATTAAGTTGATTTCTAAAATCTTTAAACTTCATTTTTCCAACAAAATAATCATTAATTAGTATTTGTAAAATTAATCCAAGTGAAGCTTGTGAATACTTTTTTGCTATTTTATTTAAATTGTAATTTTTAAAAAGCTTTATTGCATGAGGTCTAATATTATACTCTAAAGATATCCTGTTTATGTTACTGTGCTGAGTATTATGAATTCTATATCTATACATTGGATCCTTAGACAAGTATATGTATGTATCTAGTAAATTGATTTTGAAAATTAGAAATAAATCATGAGCTGGACCAACTTCAAAATTATATTTTAGTTTATTTTTTATAATTAGGGATGATCTAAAAATTGTTGCTGGACATGGAATTATATCTCCCCTGAAAAGAAACTCTTTTAAGAATTCGTGTTTATTCCAAGTTTTATCTTTTTTAATTCTTGGTCTAATTTTATTTAATAATTTGCCTTCATCATCTATTAGATTTAAGCAACATGATATCAGGCCAATTTTTTTATTAGACTCTAATTTTTTAATATGTGATTGCAAAAGATTCTTTTCCATTATATCATCGTCATGTGTAATCATCAAATAATCATTCTTTGTATACTCAAATGCTTTATTGACGAAGTTGAAATCATTTTTTTCTGTTTTTAAACTTGTAATCCTAGAATCATTAAATAGTTTAATTACTGAAGATGTCCTATCGTCTGATCCATTATCAAGTATTACTAAATCAAAATCAGTAAATGTTTGAATCAATATTGCATCAATTGCTAATTTTAAGAAATTAGGCCTATTATAGGTGGTTAATACAATAGTTAGTTTACTCATTTATTTTAAATTAGAGTTGACTTGTAAAATTATCAATCTCATTATGTAGTCTTTCAAACATTTCATCTGTCATTCCATGATGAAGTGGAAGAAGAACTCCTCTTTCCATAACCGAGTCAGCATTAGGATAGCCATTTTTTGTTACTTTGTAAGTAACAGATTTCATCATAGGTTGTCTAATTATATTTCCTGTAAAAACAACCCTTGTCTGAATATCTCTTTTCTCAAGATAAATTTGAAAATCTTTTCTCTTAAAGTTAGCCTCTTTATTAATTAATATTGGATATGCTAACCATCCCGTTTTAGTATTTTTTGTTTGTTCTGGTATAGAAAATATTTTGCTGTATTTAGAGAAAAATTTATTTTGCTTATAAAAATTTTTTTCTCTTATCTCTATGTTTTTATTCAAGCTGTCTAGCTGAACTAGACCAAATGCTGCTCCAATCTCATTTCCTTCTAAATTATATCCTGCTACTTCAAAAACAAACTTTGCGTCATATTCAATTCCTTCCAGATTAATATTAAATCTGTTCTCTATTTCTTCACTTCTTTCATCAAATAATGAGGAACTTCTCCCCCAAGATCTGAGTAATTTCGCCTTTTCAATTATTGTTTTATCATTTAACATAAGGGCTCCTCCATTTCCTGCACAATTAATAATATGCGAGCCATAAAAACTTGTTATTGACATATCAGAATAAGATCCTGATGATTTATCATTTAGTTTCCCCCCTAAAGTGTCTGCAGAATCTTCTATTACAACTAAATCATATTTATCAGCAATTTCTCTAATTTTTTTCCAATCACAAATATTACCCATTAAATTTGGAGCTAAAATTGCAACAGTTTTATCGGTTATCATTTCTTCTATCTTATCAGGGTCAATACAATAAGTTAATGGTTCAACATCAACAAATGAAGGAATTAAATTGTTTTTAATTAAACAACCAACAGTTGTTCCAAATGTTAATGCAGGTGTAATAACTTCACTCCCTTTTGGGAAATTAAATGATTCTATTCCTATATATAATGCTGAGGATCCTGAGTTAACATAAATACATTTTTTTTTATCAAAAAGTTTTGCAATTTTTGATTCAAATTCTCTAGAATATTTACCCATTTGAGTAGATTCATTAAGACATTTTACTACAGCGTCTATCTCTTCTTGACCATAAACTGTTTTTGCGTAAGATATTTTTTTCATAGGTTTAATTTAAATAAGATTCAATGTCAGATTTTATTAATGTGTTTATATTTTTACCGTTATAAAATTCAGTATACCAATTGATTGTTTTACAGATTGTGTCTTTAAAATTCCATTTAGGTCTCCAGCTTAGTTCATTAATTGATTTAGATATGTCTAGAGCTAAATAGCTGGATTCTTTAATTTCATTCGTTTGGTAATTAATATTAAGGTTAAGATTATTATTAGTTATCTCTTTAATCAATTCGTCTACAGTTTTTATTTGATCATTGGTAGGGCCAAAATTCCATGATCCAGAAAACTTTAAAGGATTATTATGAAGTTTCTCTGCTAGACTCATATATCCTATTAAAGGCTCTATTACATGCTGCCAAGGCCTTACATAAAGTGGATTTCTTATGCTTAGTTCTTTATCTTCAAAAAATGATCTAATAATATCGGGCACAAGTCTATTCTCTGCCCAATCTCCACCTCCTATAACATTTCCTGCTCTTGCAGAAGAAATTTTTATTCTATTATCTGAAAAAAAAGATTTTGTATAACTATTAATTAAAATCTCACTTGCTGCCTTACTTGCGCTATAGGGATCATCTCCTCCTAATTTATCATTTTCTTTAAAGGGAATTTTTTTATTCTTATTTTCATATACTTTATCGGTTGTTATAATCACTACAGTACATTCCCTGTTAGTTTTTTTAAGTGCTTCCAACAAATTCATAGTTCCTGTAAAATTAGTGTCAAAAGTTTCTCTTGGGTTTTGATACGATTTAATAACCAAAGGTTGAGCTGCTAAATGAAATATTATATCAGGGCTAAAGTCTAAAATTTCATTTGTGAAATTTATCTCATCTCTAATATCTCCAATAACTGAATTAAATCTATTTGAAAAAGAGATATTATTAAAAAGAGATGGATTTGTACTTGGATCTAGAGAGTATCCCTTAACTATTGATCCTAGATCATCTAAAATAAACGAAAGCCAGGAGCCTTTGAATCCGGTGTGCCCGGTAACTAAAACTTTTTTATTTTGATAAAAACTTAAAAAATCTTTTCTTACCATAACTTCCAAGGCGCATTATTTGAATCCCAAATTTTATTTAATTCAATTTTGTCTTTCAAGGTATCCATTGGTTTCCAGAATCCCTCATGTTTATAGGCTGATAAATTGTTTAATCCTGATAATGATTCTAGAGGATATCTTTCCCATACTTCCTTATCATTTCTTAAATAATTAAATATTTCTTGTTCACAAACAAAGAAGCCACCATTAATCCAACCTATATCTTCTTGATTTTTTTCTGCAAAACTAGTTACTAAGTTATTGCCATCAATATCTAGGACTCCAAATTTTGCTTCAGGTTTAACAGCAGTTAGGGTGCAATACTTTTTAGAAGATTTATGATGGTCTAGTAATTTTTTAATATCAATATTGGAAACACCATCTCCATATGTCAACATAAAAGGTTCATTATTTAAATATTTTTTGATTTTAAGAATTCTACCTCCAGTCATTGTTTCTGAACCTGTATCAATTAATGAAATATTCCAACTTTCAGACGTTCTTTTATGAATGGTAATATTATCATTATTTGTTTTAATTGTAAAATCGTTATTGTTTAGGTAATATTTACTAAAGAAATCTTTAATTACATGTCCTTTATGTCCAAGACAAATTATGAAATCATTAAATCCATACGATGAATAAATTTTCATAATATGCCATAAAATAGGGTAGCCTCCTATTTCAACCATTGGCTTTGGTTTAATATTAGTTTCCTCAATCAGTCTTGTTCCAAGACCCCCAGCAAGAATTACAACTTTCATAGTTTTTAAATTATTTTATATAGATATATTATGTAGGGGTATTTCTGCTTCTCAAATATCTCTTGAAATTCAATTCCAATTTTGTCGGTATTTTGAATTTTAATTGAAGAAAAAATATACTCTACTTTTGATTTTTTTAACTCATTGATGTTTACTTCAAATTTTTTAATTGATTTATTGGTTACTTTTTTAAAGCAATACTCATCACAGTCTTGTGAAAGCTCAGAACTTATTAAATATACTCCGTTTGAAATTGTTATATTTTTTTCTCCAAAAAACTGTTTTTTTTCGTACTCTTTCTCATTTATCTTTTGAAATTTAGTATGTAAGCTTAAAGGATAATTTGGAATATATCCATCTATAGAATAGAACCCATTGTATTGAGCAATGCTTGGATGAATCCCTAGATTTATTACCTTATAATCATCTTTTTTTTTGCCAATAAAATCTTCAATTTCTTTAAACAACTCAGTTGCATAAAACTCATTAAAAGTTAAAAACCCAGCTGAATGATGAACATGATGGTCATTGTTATATAAATCGCTAGGAATTAATGACTTAATAAATTTATCTTCATCATAGGCTGCATGGATATCATTACTGAATTTTCCATAAGAATTATAATAAAATTCCATATTTCGAAAAGAATTAATAAATAATATTGAAGTTGAAACTAATATCAAAATATAATTTTGATTTATTTTTTTGAATAAAATTATTAGAATGATAAAAAATAAAAAAGCATTTAAGTAAATAAATCGACCAAATCCAAAAGCTTTAAAAAAACTTATATAGTCTCCAAGGTATATTGATATATGAGGAGTTAACACATATACTAAAATATTGAAGAGAATTATTCCAAAAATATATAATACAGACCTATCAAGTTTAAATTTAATTGATACAATCATCATCAATAAAATTACTGGAATAGGAATAAATAATGATGAAACAAGTTCTCCAAAAAATAGAGTCTTTAGAAAAAGGTATAATGCTCCTAGAAGAGAGGGTAGCTCTAAATACACTCTAGATAACCGAAACGACTGATCTTGGCCAGTTGAAAAAACTGTAGATATAATAGAAAAATTAGCAATAATTGAAAAAACAATCATAATAATTAAACCAAAGACATAATTTCTATTAATTTTCTTTTCATTATAATAATTATATATAGCGAAAGCCGTTAACCAAAAAAAAGCAAATGGAATAATTAATTGAAAATTGGAGTAAAAAATAAATATTATAATACAAGCAAAGCTTATTAGTTTTTTCTTATTGTTTTTTAAATTTAAAAAAGCCCATAATAAAAATGGTTGACCTAGAATAGTAACACCAAATATTGTATAAAGAGGTAACATTGCAAAAGAAACACAAAGAATATATACAACTAACTTGGACTTAAGTTGTAAATAATCTTTTATTAGAAAATAAAGCCCCATAAACCCAATATATCTTGTGAGTATAGAATTAATTATATATGCATTGAAAGAATCAAATAAAAGAAATGGCAACTTAACTAATATAAAAGGTGAATGAAAATATTTTAATTTAAGTCCTACACCGATATTCTCAATTATAGCGTTTTGATTTAAATTAAATAAATTACCACTTATTTTTAATAGATGTGCGTATAAAAACTCTGCATTTAAATTATCATTTGTAATTAGAAAAGAGTCTTTTCCTAAAATAAAAAATGGCAAATGTATCCCTAATACTAAAATTATAGGCAAGAAGTAAATTGAAAAACTATACTTTTTTATAGCTGAGATAAAATCCATTTATAAGTGTTAGTTATTCCTTCAATTAGTTTTTTGTCAGTCTTCCAGCCAATTTTTTCATAAAAAAGAGTGTTATCAGAATTTCTTCCTCTAACTCCTGTTGGACATTTGAATCCATATTTCTTCTTAAAATCATCTCCATCTATATTGTTAATTTCAATCTTTTTTCCAGAAATTTCTATTGCCATCTTGGCTAGGTTATTTATTGATATCATTTCTTCTGATCCAATATTTACTGGCCCTGAGAAGTCATCTTGTCTCATGAATAACTGTGTAGCTTTTATACATTCGTCTATATACAAAAAAGATCTAGTTTGTTGGCCATCTCCCCATATTTCAATTGACTCACCGTTATTTGCCTCTGCAACTTTTCTTGTAACAGCTGCCGGAGCTTTTTCTTTACCCCCAGTCCAAGTTCCTTTAGGTCCAAAAATATTATGGAATCTTGCAACTCTAACTGAAAGATTATAATTTCTTGAAAAAGAGAAAAATAATCTTTCGCTAAAAAGTTTTTCCCACCCATATTCAGAGTCTGGATTTGCTGGATAAGCAGAAGATTCTTCACAATTTGGATTATTTGGATCCATTTGATTGTGTTCAGGATAAATACATGCAGAAGAACTATAGAACACTCTCTTGACTTTAGCTAAATGAGAATAATAAGCAACATTTAAATTTATAAGAGCAGAGTTATGCATAACATTGGCATCGTTTTCTCCAGTAAAAATATATCCTGCACCCCCCATATCTGCTGCTAACTGGTATACTTCGTCAAATTTAATGTAGTTCCCTTCAGTATCCTTAAAAACCCTTTCAACTACTTTAGGATCAGTAAGATCCCCTTGAATGTATTCATGAGAAATATCGTCTAGGTCCCAAAATTCATGAGTTTTTTTAATATCTACATTTTTGACCCAGAAGCCTTCATTCTTTAATTTTTTTGCAAGGTGGCCGCCGATAAAACCTCCACCTCCTAATACTATTGCTTTTTTCATAATTTATTTAGTTTTTCAAAAATTAATTTAAATCTATTGACATAGGTATGCTCCACAGATCTTTTATAAGAATTGTGAAGTATGTTTTTTCTATAAGTTTCATTATTCAAATAATATTGACATAATTTTAAAAGCTCCTCCTTAGAATTGAATACTACTATTTCTTTTCCTACATTAAAATAATCTTCAATTGAGATTGCATAGTTAGATATTTGAAACCCATAAGACATCGGAATTTCAAAATTACGTGCTTTTATTTGTTCAGAGTTTTTTTCGTATGTAATGAATAATTTAATTCCTTTTAATGATTTTATTATTTGTTTGTAAAATATTGAGAGGTTAAGCTTAAACAGGTATTTAAATGATTTTAAAAGGTTTCCAACATTATATTTTAAAAAATCTATATCATTATTTACACTATTTGATAGATTAAGGTTAATCTTTGTTTGTTTAAATTTTTCTATCATTTCATGGCTTTCAATTGGGCCTGAAGGCCAATTAAACCCATAGCATTCGACGTTAATTCCATTTGATATTAAATATTCGATCACCCATTCTCTAACTGGACTATATGCGCCTATAAATGAAACATCATGCGTATACCTTATTTCTTGATTAGAATCTATATTAGAGACTTTTATGCCTGCCCATTGAGAGAGAATAACATTTGGATAACCATCATTTAAATATTTTTGAACTGAAAATTTATCAGTTGTTATTTGATATGTAAAGTACTTCGCCATTTCTTTTGTAAATATGTCATATCTCCACTGATCATCACCAAACCAATTAAGGGTTTTATAATTATCCTTTAAGTATATGAGCGTCTCTTTATCTATCTCATCATTAATTAAATTGAATAGAATTAAATTAGGATTTTCGGAATTACAAAATTGTTTAAGCTCGTCATTTAGATTTAGACTAGTTTCTTTTTTTATGAATTTATCTATGTAGAAAGGAACTACATTGTCTCCAATTACCTTTGAAACTGAATCAACAAAAATCTCAACATCAAGACTCTTGCCAAAGTCTTTATTTCCATATGGGTACTCGAAACCAACAAAAACTATTTTCATTTCAATATCCTTTTTAAAACGTTATCTAAATGTTTTAGTTCATTTATCAAATCATAGTTGTGATTACCTACAAAAAAACCATTTCTATCGAGGAAGTCAGAGTTAGATAAATCCCCTGAAACTTCATAATCATAGAAGTCAAGAACTTTATTCTTAACAAAATTTCCTGAGACTATGGGTCGAGTCTCTATACCATTTTTTTCTAGCTCGTTAATTACTTGATCTCTTTTAACAGATGTAAAATTTTCATTTATAATTAATGAAAATCCAAACCATGAGCTGACTCCAATTTCTTTTTGTATTATTATTTTTTCATTTTTTTCAAATAAGTCTCTAAACAATTCTGCATTTTTTCTCCTTATCTCAATTAATTTTGGTAGTTTCTTAATCTGTTCAATTCCTATTGCACCTGACAGTTCCAGAGGTCTAAGATTATAGCCCGGAAGAATAAAATTAAATGACTCATAAAATTTATCATCAGATTTATTATGTAACGGGTTATCATCTTTTAAATTTCTAGTCCACCCATGTGCCCTCAAAGAGAGCATAATGTTATATAATTCATAATTGTCAGTCAATATCATTCCTCCTTCCATTGTTGAAATGTGATGTGAGAAAAAGGTTGAAAATGTACCTGCAATTCCAAATGTTCCAGTATATTGGTTTTCATATTTAGCTCCCATTGATTCACAATTGTCCTCAAGCAGATAAATATTTTTATCACCTATAATGTTATTTATTTTTATGAATTCATTTGGATTTCCAAGAATATTAACTGCAAAAATTAGTCTTGTTTTTTCAGTAATCGCTTTTTTCAATTTATCAGTATCAAAATTTAAAGTATCTAGCGAAATATCAACAAATTTAACCTTTAAGCCATATTGTTGAAGTGGTGAATATGTAGTAGACCACGAAACACTTGGAACAATTACTTCATCCCCTCTCTTTAGGGGTTTACTTTTTAAATAGAAAAGGGCAGCAACAGATAGAAGGTTTGCAGAAGAGCCAGAGTTTACCATTACTGCATATTTAGATGCAAAAAAATCAGAAAATAAAGATTCGAAATTTTCAACATTTTTACCCATAGTAAAGAAGCCTGATTCAATGACTTTTTGCATTGCATCAGTTTCTTTATGATCCCAGGATGATGAAGCTAATTTATATTTCATTTGAATAGTTATTTAAAAAAAAATCATAAGTCTTCTTTACCCCTTCTTCAAGCGAGGTAGTACTTCTCCAGCCTAATTCTTCTAGTTTTGAAATATCAACTAACTTTCTTTTCATTCCAACAGGTCTAGATAAATCATATTTAAATTTTCCATTATATCCTATGACATCTGCAATCGTATGATAGTATTCTCTAATACTGTAGTCAAAACCCATTCCAACATTCAATATTAACGGAATTCTATCAAAATTTTTAATTGAAAAATATATAAAGTCAACTAGATCTTTTACGTACATGAATTCTCTCCTAGCTGAGCCATCTCCCCAAATTTCAACAAAATCTTTATTTGATTTTTTACATTCATAAATTCTCCTAATTACACCAGGTATCATATGAGAAGATTTTGGATCAAAATTATCATTTGGTCCATATAAATTTGTTGGTATAAGGGTCTTATAATTTAATTTTTTATAATTTGAAATATAAGAGCACATTTTTAAAGATAAAATTTTTGAAATTGCATATCCCTCATTTGTAGGCTCAAGAGGTCCTGTTAATATATCATCTTCATTAATCTTCGTATTAAAATTTTTTGGATATATACAGGAACTTGAAACATTTAGAAAGTTAAGTACACCATTACTATATGCTGCATCTATTAAGTTAAGATTGATATATGAATTAGTAGTCAAAAATTCATAGTTATTATTACTATTCTTTAATATTCCCCCGACCATTCCAGCTACATTTATAATCATATCTGGTTTTAGTCTATCTATATATTCAAGTGCTGAATGTCTATCTAATAGATCTACTTGTTGCCTTGTAGGGCACAAGAATTCATAATTGTTAGACCTATTATCTTCCATTATATTAGCACCTAACATGCCTGATGACCCAAAAAGTATTATCTTTTTAATATTCATCTATTTTTTTGCTTTGGAAGTACCCATTTTTGTGTAGTAATATTTCTTTCTCTGCTAGTCTTAAATCTGATTTTAACATTTCATCAATTAATGAGTCTATAGTATGTTTTGGTTTCCAGCCCAATTCTCTTTCTGCTTTTGAAGAGTCTCCAATTAGATAATCCACTTCAGATGGTCTGTAGTATCTTTTATCAACTTTAATTAAAGTATCCCCAGGTTTTATTTTGTATTCATTATTTTGAACAGATTTGATTATTCCAACTTCCTTTTCTCCCGAATTCTTAAATTCTAATTCTATACCTAAGTTATTACAGCATTTAATAATAAATTCTCTAACAGAATAGGATTCACCTGTTGATATCACCCAGTCATCTGGAGTATTATGCTGAAGAATAAGCCACATCATTTCTACGTAATCTTCTGCATGCCCCCAGTCTCTTTTTGCATCTAAATTTCCTATATAAAGTTCTTTCTCAAGTCCATAAATTATTCTTGCTAGAGTTCTAGTTATTTTTCTTGTAACAAACGTCTCTCCTCTAATAGGCGACTCATGATTAAATAAGATTCCATTTGAGGCAAAAATATTATAGGCTTCTCGGTAGTTTTTTGTTATCCAGAATGCATAAAGCTTAGCTACACCATAGGGACTTCTAGGATAGAATGGTGTAGTTTCTGATTGAGGAAATTCTTGTGCTTTACCAAATAATTCCGAAGTGGAGGCCTGATATATTTTAACCTTATCTTGTATTGAGGTTTGTCTTATTGCTTCAAGAATCCTAAGTGTACCTAGTGCATCTACATTTCCAACATATTCAGGCAGCTCAAAACTAACATGAACATGACTCATTGCTGCTAAGTTATATATCTCATCTGGCTTAATTTTATTTATTAGCCTTGATATGTTAAGACTATCCGTCATATCACCAAAATGGAGAAAGAAATTTTGATTTGTAGTATGTGGGTCCTGAAAAAGATGGTCAATCCTTTCAGTATTAAATAGAGATGTTCTCCTTTTTAGACCATGAACTTCATAACCTTTTTTAAGAAGAAATTCTGATAGATAGGCCCCATCCTGACCTGTTACACCCGTAATTAAAGCTACTTTTTTCATTATATCGAAATTAATTTTAGTTTATTTGAAAGTTTATTCTTTGAAATAATGAATCTTCCGTCAACAATTAAGTACGGGTCTTTCATTTGTTTTTCAATTATCTGCCAGTCTAAGTTTTTAAACTCAAGCCATTCAGTAAGAACTGCAATAACTGAGACATTTGAACAACATTCATATATATCATTGAAAATTTTTACTCGACTCAGTATTTGACTCCTATCTTTACTATTTAGGTCTTGAAGTATTAGTCTGTTTTCTATGTCCACTTTAATTTTAGCAGCAGGTACTTTAGGATCATAAATGTTTAAACTTGAACCCTTAGCTAATAACATTTCTGAGATATATATACTAGCTGATTCTCTTGAATCATTTGTTTCTTTTTTGTAAGACCACCCAAGTAAAGATATTGTGATGTTTGATAAATCATTTTCAAATTTTTCAAGAATCAAATTAACAAATCTTTTTCTTTGATAGTTATTTATTTTAACTACTTGATGCCAGTATTCAGCAACTTCAGGGAGTCCATTTGTAATTGATAAATATACAAGATTTAGAATGTCCTTCTGGAAACAACTACCTCCAAAACCTACAGATGGCTGTAAGAATTTACCTCCAATTCTTGAATCAGCTCCAACTGCTTCTGATACCTCAAGAATATTGGCGCCAGTTTTTTTACATACTGCGGATAAACTATTAATAGAAGATATTCTCTGAGCTAACATTGCATTTGAAGCCAATTTTGATAACTCTGCAGACCAAACATTTGATTTTAATATTTTATGTTCAGGAATCCATTTTTTATATATATCTACTAAAGCATCAATTGCCTTTTCACCTTCTGGTGTATCATCACCACCAATTAAAACTCTATCTGAATTAAATAAATCTTTTATGGCTGTTCCTTCTGCTAGAAATTCAGGGTTTGATAAAACCTGAAAACGATAATTATTGTTTGATAATTCCAGAATTTCTTTAAGCTTCTCGGCTGTTCTTACAGGTAGTGTTGATTTTTCTACAACGATCTTATTATTATTAGCAAATTTAGCTATTTCACGTGCTGAATTTTCAACGTTTGTTAGATCTGCAGCCATTCCCATTCCTTGACCCTCTGTTTTAGTAGGAGTATTAACAGCTAAGAATATCATTTCTGATTGCTCAACAGCTAATTTTATATCAGTACTAAAAAAAAGATTCTTACCTCTAACTTCTTGAATGATTTCTTTAAGTCCCGGTTCAAAAACTGGAATTTCATTATAATCATCGCTATTCCAAGCTTTAATTTTATCTTCATTTTTATCTACTACCATTACATTTATCTTAGGACATTTTAATGCTATTACAGCCATCGTAGGGCCGCCAACATATCCAGCACCTATACAACAAATATTACTTATTTTCATCTTTATTATTTAAAAGCCATGATGACGATTGAATTTTATCCCCTAGTCCATCAATCAATTTTATTCCTAAATTTTCACATACTTCTACTTCTGGAATTGTCTTATTATCTTGATCTCCCCCATTAGCAAAAAAAAGGTCAAAGATTTTAGAGAACCTGTCATAAACTTTTTTTAATGATAGCCTAACAGTCCTATCTTTATCGATAGATAGTAAAGTATAATCCGCTACACTTAAGGATTCTACCAATAATAATCTCTCATCTTCTAACATGAACTCTTCTGATCCCTTTAATTCTCTCTGATAGTCATTATTTACAATTACTATGAGCTTGTCTCCAAAGCTTCTTGCCATGTTGAAATATTCTATATGCCCTTTATGTAAAGGGTTGAAATATCCTGATACTATTACTGCTTTATTTTTCATGTTCTATTAAAATCATCCTCAACCCTAACTATATCATCTTCCCCAAAATATATACCTGTTTGAACTTCAATAAAAATTAGTATTTCTGAATTATTGTTATAAATTCTATGCCTTGAGAGTTTTGGAATAGAAACTGAATCTCCTTGTTTTAAAGTGAAGTCCTCTCCATCAAGTGTAAATATTCCGCTACCTTGAACAACTGTCCAGGTTTCAGATCTTTTATAATGATACTGGTAACTCAATCTCATGCCTGGATTAACTTCAATTCTCTTTAGCTTATAGTTTGCCTCATCATGAATTACAAAGTAACTACCCCATGGTCTAGTATCTTTTTCTATAAATTTCATGTCTAATCTTTAGAGTATAATACAATACTATATTTACTATTTTTATAATTGCTTGTTAAATAGAAGCTTGCCTGTCTCCCTATTAGTTTTTTTATCTTTTTCTCTAAATTTGATATGTAATCTGTATTTAGACTTTTGCCTGTTAAAAAAATCTCTATATTTCCTGAGTCAATACCTCTAGCATAATCCCCAATAAGAATTATTTTGTCAACATCTCCCATTCGTTCTAAAACCGAATCTACTAAATCAATAAGCCCTAAATGTTTTAGAACTACCTCTCTTAAATTATTATATAGTGGATGGCTAGAATTTACTTTATACTCGACTTTATTATCATTTTTAATTTTGACTAAGTAGCCAGCCCCATACAGATGATTAAGCTCCTTTCTTATAGAATTAGTTGATTCACCCATCTCAGTAGCAAGTCCATTTAAGTATCCTGTATTAGCCTGAGAGATAAAAAATTTTATCAATAGCCTTAGCCTAGTTTTAGATGTTATGATTTCTTCTAACATATATCAAGTAACAAAAGTACTTGAAAATATATAAAATTACAAATTGTTGTCAATTATTCTTTTTAAATCTTTAATTTTATCTATTATGAATTATGCAATAATCATTTCATCTTTTTCTTTGAGTGTAATCCTGCTAATTATTTTTCAAAATATTTTTATTAAGAAAAATAAAATTGCTATAATCAATTCAAGATCAAGTCATAAATCAATAGCAACAAATTCTGGAGGATTAGCAATATTTAGTACCATCTTTATCATATCATCTTTTCTTTATCTACAAAATATTGAAATTTATGACTATAAAATACTTGTCCCCTTAGGATTAATAACATTAATTGGATTATATGATGACATATATGATATTGATTATAAACTCAAATTAATGTTTCAAATTATTACAGCAAAAATAATTATTGACCAAGGTTTTATAATTAGTAACTTACATGGCTTTCTTGGAATACTAGAGTTGTCGAATATTTTATCTCAAATTCTATCGATTTTTATAATTGTTGCAATTATTAATTCGATAAACTTTATTGATGGAATAGATGGACTTGCGTTAGCTGTTATCTCTTTCTTTATATTATGTTTTGAGTTTTTTTCATCCAGCTTTTTCTTTTTTAATGATCTTTCTATAATTATAATTAGTGCTTCGCTTCCATTATGGTATTTTAATTATCGAAAAGAAAAAAAAATCTTTTTAGGTGATGCAGGTTCTCTTTTTTTAGGAGGGGCTGTAAGTATTTATACAATATCCATATTGTCGAGCGATTACTTGATTATACAAGAATATGACATAAATAAAATTATATTTGTTATCACAATTTTATTGTATCCAATTATTGATATAGTTAGAGTTTTCTTTTTGAGACTTTCTAAGGGAACTTCCCCTTTTATTGCTGATAAAAACCATATTCATCATTATTTGTTAAAGAAGCTTAAGAAACATTTCCTAGTAGTAATTACAATTATTTCGTTTAATATAATTTTTTTAATTGCAACCCAGATATTATTTAATTAAACTAGATAAGAAGTTAGTAAAAAAAACATCATTCGGATACTTTGATATACTAAGCAGTAACTCCCTTGTTAATCTAGCTTTATCAATTCCCTTCAAATCTTGTAAACTCTTGTAAAATAGTTTATGTATTTCAATGCTTTCAGATTTATTTAGAAAATCTGACTTTAATATTTCATTTGAAAAATTTAGCTTATTTGCAGTATAAAAATAAATCTCAGCATAAACCTCATTTTTAGGATCATTAAGAAATAAATCCTCGGATATTTGAAAAGAGTTAGGATAGTCAAATTGCTTTAGGTAAGCATTTACCAATAGTTCTTTTGTTAGAATATCAAATGGGTTGCTTTTTAAAGCATATTCTAATAATTCTAGAGCTTTTTGATTCTGGTTGTCTTCTAAATAATATCTAGCCATATAAGAAGATATTGGCACAGTATTAGAAGCTAGATTTGGAATCTCATAATCAATGTTTTCTAGTTTTTGGATATCAATTTCAAATGATTGAGTGTAGTAGTCTAATAGAAACTTATCTTGAATTATTAATGATTTGTTTTCTTTATAATTTACATAACCAGATAGTAATAGAATGGTTAAAAACAGAAAATTTAAATACTTTATATTATAAATTTTTTCTTTATGATACGAGACTGAGAGAGAGCATAATATAAGAAATGGGATGAGTTCTTGAGTCCTGTGAATTGGAAAGTTTAGATTTGAATCCAGAAAGAAAATTAGGAAAGACACCTGTAAAACTGAAATAGCTTGATTATCTAATGAATATTTTTTTTTAATACACACGAATAGATATAAAAGAAATGCTAGATAAAAAATCATTCCAACTAATCCTACCTCAACAAGAAATTGAAGAATATCATTATGCACATAATATGGAACAATTAGAGATTTAGAATTAAAATCAATATATTCTAAAGAGATTACCTTCCAACTTCCCAATCCATGACCAATTAATGGTTGATCTTTAAAAATACTTAATGCTGTTTGGTAATAGTTTATTCTTTGATTAAATGACTGGTCTGCCATTAATGTGATTGGGTTAATGGCTTTTTGATTAAAAAGTGAAGAAAAATTATTGATAAAAAAGTATGATATAATAATCGAACATAGAAAAGGGAAAAGAATCCTTCTATAAGAGGTGGTATTAAAAATCAAGAATAAGTACATAAGGAAAATTGAGAGTAATGCACCCCTACTTTGAAGAAATAGAATGGCAACGACTGAAATTATTTCTAGTATTATCCCTAGTTTAGAATATGTTGATTTTAAGTTTAGTCTTAAAAAAATTAGTAAAGGTATCTTAATCGCAATTGAGAAAGCACTAATGTTTCTGTTCATCGAAATGCCTGTAAAGTTTACAATTTCATCATTAAAGAAAGATACTATAGTGTATGAAGATTCAATTATTAATGAAAATGCAAAAACTTTGGCTACAAAAAATATAGCTGATTTAATTTTCGATAAAGAATTTACAAAACAAATAAATGAAATTAATGCAATCAAAATTTTTGATGAACTAATCAAAGCTTCATTAAAATTTGAATTAGTGTTTATTGAGATCAATAGTAGTGCTACTCCTAACGTCAAAATAATTAGTAAAGGCTTGGTAATAAAAAATTTATTTTTTGAATAAATAATATTTGCAGATAAATAAATAAGGGTATTCAAAGAGATTAATGTCCACCTTATTGCATTGTTGTCAATTGCATCAAACTTTGGAGAAAGTATAAGCAAAACAGATAAGATGATGAATGATTTATCAAGTATATTTTCTGTTTTAAAAGCCAACTATTTGATAAATTTATTATTTACAATACTCTCCAATTAACCTAAAAGAATCTCTGTAATCATAATTAGAAGATGCATATATATATTTACATGCATTTTCAAAATCACCTAACTCTGCATAAGCTTGAGCTAGAGCAAACTCCGATTTACCAGTTCTTGGATTCATTGAATCAATAACCTGCTTGAAAAAGGGGATAGATTTTTCATAATATCCAAATTTAAAGTTACTAATACCCGCATTTTCAAAGTGAGAGAATTCGACAGGGTTAAGTCTAGCTGCTTCCTCAAAATTTAGTGCAGCCTCTCTATACCTTTCTTCATCAAAAAGCTGTAAAGCTCTTAGATTAGTATCAATTGACTTTTCAATTCTTTCTCTTCCATAAAGAACATAGGTAGCAGATAGCCTCAAATCTCTAAACTCTGAAGTATCTGGGTATTTTTTTAATGACTTTTTCGCAATAGTCTTTCCATAGTCAGTCACAGAATCTTCTTTGGTTAATAGAGCTGATAAATAGTATTTCCGTAATTCAGAATTATTTTTACTTTCGACTTTTTGAAAAACTGAATCAAGCAGATGATATTTACCAAAGTTTATGTAGGCTCTTGATAAATCAATAAAGTGTTTATGGTTATTGGGTATTCCCGTGAAAGCTTTCTCTGCGTAATAAATAATACTGTCTTTAACTCCAAGTTTAAAAAATACATCAGCCTTCAATGACTCAGCATACATAATATATGGATTATCAATCATTCCCCCTGATGCTAGCTCAAGTGCTTTTTCATATTGTGCACCCAAAAAATAATATCTACCTATTACACCTCTCATAGGAAGGCTTGATAAAGAAAGATTTGGGAAGTCTAGATTAAGTGCTTGAAATCTATATGTTGATTCCTCTCTATGCACACCATTATATATATCTTCATAAATTAAGCTTTGTATCTGACTTGAAATGTTATTCAGGTAGTGAAAATAAATTGATAAAAAAGACATGACTACTAAAAGTCCTTTAATTATTGCTTTCATCTGTTTTATTTAAATACGTTGATATCGATAGAAAAACTGCTAAATAGAACAACTGGGAACTTCGAGTGTAGGGAAAATTTAAATTAGCATCAATCAAATAAATCAAAATCACACCTGGCAATAGAATGAACAACGGGTTGTTTTTACTTTTATTATAAAGATTCCAGCAATCTCTAAGTGCAAAAAAATATATAGAGATAAATATGAGCAGACCCGTTAGGCCCAGCTCAGCTCCAACCTCTAGAAAATCATTATGCATAGTGTAAGGAATTATATAACTCTCAATATTATCTTTATCTCTTTCAATTGAAACAATCTTCCAGTTTCCAAGACCAACTCCAAATATAGGGCTACTTATAAGTTGGTTGAAGCCATGACTATAATATCTTAGTCTTGTATTAGTAGATGTTTCCTCAAAATCTATTGTTTGAAGTCTGTTTACAACGAAGGCATCATTATTAGAGCCTAAAGCAAAGAGACTTAATGATAAGGATGCTATCAGGGACAACCCAAAAACCAATAAATGTTTTTTAACTTGTTCGTGCTTATTTATAAAAAATATGATAAGATAAAATATTGTTAAAAATAATAAGATTACATATGCTGTTCTCGATCCAAGCATAAAGACCATATATAAAAGAGCAAAGGAAATAAATGAAGAGTAGATTCTTAAAAACTTACTTTTTGACTCAATGATGATATAAATTATGAATGGTAATTGAGTTAAATAAATTGCAGATGTAATATTCCTATTTGGGAAAAACCCTTGTAGATAGGTGTTAAATGAAAAGTTATATTTAACAGAACTTATTATATCAAAATATGCATTATATGAGGATGTAAGCTGAATAGATACTATTCCTAAAATAAATATGCATAAATGCATATTCTTGATTTTATTAAATTTTATAAATGTATAAATTGATAAAAACGAAATATAGAAATTTATAAATGTGAATACCCTCATTACAACAGCATTAGGATTTACTGCATAAAAATAAGAAATTAACCCCCAAAGGATAAATGCGCCAATTGCTAACGAAATCTTTGTTTTCAAAATTTCATTAAATATTACAGACAAGTCTTTAACAGTGAAAATATAAACCAAAGAGATACTATTTATACAGCTGAACAATAATAGTCTCCATGTATCAATATCTAAAACTTTGGTAAAAGGGGATATAAATAGTACTGCAAAATTTAGGAGAATTAAGGATATAGTAACAACTCTATTTTCCATTGAACAAATATAGCACAAAAAAAACCCTCTCGCTAGGAGAGGGTTAAATTTTCAATTAAATATATAATTGATGCTATAAATTATAGCCATCCTGATCTGTTAGTAACAGCAGCAGCTTGAGTTGTGCTTGTTGAACCAACTGAAACATCAGCAAATACAGCAGCATATGCAGTATTAGCACCGTTAAAGTGAGTACCACTTACTAACATTGTAATCTCGGTAGCACCGTGACCATCAGCTGCACCACTTGGAGCATCGTATGGAGCACTGTCCCATTTTATCTGAGATGCCGTACCCTTCTGACCAAATCCGAATGTACCAGAAGTTGCAGCAGCATATACGCCAGCAGCAGAAACAGCTTGAGTCGCTAGAGTCGCAGCGTTTGTGTTGTTAACAAGCTTAATGTACATACCTGGAACATCGTTCTTAGTAATACCTAGGAAGAATCCTGAAGTACTACCAGTTACAGATTGAGAAGCAGTGTTAGACGTACCCAATGCGTTCAACGATAAAGTAGTTGAAGTTTGAGCAGCATCAATTACAAATGAAATAGTAGGCAGAGAAGTTACACCAGTAGTGTGATCGTCTGGATAACCAGCGATAGAAGCTCTCTGAGTTATTGTAATAATTGATCCATTAGCTCTTGCACCATATACTTTATTGTATGGAGATTCAGTGTTTGCAGCACTACTAATTGCATTAGCAATAGCATTTGCAATAGCAGAAGATCTAGCAGAGTTAGGTAATGTTACCATACCTGAAGCATATGTAGATCCTAATTTATACCATACGTCATCACCACCAGAGTTTCCACTCGTGATTAAAGATGTAGAACCAACAATACCATCACCTCTTGTAAAGCTAACAGTCTGGTTAGATCTCATCCATCCACCTGAACCTGCAGTAACTGTAAGTCCAGATCCCCATGAAGTATCACCATTAATGTAGTCAATAAGTCCAGCTACAGTTGAAACTGTAGAACCACTGTAAGTATCACCTTGCTTAAATGTTTTAGAAAGTGAAGAAACATTAATTGCAACACCTTCAAGTGAAGATAGGTTAGTCTCAGCAGCACCTAATACATTGTTAGTAACAGGCATAGTTACAACCTGTGTTTCACTTACAGCACCAGAACCATTAGTATAAGTCGTAGCTGTTTCAGCAGCTTCAAGAGCAGTCACCGCATAAATCGATGTTCTGTTTGAAAAACCTGTAGCTTGAGTTGTTACACTTGGAGCAGAAGGAACTGCAGTATCTGTATAAGTACCGTTTAAAGTAGATTGTACTTCATACTTAGTAATAGCATCAACATAAACGTATTGACCATAAGTAGTACTTACAGAACCATCAACGTGTTGTAACCAAGTTTTTAGTGTCTTAATACCACCTCCACCAGTAGTTGAACCAGTATCAGTTAATGTATAAGATGTACCTGTGTCATAACCATCCTTTACAAGATCAAAAGTTAAATTGTTGTTGTAAACGTGAGCCCAAGAACCTGTAGTAGTTGAACCATCATCAGCTAAACCTGTAAAATCAACAGTTGCTAAAACAGCATTTGTATAAACTTGAAGAGCACTTACATCATCCATACCTGCAGTTAAGCTAGCTAAAGATGCATTTGTGTTTACGTTTACACTAACTGATTTCTCAGCAGCTGAAGTAGAACTACTTCTTAATGCAGTTGTGTGATTTAAAGTTAAAGATGCTAAATCAGCGTGACCTGAAACTTCAACATCACCAAGCTTAGCGCCAGTAACTGTTACAGAAGTCAGGTTGTCATTATCAACAAGGTATAAATCCATAGCGTCTGCAGAAATTGTTACAGTCTCTAAGTTTGGATTTTGGTCGATGTTCATATCTCCAGCAACACCTGAAATCGTTAACGTTTTAAGGTTAGCAAGAGTAGTTAAATCTAAATCTCCTTGACCAGTAGTTGCACCAGTATTAGTAGGTGTGAAACCATCAGCATCATATCTTAATGCTAAAGTTTGAGCAGCAGTTAAAGTAGCTTCAGTATCTGCAGCCATATCAATAGTAGCAGTAACTAAGTCATCAGCAGCAGCAGATACAGTAAGATTAACAGCATCTGTAGTTGTTAAAGTTTCAACACCAGCGTTAATTGTAATATCACCGATATTTCCTGAAACAGTTACAGTTGCAACATTTGTATATGACTGATCTGAATCTTGCATTAAAGATGAAGTATATGCAGAAGGACCATTTAAAGTAAGGTTAGTTTCTTCATAAACTCCTAAAGTGTTTAAGTCATCAAGAAGAGGCATATCTAATGTAGCGCCTTTCTTAGTTATAATAGTTAGCTGAGAACCTGGGTATCTTGCCAATTTTGTTAAGTGTACCTCAGTAGCTTGATCAAATTGAACTCCAGCGTCACTTTCACCACTCGTTGTAAGAGTTGTAACTGTTGCAAGAGCTCTAAGGTCAACAATAGAAATATTAGCTTCGTACTGATCATTTAAAGTAATGTCAGAAGCAGAAGTTAAAGCTTTCATTTGGTAACCACCTTTTTGATTAATAGTAATATCCTCAGCAGAAGTTAAATTGTTAAAAGTCGTTTCAGTAGTAGAAGACGAGTTAAAAACAAGGTTTCCTGTTAAAGTATTCATTCTATTAACAAGAGTTTGAACTTTTGTCTGATCCATAGCAGAAGTAACAGTAATAGTTGCAGTAGCATTAAGAATGTTTAATTTATTTCCTAAAGCTAGAGCAGCATCAAGTGTTGATGCACTACTAACAGTTACGTCAGTTGAATAGATATTACTAGTAGATAGTAATTCATCTACGTCAGCCTCAATAGCGTCAATTTCAGCTTGCAAAGTTGCAACCGCAGCAGCAGTTGAAGTTGTAGCAAGAGAAGCTTGAACAGCGTCTACTTCAGCTTGTAAAGTTGCAAGACTAGCAGAAAGACCTGAAAGATCTATTCCGTTAGCAGCAGCAGTAGCAGCATCAGCAGAAGTGCCTGCAGCAGTAGCAGCAGCTTGAGCAGCGTTAACACCAGCTTGAAGACCAGAAATTGATCCAGATAGTGAAGACACTTGGCCTGATAAAGATGATAAACCGTCAACCTGAGATTTTAAAGCACTAATCTGTGCATTTAAATCATCAAATTGATCATCGTAGTTTTGACAACCCACTAAAACTAGTGAGGCAAGCAAAACGGTTAATAATCCTTTTTTCATTGTTTTAAAATTTAATTTATATTTAAAGTTTGTATTTTTATTATGAACGTTCATGTTACATATTAAATGTACACACACACATAAGCAAATACTGTGCCAAAAAGAAAAAATATCGGCTAAACCATTATAAATGAGTAAGTTATAAAAAATTTAAAATGAGGAATTTAAACATAATTTTAATACTAGGGACTTTAACTATATCATGTAGTAATAAAGATATCCCTGAAGCAAGCTTAAGTTGCACAGAACTAATTGAAAAGGAAGGAAAATTTTATTATACTCAAAAATTGTTTTCAGGATCTTGCTTTACATTATATGACTTAAATCTTGAAAAAAATGAAATCAGAACCTTTAAAAGGGGTGTGAGACATGGTGTTTGGGCAAAATATCATACAAATGGATTTATAGAATATCAAGGATCATATAAGAAAGGTGAAATTCATGGGGGATACATTTCATTTTATCCTAATGGATTATTAAAAGAGTCTGGAAAATTGGATAAAGGATACAGAGACGGAGAATGGTTACTTTACAATGATCAAGGAGAATTGATTAGAAAGGAATATCATAAAGATAGAACACTGTTAAACTATGAAGACTACTAAAAAATATACTACATGAAAACTATTAAGATCAAAGCTATTATTATTCTTTCATTTTTTTTATTTAGTTGTTCAACTAATGAAAAAAGAATTATTACAATCGATACGCATGATGATATAAATGTTATCAACTTTACGGATAGTTTAAACTATACAATGAATACTGAGACGCAAGTAAACCTTCCCAAGATGGAGGCAGGAGGATTAGATGTAGCGTGGTTTGTAGTTTATACAGGCCAAGGAAGTCTTGATGAAGAAGGTTATGCTGCTGCCATGGATAATGCAGTATCTAAGTTTGATGCAATTGACCGACTAGTTAACAAATATGCACCTGATCAAATTGAGCTTGCTCTTACATCTGATGATGTTAGAAGAATACATGCAAAAGGAAAAAAAGTAGCAATGATAGGTGTAGAAAACGCATATCCAATGGGACTTGATACTTCAAATGTTAGAAAATTTTGGGAAAGAGGAGCGAGATATGTATCCCTTGCACACAATGGCCATAGTCAGTTCTCTGATTCTAATACTGGAGAATTTGATGGGACTGCTTTACACGGTGGTTTAAGCGATTTGGGAAAAGAAGTGGTTGAACTATTAAACTATTACGGATTAATGATTGATATTTCTCATCCATCTAAAGAGGCCATAAGGCAAATGATAGAGTTAAGCAAAGCGCCTGTAGTTGCGTCACATTCATCGGTGCGAGCTCTAAGAGATCACCCTAGAAACCTTGATGATGAGCAACTTGAATTAATAAAAAATAATGGAGGGGTTGTCCAGACAACAGCGCTAGGTAGTTTTTTAACTGAAAGAAAAGATCCTCCACCAAATATGTCTGATTTTATGGATCATATTGATTATATGGTTGAAAAAATTGGAATTGATCATGTAGGAATAAGTTCTGACTTTGACGGAGGTGGCGGTATAGTTGGCTGGAATGATGCCTCAGAGACAATGAATGTTACCAAAGAGCTTCGCGAGAGAGGTTATAGTGAGTCCGAAATAGAAAAATTATGGGGCGCTAACCTGTTAAGAGTACTTGATGAAGTTCAAGCTATCTCTTCTAAATTACAGTCGGGAGAACTATAAGTAGAGTTTTTGACCGAGTCTGGCAATATTAAACCCTTTGCTAGTAACTAGCTTAGATAACTCGCTGTCTGGGTCCAACATCATATTTGTGTGATTCATATGGATGAAATACACTTTGCTTCTGTTCTCTACATGTAATCCACTCAATAGATCTATTGTTTCAGTAACAAGTGGATGAGGAATTTCACTGATATCTCTATTTATTTCTTTTGAGTCATAAAAAGTTGCGTCTATTAATAAAAAATCAAATTCTTCAGCGAGTTGGCTTAAATTTCTATCCCACTTCTCCCATTTATCAATATCAGGAATAAATAGAGCTTTTTTATTTTTTCCTTCAATAATGTAACCTGCTGTCTCAGAATACTCATCTCTGTGCGGAACCTGAACAGGTGTTACTATTATATTACTCAACTCATTAGTGCTTAATCCAAAATTTATTTCCTTGATTTTTATGTTATTTATATCAACTAACTGACTCCAAGGACCGTTATTTTGTAAAAAATTACTCATCCTAGGCAAAACTCTTACTATAAGTTCCTTCGAACCTAAAGCTTCTCTTCCAAAATACATCAAACCAGTATAGTGACCAATATGAGCATGTGTAATGTATATAGATTCTGGAAGTAGAAATTCATCAAATATGTTTTTCTTTAAATTATTTAACTGAAATGTAATATCAGGAGTTGCCTCAAAAAGAATATACTTTTTTAAATCTGAGTTAACTACTGCAATTGAAGTTGTGTAGTGCTCTTCGTATACATTAAGATTATCTTCACAGAATGGATGTTGGCAGCCTATGTGAGGTAAGCCTGCATCTTGAGTATTACCTAGGATATATATATATTCTGACTGACTGTTTACTGAAATTGAAATAATTAAAAAGGTGACTAAATTTATAACTCTAATCAAAACGAAAGATTTATACCAAAATAGAAATTTCTTTTTGGAGCAGGCTCATAATATCTTTTTCCAAAAGCATTTATCCTAATATTATCGAAATATTCTTGGTTAAAAGCATTATTTACTCCTAAAAATATTTCACTTTTTTTAAATATTTCTTTTGAGTATTTAATGTTAAGTAGATTATAAGAACTTATAAGTGTTTCATTAGCGTTATCAGCATATCTTTCACCAATCAATCTATTAGAGATGATCAGCGATCTACCTCTAGAAAGTTTAAAAATTAAATCTAAGTCTAACATTTGACTAGGAATACCAGGGATTAAATTATCTGCAAGATTATTATTGTCAATTATAAAATCTTCAAACTTATTTTTACTTAATGTGTAGGATAAATTAATTCTTCCTCCCTTAAAAGACAGCTGAGAGTTAAGTTCTAAGCCATATCGAGAAGTAGAACCTACATTTTGATAAAAGTTTTTTCCAGGAAACTGCTCAAGTTCATAGGGTAGTATTTCATTTTCTGAGCTAATAACATAAGCAATGGCCTCCAAAGTTAAGTTGGACACTTCTTTTCTCCATCCAATTTCATAGTTGAGAGAAGAGCTTGATTTAAGATCTTCATTTAAGCCTTCTCCATTTGGATTATTTGAAAGCTCATTCAATGTAGGGGTTTCAAAGCTTGTCCCAAATGAAAAGAAAATATTGTCATTAGAATTAACTTTATAGGAAAGACCAAGAGATGGATTAAGCTTGTCTAACATAATTGAGCTAGATGAATCAGTGCGTATAATATTGACATCATATCGAATTCCATATCGTACTAGAAAGCCTGAATCATAACTAGTCTGACTTAGAATGTAAAGCCCAGTACTTTTAAACCTCTCTATTTGATCAAAAGTTATTTCACCCTTAACACCAAGATCATTCTTGTATCGTTTTCTTTCGTCAGATTGATTTAGATAATCAAGCCCCAGAACAAGAGTTCTGCTTCGATTATCCAAAGCATATCTTTTAGTATATTTTGTTCCAAGACCATAATAGTCTCTGTCAAGCGAGATGACTCCACCAAAGTTGAATGGTAACTTAGTAAAAAAGTCTCTTTTTTGATAGAAGAAATAACTATCAAAGAATGAATTTTCGTTCCTTTTATGATTCCACGAAATACCAGTCTTTAAATGTTTAACTTTTTCATATGTATCATAGTCAATGTTATTCTTCCTTGCTTGTCTTCGGTCATTTTCAACTTCACTAAGTTTTAGACCTCCTGCATCATATGCATATGGACTGTCTGTATAATTAATCTGCCATACTATCTTATTTTTATTATCTAAATCATTAATATATTTTAGATTTAGAATGTTTGATTTATAACCACTTTGATCTCTATAACCATTTGATCTTCTTATATCATAATGAATTATTAAACTTGAGCTATTCCAATCTAAAATCCTTGTTCTTTGAAGAGATTGATATTGATAGGCTCCAAAAATTCCCGAATATCTATAGTGTTTCTCTGATGATTTTGTCAAAGTATTTATACTAATAACACCTCCTGATGAATTTCCATATAGATTTGCGTTAGGACCTCTAAGTATTTCAACACTAGAAACAAGTCCTAATGGAAGGTTATCCAGTTGACTTTGACCATCTGGTGTTGTTTCAGGTATTCCATCAACTATTAACTTTATTCCTCTTATGCCAAACGCAGACCTAGCTCCAAAACCTCTAATTGAAATTCTAAGATCTTGAGAAAAA
>Ga0233433_10000448_pt1 | contig 44830 bp, 46 predicted proteins | sample SI_122_August201_5_FD_179868 | JGI IMG/M metagenome (GOLD analysis project Ga0233433, IMG submission 179868) | Seawater microbial communities from Saanich Inlet, British Columbia, Canada - SI_122_August2016_100_MG | ecosystem: Environmental > Aquatic > Marine > Inlet | place: Canada: British...
TTCAGAGGCAAAATCTTCGATAGTCGCCCCCACTTGAGAAAACTCAGTCAGAGTAATATCAACACCAGCAGCAATATTGACCAGAATCCCGCGAGCACCATTGAAATCAACATCTTCAAGTAAGGGACTTCGGACTGCGGCTTGTGCAGCTTTACTGGCCCGATCAGCACCGACCGAGAGGCCACTGCCCATCATCGCCATTCCCATCTCAGACATCACCGTACGTACATCGGCAAAATCAACATTGATAATACCTGGCCGTATAATTAGATCTGCTATGCCCTGAACAGCACCGAGCAGGACATTGTCGACTGCAGCAAATGCCTCCAACAACGGCGCATCAGGCCCCATTATGCTTAACAGTTTCTCATTCGGTACTGTGATCAGGGAATCAACACATTCTGCCAACTCCGCTATGCCATTTTCTGCAATCTGCATCCGCTTACGGCCTTCGAAGGGAAAAGGTTTTGTGACTACAGCCACCGTTAAAATTCCCATCTCCTTGGCTATATTCGCGACAATTGGCGCAGCACCTGTTCCTGTGCCACCGCCCATCCCGGCAGTAATGAACACCATATCTGCGCCATCAAGCACTTCAGATATCCGTTCCCTGTCTTCAAGAGCGGCTTCCTTGCCAACCACCGGGTTAGCACCTGCGCCAAGGCCTTTGGTGAGATCGGTACCCAACTGGAGTAAAGTCCGAGCAGTCAGCCTTTGCAGGGCCTGCGCATCGGTATTGGCACAGACGAAATCAACTCCCTCAATATGATGATCCATCATATGTTGCACAGCATTACCGCCGCCGCCACCTACCCCGATGACCTTTATTACTGCGTGTTGTGGTTTATTATCGACTAATTCAAACATGTGACATTCTCCGCTTTCCAGAAACAAAAATTTTAGTTATTAATTACCCATAAACCATTGCTTGACCTTGTCAACCAACGACTCATTATCCGTTTTCGATTTAACTCGACCCATACCCTCAGATTGCGAAGATCCGTACTGCAACAAGCCGACTGCAGTGGCATAAATTGGATTTCTCACAATGTCTGCAAGCCCAGAAAAACACCTGGGTTTACCAATACTGACTGGCATATGAAAGATTTCTTCGGCTAGTTCTACTACGCCTTCCATTTTTGAAGTACCCCCGGTTAATACGATCCCGGCTGCCATCAAGTGTTCAAAGCCACTGCGTCGCAATTCAGCCTGGATGAGGTTGAACAATTCCTCGTAGCGAGGTTCAACCACTTCTGCAAGCGCTTGTCGGGAAAGCGAACGATCTCGTCTTTCTCCCACGCTCGGTACCTGGATAGTCTCATTTTCCCCAGCCAGAGAGGCTAGCGCACAAGCGTATTTTATTTTTATCTCCTCGGCATGGGGTGTAGGTGTACGCAATGCCATGGCGACATCATTAGTAACCTGGTCGCCAGCAATCGGTATCACCGCGGTATGCCGGATAGCACCCTCGGTGAAGATAGCGATATCAGATGTGCCACCACCGATATCTACCAGGCAAACACCCAGTTCCATTTCGTCATCAGTTAATACGGCATGACTGGAAGCCAGTTGCTCAAGAATGATGTCGTCAACCTCAAGACCACATTGACGGATACACTTTTCAATGTTCTGGGCGGCGTTGACGGCACAGGTGACCAAGTGAACCTTGGCTTCCAAGCGCACCCCAGACATGCCCAGCGGCTCTTTGACACCCTCCTGGTTATCAATCACATATTCCTGCGGCAGAATATGCAGTATTTTCTGATCAGCGGGTATGGCAACGGCCTGGGCTGCATCAATAACGCGATCTATATCAGGCTGAAAAACCTCCCGATCACGAATAGCGACTATCCCATGGGAGTTCAGGCTTCTAATGTGATTGCCTGCGATACCTGCATAGACAGAATGTATTTGGCATCCCGCCATGAGCTCAGCCTCTTCAACAGCCCGTTGAATAGACTGTACTGTCGAGTCAATATTGATGACCACCCCTTTCTTTAACCCCCGGGATGAATGACTGCCAATCCCAATGATTTCCAAAGTCCCTTCTGGGTTGATTTCACCGACAATGGCGACAACTTTAGAAGTACCGATATCCAACCCGACGATCATGCGCTGTTGATTAGAAACATTCATAGCTAGTTACTCGCATTTGTGTTTTTATTTTCACTGAATAGAACATCCCTGGTAAGAATTGGCCCGTTGATGGCAACCCCATCTGAATAACGGGCATCTAATCGAGTCACGGACTGCTTTTCACTCATGTCCTCCAAGCGGGACATCACTGTGAAAGCGCGCTGAAGTCGTTGACCTATTTCAACGTTACCCAGCAGCACCTGCCACCCCCCGGACAATTCAAACTCGACGGATCCTCGTTCATTAACCTGAAGTGTCTTAACACGCTGCCCAGAAGAGAATAATGCGCGGCTGACTTCATGGTAATACCTCATTACCGCACCAACCGATTCATCCTGACCATATAGTTGGGGTAAATTCCCGCCTTGAATATAGTCAGAACTAAAAATCTTACCGTGATCATTTATAAAGGCCTGATCGTTCCAGTAGGCTATCGGCTTCTCTGGCGTTACCGTCAAAAGCAGTTCATCTGGCCATCGATAGGTTACGTCTGTCGTGGCGATCCAATCTGATATTTCCAGCCCTCGCTTTACCGCGCTAATATCAGTCAGAGAATCTCCAACCCTGGCCAGCATCCCTTTCACCTCCTGGCGCTGACGTTCTGTCAGATCTCCACTGATGACCAGAAACTGAATCTCGCCCTCAGCCAAGGCCGGCGCTGAAACGAACCCGGCTATCACGCTTAGCAACAGAGTCTTCCATAAAAGCCTGCTTTGGGGGATGAGACTCAAGCTCTTTGGATTTGTCATGGGTTTCCCCCGCTTAACGAATCCGCCCAGCTTACTTTGAGGTTCTGTGCCAATTTAGCTGTATCTCCTGCACCCTGGGTCAAAACCACATCCCCGGGCCGCAAAAGACTGGCCAGCAAGGCTGGAACGTCCTGAATATCAGGAACCAATTTAACTTTGTCGGTCATGGCCAGTCGGAGGTGCCTGAACAGATCCTCGCCTGTAGCCCCTGAAATCCTAGCTTCTCCAGCCGCATAAACCTCTGTCAAGATCAGTAGGTCGACCTGCTGCAAAATATCGACAAACTGATCAAACAACTCGAGCGTTCTACTATATCGATGCGGCTGGTAAATCATCACCAAACGGGCATCAGGCCAACCCGTATTAACTGCCTCAATGGTCGCCTTAACCTCATTCGGGTGATGCCCGTAATCATCAACCAACAAAAACTGGCCCTCACCAATATTAAACTGACCATGGATTTCAAAGCGCCTGCCTACGCCAGAAAACTGATTCAGGCCACTTTGGATACTCGCATCGTCAATACCTTCATCAGACGCAACCGCCACCGCTGCCAGTGCATTTAGCACGTTATGCTTCCCTGGCATGTTTAATGTAATCGAGAGATCCTGCGGATAACCTTGTCGACGCACCCTGAACTGCGAGATTGCACCCGTCTGCTGCCAGTCATAGGCAAGGAAGTCCGCTTCCTCAGAAAACCCATAGGTTAGGATAGGACGGGTAACAGATGGCAACATGGAGGCGACGATAGGGTCATCCTGGCACGCGATCAGCAAACCATAAAACGGTAGATTATGAACAAAGGTTAAAAAGGCTTCTTTAAGTTTCGAGAAACTACCATCATAGTTAGACAAGTGGTCTCTATCGACATTCGTTAAAACAACTAACATTGGCTGCAAATGCAGAAAAGATGCATCACTTTCATCAGCCTCAGCTACCAGATAACGACTACTACCTAACCGGGCATTACTCGCAGCACTGTTGAGTAACCCACCGATAATAAACGTCGGGTCTAAGTCAGCTTCTGCCAGAATCGAAGCAATCAGGCTGGTCGTGGTCGTCTTGCCATGGGTTCCTGCTACAGCAATACCATGACGATAGCGCATCAATTCAGCCAGCATCTCAGCTCTGCGAATAATAGGAATTCGCTCTTCATGCGCTGTCTTAACTTCTATATTCTCTATATCAACAGCCGAGGAAACCACCACCACATCTGCACCCTGTACATGCTCCCTGGCATGCCCAAAGCTAACCCCAATTCCCAGATCTACCAACCGCTCAGTGATCTCTGATGACTTCAGATCAGAACCGGTAATTTTATATCCCTGATTGGAAAGTACTTCTGCAATACCGCACATTCCCGATCCACCTATACCCACAAAATGTATCCTGCGAATACGTCGCATTTCAGGAACTTCTCTCTGGTCGGCAAGTCTAGTTACGGGCATCTCGCCGCCTCCTTGTCGAAGTAACTTTTGCCTGGTACTTCACTTCCATATCAATGCGCAACAGCAAAGCCACCAACAAACAACTCACGATCAGACTATTACCACCATAACTCATCAATGGCAGGGTTAAACCCTTGGTAGGCAGCAACCCTAAGTTAACGCCTAAATTGATTAGTGCCTGGGCGCCTATCAAGATGCCGATGCCAGTTGCTAGACCGCCGTGAAAAGGTTGATCTATCTGATAGGCTCGTTTACCCAGTAAAAAGGCTTGAATTACCAATAGCGCGAAGCAGATCAATATCACAAAACCACCAACCACGCCTAACTCTTCAGCTATGATGGAAAACAAAAAATCGGTATGTGCTTCAGGCAGAAAAAAGAGCTTTTGGACACTGTTACCCAGCCCCAGACCAAACCACTCACCTCGACCAAAGGCTATCAATGCCTGCGTCAACTGATAACCACCATCGAACTGATGCTTCCACGGATCGGTAAAAGTCAGTAATCGAGCGAATCGGTAAGGTTTCATGACTACCAGTAAGACAACGATGACACTTCCTGCCAACACTGTAGGGGCGAAAAATCTTAATGGCGCCCCAGAGAAAAATAAGACACCAATAACAGCAGTAATAATCACCACCGAGGCCCCGAAGTCGGGTTGTACCAGCAAAAGAACCAGTAATAAGCTGATAATAGCCAGGGGCTTGAGAAAGCTAACAAAATTATCATTGACCGCGTTATTAGGGTTAACTAAATAAGCAGCAAAGAAAACCAGTGCAAACAACTTAACGAATTCCGAACCCTGTAAATTGAAAATCCCTAGCGGAATCCACCGAACAGCTCCGTTCACTTCCCTGCCCAGGCCAGGAACCAGGACAATAACTAATAGAAAAAAGCTCAACAACAACAAAATCCAGCTCGATCTCTGCCAGACCTTGATTGGTAACATTAGCGCTGCAGTTCCTGCTATGAAACCGCTAAAGATATAAATGAAGTGCCTGGTCGCATACCAAAACGGGTTACCGTAAGTTCTAGCGGCAATTTCGCTGGATGCAGAGGCGACCATCACCCAGCCCAAGATCAATAACAGAAGACTCGAACCGAGAATAACCTGATCAACGGGGCAGGCGCTGTCATCAGCTACCAAGTCTCGGGTTGAAATATTCATGCCAGAACCTCATTGACACGACTTCTAAAATATTCACCCCTGGCAATATAACTGGAAAACATATCGTGACTCGAACAAGCCGGCGACAGCAGCACAGTATCGCCTGCACTGGCCAATTCCGCAGCTCTGGTGACTACGGCATCGTAATCGCTATGCTTTTCACAATTGATCTGGTCCGTCAATGACGAAGCGAGCACATGTTTGGCCTCACCTAGCAGCAATACGCTTTTCACTTTGCCAGCAAGCGCCGGTTGTAATAGTGAAAAATCAGCCCCTTTGGACTCACCTCCGAGAATTAAGATTAACTGCCCGTCTGCCGGCAACGAGTCTATCGCTGACAGGGTAGCTGCCACGTTGGTTGCTTTAGAATCATTAATCCACCGCACTCCATCTTTCTCAGCAATCAATTCACAGCGATGCGCCAATCCTTTAAATTCTTTTAAAGTCGCCACCATGCCAACAGGATCCAGGCCCATAGCCTCTCCCATGGCAAGTGCTGCCAATGCATTTAACTGGTTATGCCGACCCAGTACCTGCAACTGCGAACAATCCATCAGCACATCAGAACCTTTCATCAGCCAACTACTCTGGCGATCGCAACCAATACCGTAATGGTTGTGATCAGTAGGAACATCATCAGCAAACACCAGGACCTGGCTACACTGGTCCAGATCGGTTTGATCAAGCAATTGCTTGTGAATGACCGCAGTGCGCGCATGCTCAAAAATACGCAGTTTAGCTTTAAAATAAGCTTCCTCCGTTGCGTAACGGTCAAGGTGGTCTGGGCTCAAGTTCAACAGGCCGGCGACCTCTAGAGGTAATTCTTCTACCAGATCTAACTGATAACTGGATAGTTCAAGCACGTAGTAATCAACGTCATCCGCTAAAACATCAAGGCAAGGAATACCAATATTGCCGGCTACCGCGACGCAAGACAGCTGTGCGGCAGCAAGCACACCCAGCATCGCCGTCACCGTACTCTTCCCATTTGAGCCAGTAACCGCAGCGATAGGGGCCTGTGCCAGGTCTGAGAACAGAGCGATATCTCCAGTGACTTCCACCCCTTTGGATACACAATCCTGGATTCCTGGTCGGGTCAGTGGAACACCCGGACTGACCCATAATCGTTGGTCAGTTCCGGGTTGATCTTACTGATTGGAATCACCTTGCTTAACGGCGATAGCGCTCGCAGCTCTGTCCGGGCTTCTACGCTGGCATTATCATCTGCAACAGCGAACAGCTCGCCTTGAGCGGCAAGATACCTGGCTACCGATAATCCGGTTTGTCCCAAGCCAACTATCACATTATGTCTCCTATAAGCCACTGAACTTCACCCTTCAGTTTGAGGCGATGAAGCCGAGCACTACTTCTCTATCACTAAATTGAATCCGCTCATGATTGATCTCCTGGTAATTTTCATGGCCTTTCCCAGCGATCAATACCAACCCAGTGTCATCGAGCATTTCCAGCGCCCGATTAATGGCTTTACAACGATCCAATTCAACTTCTACCAGTGCGTCTCCAGGAATACCCATGAGGATTTCATCTACGATTGCCTGCGGTGATTCGGAGCGAGGGTTATCATTGGTCAGGATGATCTGGTCTGCTAACGAGGCTGCAACCGCTCCCATTTGCCGGCGCTTGCCTCGATCCCTGTCACCACCACAACCAAAAACACAAATCAGTTTTTCAGGTTTATTCTGCTTAAGTGTTGTCAGCACATTCAAAAGCGCATCACTGGTGTGGGCAAAATCAATCACTACCGAGGCTTTATCTGCAACTGGAATAACCTCCATCCTCCCCGGAGCTGCTTTTAATAAGGAAAGTACCTCTCCGATAGCCGGGGCGTGGCAGCCTTGCCAATGCAGCACCGTCGCCGCTGCAAGTAAATTACTCAGATTATGTCGTCCTAAAAGAGTACTTCTGATTGCCACACGACCACTGGGCAGAACCAATTCAGCAGCTAACCCGGTGGCATCGAACATCGCATTCCTTGAATACACATCAGCGCCCATTGCCTCTTCCATACTGAAAGTGAGTACAGCATCGTTTCTATATCGCTCAGCCAGGTGCCGACCAAAATCATCATCAAGATTAACAATCCTGGCCTCCAAAGCAGGAAACTCAAACAAAAGCTCCTTGGCATGACGATATCGGCTCATATCACCGTGATAATCAAGATGGTCCTGAGTTAGGTTGGTAAGAACTGATGCCGCAATATGAGTGCCATTTAGTCTTCCCTGGGTCAAACCATGGGAAGAAGCTTCAAGTGCTACATACTGGCACGTCTGTTTGCAAAAGGCCGCCAGCTGGCGCTGTAAGCTGACCGGGTCTGGCGTGGTTAACCCAGCCGTCATTGATTCACTTGTGGATCTACCAACGCCTAATGTCCCTATCACGCCACAGGGAAGATTTAGTGAATTGAGTGCATCAGTGATTAGACTGGTGACTGTCGTCTTACCATTGGTGCCGGTGACTGCAATGACCGATAATGCCTTAGAGGGTTCATCATAGAAGCGACTGGCAATTTCGCCGGCCTTCATGGCCAAATTCTCAACTTCAAAAATTGGAATGCCTCGTTGCATTGATTCAGCACCCGCTGGCGTTCTCACCACTGCGACCGCGCCTTTACGAATAGCATCATCTATAAAGTACGAGCCATCATTGGCTGCGCCGGAAACAGCGATAAAAAGATCTCCTGGTTTGACTTCACGGCTATCCATGGAAATCCCGTGAATAGGTAACTGCATGGGTCCCGTTTCGGGCAAGATCTGTAGCAGGGTCTTCATCTAGACCGCCTCTCTTATATAGCTTGGAGGCACATTAAGAAGTCGCAACACATTGGACATAACCCGAGCAAATATCGGCGCTGCAACGGCACCACCGCCGACCCTGCTGGTTTTAGGTTCGTTAATTACAACAACACCCACAAACCTGGGTTGGTGAAGAGGCGCGATCCCTGCAAAAAAAGCAATATGACGAGTATCGTCATAGCCTCCTTTACCGATTTTACGAGCCGTACCAGTTTTTCCAGCCACCGCATAAGCATCTACGGCTGCTTTTTTACCAGTACCCTCAGAGACCACTCGTCCCAGCATGACCAGCAACTGCCTGGCAACCACCTCAGGAAGAATTCGCTCTTCTGAGGACGTTCCCGAATTTAAAAAGGTCAGATCCCTTTTAATACCGCCACTCGCAATAGTCACATAGGCAGAAGCCAGTTGCAGTGGCGTTACTGTCAAACCATACCCATACGCGAAAGTCACTCTTTCTATGTTTTTCCATTGCCTGCGACTCGGCAAGAAGCCACTACTTTCGCCAGGATAGCCAATTGCGGTTGCCTCGCCAAAGCCTACTTTTTGAAACATATTCCAAATATCGTATTCGTTTAACTGGAGTGCCAAACGACTAATACCTACCTGACTTGAATAGGACAACACTCCACCCAAATCGAGCAAACCCTGGTTCTTTGGATCACGAATAGTGGCATTATCTACGGTAATAAAACCGGGGTTAGTATCAATAACGGAGGCCGGCGTAAATTCAGGGCTTTGCAGAGCGACGGCTACGGTAAATGGTTTTACAGTAGAACCCGGTTCGAATACATCGGTGACCGCCCGATTACGGATGGAGGCCAAATTCAATCTAAGGCGATTATTCGGGTTATAGGAGGGCTGGTTAGCCATAGCCAGTACTTCACCATTACTAACATCCAGCAGCACAAAAGAACCTGACAGCGCTTTATATTCATGAACAGCAGATTTTAGCTCTCTGTAAACCAGGAACTGGAGCCTTTGGTCAATCGACAAATGTAGATCCCGACCCGCAATCGCCTCCTCTACCGGCATGATGTCCCTGACGACTTCTCCGTAAAGATTCTTTAAAACCTTTTTCTTGCCTTCCTGGCCTGATAACCATTTTTCATAAGACAGCTCCAATCCTTCCTGACCATGATCATCAATATCGGTAAAGCCAACCACATGAGCCGCCACTTCGCCTGATGGATAGAAACGATGGTACTCTTTCTCACTATAGACTCCGGATAATCCCAAGCTGAGTATCAACTCTGCTTCCTGCGGCTTTGCATGCCGGCGGAGATATACAAATTCCAGATCCTTGGCTCGGCTCATCTTCTTCTGGAACTCAGCTATAGAAACACCAAGCGCATCTGCTAATCGAGTCAGGGTTGCAGGCTCTTTGGGCAGTTCTGATGGATTTGCCCACAGCGACACCACCGGTGAGCTGACTGCTAGAGGGTTGCCGCGACGATCAAGAATCATGCCTCTATGCGCATTAATCCGTTCCATTCTTATGGTTCGAGCATCTCCTTCATCTTGTAGGAAATCTTTTTGAGTCATTTCCAGATGGACCAGCTTAGCGCCAACTACGCCTATCAATAGAGCAAACATCACTATGCCAATGTGAATCCGTAGGCTACTGTTCATGGCCTGACTTCCTCTCTGGAAAGGAAGTCTGGAGAACGTCGCATTAAAACGAGCCTACCTCTATCGGGCGATGACATACCTAACTCTTCCCTTGCCAGCTGATCGATGCGGTTGTATCCAGCCCAGGCACTCTGCTCCAAGAGAAGCCGCTCGTATTCACTATCCAGGTTATCCGCAGCATCCTGCCCGACCTGCAATGAGCCATAAAGCACCCGCGTCTGGTGAGAAGCATAAATCACAGAAAAACTCGACAGAATGACGATGGTTAACGCCACTAAAACACGGATCCGGGATGCACCTATCAGCCAGTCAAAAAACACCTTTGTAGAAACAGCTTCCTTCATACGATTTTTTCCATGACTCGCATTACGGCACTTCTGGCCCGTGGATTAACCATTACTTCTGCTTGCTTGGCGACACATTTACCCAGCGACTTGACAGGCTTGATAATCTGATCACTGGTAATCGGCATACGACTTGGGTAAGGGTCATTCTTCTCCAAATCCCGAATAAATCTTTTTATGATCCTGTCTTCCAGGGAGTGAAAGCTGATCACCACAAGCCGGCCTTGCTTGTGAAGTCGCTCAAACACCTGTTTTAGACAAGTCTGCAACTCCTCTAACTCCTCATTGACATGGATCCGAATCGCTTGAAAAGTCCGCGTGGCGGGATGCTTTTTATGCTCTCGCCTGGGCACTGTACTTGCTACAAGAGCTGCTAATTCCAGGGTGGTTTGGATCGGTTTGACGGCACGTTGCCTAACAATTTCCAAAGCAATTTTCCTGGCAAACCGTTCTTCTCCGAGTGTTTTTAACACTGTTGTTATCTCTGCTGCTGTTGCCGCATGCAGCCAGGTAGCTGCACTTTCTCCTTGAGAGTTATCCATCCGCATGTCTAACGGGCCATCCTTCTGGAAGCTAAAACCCCGCTCAGGAGAATCCAGTTGGACCGACGAAACCCCTAAATCAAGTAAAATGCCATCCACGCAGCCGATTTCATTGGCGGCCAGCAGATTGCTAATATCAGCGAAACCGCCATGCGCGATAGATACCCTGGCATCAGCATCGTAAAGCTGATGCGCTACAGCAATAGCATCGGGGTCTTTATCAATCACCATCAATCGCCCTTTATTGGATAGCTGCTCCATTATTTTCGCGCTGTGGCCACCTCTGCCAAAAGTACAGTCCACGTAAATACCATCGGCATCATGCACCAGCGCATCTATTGACTCAGTTAATAGAACAGGGACATGCTCCATGACCAGCCCCTTTACAGCGACAATGTGAGTAATTCATCGGGGACATCCTGCTCAGGCTGGGCTTCTAGCCAGGCATCACGGCGCTGCGCCCAAAGTTCTTCGTCCCATAACTCCAACTTATTGCCCTGTCCCAGTAATACCGTTTTTTTTTGTAATCGCGCATATTCTCGTAAAGGCGGTGTGATTAGAATCCTGCCGCTGCCATCCATCGGTATATCAGTGGCGTGGCCAATCAGCAGACGCTGTACTCGACGGCCGGCCACGTTGAAGCTCGGCAAGGATTCTACTTTTCTTTGGATGTCTTCCCAGGCAGGCTGCGGGTAAATCAAAAGGCACTTTTCGTCAGTGTCGATGGTGACCACGATCTCTCCATTGCAGGACAGCAGAATCTGCTCCCGATAGCGAGTTGGAATCGTCAAGCGACCCTTTGCATCCATGTTGACCTGATTTACGCCTCTAAACACCGGCCTTCCTTAAAAAAGTGTTTTGTCCCACTTTATTCCACTTTTACCCACAATTCCTCACAACGCACCTTAAAAACGGGGTGAGAGTATGTCAAGCAGGGAATTGAAGAATTTGTCTTTATTTCACAATGGCTTAGGCGCATCCACTCGAGCGAAGCGAACGATATTGAACTATCCTATTTATTAACAGGAAGATGATGAGTTTAGTTAATGTAGTTTATCAGGAGAGAGGCTTGTTAGACTTTTTAGTTATAACAAAATATATTTTTAAAACTGGGAGTTAGCAATAAGCCGGGTTCTGTCGAGGGTAATCATTCATCTGTGATACTTGTCACCAAGCACCTATAGCGACCTACCCGAACCCAACTGCGGGCAGCAGCATCTGGATCCCTATTTGGTCTTGCTCCGGGTGGGGTTTACCTTGCCACCACTGTTACCAGTAATGCGGTGCGCTCTTACCACACCATTTCACCCTTACCTGCTTTCGCAGGCGGTATTCTTTCTGTTGCACTAGCCGTAGGCTCGCGCCTCCCAGGCGTTACCTGGCACCCTGCCCTGTGGAGCCCGGACTTTCCTCTGCTTTAAGCAGCGATTACCTGGCTAACTCCCAAAGCTGAGCTTAGCGTCTATGAGCGATCGACTCAAGGAGCATCTCTAATAACCAGAGCCCTTTGATAAAGCTCATTTCGAGGTAGCCCGGTTAGCTTTGCTGCTAGCCCGACGGCTTTGCTGACCGCCAGTTCAGTCAGCAGGAGTTGTAATATCTCATCAGCCTGATTCTCATCGAAACTCGTGGTCGAACCTTCGAGCAATACAACGAACTCACCTTTTACTGGAATGGTTCCATTTTCTAAATTGACTAACTGTTCGTGCAGACTTGAGGCTAGTATCTGCTCGAATCGCTTAGTCAATTCCCTGGCAATGACCACGCGCCTATCAGGCCCAAAAACCTCGAGCAAATCGTTCATCAAATCAATCACCCTATGCGGCGCTTCATACATAATGACGGTGCCGCTTTCCTTAACCAATAACTGAAGTTGCTTTTTCCGGGCTTTCTTTTTTATGAAGCCGACAAACACAAATCTATCAGTAGCAAGCCCTGAAGCACTTAAAGCAGCCAGCATTGCTGAGGCGCCAGGAATGGGAATGACGTTGATCCCGGATTCTTGCGCCAACCGAACAATTCGATAGCCTGGATCTGAGATCAAAGGCGTACCTGCATCTGAAACCAGCGCTACAGACTCACCTGACAGCAATTTAGCGACTAATTGCTCCGACACTTCACGTTCATTGTGATCATGATAAGCAAGCATTCGGGCTTTAATATGGTAATGCTCTAGTAGCTTCCTGCTATGTCTGGTATCTTCAGCCGCCACCCAATCCACTGACTGCAAAGTCTCAATAGCACGCTCAGTTATATCTTTTAGATTACCTATCGGCGTGGCTACTATATAGAGCTTGCTCATACACTCACCTTGATGGAGACAACCTTAAATGTAATTTACCTTAAATGAAGAGAGCCTTAGATAATGAATACCTTTGATAGACAAAATCTTAGACAGACAAAACCTTAGATAGACCATACCTTAGATAGCGAGAAGCTCTAATCAAGATAGGTCTTCGACCAAGATCACCTTCAATGGTTACATTTTATACTTACAACCTCATAGGTTAAATGATTAAGGGTGAACCAGCCATCCATATGAAATACTATTAGACTCAGACATCATTCAAAATGAGCATGAAGTGTTGAAATATATCCAAATCAAGACACCCGCTGATAGCGTCAGGCCAAGCTCACCAGCCTTGCCGCTGTCAGCATCGATCTCTAGTATTGCTCCTGTCATATACAGCTTATTACTGCTGCTATCAGCCTGTGAAAGCACGAATCCGAACGGCTCCCCCAACCCCCAGCTAAGGCAAATCGAAACGGTGCAAAAAGCACCTATAAAGAGTGTCTCCGAAGCACTGAGGCAAGCGAATATTTCGATGGAACCGGTTGCCAGCCAACTGAGGGCAAAGGCGGCAAGGTTAGCGCTTGATAACGGCGATCTGGAGCAGGCAGAAAGAATCTCAGCTATCGTGCTGGAGTCGACATTAGAAGGCCAACCCCTCATTGATTACCTGCTGACTCAGGGCCAGATACTTCTATACAACGGCAAACCCGACGAAGCGCTCAAACTACTTGAGCAAAACAGCTTAAACGGCATGGCTCCAGATATCGCTGATCAAATTAAAATAAGCTACCTGAAGGCAGATGCCTATGCTGCTGGTCAACGCCTGGTCACCAGCGCCAGAGAAAGAGTACTCATAGATCACCTGCTCAGCAAAGACCAGAGTCAAATCAACCGCGAAAAGATATTCAACACCTTATTAGAGTTACCCGCACCCCTGCTGGTAACGTATGCGAAAAAAGCAGTTAGTAACGAGCTCAGGGGCTGGCTATCTCTGGCAGCAATGACTAAACAGTTCCAGAACAAACCGTCCCAGCAACTGAAGGCACTCAGGGACTGGAGAAAATTATGGGCCGGACACCCTGCCGCCCAGACCATGCCTGAAAGTCTGGAACTACTCGATACCATTGTTGCCGGACAGCCCGATGAGATCGCCATACTGCTGCCTCAAAGCGGTAGACTGAGCACCATCGGCCAGGCAATTCAAAATGGTATCCTAGCCGCCCATTTCGAGCAGGAATCCACCTCCAGAATACGAATATATGACACCGCGCGGGGAGAACCAATCCAGGCATTAATCAGTCGGGCAGCCGAGGAAGGTGCTGATCTCATTATAGGTCCTCTCGACAAGGAAAAAGTTGCCGTGCTATCCAAATTAAGGCTGCCGATACCGGTACTGGCCTTGAACCGCCTAAATGAGGCTGACTTCTCAGCAACAAACCCCAACCTTTACCACTTATCGTTAGCTCCAGAAGACGAAGCCAGCCAGATAGCGAGACAGGCACGCCGGGAGGGCTTGAGTCATGCGCTCGTCATCGCGCCAAATAACGAATGGGGAGATCGAGCCGCTCAGGCTTTCAAGCAGACCTGGTCTAAATTTAATGGCCTGATAGCGGACGAAGCACGCTTCATCGAAGACGAAAATTACAACAAGTTTATTCAGGAATTACTTCTAGTTAATAAGAGTGTGAGCCGTGCTGCAGAACTAAAGAGAATTATTGGCAGTAACTTCGAATTCACGCCCCAAAGACGGCAGGACATTGATGTAGTGGTGCTACTGGCCAATTCCACTCAAGCCAGACAGATTAATCCATCTCTGGCATTTTTCTACGCTGACGACCTGCCCGTGTACGGCACGTCCTTGACCTATCAAACCGGTGAAAACCGCATTAACAATATCGACTTGAATGGCATTCGTTTCTGTGACATACCCTGGAAATTAGCGCCAGCTGATGAATTCCAGAAAAGAATTCATGCTCTGTGGCCCGAGTCAGCTGCACAACTTGCATCGATTTTTGCTCTAGGCATCGATGCTTACAACGTTCTTCCCAGACTCAAGCAACTGCGAGACCTACCCGATTCGGCATTTTTTGGAGGAACCGGCAAACTGACCATGAAATCACAGAATCTGGTGAGAGAGTTAATGTGGGGGCAGTTTAATAACGGCAAAGTTTCTGCTCTGCCGATCATAACTGAGCCAATCTGACCGTGAGCGCAAAAACCCTCGGAGATCGAGGTGAAGCGAGAGCTGAAAGTTACCTAACCAAGTCCGGCTGCAAAATAATCTCCAGGAATTATCGTCGTCGCTATGGCGAGATTGATCTAATCTACTTTGATGCGGAAACTCTGGCATTTGGAGAAGTTAAATACCGCCTAACCAACCGTTATGGAACGCCCTCAGAGGCAGTCACGCCCTATAAGACCAGGAAGATCCTGCTAACGGCGACACAATTTTTGCAGGAACACCCTTGCTACCAGGATGCCCCGGTCCGATTTGATATCATCTGCGTCAGCAAACAGGTACGTTGGATGAAAGACAGTTTCAATAACGAAAGCTTGATTCTAGACTGAGGACTGGCAAGATACACAATTTACCGAGGATTAAACGATGCGGACTATTTTCTTGCTCTTTACACTGATCGCTTGCAGTGCCTGTTCAACAGTGGGGCCGGCACAAGACGATACGGGCAAGAGGACTTTCGGCACGAAACTCGATGATGGTCGCACGGCTGGCCTCATCAAAAAAAACCTCAATGCTGTCGATGAAGCGTATGGCAAAGCCCATATCGAGATTAATGTCTTTAATGGTGTTGCCTTATTAACCGGACAGGTTGACAACCAGGAACTGCTTGACCAGGCCAGCAAGATAGCAGGGCAGATTCGCCATGTTTCAAAGGTACACAATGAATTGCAGGTGGCTGGGCCAACTTCTCTACTGGTGCGGACCAGTGACTCAATGCTAAAAACCAAAATCAAAACTAAAATGACATTTGACGCCGAAGTCGATGCCAACAGAATCAAGGTGGTCGTAGAAAACGGCGTTGTCTACTTGATGGGCCTGCTGACACGAGACGAAGCCAAACTGGCTATCGAGTTAACCCGGGATTCATTTGGCGTGCAGAAAATTGTTCAGGCATTCGAATACCTCAACTAAACTATTTTACAATCGTAAAACTTGGTTTCTTTTTCTTCTTTCCTGGCAAAGGATCCTCTCCACCAGAACTAGTGCCCGTTGTTTCTGAGGGTTGCTGTTCGCTGGGAGTATATTCATTCTCGGCAAACCACATACCATCCCCGGTCTCTTTACTCACCAGAGCCAGCACAGCGCCAATTGGCACACAGACTTCAAACGACGAGCCAGAAAAGCGGCCGTCAAACAAAACATAGTCCTTTCCAATAGATAAGTTCCGTACAGCGCCCGGGCTGATGTTGAAAACAATCCGGCCATCTGGCTGGGCAAAGCCCGGGGGAACAATGACTTCTGGAAACAAGGTGTTGACTATCAAATAAGGAGTCAGATCATTATCGATCAACCACTCAAGCAGGGGTTGCAGGAGATAAGGAACTCTGGAACTTATTTTCATGGAAAGCGTCTAATCTCGCATATCCATTTCAGCCTCAGATAAGCTTTCCTGGAAAGCCTCCCGCTTGAACATTCTGTTCATATAGTCCGTTAATGGCTTGCCCGTTTTGGGTGGCAATTCGATACCAAGTATCGGCAATCGCCACAATAAAGGCACAAAACAACAGTCTACCAGGGTGAATTCATCGCTCATGAAATATTCTTTTTCAGAGAAGATAGGGGCAATGGTGATCAAGCCTTCCCTTAATTCTTTTCTTGCCCTATCTATTACAGTGTCTTTTGACCTCTTTGCTATGATTGTATTGGCTAATCCACACCAATCCTTCTCTATGCGATAGACAAATAATCGACTTTGGGCTCTTGCGACAGGATAAACAGGCAGTAACGGCGGATGGGGAAATCGTTCATCGAGATACTCCATAATGACCATGCTCTCATAAAGGACAAGATCTCTATCCACCAGGGTTGGCAAGGTGTTATAGGGATTCAGGTCAACCAGGTCTTCTGGGACATTACCTTTTTCGACATTAATGACGTCAACAGCAACCCCTTTCTCCGCAAGTACCAACCTGACTCTCTGGCTGTAATGATCCTTCCCATCAGAATAAAAAACCATCGATGAGTGTTTAGCAATAACGCCCATGCTCTCTCCCTATAGTGACTAGTGTCGCACGCTGAATTTAGTGCATTGCCTTCTTATATTCACGGCTCAAAAGATAAGCCGGTACGAAAAAGAATGCTAGAAACAGTAAAACCCAGCGGCCAATACGTTCCCGATCCAATTGCCCTGGGTCCCCCATGTAGTACAGAAAATTAGTCAAGTCATAAACCAATTCCTGGTACTCATCTTCGGAAAGCGACCCGCTCCCCTGAACCAATTCGAAAGGGCTTATACCACTTTTTTGCAATTCATCCCCACAGACCTTATCGGTCAGGAATTCAAACGTGACGGGGTCCCTCATTTGACTGCCATTGGGATTAAGCCTGCTAACATCCATACACTCTTTAAGCTGCTGTACGCCTTGTAATTCCAACAACGCATGCGGCATCCCGACATTTTCATAAACCAGGTTATTCGCACCAAATGGTCGGGAAGTATCCTCATAGAACGTCAGCAAATACGTATAAAGAAAATCTGGCGAACCTTTTAATCTGGTATATAGAGTGAGGTCAGGAGGAATAGCACCAAACCAACTCTTGGCGTTATCATCGCTCAGCGGGTTAACGATTAAATCACCAATTTTTGCATTTGGATCAAATACCAGATGCTCCATCATCAACGAAACTGGAATACCAAGATCTTCTGCCGTCCGCTTGTATCTCTGATACTTCAACGTATGACAACCGATGCAATAGTTCATGAAAGTTCTGGCTCCACGCTGCAGAGAAGGCTGATCCCTCAGATCCGGCTCCATTTCATAAAGCGGGAAGCCAGACTCCGCAGCCGTTACTGCAACGGGGAACAAAAGCAATAGACAAATCTTTAAAAATCGCATTAGCTAGGCACTCGTTCTGGTACTGGTTTTGTTTTCTCTACGCTCGTATACCATGGCATCAATAGAAAGTAAGCAAAATAAATGGCCGTGCACACTTGTGCTACCAAGGTCTTAACTGGAGTCGGATGAACGGTACCTAGATAACCCAGGATAAAAAACGCAATGACAAAAAAGGCCAAGAAAAGCTTGCTCGCCAAACCTTTGTAACGAATCGACTTTACTGGCGACTTATCCAGCCAGGGCAGAATAAACGGCAGTACAATAGCACCGGCCATCGTTACCAGGCCCCAAAACTTCGCGTCCATACCAAACAAGGGGAAGGTTGCCGCTCTCAGCATGGAATAAAACGGTGTGTAGTACCACACTGGCGCTATCAATTCTGGCGTTTTTAAGGGATTAGCGGGTTCATAATTAGGATGTTCTATCAAATATCCACCACCATCTGGGTAGAAGAAAATAACGGTCGCAAACAGAAACATGAAAATGATGATCTGAGGTAATTTCCCTACTGTGAGATAAGGATGGAAAGGCATACCATCCAGAGGTTTTCCATCCGCGTCTGTTTTGGCTTTGATATCGACCCCATCTGGATTGTTTGATCCTATCTCGTGCAAAGCCAGCACATGCAATACAACAAGCACTAAAAGCAACAACGGGACCAAAACCACATGTAAGGCAAAAAACCGACTCAGAGTCACGCCCGACATATTAAAATCACCACGAACCCAAACAGCCAGACTATCACCGATAATCGGTATAGCGCCCACCAAAGAAACAATAACCTGCCCTCCCCAAAAGGACATATTGCCCCATGGCAGAATGTAACCGAAAAAGCCTTCTGCCATCAGTGCCACGTAAACGAGCATCCCTAGAATCCAGATTAATTCTCGTGGCTTCTGATAGGACCCGTACATCAACCCTCTGAACATATGAAGATAAACAACCACAAAAAATGCTGAAGCACCGGTAGAGTGCATATAACGGAGCAGCCAACCGTAGTCTACATCGCGCATAATATATTCAACCGACGCAAAGGCACCATCACCTGTCGGGACATAACTCATCGTCAGCCAGATACCTGTTAAAAGCTGGTTGACCAGCACTACAAATGCAAAAATGCCAAAGTAATACCAGATATTTAAATTCTTTGGCGCGTAGTACTTCGCCAGATGTTTTTCATATGCTTCAGTTACTGGTAAACGAGCGTCTATCCAGGACATGACATTTTTAAACGATTCCTGAACTGCAGACATCAGACAACCTCCTCATCTAAACCAATTACCAGAATCCCATCTGACTCATAAAAATGTGGAGGGACTTCCAGATTAGAAGGGGCTGGAACGCCCGCATAAACTCGACCGGCAAGATCAAACTTGGAACCATGACAGGGACAATAAAACCCGCCCGCCCATTCGGAATCGAATTCTTGAGGTGCAATCGCTGGCCTGAATTTAGGCGAACAGCTTAGATGGGTACAAAGCCCAACCAACACCAATACATCCGGGCGAATAGACCGGGTTTCATTCTTAGCGTAAGAAGGTTGTTGAACCCTGTCCGATGACGGATCAGCCAACCGTTCATTTTTTAAATTAAGCTTTTCCAGCATCTGCTCAGAGCGCTTGACAACAAATATCGGCTTATCTCTCCAGGCGGGAATCGGACCGAGGATTTCTCCAGCGGATAGCTTGCTTATGTCGACCTTAATGGGGGCACCTGCTGCCAGTGCTTTGGCACTTGGATTCCAAGAACCTACGAACGGAACAGCCAGGCCAGCCACACCTCCTGTCCCTACAACTCCGGTCACTTTTAAAAGAAAATTTCTCCTAGCCGGGTTGACGTCGTTTTCACTCACAGCAACTCTCCATCTCTAAATTCGCAAGGTGTGGCTGAACATCCTCTCTGGACACCGATCACACCCTAAAGGCCCGGCGATTCTACCACAGTCACCAAAAAATGGCTTTCATCATTTACAAAAATTAGCCTCCAGACGCAAAAAAGCGAGGATAGTATCCTCGCTTTAATTCAGCCTTTCTGAAAGATCAGCGTTTCGAATATTGTGGCCGCTTTCGAGCTTTCCGCAGGCCCACTTTCTTTCTTTCAACGCTTCGGGCATCTCGGGTCACAAAACCCGCCTTTCTTAAGGTTGGCCTAAGCGTCTCATCATAATCAAGTAAAGCCCGAGTGATACCATGCCGTATCGCACCAGCCTGACCAAATCCACCACCCCCTTTGACGGTGACCCTGATAGTGAATTTATCCAACAAGTCGACTAACTGTAAGGGCTGCCTAACAACCATTCGAGCGGTTTCACGCCCAAAATACTGATCCAAAGACTTGTTATTAACTTCTATTCCCCCATCCCCAGAAGTCATGAAAACTCGAGCCTTAGCAGTTTTACGCCGACCGGTTCCGTAGTATTGATTCATTTGTTATCCGTTATATTTCTAATATTTGTGGTTGCTGAGCTTCATGTGGATGCGTTGATCCTGCGTATACCTTCAACTTTGTCAACATTGCTCTGCTTAATTTGTTTGACGGCATCATACCTTTGACCGCTGACTCGATAATCCTTTCAGGGGCCTTGTCGATTAACTTATCGAAGGTAATCGATTTTATGCCGCCCGGGAAGCCAGTGTGATGGTAGTAGGTCTTATCAGTAAATTTATTGCCGGTTACCTTAACCTTTTCTGCATTGATAACAATGACGTAATCGCCAGTATCAACATGAGGGGTGAATTCGGCTTTATGCTTACCTCTTAAACGATTAGCAATTGCCGTACTCATACGACCTAATGTTTTATCTTCTGCATCAATGACATACCACTTTCTTGTGACAGTCTGTTTTTTTGCACTGATCGTTTTCATGCTCTTGCCTTGTTACTTTACCCGGCTTGATAGCGGGAAATTTCGAGATCGCGAATTCTAACCAAGCAGGCCTTTTTTAGCAAGGCCTGTAAGCCAACAAGTAGAATGAAAATCTGAATCCTACTTACTAGTCAGGCTCGATGTTCGCGGCTTAAATAGGCTGTTGATTGCATCTCCTGCAATCGACTTTCAGTCCGGCGAAACTCAAACTCTAATCGGCTACCCTGATACAAGTTCGAAATGGATGCCTCAGCAGATAACACCAGCTTCACATTCCGGTCATAAAACTCATCTATCAAGCCGATAAAACGGCGAGCCTGATCTTCCATATTTAACCTAAAAACCGGGACATTACTGATCACTACGGTCTGGAACAGCTTGGATATCTCAATATAGTCACTGGTACTTCTTGGGCCATCACACAATTCAGCAAATTCAAACCAAACGACTCCAGTTGCCAGCGCTTTGGTTTTTAAGACTCTGCCTTCTACCTCAATATCGGCCTCAGCGTGCAAACTATCAGGATTCAACGCCTGGACAGCTTCTGCCAGATATTTCTCTGAATCCGGCCCTGGCGGCGAATAGTATAAGGGTGCACTCTGCAAAGCCCTGAGGCGGTAGTCAATGCCGCTTTCGAGATTTACCACTGCGTTATACTTTTCCAGTAGCGCAATGGCTGGCAAAAACTTGCCACGTTGCAAGCCATCCTGATAGAGATCCTTCGGCTCAACATTCGAGGTGGCAACCAGCACAACACCCCGACTAAAAAGCCCTTCCAGAATCCTTGCCAAAATCATCGCATCAGTAATATCGCTGACAAAGAATTCATCGAAACAAATAATTTCATATTGTGAAGCCAACTCCGCTGCCACCTCATCCAAGGGATTTGTAATACCCTGGAAACGGGTCAGCTCATGGTGAATACGTCTCATAAACCGGTAAAAATGGGTGCGGACTTTCTTCGGCGACGGTAGTTGTTCAAAAAACATATCCATCAGCACAGTCTTGCCGCTACCCACTCCTCCCCATAAATAAATTCCCGGCACGTGGCTAATAGACCCGAACCAGCGCCGGTAAAAAGGTACGGGAGCTTGTGAGACCAGGAATTGATCTGTCAACAATTGCAATCTTTCTATCACCGCCAACTGACTAGAGTCCTGCTGCAGATAACCAGAGCTAACAGCACTTCTATATTTCTCTATCAACGTTTTCGACATGGCCGTTTCGAGTCAGCCCTGAAGTCTGAAACGGGCTGATTCAGCATGGGCAAACAGGCCCTCTTGTTCAGCAAGAACAGCAGCATCTTCAGCTAGCGCCAAAACGCCAGATGCAGAGCACTGAATGAGGGAGCTTCTAACCTGAAAATCATTAACACCCAGAACCGACGCGAATCTTGCGGTCCCGCCAGTGGGCAAAACATGACTTGGACCGGCGGCATAATCTCCCACCACCTCTGGACTATGCTGGCCGACAAATACCGCACCAGCACAATCAATTTCAGCCAAAAGCTGATCAGGTTCATCCACCGCCAGTTCCAGGTGCTCTGGAGCAATCCGATTGACGATGTCAGCCAGGTGACTTTCTGACTCTGCGTGAATCAATAGCGCGCGATTACGAATAGAGGCAGTGACAATATCGATACGCCGAGTCTGACCTATGGCTGTTGCCAAGCGAGTATTTATTTCTTTAAGAACCTGCTCAGAAGCAGATACAACAATGGCCTGGGCTAATTCATCGTGTTCAGCCTGGGCGAGCATATCAGCCACTAACCAATCTATATTTGCCGTTTTATCCGCCACAATCAAAACTTCCGAGGGACCGGCAATCATATCTATGCCTACATCGCCATACACCTGCTGCTTCGCTGTCGCCACATAGAGGTTACCGGGACCACAGATTTTATCGACTCTGGGAATGGTCGCGGTTCCATAAGCGAAAGCGGCTATCGCCTGGGCGCCCCCCATCATGTAGATACTGGACACCCCACAGTAATGGGCTGCTGCGAGCAGGACTGGATCAAGAACACCCGTACTTGAGGGTACAGCCAACGAAACATCCCTGACTCCAGCAACCATGGCAGGAATCGCTGTCATAACGATAGTTGATGGATAGGTCGCTTTCCCACCCGGGGCATAAATACCTACTTTTTTAATCGGTCGCAAACGCTGTCCCAACTGGTTGCCGAACTGATCTCGATAACGCCAGCCAGAGTCCGGTAGAGTCTCCTTTTCTTTCACGTGGTACTGCCTGACTCTCTCGATACTTCGTTGCAATGCGTCCTTAACCCGGTTTGCAAGTTGCGCCGGCGCAGCACGGATTGCATCCTGGGAAACAAGCAGGTTGTTTGCAGCCTCAATTTCAAGCCCATCGTACTGACGACAGTATTGCAGCAGCGCTTTATCGCCATGCTCTTTAATATTATCCAGTATTTCTCGAACCTGGTCCTGCACCAGCTTGGTATCTTCCTGTGGCAGCGCCAAATGAGCATCCAGGCTTGTATTGAAATCAGGAAGGTTACTTTTCAGTATCGCTATCATGGGCACAGTACTCCCAATCGCTTGATGATATCCTGCACATCCTCATATTTAGTTTTCAGTGAGACTTTATTTACAATAAGCCGAGCAGAAACCTCAGCAACAAGTTCCTTTTCTTCAAGTCCATTGGCACGCAGGGTATCGCCGGTTTCAACAATATCGACGATTCGGTGTGCCAGCCCCATCAACGGGGCGAGTTCCATCGCACCCGACAACTTAATGATGTCGGCTTGTACTCCCTTATGGGCATAAAACCGCTTTGTTACCTCAACAAATTTGGTCGCAACCTTGATCCTACGCGGCAAGCTGTTTTCATCAACCAAACCTGCCACGACAATCCTGCATTTGACGATATCAAGGTCTATGGGTTCGTAAAAACCATTACCTCCATACTCTAGTAGAACATCTTTGCCAACCATGCCTACATCTGCGATGCCATGTTCCACATAGGTAGCGACATCCATACCGCGCAATACCATCAACTGAACAAGGCGATCATTAGTCGGGAATACCAGTTTTCGAGACTGCTTAAGATTATCTTTTGGCCGAATCCCGAGTCGAGCGAGCAAGTCGATTAGCTGGCTTAGGGGACGTCCTTTGGTCAATGCAATGACAATTGGTTTATTCATGAATTTAATACTTTTTATTCGCTATAACTTGAGTTTTATCAGCTATGAATTGAGATTTATGCGCTATGATAGAAGTTTACTAGCTGTGCCTTCTGATCTAGTAGCTATGCCGACTGATCTCAACGCCCAGGTTCTTGAGTTTTTCCTCGACCTGCTGATAGCCACGGTCAATGTGATAAATTCGATCCACCAGCGTCTCTCCATCAGCAACCAATCCAGCAATTACTAGACTAACCGACGCTCTTAAGTCCGTTGCCATTACCGGCGCTCCAACCAGCCTGTTAACTCCTTTAACCACAGCGGTGGTCTGGTTACCATCCAGCGAGATATCAGCATCCATTCGCTTAAGTTCCGGAACATGCATAAATCGATTCTCAAAAATAGTCTCCTGGATCATGGCTGATCCTTCGGCAATACAATTCATTGCCATTATCTGGGCCTGCAAATCAGTAGGAAATCCAGGGTACGGTGCAGTAATAATACTCACCGCTTTAGGACGAGCGCCATGCATATCCAGTTCAATACTATCGTCTGTAAGCTTCAGCTCTGCGCCTGCCTCTTCCAGCTTTTGTAACAAAGCGCTATTCAACGAGGGTTGCGCACCATTTATTTTTATATATCCGCCTGTGGCTGCAGCGGCGATGAGGTAGGTACCACACTCAATCCTGTCTGAGATTACCGTGTGCTGTCCACCAGTAAGCTCACTAACTCCTTCAATCACGATGGTACTGGTTCCTGCGCCACTGATTTTCGCTCCCAGACCATTTAAAAACTCAGCGAGATCCACTATCTCGGGTTCCTGGGCACAATTAGCTAATACGGTTGTTCCTTCTGCAAGGGTCGCAGTCATCATCAGATGTTCGGTACCACCCACGGTATTAAAATCAAAAACAATATGCGCGCCCTTCAGCCTACCCTTGACCGATGCGCTGACATAGCCATGCTGCATATCAATCTTCGCGCCTAGTGCCTTTAAACCCTTGAGGTGCTGGTCGACCGGCCTCGAGCCAATGGCACAACCTCCTGGTAAAGAGACTTCTCCATGTCCGTAATGCGCCAGCATCGGCCCGAGCACATTGAAAGACGCCCGCATGGTTTTGACAAGATCATAAGGTGCTTTGAAACAGTTAATGGTATTCGCATGAATCTCAACCTTCATACGTTCATCGACTACCACTTCTACCCCAAGAGAACCTAATAATTCTATCATGGTGGTAATATCCCGCAAATGAGGGACGTTAGAAATTGTAACTGGCTCATTAGCTAACAGGGCTCCGGCAAATAACTTCAAAGCCGAATTTTTAGCTCCCGAAGCTTTTAGCTCGCCAGATATGCGCCCGCCTCCGCGAATTCGAAGCTGTTCCATCAGCGATCTATCTCGTCAGGAGTGTGGGTTTTCATTGACACCGCGTGGACTTCACCTGAACTGATATAATCATTGAGAACACCATAAACCAACTGCTGTCTTTTGACTCTGTTCAGCCCAGCAAAGCAGGTAGAAACAATCACTAGAGAGAGGCGGTTACCCTCCATTTCAATATCCAGGCTTTCAGGAGCCAATTCTTTTTCCAGGCGGGTTGTTAGGATGTCTGTGATCATATCAATCTTATCAAGGCAAACACCTATCATAGCACGGTGACTCCCTGAAAATATCTGGAAAAGACCGGAAAGCCAGCAAACTCCGCCTCACCGGAAACCTTGCGAGCAGCCTAGTAACCGCTTTATGATAAACCTACCCAAAGTCACTAACGCCTCTGAGGCTAATACCATCAGCCCACAATCAGCCCAATCAAACAAGAATCCTGAAGCTTATCTGTCTGCTCTGCCGCGGACCTTGAATGCTATCGCCGAGAACATCAACTTACGTGGCGGCCTGCTTTTTAGTACCTTTATCATCACTTCTGGCCTTCTTTTTCACTGGATACTTAATTCCGAAGAATCTACAAAGGAACGCGAGCCGATGTTTGGTAACCAGCCTGATCTGTATCTATTAAATGCATCGATCAGCCAATTCAACCAGCAAGGAAATCTCGACTCGGTGATTGCCGCGCAAAAATTTACCCATTACCCGCTGACCGATGTCACCACCTTAAAACAACCCAATGTCAGACTTTATTCCCTAGGCAACAGTCAACCCTGGAACATAGTTTCCGAAAATGGCCGACTATTATCCTTGTCAGAATATCGCCAGGAAGTGGTTGAACTATGGGATGGGGTACAAGCTGCCAGATTCGACGGAAACCAACAAGCCCTGAGTTTTCAAACTGAAAACCTGCTCGTATACCCTGGCCAGCACCTGGTGAAATGTGACCAGAAAGTTGTTATATCCAACGCAACGAGCGAGACCACCGCCGCAGGAATGCAAGCCCGTTTCGATATCGGTCGCTTCAAATTATACTCTTCAGAAAATCAAAGGGTGGTAACAAAAATCTTTTCTCCCTCATCAGCAACAGAAATTTAAATGAACGCCCGCACCGTTGATGCAATGTGGCGTTTTCCGGTCTGCTTACACCAAACAAACCTTCTGGGTTTTGCTCAATCAGCACCCACCATCGAAGTATTTACGTCATAACATGTTAGACTGCTAAGGCCTAATCTACAGTACAGCTAATGCAGTCTAAATCTCTTAAAACTTTGTCAGCCTTCTGTTTGCTGTATTTCACAGCCGGCCTATACGCTGACCAGAAAACCAATCTGCCGATCACTATCCAGGCCGATAGTGCCACCGTCAGTGAGCTGGAGGGGACATCAGTATACCGGGGAAACGTCATCATTGAACAAGGTGGCTTAAGGATTACAGCGGACGAGATCGTCATTGAAAGTCAATCTCTGAGGCCATCAACCATCATTGCAAAGTCCGTTGACGAATCAACTGGCCATGCTCGATTTGAACAGGCAACCGGAGGCACAAAGGGCAGTATCATGGCCCAAGGCAGGCTCATCCGCTACAACGTAAGCCTGGAAAAGCTGGAAATAATCGGCAAAGCGTTGCTCTCCCAGGGCCCCGATAGATACGAAGGTGATAATCTATCTTATGATCTCCCCAAAGGCTTACTGGTAGTACATAGCAAAGATGATGAAGACGGTAGAATTAATCTGACCATAAACCCTAAACCCTGAACCCTTAGGAAAGCCTTAATTGACTTGTGATCAACACCTCATTGCCAGAAACCTCAAAAAGCAGTACCAGAACAAGGTGGCAGTGCGAGATATTTCTCTTTCCGTCACATCTGGACAGGTAGTTGGCTTACTTGGCCCAAACGGTGCCGGGAAAACTACCTGCTTTTATATGATTGCAGGACTAGTCCGGGCAGACCATGGCAATATCAGCCTGCACGGCAAAGATATATCACGCTTACCCATGCATGCCCGTGCTAAGGCCGGATTAGGCTATCTTCCCCAGGAAGCCAGTATCTTCCGAAAACTATCTGTAAGCGAAAATATTCTGGCTGTACTCGAGGCCGTAACAGATCTGCCAAAATCTGCTCGACTGGATAAAACAGATTTACTACTCAAAGAATTCAACCTTGAGCACGTTAGAAACAGTATAGGACTATCGCTCAGTGGCGGGGAACGACGCCGCGTTGAGATTGCCAGGGCGCTGGCCACTGAACCAAAATTCGTTCTTCTAGACGAGCCCTTCGCAGGCGTCGACCCTATCTCGGTCAATGACATTAAGACCATAATTAAATACCTGGCAGAACAGAATATTGGCATATTGATTACGGATCATAATGTCAGGGAAACACTGGATATTTGTAGCCGCGCCTTTATTGTTAACGATGGCATTATTATTGCCGAAGGTACTAGCCAGGAAGTCCTCGAAAATAACCTGGTGAAATCCGTATATCTTGGTGAAAACTTTAAACTTTAAGCGTAATCCTTCTCACCGAGTCAGAATCTTAAAGTTCAGATGAAACCCTTCTAGCCCAGTGAGAACTTTAAACCTTAAGTGTAATCCTTCTATCCAGGTGAGCGCTTTAAGTGAAATCTTTCCGACCCTGATCAATCTGATTAGGACGGCAAATTCGTCCAACCATTATTCCGACCTGGAAAGCTATCTGCCTAGCGCCTATCGCCTGTCCCTGGCGCCCGGCCGCATGGTAATAGCATAGCCCATTCAAGCGAATCCACCGGCCCATGTATCTTCCGCTGCTCGCCACAAAAAAGAAATCAGCACTACCCCAAAATGTAAGAAGCAAGTTTCATTCCAACAAGTTGAGAAGTATCATTGGCTCATGGCGATGAAACCAACATTAGCGCTCAGGCTCGGTCAACAACTGAGAATGACACCTCAATTGCAGCAAGCGATAAAATTACTGCAGTTATCGACTCTGGATCTGCAGCAGGAAATCCAAGAAGCTCTGGATTCCAATTTGATGCTGGAAGAGATTGACGAATCCGTTGATGATGCCAAGGACGAGTCAGAACAGCTTGAACCATCCAGCAGTTCAACTGAAGAAAGCATCAATAATTCAGATACAGAAAACGCTCCGGCAAAAGAGGACCAGCAGCAATCAGACGAAGAGTCCGCAGTACCTCATGACTCTGAAATTGATGGCGAACTGGTTTCAGATACTTCCGAGGAAATGAGCATCGAAGTGCTGACTGAGGAGCTGCCAATCGATAGCGTCTGGGAAGATGTCTACGATCAGTTACCCAGCGGCAGCGGTGCAAGTAGCTTCAATCATGAAGGTGATGAAGACTTTGCCTCACGAAATGCCAGCGATGAAACCATTCACAGCCACCTAATGGCTCAGATTAACCTCCTAAATCTGACCGATCAGGACTTGTTCATTGCGCATCACCTCGTTGATGGATTGGATGAGGAAGGCACTCTCCAGCTGGACCATATAGATATACTGGAAAGTGCTCCACCAGAGTGGGGACTTGAGGTTGACCAGGTCGAAGCTGTCTTGCACCTGATACAGCACCTTGACCCGCTTGGCATAGCCGCTAAAGATCTGCAGGAGTGTCTGTTGATACAGCTGAAATTCCTGCCTGATTCCACACCAATGAAAAGTGAGGCGATCCTGATCATCAGCGATCATATCGGCAGTCTTGCTTCAAGAGATTTCTCCTCGCTCATTAAAAAAACCCGGTTGACCGAATCAGAATTACAATCCGCCATTAAACTGATCCAGTCCCTGACCCCGCGGCCAGGCGCAGATTTCATAGCCAAAGACGTACAGTATGTCATTCCCGACGTAACCGTGAGAAAAAAGAATGACCGCTGGACGGTTGAACTCAATCCATCGGTTAACCCCAGGATCAGGGTTAACCCTGAGTATTCAGCATTGATAAAAAGAAGCGATAACAGCCCCGACCAACATTACTTAAAAGACCAGATACAAGAGGCAAGATGGTTCATTAAAAGCCTGCAACAGCGCAATGATACCTTGCTGAAGGTTGCCACTAAAATTGTTGAGGTCCAAATAGGCTTTCTGGAATATGGAGCGAAAGCCATGAAGCCTCTGGTATTACATGATATAGCCTCAGACGTTGGTCTGCACGAATCAACTATTTCCCGAGTAACCACGCAAAAATATATTGATACTCCCTTGGGCGTCTTTGAGTTGAAATACTTTTTTTCATCGCATGTCAGCACCAACTCCGGGGGCGAAGTCTCTTCAACGGCAATCAGGGCATTGATAAAGAGCCTTATTGCAGAAGAGAACGTTAGGAAGCCCCTTTCGGACAGCAAGATTGCAGACCTGTTATCCAAAAAAAATGTGAAAGTTGCCCGCCGTACCATTGCCAAATATCGAGAATCCTTATTGATTCCACCATCGAACGAACGCAAACAGCTAGTTTGATTGTTCCATTCATTGATCCTAACAATTCATTGTCTATGAGGAACTAACTGCTTAGTCGGTAGTCGAACAAATTAATACCCCAATACATTTAATGAGAATTGTATATTTATAAGAGGACTTCTTTATGCACATCCATGTCAGCGGTCATCATCTTCAAATCAGTGAATCACTCGAACTCTATGTAAAAACCAAGCTAGCCAAACTGGAACGTCATTTTCAGCATATTATAAACACCGCAGTAATCCTCAGTGTCGAAAAAGGACGACAGAAAGCTGAAACCAAGCTCCACATCTCCGGCGGTGAAATTTTTGCTGAGGCTGAATCTACAAATCTATACAAATCAATTGACTTGATGGCTGCGAAACTCGACCGGCAGATTCGCAAACTGAAAGACAAGCAAATAGGTCATAGACACCAACATCAATAGATTATCACCATGACATCAACTTCCGGTCGGCCTATCCAGGCCCATTGAGATAAAACAGGTTGGTTTAAACAATCATAATTGATCATTTAGCTCACCCAGAAGAAATATAACAAAGAGCCTTGCAAAGCGCTCCAGCAAAAGCTAAACGGCAAGCTCAATAAAAAACTTTAGAAAAACAACTAGAAATCGATCATCAGGTCGTATTTTAACCAAGGTACCTACTGTTCGGAATCGCAATAGTGGGCTCAAGCGGCTATCCACCATTGGCTCAATACCTGCACGGAAAAGCCAAACCATCTATTTTCCTTACATTTTATCTAGAAATTTTTCCAGCGAGTACTGTAACTCAGCTAAAGGGTTGGTATACTTGCGACTCTCTACATTCAGGTTCAACCTCACGCTAGCATGAAAATAGCGTCGATATTATCGCCTTCAAGAACTCATTGCCGTATCGCAGTGAGTAGTAAGAAACGTGCAATTGAAAAAGCGGCCGAGCTTATCGCCAGTAGCGATTCTAGACTGGAAGAAAGTGCGCTGTACAGCCAACTCATCGCTAGAGAAAAGCTCAGCCCGACAGGGTTAGGAAAAGGCATTGCCATTCCCCACTGCAGAATGCCTGGTTGTAATACCATAATTGGATCACTTATTACCTTAAATACACCGATCGAATTCGATGCTATCGACAACGAACCGGTATCAACCCTTTTCGTACTGATCGTTCCCGAAAATGAGACCGTAGTCCATCTCGAGGTCCTGTCTATGCTGGTACAGAATTTCGAAAAGCCATCATTTCAGTCGAAAATTCTAGCTGCCAGTGACTCAGAAAGCCTCTATTTAGCGGCCGTATCTGATTCCCTGTAAACTGCACCAAAGACAGCCATCAAACTGTCAAAAACAAATGATGTATTAAGATGAAAATCCCACCTATAATAAAAGTGGGCTTACTTGGTATCCGCTCATGGCTAGCTTTATTATTATCAGTGGTCGTTCGGGCTCTGGAAAAAGCACAGCACTGCATATTCTGGAGGACCTCGACTATTATTGCATCGATAACCTACCTGCTTCCCTAATCCCAGATTTGGTTGGCAAGGCGGAAGGCCAAAGGAAAACGACTAATATTGCGGTCAGCATTGATGCCCGGAACATCGCCACTGATCTGCAGGAATTTCCATCTAAGCTTGACCAATTGCGGGCAAAAGGTATCACACCAAAAGTTATCTATCTCGATTCTGCTAGCCCAACACTGGTAAAACGGTTTAGCGAGACGAGGAGAAAACATCCTCTAACTTCGAGTGAGACCGGGCTACGCGAAGCATTAGAACTTGAAAGCGAATTGTTAGATGGCATCTCAGAAATCGCTGCTCTTAAAATAGATACCACGAACATGACGATCCACGAACTGCGTGACACGATCAGTTCACGGGTTGCCTTCTCCGATCATGCCTTCGAGATGGGTTTTCAATCGTTTGCTTTTAAAGGCGGCGTCCCTATCGATGCGGATTTCGTATTCGATGTCCGATGCCTGCCAAATCCCCATTGGATTCCACACCTGAGGGCATTAACTGGTATGGACGAAGAAATCATCGCATTCTTAGACCAGCAAAGTGATGTGGTGAAAATGACAGAAGATATTCAAAATTTTGTTGGCAACTGGTTACCCAGTCTCGAGGCAAGCAACAGAAGTTATCTAACCATCGCAATAGGTTGTACCGGAGGCCAGCATCGAAGCGTCTACATCGCAGAAAAATTATATGGCTACTTCAGAACCAACAAAAAGCAGGTGCGAGTACGACATCGGGAACTAAAGCCTGAAAAAACGATGACCAATGATACCCATGCTCAATAAATCAGTACCCATTACTAATCGGCGCGGCCTGCATGCAAGATCAGCTTCAGTACTAGCAAAGACATCTTCGAAATTTAAGTCTGAGATCGGTATTTCCAGCTCTAGCGCAAAAGCAAATGGTAAGAATATTATGTCCCTGCTGCTTCTACAGGCCTCATTTGACAGCAATATCAATATCCAAATTTCTGGAGAAGATGAGGCACAAGCAATGGAAACCATCGTTGCTCTGATCAAAAACAAATTTGGAGAAGAAGAATAGTATCGTGACTGCTTCCCAGGATTTACCCGCCGAACAACTCCACGATTTTATAGAAAGCGGGACTCTCTATAAAATTAAAGGCCTGATCAAGGCTCTTCCCGCTGCAGACGTTGCTCAGTTGCTGTCATCCTCTCCGCCAGAGGAACGCCGCGTACTCTGGGAGTTTTTTGACGAAACGCTGCAGGGCGAGATTATCAAGTACTTTGATCCGGAAATTCTCACTGACCTTCTCAGTGACAAAACAGCTGAAGAGATTGCCCATGTCATTGGCAAAGTTAATGCCGACGATGATTTAACCGATATTATTCAGGGCTTACCGGATAGATTAACCTCTCAGGTCCTTAGTGTGCTCGACAGTTGGGACAGGGAAAGAGTCGAAAACCTCCTGGTCTATGACGAAGATACCGCCGGCGGCCTGATGGATACGCAGGTTATTTCAGTACGTCCACGGGTCACTATCGACGTGGTTCTGCGCTATTTAAGACGCCACGATTACCTGCCAGAAACAACTGACAAGATTTTCGTTGTTGATAACCAGGGACGGTATATTGGGTTTTTGCCACTCTCAACAGTTTTAGTATCAGACCCAGCTACTTCCGTCGCTGAATGCATGAAAACATCCCTAAAAGGTATACCTGCTGACATGTCTGAAACAGATGTCGCCCGATTATTTGAAAGGTATGATCTGATATCGGCCGCAGTGATTAACGATAGGGATCTGCTGGTGGGTCGCATTACCATCGATGATATTGTCGATGTTATTATCGATGAAGCAGATCATTCCATTTTAGGTATGGCGGGACTGAATGAGGACAGCGACCCGTTTGCTCCTATTATGAAGACCACCCGCAGCCGAGCACTCTGGCTTGGCGCTAACCTGATCACTGCATTTATCGCGTCGGCAGTCATCAATATATTCGAAGATACCCTCGAAAAAGTCATCGCCCTGGCTATCTTAATGCCCATCGTAGCCAGTATGGGTGGCGTCGCTGGCAGCCAAACGCTAACCCTCGTCATTCGCAATATGGCCCTTGGAACTTTAAATGCCAGCAACATGGCTTGGCTATTACGCAGGGAATTAGCAGTGGGCGGCCTTAACGGCATATTCTTATCTATCGTCGTAGCCGCCGTGACCGCCATGATTTTTAACGACCCTATTCTCGGTGCGATCATTGCGTTTGCGCTTGTCATTAACCTGGTCATCGCCGCACTAAGCGGTGTTTTGTTACCTGGAATTCTAAAAGCTCTGGGGATTGACCCGGCCATCGCTGGCACCGTAGTGTTAACTACTATCACAGACGTCGTTGGCCTGCTTTCCTTTCTCAGCCTGGCAACTTACTTTTATGCGTAAAAAAAACCAAAATCCCGCAGGCCATCTTCAAGAACAGGTGGTCAGCAAGACACAGCGAAAAAAAGAAGCGGATGACATTCGCTCTCTCGGCGAAAGACTCTGCCAATTGACAGACGCGCAACTACAAAAATTGCCCTATCCAGAATTGCTGGTGGCAATCAAGGACTATCGAAAAATCAACAAAGGCAATGCCCGCAAGAGGCAACTGCAATTTATCGGTAAACAACTAAGAAAACTCGATCTGGACCCGGTGGTTAGAATAATCGAGCGTTATGACAGCGCCAGTCGTTCCCATTTGCTTAAAATGAAACGTCTTGAAGCCTGGCGCGATGGCCTGCTAAGCGATGAACCAGCCACTCTCACTGAAATCGGTGAAGTCCACCCGGAAGTTGACAGGCAGCAACTTCGGCAACTCGTCAAGGAAGCCAGAAAAGAAGCGGACCGGTTTGAAACCGACCCTTCTAGTTCACGCACTTGGTTCAGGAAGCTATTTCAATATCTAAAAGCTCTGGATGACGCGGATTAAAGGTTCCTCATTCGCCAGGCTGGCACCTGCATTCTTGCCTCAGCGACCTCATCTAAATCAATTTCTGTAATGATTACGCCTTCCCCTTCTAACCGTTCCGCCACCACCTCCCCCCAGGGATTTACCACCATACTATGACCATACGTTTCCCGACCTGAATCGTGACATCCAACCTGGCATGCGGCTACAACAAAGCAGAAGTTCTCTATAGCTCTGGCCTGCATCAGAACCTGGTAATGAGCTTGTCCTGTAACACGAGTGAAGGCTGAAGGTACGGCCAGAATTTCAGCTCCAGCAAGAACCAAATCACGATACATTTCCGGGAATCGGATGTCATAGCAAACACTCAATCCAACCGCGCCGATGGGCGACTCGACCACTTCCAGCGTATTACCTGCTTCAAACCGGTCCGATTCGCGATAGCGTTGCTGATTATCATTAACATCAACGTCGAACAAATGTATTTTGTCGTAACGGGCAATCTGCTTTCCCTGTTGATCGAACACTAATGATGCTGCTCGGACCCTGTCCTCTTCTACTCTCACACCATCGGGACGAGCCGCCAAAGGGACCGTTCCAGCAAAAATACAACAATCCAATGCAACCGCCTGCTCAGCCAAAAAAGATCTGATTCGGCTAGGCTCTGACAGTTCATCGCGACCAATCTCTAAACAGCCGAGTGTACCAAAGGCTGCAAAATTCTCGGGCAAGAATATAGCATCCACTGAGGTAGCCATTAAATCTACAAACAATTCAGACAGCTTGGTCAGGTTGACCTCGACTTCCATACTACTGGTCATCTGCACTACAGCGATACGCGAACGAGTCACAACCCTGCATCCGGTTTTTCTTGTGGCAGATCTCGAACCGAGGCATCGAACATCGATACAAACTTTATTTCAGGTTCATCAAGACTGCCTAAAATTTCATACTTCAGGCTGGTGATATTCTGAATCTGGTCTTTAAATATTCTCTGCGCCAGAAATACACCTGCTGCCGAAATGGGTCCAACAGCAAAGGCCGTATAAGCCGCGTACCATGGCAGGTTCTTGTTTACTGGTAGTGTTACAATTAAATCAGCATCTATGGTCTCACTGATCAAATTCAGGTTCCCAGCAAGGGTAAATTGACTCCCTGCGCCAACTAAAACAACCGGTTCTATAACATCGATGCTACCTTCACGCATCAACACTGAACCGGTAACAGCATTAAAAGATTGGCCTTCTTCAAGCAACCCGGAAAAATCTAATCGAAAACGCTTGGCGATTTCGGCAAAATCAAATATTCCCAACAGTTTCAGGGGACCGGTGCTAGCTTCAGCCTGAACGATACGACCCTCACCACCTTCTATACTCAACTGTCCAGATAAGTTCTCAATACTGAGATTCAATGGTGATCCGGGCCATTCTAAACTGGACTTGAAGTTAAACTGCTGGCCTTCAATTGCTGCTGCATAGCCCCAGGCTTCAAGACTATCTCGAAGTTCCGGTACGCGAATAGTTCCACTGAATACGGTACTTTCCTGACCCTCCACATTGATCCATGCAAAGCTGTCTGGGGTATCGATCTGCATGCCTTTTACTGTGGCAGTTAATTCTTGAATCTCCCCGCCAGTCTCATTGGGCAAAAACAAAAAAGACCAGGCGCCATAATCTTCGTCATCATAGATAATCTGATCAGCCTTAAAACGCAGCGGCACGAACATCTCCGATGATACCAAGGAAAGAGGATCAGCATTCGCGTCCCCTAATTCTGACTTCAGACGCAGATACTTGAGCTGAACATCTAATGGTTTCGATTCGTCATCAAAATCAGTGAACTCGCCCAGTATCTCTTCATTCTCCAGCGCGACCTGCCAGGCTTGCTCCAAAGGTTTGATCTTAACGGCAATTTCTTCTAATTCGAATTCATAGATATTTAACCGATCAACCATCACATCTATGGACTTCAGGTGGCTTTTTATGCCGGACTCTACCGACAAATCTGTCTTGCTTTCCAGTTCTTCAAAAAACATATTCCACTCTGACAGGGATAGAAATGGCAAAGAACCCGTCACCCGAATAGCATCGAAGGCACTCGCTTCATTCCTGAATTCACCCAGGTAAAGCCGACCCCCAACCACGGTACCCTCCACCAATTTTAAATTACCAGACACGCTCTGTTCCAGTGCAAAGCTAGCCACTGATGGACCGGGCCCTAAGATCTGCTGATAAATAAAATCGCGTTGAGTGTCCGCCGTGATCTTACCCAAGGGTGGCGGCATATCGATGTTTATACCAACCAAATCACTGGATACCTCAATTGTCGGCCTGTTATCTCTACCACCATATGGCAGCGTCAGGAGAGCCTTATAATCACTCGTGCCATGAACAAATTGTAGCAGCGAAAGATCCAACCACTTGTTGGCGTTATCAACCTCTGCAGTGCCATCCAGCAAAACCAGAAAAGCGCCCGACTGACCCAATAGAGTCGTTTCAATATGACCTTCCGCCGGTCCCTCAAACAAAGAACAGGAAAAATATTCGCTGCTTAACCCTATTTTCGACTGATACCTGAATGAACCGCTGAGTTCCTCAATGGCCAGATCTAAATCCATCAAATCAAACTGAACATCTGTAAGATCAACTTGACTATCTATCAAAGGTGGCGCAGTTGCAGATGCACCAATACCAATTGATAACTGTATACCCGCTTTCATTGACCCCCGACCGCCCCAATAATCCGCTGCTCCTGATATGCTGTTTCGAAGCGGTGTTTCCTTGAAAACCTTAAAGCCATCAGCAAAAGGTCCAGATAAATCAGCTGAAATTTCAACCCATTCTGGCGGGGTATCATCCGTTTGGTGAATACGAAGCGAAGCATTCTCAACCTCAGTATCAAATATCTCTCCTTTTAGCCGGTCTGCAAAAACCCCTCGGTTATTGATATAAACCGTTCCCTGAAGGGCTTTTATTTCTGGCCATAAAGGCTGATATTTAAGCACCGCAGCATTTGTCTGAATCTGGATTTCATAGCTTTTCTCTGCTTTAGGTGCCGATCTATCAATCGATCCATGCACCAGTAACCCGGCTTTATCAGCCTGACCAGAACGAATAGCTGCAGCAATCCAACTTCTTGTTTCTATCGGGACTGTCAGAGGAATAAAAGGCGCTAAAGATATCAAACTGGCATCCTGCACCCCCACAGACAGCCCCCAGGTTCTCTGCAATTTTTCCTTATGCAGGTCAATCAACAGCTTACCCTTAGCCTCAAGCTCACCTGATGTAACTCTTAACGGCCCTGAGAAGATCTGTACACCCTGCTCATGAACTCGATAGGCTAACCTTCCCGTGCTGGTATCCAATTGCCAGGGTAATTCATACACATTCGGAAAGTGGATTTCATTCTGGTCACTATTTAGATCAAAGAAACCCGCCTGCAACCCCACGCTCAAGAAACCTTTAATGCCCTCCAACCCGGGCACACCATTTTGAGCACGCAACTTCAGTTCATCTACATTCGCTACAAACCACAAAGACTCTTTGATACTACCCGAATCAACCCAAAGACCGATTTCGGACATTAACACCTCAGCCTCGATTGGACTGATCCCCGTGCCAACCTGACTCTCACTACCCAGCTCAGCCTGCAGGTCGAACAATAGCGTTAACCAGCGCTGCTCGATCCTTAAGGACGGCAAGGTTGCGGCGAGGGCAAAGTCATCCTGGGATGTTTTCTCGATTCCGATAGACAGCCCAGTAAGTTCGATCGGCTCACCGGCACCGGTCATGGCCAGTTCAGCTACCTGAATGGCAGCGACTCCTTTCCCCAGGTCTCCTGAAACAGCAAAATCAGTTGTCAGCAAAGTGCTTTGGGACTCTGCCAGATTCAAACCAGAGACAGTAAGTTTCACTTGGGAATCGATAGCACCTTTATCTAACTGCAACCATGCTTGGCCATCAAGAAGCGCATCTGCTGTCCTGCTATCTTCTTTTAATGGCGGGTAAAGCGTTGCCAGTTGTATGTCTTCGAGGCTTAAATAAGCGTTCATTGAGACAGAGCCGATAGAGCTCAATTGTCCCTGAAAGGAACCAGACAAAAACATCCTCGAAGGGCGCCCGGACGAATCTTGTGAGTTCACCTCAACCACGCCCAGGGCTGCGTCGAACGCACCACCAGATTCGTCCGCTCTGATTTCAATTCCGGTTTGAGGCCCCACAGTAGAAAACAAGAAGCTCCCCTGGCCTGTATCAACATGAATCTCGAGAGCTGATATCTCTAGGACATCCACATAGGAAAGTAGGCGGGTAAAATCCGATAAACTGCGAGAACCAGATCCCTGCATACCAGAGACACTCCAAGCACCATCTTTGTTTTTACTAACCTTTAATGAAACAGTATTGACTACTACTCGACTGAGCACTGGGAAAAACTCAGTTAAAGAGCGCCAAGAACTCAACTTCAATTCTACCCGCTGAGCTGAGATCGCCGCACTTTCCGCCTCACCCAGAACCAGCCCCTGCAATACAATAGTCGGATCGAGAATATCCCACTGCCCGGCTATAAACCGTGTGCTAAACCCGATACCGAGGATCTCTGATACCTGATCCTCTACATCCACCTTATAAAAACTTAATAATCCAATCGCCAGTCGACCGAAAGTGACGTATGAAGCAAGCAACAGTAACACTGAAAAAATCAGCACCTGAACAAACCTGGAGATTACTTGCCGGGTCATAAAGGGCTATTGCACCTCAGTCTGCTGAAGCAACCTGAAATCGCCCATACTAAAATTTTCATGCACCTTTAATTTCATGGTTACGGCATGATCGCTACTCAGATCCAAAACTTCACTTTGATAGTCGCAATAGATTCTATCTACGAGTTCCTGTGCTGCTAACACCTGACAGGTAAGGTTTTTAAATTCAAGCCTGCGCCTGTAGACCTCCCTGAATACCGCTGCTGCAAGCGCGTCAATTGAATCAACAATCCCGACGCCGTAGCAGTGCGAACAGGGTTGGGACAGCAGCATCTGTAAACTTTTTCCCGACCTTCTTCGGGCAATCTCTACCAAACCAAGTGTGGACACGTTGGAATGACGGGTCGGGGCTCGGTCTTTTAACAGCCCGGCTGACAGGCAATCCAATAATGCCTGTTTATCCTCGTCCGTTTCCATATCAATAAAATCGACAACAATAATTCCACCAATATTACGCATTCTAAGTTGCCTTGGTATCGCCGTTGCGGCTTCAAGGTTGGTCTCCAATACTGTTTCAGCCAGGTTTATGGTACCCAGGTAAGAACCCGTATTAACATCTATTGTGGTCATAGCCTCTGTCTGTTCAATGACCAGGTAAGCACCTGATTTCAAGGAGACCTTTGATTTTAACGCGGCCTTTAGCTGTTCCTCTAACCCATATCGATCAAACAGGTTCTGCCCTGGAGGTACCTTGGTTAGATTACCCAGTTGGGATGGCAAAAAAGCGGCAATAAAATCCTGCACCTCTGACTGGGTCTGATCATCATCAACGGTTATGCCAGTTACATCACTGCTCACTATATCGCGAAGAACTCTCAAGGGTGCCGGCAAGTCTCGGTGGAGCAAGGTTCCAGTGGATTCCGAACGAAACCGCATTTGAATTTCCTGCCACCTGACGGTCAATTCACCGACATCTCGCTGCAGATCCTCTGGACTGACACCCACCGCAGAGGTACGGGCTATAAATCCAGAAGATGTATTACCCTTACAAGCAGTCACGAGGTCCTTCAGACGTTGTCGTTCAATTTCATCCTCGATTTTGACCGAGACTCGAATGGAGGCTGAGCTAGGGGTCATCACCAGATAACGCGAAGCTAGAGTAATTTTAGTAGTGACCCGGGCTGCCTTATTGCCAATTGGCTCTTTAGTGACCTGGAACAGCAGTTCCTGCCCCGGTCTAATTCGTTGCTCTATATCTGCACTTTGCTCAATATCTTCATCTAAAACTTCTGTGCTTCCTGCTGCCGCAGTTCGCGTCCGGAAATCACTCCCTGGGAGAAAAGCATTTTCACTGTCGCTAATTGAAACGAACGCACTTTGCAGGCCCTTGACTACACGTTGGACGGTACCCTTGTATATATTACCTACCATGGTCTCGGCATGACTGCTTTCAATCAATACTTCCTGGAGTAAACCGTCTTCCACCAAGGCCACTCGACATTCTACTAGCGAAGAATTTATCAATATTTCTTTTTTCATAACAAGAACACTTAATTAGTCCTGTACCGGAAGACAACCCAGCTGTGTTTATCGGTACTGGTCATACACCCCACTAGAAATAAAATCGCAAGCGCTGGCCTGATTATCTGCTAATGCCTAACCCTAAGGGCTTGAATGCCATATCGCCCCAGCAAGGCAGCGGTTTCGAACAGTGGCAAACCTACCACATTACTGTAACTTCCCTGAATATTCTTCACAAAAACAGCACCCAGTCCCTGAATCGCGAACCCTCCTGCTTTATCTCGTGGTTCACCTGAATCCCAATAAGCTATCGCTTCTGCCTCGGAGATGGGCCTTAATGTCACTGACGTTGTAACCACCTGAGAGATCATACTGTCGTCATTTGCCACACAAATCGCTGTTACTACCTGGTGGATTCGATTGGACAGTCTCGCCAGCATCTCAATCGCATCAGTTCGGTCCCTTGGTTTACCCAAAATAGAAACATCGTCAAATACAATGGTATCAGCCGCCAGAACCAACCTATCAGAGGCGATTTTACAACTCGCTTTCTGCCCCGCCAGCCGCTCTACTAAATCAATCGGCTGCTCCTCAGCGTTGATGGACTCATCTATATCGGCTGGATCAACCCTGAATTTGATACCTATTTGACGCAATAGTTCCGCACGCCTTGGTGATGCCGAAGCAAGCACTAATTCCACCATAATTTTTTACTCTCCTATTGAAATAAAATGGACGTGCCCCTTCATGAAACCCAGGCGCAGCTAGGTGGCAATCTACCTTAGTTAATAAAGCGCCTTCGCAGCCATCGCAGTCCCAGAAAAACCCAGGGCCAGACAAGCCCACTGACCAGGGGGATTAAGAAACTTAACCAACTGAAACTTCCTTGCGATAACAGCAGGATCACGACGAGGACAGCGAGCTGTACTAAGCTCAGCATCACCGCAACTAAGATAGCTTGTTGCCAGACCGCCAACATACGTACCTGCTGGTAAGATGCCGAGGTAAAACTGGAGGCTATCACCAAGCTCAAAGCATGCAGGCCAAATAAAGAACCCAGCACCAGATCTGCTATCAAACCCGTAGCAAAAGCTGTCAGCAATCCAATTCTGTCTGGCAGGGCAAGGGTCCAGTAAATTATCACCAGAGCCAGCCAATCAGGACGCAGATAGCCTAACTCTGCAGGAATTCCAGAGGGTAAAGGCAGGATAGCCAGTATCAATGCCAACAGAAGGGTTATTGCAATAACCCAGTTACCCCTACTGGTAACATTAACAGCCATTATCGTTTTCTTCTCATAAAGCCCTGAGGACTAACCCAGTCATCGCCTTTAGCAGCGTTAATTAACATCATCTTTTACGTCACTGGAAGATTCTGTAGGCTTAGCCGCCGAAAATAAAATCAGAACATGATTTCTCGATCCAAGCTGAGCTAAGGGTTCGGCGCTAATCGTAGCGAAAGGGTTCCCAGGAGACGGTTCAAACTGACTTATAACAGCCACTGGGTAACCACTGGGAAACACCTGCCCTAATCCTGAAGTCACTAGACTATCACCCACCTGCAAATCAGCCGTGATCGGCACATGCCTACCCACCAGGCTTGTCTTTTTGCCACCGCCTTCGACAATAATCTGTAGACCACCCCTCAAAGTCCTTACTGGTACTGCCTGAGTTTGATCCGAGATCAATAATATTGTGCTGGTGCCCAAGGTAAGGGCAACAACCTGGCCTATCAGGCCACGTTCATCTATCACTGCCTGGCCGATACTGACGTTATCATTAGATCCCTTGTCAACAATGATTCGCGAGCGATTCGGATCAGGGTCTACGCCTATAATTTCTGCGATCAAGACCTTTTCCTGAACGCGCTCGGCCGAACCCAGGAGTGCTCTCATCCGATTATTTTCATCCAGGAGAGCAGCCATTTTCTGAGTACGGGTCTGCATCTTCAAAATCTCTCTTTTCAGTTGATCGATTTCATCCTTGAGTGCACTGCGCGTTGCGAAGAAACCAGAAAAGCTATCCGCTGCCTCATTCGGCAATGTTGAGATTACCAGGACCGGCTCCATAGCAGCGCCGGCAACTTGTCTAAAGAATTGCAACCAGGGGGTGTAGGCATCTACGCTGATCAGCATGAAACAAGCAAGAATGAGTGCACTGGTTTGAATACCGCTGCCATCTCGTTTTTGAAAAAGCGCTTTCATCGCCCTACCTGTTTGCGCTTGGAAAAAGCTGTAATCATATTAGCCTCAGGCGATGCCAGGGTAATATTATTTAAAATGCAAAAATGTCACTGACACCCAAGTTATCCATGATCTCCAGGGCTCGCCCACCTCCCCTGGCAACGCAGGTCAAGGGATCTTCAGCTACAATCACCGGCAAACCAGTCTCATTTGCCAGTAACCGGTCCAGCTCTCTAAGTAAGGAACCCCCTCCGGTCAGGACCAAACCAGATTCAGCGATATCTGAGGCAAGTTCCGGCGGTGTCTGCTCTAAAGCACTCTTGACTGCTTGAACTATAATGTGAAGTGGTTCCTGCAATGCCTCCAGAATCTCATTGCTGTTTAAGGTAAAACTTCGCGGAATTCCTTCTGCCAAATTACGACCTCGAACATCAATCTCTCTCACTTCAGACAGCGGAAAAGCGGTACCAATTTCCTTCTTAATACGTTCTGCTGTGGCGTCACCGATCAAGCTTCCCTGGGTCCTTCGAACATAAGCAGTGATTGACTCATCGAAGCGGTCTCCACCCACCCTCACAGATTGCGAATAAACCACGCCATTAAGCGATAAAACCGCTATTTCAGTCGTTCCACCGCCGATGTCAACCACCATGGTTCCGATCGCTTCATGAACAGGAAGGCCCGCACCAATAGCTGCTGCCATCGGCTCTTCTATCAATCTGACGTCACGAGCACCTGCACTTATTACCGACTCACGAATAGCTCGCCTTTCTACTTCTGTCGCCTGGCAAGGCACACAAACCAAGACTCTTGGGCTAGGCCGAATAAAGCTGTTTTCATGAACCTTTTTAATAAAATGCTGTAACATTTTTTCTGTTACCTGAAAATCTGCAATAACACCATCTTTCAATGGTCGTATCGCCGTAATGTTACCCGGGGTCCGCCCCAACATGCGCTTGGCGTCATTTCCAACAGCCGCGACTGACTTCTGGTTATTATGCTGCCTTATGGCCACAACCGAGGGCTCATTAAGTACGATGCCCCTTTCACGGACATAAATAAGCGTATTGGCTGTTCCAAGATCAATGGAAAGGTCATTTGAAAAAAGCCCACGAATTTTTTTGAACATGAAACAACTCGAATGAAGAACCGCTGATTCTTTAGCTTAGAAAATTGCTGCACAACCCCTGAAGAGATGGTTCTGCTTCGGATAGAACTCTATCATTTTCAGTCCGTCTGGTTCAAGAGGTAACATCCTTAAGGCACTGTTATTGAAGATATTTTTAACCAATTAATCAAGAAATAAGGGGTTCTGAGGCTGGACTGGTTTATAATGAGGCCAATATTACTCCGATGATTTGCAGATACGCTTCAGAAGCATTAGGATTTCACGCTTTTAAATCAGAATAATCTGAGAATTTTTCTATGATTAGTAATGAGGAACTCGACCTTTTAGGCGACTTGGCACAGCTATCTCTAGACCCGGACAGTCGGGAAAGCACCCTTGCCGCCATTAACGAGGTGCTCGAGCTAGTGGCAACCCTGAATGCTGCCGAGTGTGAAAACGTAAAACCACTAGCACACCCACTTGAAACTGAACAAATGTTGCGCCCCGACGCTGTCAGTGAAACTAACCAGAGAGACAAATTCAGTCAAGTTGCACCCTTATTTGAAGAAGGCCTTTACCTCGTACCGAAGGTCATCGAGTGAACCTAAATAATGCTACCATCTCCGAGCTGCATCAATTACTGATAAGCAAAGCCATTTCCGCGAAGGAACTCACCAAGCACTTCCTCGACAGAATTGCTGAACACGATAATCAGATCAACAGTTTTATCACAGTCACACCAGATATCGCTCTAGAGCAAGCCAAAGCAGCAGACCGGGCCCTGGCTAGCGGCAAGCATACTATGCTGACCGGCATTCCCCTCGCACATAAAGATATTTTCTGTATCGATGGAATCCGCACAACCGCCGGGTCAAAAATTTTAGCTG